>Ga0214472_10004618_pt1 | contig 14530 bp, 14 predicted proteins | sample RVTome_6_FD_207662 | JGI IMG/M metagenome (GOLD analysis project Ga0214472, IMG submission 207662) | Soil microbial communities from uranium-contaminated site in the Upper Colorado River Basin, Wyoming, United States - RVT140D175 | ecosystem: Environmental > Terrestrial > Soil > Contaminated >...
GCGCGCCGCCGGGAGTCATCGGGTTGGGGGGTGGGCCGTCAACCTTCCTCTCCATCCTCGAGGACCAGCTTCGGCGTCGGGCCCAGGGCTCGGTTCCCGAGCTGGACGGGGACCCGGCCTGGATCCTCACGCTCGAAGGCCTGGACCCCCAGCTCGAGCGGGTTCACGAGGCCCTCCTGACACTCGCCGACGGCCGTATCGGGACGAGCGGCAGCCCGCTCGGAGCCCACCCCTCGGCCACGCCCGCCGTCCTGGCGGCGGGGCTGTACGAGGGCGAAGGGCCGGAAGAGCAGCTCCTGCCGTGCCCGGTATGGAACCAGCTTCCCATCGACCTCGAGTCGGGGATCGTCGTTCGCCGCATGCTCGACCTCCGCACCGGCGTGTTACGTCATGAGATGGACACCGCTGCCGGGCGGGTGCATGCGGTGAGCTTGTCCTCGCTCGCCCGGCCGGGGTCCGTGGCGCTCAGGGTCCAGGGCCCGCCGCGTCCCTTGGTTCCCGGCCCCTCCCTCGTCCCGCCCGCCGGACGCGACGTCGAGATGGGTGAGGCGGACGGGACGGATTGGATGCGGGTCCGCGGCTCCCACGGCGGCGTCGCCGCCGTAGCCAGGGAGACCGAGCGGCGCGACCGGGTGGAGTGCCTCGCGCTCGAGCGGTTGGGTGCCTACGAGACGAACCCCGATGGGACGTCGACGGTCCACACCGCCCTCCGCACATTGGGCCAGGCGGAGCAGCAGGGCTTCGATCGCCTCCTCGTCGAACATCGGGCGGCCTGGGCTGGCCGGTGGGAGCAGGCAGACGTGGTGATCGAGGGAGACCCAGAGCTCCAGAAAGCGATCCGCTTCGCCCTGTTTCACCTGATGGCCTCCGTCGCCGACTCAGACGAAGCGCCGGTCGGGGCGCGAGGGCTCACCGGACCCGGATACCGCGGGCACGTGTTCTGGGACAGCGACGTGTTCGTGCTGCCCTTCGTGGCGGCAACGTACCCCCGATCCGCCCGTGCCATGCTCGAGTACCGCATCCGGCGGCTGCCGGCCGCCCGGGAGGCCGCCGTCGCCGCTGGAGGCGCGGGGGCTCGCTTCCCCTGGGAGTCGGCCCGAACCGGGGTCGACGTCACGCCGAGGCTCGGACGCGACCACACCGGCCGGGTGCGAGCCATCCGCACGGGGCAGCTCGAGGAGCACGTCGTTGCCGACGTGGCGTGGGCGGCGGCGTGCTATCTGGACTGGTCCGGCGATCTGGCTTTTGCCTCGGGCCCCGGGCGGGACCTCCTGGTCGAGACCGCAAGGTGCTGGGCGTCGCGCATCCACCTGGACGGCGACGGACGGGGTCACATCCACGGGGTGATCGGCCCCGACGAGTACCACGAAACCGTAGACGACGACGCCTTCACCAACGTGATGGCTCGGTGGAACCTGCGGCGGGCGGCGGGGGCAGTGGCCGAGGATCCGGGAGAGAGTGTGCCTGGGGAGGCGAAGCACTGGCTCGAGCTCTCCGACTCGCTGGTGGACGGCTACGACCCTGACACTGCGTTGTACGAACAGTTCGCCGGGTTCTTCGATCTCGAACCGCTGATCATCAGGGACGTCGCGCGGCGGAGACCGGTCGCGGCCGATCTGCTTCTGGGCGCCGAGCGCGTCCGGGGCGCTCAGGTGATCAAGCAGGCGGACGTGCTGATGCTCCACCACATGGTGCCGGACGAGGTGGCGCCTGGGTCCTTGGTTCCGAATCTGGACTTCTACGAGCCCAGGACGGCTCACGGCAGCTCCCTGTCCCCGGGGGTGCACGCCGCGCTCTTCGCCCGAGCCGGAAGGCTCGAAGAGGCGGTCGAGGCGCTCCGGCTCGCCGCCCGCATCGACTTGGATGACCTCACCGGAACAACGGGGTCGGGACTGCATCTGGCGGCGATGGGGAGCGTGTGGCAGGTGCTCGCCTACGGGTTCGCCGGCATCCGACCGCACGGCCGGGTCCTGCAGATGGATCCCCGGCTGCCGGAGGCGTGGTCGGCCCTGGAGATCCCCGTGCTGTTCAGGGGAGTGCGGATCCGAGTGCGTGTGGAGCCGACGGGGGCAACGATCGAGGCGGACGGCCCGGCCGAGATCCAGCTCCCCGGTGTCCCGGTCCCGGCTACGGTCGGGTCCGCTGGGATCCGCCTCCGCCGAGGAAGCAGGGGATGGGAGGTGCAGAAGGGATGAGGAAGGTCATTGCCGCCATCGACGACACCGCGGCGGCTCGGGCGGTCCTGGCTACCGGGCGCCTGGTGGCAGAACTGTTCGACGCCAGCCTCGAAGCGGTGCACGTGCGCGATGATGGCGCTCGCACCGCTCGGTCGGCCGCGCGGGCGGCCGGCCTGCGGCTTCGGGAGGTCGACGGCCCGGTCGTCAGGGCGTTGGTCCTGGAGGCCCAGGAGCTCGACGTCGCGGCGCTTGCGCTGGGTGCCCGCGCCACTCCCGCCGGACGGCGGCCTGCCGGGCACGTCGCGCTCGAGGTGATCACGGCGGTGCCAAGGCCAGTGGCGGTCGTGCCGCCGGAGGTCCGACCAGAACCGGATCTGCGGCGGCTCCTCGTGCCCCTCGACGGCACGTCGGCCACCGCCCAGGCCCTCGCGGAGGTGATCGAGCGCGCCTGTCAGCGCGACATCGACGTCGTGATCCTGCACGTCCTGGGGGAGGAGTCCCTTCCGCCTTTCAGCGACCAGCCTCACCACGAGGCCGAGGCCTGGGTCCGAGAGTTCAAGGCCCGCCACTGTCCTGTCGCCGCGGCAAGGGCCGAACTTCGGGTCGGGGTTCCCGCGCATGCCGTCGTGTCCACGGCGGTGGAGACGGGGGCTGATCTGATCGCGCTTGGCTGGGCTCAACACCTCGCTCCCGGCCGGGCCGCCGTCGTCCAGGAGGTCCTGGAACGCGGCAGGATCCCGGTATTACTGGTGCCGATCGAGCTCGGCGGCTCCAGCCATGCGTCAGGTGAGCCCCGATAGGACCTACTGGCCTGTCCGGCTACCCAGCCCCCGTCCCGGCCCGCTCCAAATGCTGCACCGCGGCGTCGGTGCCGGGGAAGACAAGCCCCACATGCCCGTCGTCGGACCATCGCACGAGGTATGGAGGGCCGCCGTCGGACCCCCGGACCTCGACGATCTCAGCGTCCCGGTCGGGCTCGCCGACGTGGTGACCCTTGATCACCAGACGATCTCCTACGCTCGCTTTCACGGCTCCTCCTTTTCCCTTCTCCTTGTCCTCACGCAGCCGGGGCCGATTCACTCCGTGCCCGAGGGCACGATCCACTGCTCCACGATCTGCCCGTGGAGGATCCGCAGCTGAGTCTCGCCGCCGGGCTGATCGCCCAAGGGATGCCAGGCGATGCGGGCCACGTCATCCTCCCCCCGAAGCTCCACATCGTCGCCCCCGAGGCCCAGGAGCGGACACTCCGGGAGATAGCCCTGGACGTCGCGGTGACCCTCCAGGGTCTCGGAGCCCACGTGGACCCTGGCATCGGGGGCGTACAGGATGAGGGCCATCTCAAGATCCCCCTCCTGCATGGCAAGCACCCACCGCCGGGCCACCTCCATGGGGAGCCGGAGGACGAGTTCTCGGTCCGGCCGTCCGTGGGTGAGGGGCCGCCGCCCCTTCTCATCGGGGTGGGCCGCGCCGACGAGGTCGCCGAACCGGCCCTGCCGTGTGGAGGCCCTGGTCCCCTCCCGGAGCCGGACCTCGGTGGCTCGAACGATGCCGCCTTCCCGCCTCACATCGAAGTGGATCCGCGCCCCCGGAACCCTGGACGCCGGCTCCATGTCCTCACCTCGTACCGGATACTGGCGGGTACCGTCTTCAACTCGCCCTTCGTCCGTCTTCGGGTCGAACCACTTCACAATTCCGCTCGGCATCGATGTCTCCTCCGTGACGGTCCGTCCTATAGGCGTCCTCACCGTCGGTCACTCCGATCGAGCTGATCGGGCTCCTCCATCGCCATTTGGGCGTCGAGAGCGTTGGCCTCGGGAACCTTGACCCACTGCTCTGCGATCTCCCCCCGTTCGATCCTCAGACGGGTCTCTCGGGGGACGCCGCGACCTCCCCACCAGCGGATGTGGAGGTCTTCATTGCCCAGGATCTCCACCATGAAGAGTGGGGCTCGTGTCAGTCCGCTGGCCCGCAGATACTTGCGGACCTCGACTCGACCTCGGAAGGAACGATCCCCGAGGTGAAGGATCGCTGCCGGAGCGTACAAACACACGACGCCATCCACATTGTGGTCCTGCATCGCCTGGACCCATCGCTGAGCAATTCCTATCGGACCACCGGCGAGGGTCTCTCCAGACACTTCGATCTGACTGTCCTTGGCTTTCATCACTAACCTCCAGGCCCAGTGTCCGCCCGGCACCGCGAAGGGGACAGGGTCGAACGGCCCTTCTCGTATGGCTCACTCGTCCTGTCGAGCCAGCATGACCTCTGCCCTTCTGGTGCTCTTCATAGGGACCTTCGACTCTCGGTAGGGATGCCCTCGAGCGTCCCCGTAATGCCTGGGTCCACGCGCAGCATGGATTGGCGATACCGGGGGCGGATCGGGCCGCACGACCCTCAACGAGCGGTACCCTCGGACACCGACTTGATCGGGACGGGGTCCCGCAGCAACAGGGTCGGACGGCCCCGGCGGGTGGACGGGCCAGGGCGCTACCGTCGATGCCGACGACTCCGGAAGAGGAGGCGGCGATGACTACCGTGACCAGATCCCTGCGAGAGGAACATCGTGAGCTGGTACCGCGCATCGAGTCGCTGCGGGTTCTCGCCGACCGTGTTGGCGAGCTCCCGACGGAAGAGCTTCTGATCGACCTCGAAGAGGGGGAGGGATTCCTCGTGACCGAGCTCCTCCCTCACGCCGTGGCCGAGGAACGCACGCTGTACCCCGCCGTCGGGAGGTTGCTCGGGTCCCCCGATGCAACCGAGACGATGAGCCGCGACCACGTGGAGATCACGCGGATGGCTGATGAGCTCGCCGCGCTGCGAAGGGAAATCGTGAGGCGCCCGGTCCACCCCAGCCAGGAGCGGGAGCTCCGCCGGCTCCTGTACGGCCTCCACGCGGTGATCCGTCTCCACTTCCGGAAAGAGGAGGAGCTCTACCTGCAGTTGATCGAGGAGCGTCTCTCCTCGAAAGAAGCAGAGGGGCTCTTCGAGGCCATGGAGCTTACTCAGGATGTCCGGGGTAAAGGGCGAATGCCTCCCGCTCTCTGATCCAGCTGCCCCAGCCTGGCTGGATAAGAAAGTCGTGGGCAATCAGGCATTTCCCCAGAGGAGATTCGTGATGATTGCCGTTCGGCGCAGAACCGTTTTTCCGCCGCCACCGTGGCCTGTGCTCTGACCGCACTGTCCGCGAGCCCTGCCCTCGCCGCTCCCGGAGATCTGGACATCACCTTCGGCGGCGACGGCAAGGTGACCCACCGACTTCACCACGGGTTCGACGCCGCCAACGCGGTGCCATCCAGGCCGACGGGAAGATCGTGACCGCCGGCGCGGCGAAGAACGGCCGGGTGTCTTCTTCTTGCTGCCCAGCTCGACGAGCTCGACGAGCTCCGCGCAGCGGGCCTTCGCGTCAGCGACCGAGAGTCCGAACAGCCGCCCGAAGAACACGAGGTTGTCGCGCACCGTCAGGTCCTCGTACAGCGCAGGGACTGGGTCATGTACCCGATCCCGGCCGCGATCCGGGGGCCCGGGGGCTCGCGCACGCACGCGAACCGTCCCCGCCGTTTGCCGCAGCAGCCGGCGAGCGCGCGGATGAACGTCGTCTTGCCGGCCCCGTTCGGGCCGACCATGCCGAGGAAGCTCCCCCTCGCGCACCTCGAGGTCCAAGCCGTCGAGCGCACGGAGCGACCCGAACGTCCGGACGAGGCCAGACGCCTCGATCAGGGGGTGCCGTCGCGACTGCCATCCTGCTCGGCATCCTCCCACCGCCCGGTCCCGAGGCCCCGGCAGCCCGGTCCATCTCGGTGTCCGTGTCCTCACCGGGGAGGCGATCCTTCATCTACGAACCGAGCGCGATGATGCTGCCCGTGTCGGGGGTCGGGTTCCCGACACGATTTAGGAGGCCGCTCCAGACGATGAGCTCGTTCCCCGTCCAGGCGACCGCGCTCACGTCCGCGCTGTTGAACACCGAACGCCCGGCCTCGATCGTTTTCCAAGCGTCGGCGTTCGGGTCGTAGATCAGGAGCCGATCCTCGTCGCACGAGACGGCCAGCTGGTCGTCGAGCCAGGCCATCTGGGCGCCGCCCTCGGTCCCGATTGAGCACGGTGCGGGCTGCCCCGCCGCCCACGTTCCGCGGGAGGGATCGTAGGTCACTACCCCGACCTTAGAGGCGTCGCGGGTGACGAACAGGACGTTGCTGCCCGTCCAGCCGATCGGCGTGAGGCGCGACGCTCGCGGGCCGGGATGGGGCGACGTCCGGAGGTCGATCTCGGTCGCGCGGTCCGCCGCGGGGTCGTAAGAGAGGAAGATCGGCCTGCGCTGCTGGCAGGACGACCCGAGCTCGGGACAGAGCGAGAGCGTGCCCGCCAGGAAGACCTCGTGCCCCTCCCATATGGCTCCGTTCACGAGCATTCCCGGGTACCTGTTCAGCCCCGAAAGCAGCCGCCACGAGCGTGTCCTCGGATCGATGCCGGCGCCGACCGGGCTCGCGTACGCGTCGCCGCTGGTGCCGGCCATGATCAGGAGCTCCTTCCCGGTCCAGACCGAGGCGTAGCCCTCGCGCGGCCCGAGTGGCCCGTCGAGCAGCCGGGCCCACGAGTCCCTCTTCGGGTCGTAGATGCCTCCCGCGGCGGGCCCGTCGGGCGAGTTCCCCGCCCAGAAGACGGCGACCTTGCCGGTCCACGCGGCGGCCGACCCAACGTCGCCGAGAACCCCCGAGGGTGCCGGAGCGAGGGTCCGCCACGAGTCGGTCGCCGGGTCGTAGGCGCCGCCGTCATCGGCGGCCTCGATGCGCTTCTCGCGCGTGACGCCGCCCCACACGATCATCTCTTTGCCGGTCCACACGACGCCGGCACCGATACGGCCTTCGATCGGCGCCTGCGGCAGCTCGCGCCACTTCGGTCCTGGCGGCGGGGTCGACGTGGTGACGTGCTGCGTCGCGCTGGGTATAGGTGTCGCCGGTGGGCTCGATGTCGATGGCGCAGGGTTCGAACCGGTGCAGGCCGCCGCCACTGTAGGGAGAACAACCGCGACGGCAAGAACCGTGACTCGAAACCACACGTTGCCGCACCGGCTCATAGCCGCTCACCCTGGATCACGAGCTGCCCCTCCTCCAGCGTCACGGTGACGTCCTTCTCGGGATCGATGCCAGGAAGGAACGGCGCCGCAGGAACAGCGGCACGGGCCGGGCAGGACAGATGTGCCCGCGCTCCGGGGAACTCCCGAACGAGATCATCCATCCACCGTTGCATCGCCGCGATCTCGTCCCACACCTCGATCATGGCGACCCATCCCCTTCGGAGGCGCTTGCCTTCCGGCTTCACGCTACGAGGCAGGCGCTCAGCGCCTCGGGAGGGGGTCCCGCGATCCGCGGGACCCCTCGACCCGCAGGACCATCATGCCGCTTCGGGCAACCCCTCCGATCCAGACCGCTCGGTGCCCAGAGGCGTCGAGCGAGCCGCCATCGCCGCCGATGCCAGGTACAGGACGCCGGCGATCAACGTGGGTGAGCTCACCACGCTGAGCGAGACCCAACCGAGATGGCTCCCGAGGCTCGATATGGCGATCGGTACCACGCCGAGCAGGACCAGCATCCAGCCGGCCACGGCGGTCCGCTTCAGGCCGAGGAGCGCGATCGCGGCGGCCAACGCGAAGACGATCACGTCGCGGATCGGCCCGTTCCGGTCTTCGAACCTCCGCCAGCCCTCCGGGTCCAGCGCGAACCAGACGCTCATCCCGATCACCAGGGCGATCAGGGCGCCGAACAGCCAGGACGCCCAGCTCGGTCGGAGCCACGCCAGCGCGGCGACGGCCACCAACGGGAGCAACCACGCGGAGACGAGGCCGGCGGCCTTCCAGCCGCCCGGGTCCGAGAGCGTCTCGCCCATGATGAACAGGCCGAAGAACGCCGTCGTGAGCGCCATCAACGTGAAACCGGCTCGCTTGAGCAACCGTGCGCGCTTCCAGGTCTCGCGCGTCCGCACCCACAGAACACCACCGACGATCAGGAGAACAACCGCGAATGGGAACCCGACGAACATCTCGCACCCCCTGACAGAGGCATCCTTCCACCGCTCAGCTTGCTCCCGCGCGGCCGGACCGCAACGGCCGAACGACCCGCCGCCTGCGGGTCCTTCGCGAACCGGGACGGTCCGCCCTGGGGACGACGATCGTCGTTTGGCAAAGTGCCAGAAATCGACCACGAGGAGGCCTCCGATGCCATCCGTTCGTCGCGTCTCATCCGACCATCTCGGCTGGATGCTGCGACGATCGTCCCCTAGGAGGCTCCTGCAGGCTGGCCGTTCGCTGCTCAGCCATCCGTTCCGGCCTCTGTTCGCCAACCGTGGCGGTCGGCGGACTAGGCGCCATGAACGTAGACCGCGACCTCGGCAGCGAAGCACGGGAGGCGCGTCCGGGTGACTCCTGGCCACTGACCTCCTCGATCAGCTGGTCGAGGACCGCATCGCCCTGCTCCTCACGAACCAGGCGGTCCGATCTTCGTTCCTCGAGGTCTTCGAGGCTCTCAATGCGTTTTCCCAGGCCCGGCCCGGCCCGGCCGGGACCAATAGCGGATCCCCGGGACCTATCGAGCTCGCTCCGGCCGGGCCGCGACCACGGCCAGCACGAAGGCGACGCACCCGGCGAGCGAGGAGACCTTCGGATAGTCGGGCTCAGGGATCCGGATGCCGGCTGCCTCCTCGACGCCGCTCACGTAGTTGAGGAAGTCCATCGAATCCAGGTCCAGCTGCTCCTGGAACGGGACATCGGGATCGATCGTCGCGGAGTCGATCTCGGGAGCCACGTCGCGCAGGGCCTCGAGCACGAGCTCTCGAGCTTGATCTTCGTTCATAGCGCCTCCGGCCGTTGCAGGAGCCTGTCGATGGTCGCGAGGAACAGGCCTCCCTGGTGGCCGTCACTCGCTCGATGGTCGGCCGAGAGGGTTGCGTGTACCGTAGGGCGTACACCGAGTAGACCTCCCTCCGCCCACGGCCGTTCGAGGATCTTCCCGAAGCCGACCAGAGACACCTGGGGTGCGTAGATCACGCCGAAGAGCGTCTCGACGCCCTGGTCGCCCATGTTCGACACCGTGATCGTGGGATCAGACATCTCCGAGGAGCGAAGCCGGCCCGCCCGGGCTCGCTGCACGAGATCGTGCAGGGCGATCATGAGGTCGTCTAGACTCCTGCCATCGACGTCGTGGATGCACGGCGCGATGAGCCCTCCTTCCCGGAGCGAGATCGCGACTCCGACGTGAACGCCGGCGCCCGGCCGGAACTCGCCGTCGATCCAGAAGCCGTTCATCGATGGGGTCTCGTGCACGGCGAGCGCTACCGCTTTGATCAGGAGGGCGGCCGGGAGGACTCGTTCCCCTGCCTTCCGATTGCGGTTCTCGGCCTCCAGCCAGGCGAGTGATCGAGACAGCTCGATCCGCGTGCCAAGGTAGTAATGGGGGATCTCCCGCTTCGACCTGGCCATGAGCTGGGCGATGGCCCGGCGCATGGCCAGCTGCTGCTCCCGAGACGTCTCGCGTCCCGTGCCCGGGGTTGTTGGTTGAGGAACCTCGGGCGCGACCTCCGGCACCGAAGGCACGTTCGTGGGGGCGGCCGCGCCAGCCTCCGGGGTGCCCTGCGCGGCTGCGGCTCGCTGGACATCCGACTGCGTGATGGCACCACCAGGACCGCTCCCCGTGAGGGTCGCGAGCTCGACCTTGAGTCGCTGCGCTTCGGCTGCAGCGAGAGGGGAGACGCGGAGCCGGGCACGCTCGCCAACTGTTGTGGAGGATGCCCGCTCCACGTCCGCCCGTGAGATGACGCCGTCGGGTCCCGTGCCCGTCACGGTCGTCAGATCGACACCCAGCTGCTCCGCCAGCCGGCGGATCACCGGCGAAACGCGAGCCTCATGCGTCGTCGGAGCGCCGCCGTCTCCGACCAGCGCGAGCACCGTCCCAACCGGAACGCGTTGGCCCGCGGGGACGAGCAGCTCTTCCACGACGCCATCGGTGAACACCTCGACCTCGATCGCGGCTTTCTCCGTATCGACCACAGCGACGACATCGCCACGCTTCACCCGATCCCCGGGCTTGACCAGCCACTCGACGAGCGTCCCGGCCTCCATGTCTGCTCCGAGGGAGGGCATCCGGAACTCAGCCATGACCCACCATCTGTCGGACGGCTGCCGCGATGCTCGCTGGCTGTGGCAGGGCTGCATCCTCGAGGTGCTTCGCGTACGGCATGGGGACCTCGGCGGTGCAAACCCGATCGACCGGGGCATCGAGCTCGTAGAAGGCGCCCTCCATGATGCGAGCGCTCACCTCCGCGGCCAGGCTTCCGGACCGCCATCCCTCGTCCACGATGATCGCGCGGTGGGTGCGGCCGACCGAATGCAGGACCGCTTCCGCGTCCAGCGGGCGGAGCACGCGCAGATCCAGCACCTCGGCGTCGATCCCCTCAGCAGCAAGAGACTCGGCCGCCTCCAGCACGTTCCTGAGCATCCCGCCATAGGTCACAAGGCTCACGTCCGTACCGGCGCGGCGCACGCTCGCATGTTCGATGTCCACGGCGGGCGGGTCCGCGGCGATCTCGCCTTCCGTGCTATAGAGCGCCGCGTTCTCGAAGATGAACACTGGGTCCGGGTCGTCGAGCGCGGGCTGCAGCATGCCGCGGAAATCCGCCAGCGTCCCCGGCGCCAAGACCTTGATCCCGGGAATGTGGGCATACCACCCTTCAAGGCTGTGTGAATGCTGGGCTGCGAGCTGCCGGCCCGCACCTGTGGCCATTCGCACAACGAGAGGGACATTGAACTGACCGCCGGACATGTGGAGGATCGTCGCGGCGTTGTTCACGATCTGATCGAGCGCGAGCAAACTGAAGTTCACGGTCATGATCTCCACGATGGGCCGCAGGCCCGCCATGGCCGCACCGATGCCAGCGCCGACGAAGGTCGATTCGGACAGGGGCGTGTCCCGGATGCGCTCGGGGCCGAACTCCTCGAGGAGCCCAAGGCTCACCGCGAAACAACCTCCGTACCGACCGACGTCCTCTCCCATGAGGAACACCCGATCGTCCCGCAGGAGCGCTTCCCGAAGCGCTGCCCTCATGGCCTCGCGGTAGGTGAGTCGTTGGACCTGCGGTCGGGCGATCTCGACGGCTTGCGTGGCAACGCTCATGACGCCGTCCTCTCGCTGTAGACGAATCGGGTCAGGTCTTCGACCGGCTCGATCGCACTGGTTTCTGCGAACGCCACGGCCTCGTCGATCTCGGCGGCGACCTCGCCCTCCAGCTCGCCCACGACCTCATCGGTCACCAAGCCCGCCCGGCCGAGCAGCGCCGGATACGTGACGAGCGGGTCGCGTTCCTTCCAGGCCTCAACTTCCTCCTTCGCCCGGTAACGCTCTGGGTCATACATCGAGTGAGCGCGGAAGCGGTACGTGCGGTACTCGAGGAAGAGCGGCCCGGCACCGGCCCGGATCGACTCGGCAGCTCGCCGCGTGGCCTCCTCCACGGCGAGCACGTCCATGCCGTCCACCGACCACGCCGGCATCCGGTAGCTCGATGCCCGCAGCGCGATGTCCGTTTCAGACTGGGCCCGGTCAAGGCGCGTTCCCATGGCGTACATGTTGTTCTCGCAAAGCCACAGGACCGGCAGATGCCACAACGCTGTGAGGTTCATCGACTCGTGGAACTCGCCTTCGACGACGGCACCGTCGCCGAAGAAGCAGGCCGTCACCCTGGAACGCCCGCGCATCCGATCGGCGAGGCCAAGCCCGACCGCCAGCGGGAGCCCTCCGCCCACGATGGCGTTCCCGCCGTAGAATCGTGTTGCGGCGTCGAACAGATGCATGGATCCGCCACGACCTCGGCTGCATCCATCCACCTTCCCAAACATCTCCGCCATGACGGCTCTCATCGGTATGCCGCGCATCAGGGCGTGCCCGTGCTCCCGATAGGTGGCCACGACCGCGTCGGTCGGCTCGAGCGCCTGCATCGCACCGACGGCTACCGCCTCCTCGCCGATGTACAGATGGAGGAACCCGCGGATCTTCGTGGCGCTGTAGAGCTCGACGCATCGTTCCTCGAACCGGCGGATCCGCAGCATCTCGCGCAGAAGATGGCGCGCGTGGTCCGGATCGACCGTGGCAAGGCGTGCTTCTTGGACGGCCATCACGAGCTCTCCAGCGTCGAAACGTCGCCTTGCGGTTGACCGAGCTCCTCAGCCTTGAGCAGTCGGCGCATGATCTTTCCGCTCCTGGTTCTGGGGAGGAGGTCCCGGAACTCGATCTCTTTGGGGGCGACGACCGCTCCGAGGCGGGTACGCCCCAGCGCGACCAGCTCACGTCGGAGCGCCTCGCTCGGGTCCCATCCCGACTTCAGTGAGACGAACGCCTTCACCACCTCTCCGGCGATGGGGTCGGGCTTGCCGATCGCGGCCGCCTCGGCGACAGCCTCGTGCTCCAGTAGCGCGCTCTCCACCTCGAAGGGGCCGATCAGATGGCCCATCGACTTGATCACATCGTCGGCACGCCCCACGAACCAAACGTACCCGTCCTCGTCCATCCGGGCGAGGTCACCTGTCAGGTACCAACCGCCGACGAAGTGATCTCGATACCGCTGATGCTCGTGCAGATACCCTCGGAACATCGAAGGCCACCCGGGTCGGATGGCCAGTTCTCCCTCGGCGCCAGGCTCCGCCACCACGGCGGCACCTTTCCGAACGACGATCCTGCCGCTCTCGTCCCGGCGCAGGATCGCTGCATCGATGCCGGGAAGCGGCAGTCCCATGGACCCCGGGCGTATGTCGATGGCCGGGTAGTTCGCGATCAGGATCCCGCCGGTCTCGGTCTGCCACCAGTTGTCGTGGATCGGGAGGCCGAGCACCTCCTGGCCCCAGACGACCGCCTCGGGGTTCAGTGGCTCCCCGACGCTGGCGATGAATCGAAGCGCACTGAGATCGAAGCTCTTGGCCAGGTCGGCGCCTGCCCGCATCAGCATTCGGATCGCGGTCGGGGCGGTGTACCAGACCGTCACCCGATGGTCCTGCAGGATCTGGTACCAGCGTTCGGCTTCGAAGTCGCCCTCGTCCACGATGCTCGTGATCCCGTGCGAGAGGGGTGAGATGATCCCATAGGAGGTTCCGGTCACCCATCCCGGGTCGGCCGTGCACCAGAAGATGTCATGGTCGTGGAGGTCCAGCGCGAGCGAACCGGTGGCGTGGTGCGCCACCACGGCGTTATGCACGTGGATCGCTCCCTTCGGCGTCCCGGTCGTACCGCTCGTGAAATGAAGCAGCGCCATCTCCTCAGGGTCCGTCGGAGCGATCACGAAGCGATCGGCGGCCTCGGACATCGCCTTGCGGAAGTCGAGCGTTCCTGACTCCTGTGCGACCTCACCCTCCGGCGACACCAGGAGGAGGTGCTCGAGCTTAGGAAGCTGGCTCCGGATCGCGGCGACCTTCCGCTCATACAGCGAGGTGCTCGTCACGAGAACCCGGCCCTCGCCGATCGCCAGACGCGTCCGGATCGGCTCGGGTCCGAACGCCGAGAACAGGGGGCAGAAGACGGCGCGGGCCTTCAACGTTCCGAGGGCTGCCACGTAGAGCTCAGGGATCCGCCCGGCAAGCGCGAACACGCGGTCGCCGGAGCGGACGCCCAGCGACGTGAGCACGTTGGCGAAACGGTTCGACTCGGCGTCGAGCTCGCCGTAGGTGAGCTCGGTCACCTCGCCCCGTCGGCCGAGCAACCGCAGCGCTACGCGGTTCCGTCGCGCCCCACTCGCGTGCCGCGTCACGGCCTCGTGGGCGATGTTCAGTCCACCATCGGGGAGACCCTCGAGCGCTGCGCGGGCAGCTTCCCACGTAAACGTCGCTCGCGCGCTCCGGTAGTCGATCAGATTCGGTTCGACGGCCCAGCCGTCCCGAGGCTTCTCGATCACCGGCCAACCCATTGGCCCGGCACCCACACCCTCGCCTCCCATCCGGTGGCATTTTCCCGGAGTGGGGGCAGCGATCGGAGGGCCATGAGTCCCGCCTGATGGGGTCCGCTGGTCCCATTGCTAGTCGGTCTTGGCCAGCTCCGGCGGGCAGACCTCGCCCATTGGGTGACATCCTTCGATAACCCGTTCGAGGCCGAGGTACCCGAGCCGAGAGGGCCGCTCGGGCCTAGCTCATCCACAGGCCTGCACGTAGCCTTCTGGTGTCGCCTGCTCTGGGGGGAGTATGGATGTCAGGGACATCGTGCTGAGATCGGTGCCGACGGTCGAGGTGCAGGCCTGCGGGAGGTCGCCGCGATCATGGCGGAGCACGCCGGGAGCGCCGTCCTGGTTGTGGACGAGAAAGGCAAGGTCCTGGGGTCATCACGGAAGCCGTT
>Ga0214472_10004619_pt1 | contig 14529 bp, 11 predicted proteins | sample RVTome_6_FD_207662 | JGI IMG/M metagenome (GOLD analysis project Ga0214472, IMG submission 207662) | Soil microbial communities from uranium-contaminated site in the Upper Colorado River Basin, Wyoming, United States - RVT140D175 | ecosystem: Environmental > Terrestrial > Soil > Contaminated >...
CGAAGTCCGAAGAGCTGTTCCAAATGCATTTGCCCCATCGTATCTCGCCTTTCATCACAACAAAATTAGGTGGATTGGCGCCGGGCACGCCACCTCGTTCAGAGAACGACAGATCGTCAGGTCTGGAGCAAATCCCAAATCTACAGCTTCATGGGCTTTAATATCGAGACCAAATTTGATATTCAACCAGTTGACCCAATCTACATACACGCTGTGAAAGAGAACATCTGCAACGATAATGCTCACAATTACCACAAAAAAGCAACACAAAGAACTATAGCGATAGGTCAAACTCACTATTTGTCCAAGAAAAAGCTTCAAACGGTTTTCCATTGCCGATGTGCTCCGACATACTATAGCCTCATACAGAGAGAGCCAAACCCGGATTATTCATCCACTACTTTTGCCAAGGTGATTTACCCCTAAAAAAAGAGGATGGGCATTTCAAAGGCGATTTTAGCGCCGGCCCCACCGGAGCGCAAGCCCCAGGTGCCGAGCAGCGCTTCGTCCCGTCCACTCAAAACCAACGTCATCGAACATCCCGAGCTGGTGGCGGACCGCATTATCAACTATGCCCAGCTCGTTGGCCGTGAAAACGTCATCGCCGGCACAGATTGTGGCTTTGGGACGAGTGCTGACCGGACCCGCGTCGCGGCTTCTATTTCGTGAGCCAAACTCCAATCGCTGACCGAGGGGGCGAGGTTGGCTAGCGCACAGTTGTGGGGGTAAGGGCCTTGAGGTTCTGAGGTAGGGTGCCATCAGGGTGGGGTGGGGATGCCCCTGGGGCACTGGCTCACCACATGGCTTTATGGTATCATACATGAGCCTTACGGCAAGCCGTCAAACCTGGTAGACCAGGTTCGCATTGAGGCGTGCTAACCGCTTTTGACAACCGAGTGATCTACACGGTTATCAAATCTTATCTCCCTGTGATTCCAATGAAAATTTATCTTTTGCAGTAGATGGGAGAATCTGACAAGACATTCCGTCCTGGGTTGAACGAGGAGATGTGCCCAAAGAGCCATTCGGACGCTTCATGGATCACGAACTCTTGCGGACCTGCAGATCAACGTAAGATAGAGAGCCTCTCATGACACCACTTTCCATCGTCACTGGACTGCTGCTGTTTCTTAATAGTTGTGTCGCCTTTCTCCTTTTTTTATATGCCATGAACTGTTATGTGATGATCTTTCTTCATCGCCGCTCAAGTCGACGCATGCTACGTCATGACCAGAAGACCTTAGAAGCCTGGCAGGCGCAGCCTCAGGTCCTGCCTCATGTGACGGTGCAACTCCCCATCTACAACGAACGCTATGTTGTCAAGCGACTACTTAATGCAGTCGCTGGCTTGAGTTATCCACAGGACTTGCTCGAGATTCAAGTTCTGGACGACTCCACGGACGAGACAACGGCGATGGCCGCACGGCTGGTCAAGCATTACCGCCGGCAGGGTTTCGATATCGCGCTGCTGCACCGCAGCCATCGGCAAGGCTATAAAGCCGGTGCTTTGAAAGAGGGACTGGAAGCCGCTAAGGGCCAGTTCATCGCGATTTTCGATGCCGATTTTGTCCCCACCCCCGATTTTCTTGAGCGCACGCTGCCTTTCTTTCAAGATCCCGCTATTGGCATGGTGCAAACCCGTTGGGAGCACATCAATCGAGATTACTCGATTCTCACCAGGGCGCAGGCCTTCGGTATCAACGGCCACTTCTGGGTCGAACAAGCGGCGCGGTGCTGGTCTGGCCTCTTTATGAACTTCAATGGCTCAGGGGGTATATGGAGACGCCAGGCTATCGAGGAAGCAGGCGGATGGCAAGAAGATACGTTAACTGAAGATCTCGACCTGAGCTACCGGGCTCAGCTCCAGGGGTGGTGCTTAAAGTTTCTCCCCCAGGTCGTTTGTCCGTCTGAAATTCCCGTGCAAATGTCTGCGGTCAAAAGCCAGCAACATCGCTGGGCCAAAGGGTCTATCCAGACGGCGAAGAAATTGATCCCGCGCATTTTGCAAGCCAACGTGTCCCCATTTAAAAAATATCAAGCACTTTGCCACCTCACCAACTATATGGTCCATCCACTCATTGTGTTTGTCGTTCTCATGTCTTCTCTGTCCTTCATGTTACCGACTGCGTCTTTGTCCCGCATGCCCTCCCTGCTGGCGCTTTGCTTTTTAATGGCAACCTTTGCGCCCTCCAGCATGTATCTCTATGCCCATTGCCATCTCTACGGTGACTGGAAACGGCGTCTCTGGGCTTTTCCATTCCTGCTCATCTTTGGCACCGGCATTGCTCTGAATAACACCAAAGCGATTCTAGAAGCCGTTTTCAATATACAAAGCGAATTTGTCCGAACACCAAAGTTTCGTATTGAACGCGTTTCTGACACGTGGGTGGGAAGGCGCTACCGCGCCCCGTTTCCCTGGCTGAGCATCGGCGAAGCGCTCCTGGCGCTGTACGGCGTCTGCGGCATGGTCTACGGGCTACGCCATGGGATGTCCCTCATGAATCCCTTTCACCTCCTGTTTACCGTCAGCTTTATCTGGGTGGCGACCTTGAGCTTCGTCGAAGCCTGGCAAAAAGGGCACCCGCGCCGACGCGACAAGCAGGGTCTCAGAGTCGATCCACCCTCACTTGCCAAGCGACGCATCACACGACGCAAAGTCAAGAGGGCATAACGTCTCTCATGACTTGGAGGGTCCGTTCTGCAGGGGATTAGGGCTTCTCCCTACCCCCCATGGTTGGCGCTTGACCAATCCAAGGGATGTACCGCGCTCATGAGTCCGACTTGCGCTTCGGCAGGGACAGCGATATGATAGAATCCTCTGCAAATCCTATACGCTCTACCACCGAGCCTGTTGGCAGGAAGCACATCAGCCATGAGCAATCCAGCTTTCGAATCACAATGAATGGGGTACCGATCACTTCGGTTTCATGTACCACGGCGACCTGAGGGCGTTCTGCGACGAGCTGCGCGCCAAAGGGGTGAGTCTGCCCGTGGCACTGAAGGAAGGTGTCGGGGGGAGATTGCTGTGTTATGTCTCAGCGCCCGACGGCGTTAGTATCGAATTAATGGAGGGCTAAGGGAGAGTCGATTCTGTGCGTTTAGGTTGTTTCACCTTTATGACAAGGAGCGTCACATGGCGGAGACAGAATTCAAAATTACCGTGCGCGAGAATGGTCCCTACGTGGTGGAAGGCGGCGTCCCCTTGGTGCGCAAGTCGCCAGTGGTGTCGGAACATGGAGAGCCCATGACCTGGAAAAAAAGCGACATCCTCACCAGCGATGCCCGCTACACCCTTTGCCGCTGCGGTCACTCCAGCAACAAGCCGTTTTGTGACGGCACGCATCGCGTGGAGGGCTTTGACGGCACCGAAACGGCCGACACCGCGCCCGTCGCCAGCCGCCAAACCGATTATCCTGGCACCCATATCGTGGTCAAAAACGATACCTCGTTGTGTATACACTCCGGGTTCTGTGGTAACCGCGTCTCCAATGTCTGGCAAATGACGCAGGACAGCGAGGACACGCAGGTGCGGGCGCAAATTATCGCGATGATCGACCGCTGTCCCTCGGGGTCCTTGTCGTATACCATTGACGGCGAGGGGATGGAGCCGGATCTGCCCAAGGAAATCGCCATTACCCCGGACGGCGCGCTGTGGGTCAGTGGGGGCATTCCGATCGAACGCGCGGACGGCCAGCCGTGCGAGGTGCTCAACCGCGTCACCCTGTGCCGCTGCGGCGCGTCGAAAAATAAACCGTATTGCGATGGCATGCATACGGAGTCCGGATTTAGCGAGGGCTAACCACTTACCGTAAGCCCCCGGCGATGCCAGGGGCTTACCACAGGCATGCCAAACGCCCTACCTGGGATGGTTCCGCCAGCGCAGATGGGGCAGCATGGCATTGCGTACCCCACAGGAGGAGAGGTCTTAACGCTATTACCGCCGCCAAAATGCCGGTAGGCATAATACCAACAGGGTATAGATTTCCAGGCGTCCCATCAGCATACAGCCAATCAGCACCAGCTTCGCCAGGACAGGCAGAGCGGCAAAGTTGCTCATCGGCCCCACTAGGTTCAGCCCAGGACCGACGCCCCCCAGTGTGGCCGCCGCCGCGGAGATGCTGGTGGCGAGATCCAGGTCACAAAGCGTGAGTAGGAGAGACGCCAAGGCGGCAATGGCGAGATAAAGCCCAAAGTAGCTCGTAATATAGTGTACCGTCTCGCTCTCTACTGGCGCCCCATCCATCATCAGCAACTCGACATGACGCGGATGTACCATGCGGCGCAGGCGTTGCGTGCTCACCTTTCCCAAGAGGATGAGACGCCCCAGACGCAGCGCCCCGGAGGTCGATCCCAAGCAGCCTCCTATGAACATCAGAAGCAGAAGGAGCGTTTGGCTGAAGGGCGGCCAGGTAGCAAAATCCGCTGTAGCAAAGCCCGTGGTCGTGCCAATCGAAACGGTCTGAAAGGCCGCATCGCGCAGCGCCTGCGGTACCGAGCGATAGAGACCGGACTCGAGAAGGTTCCCCGCAATGAACAGTGTGGCAAGGCTCAAGACGCCTATAAACATCCGCCACTCAGTGTTACGCCAGGCCGTGCGCCCGCGCCCTGTCAACACGCGATAGTAGAGTCCAAAGTTTGTCGCCCCAAAGACCATAAAGATCATGATGATCAATTCGATAGGTAGACTGTGGTACGCCGCGACACTCGCGTTGCGAGGCGAGAAGCCGCCGGTCGCAATGGTGCCGAACGTGTGCGTCACGGCATCAAAGAGTGACATGCCGCACAGGCACAGCAGGACGATCTCGAGTGCTGACAGGCATGCATAGATGCCAAAGAGAATTTGGGCCGTATGCACGAGCCGTGGCGTGAACCGCTCCGGGGTCAGCCCCGCCTCACCTTTCAAGAGCAAGATGCCCCCAACGCCAAGCGAGGGCAAGACCGCAAGGACCATGACGACAATACCGAGACCACCAAGCCAGTGAGTCAGGCTCCGCCATAAGAGCAGACTCTTGGGCAAGGCTTCGATATTGGTCAAAATTGAGGCGCCGGTGGTCGTGAGCCCACTGACGGTTTCAAACCACGCATCCACCATATGTGGAATCTCGCCGGAGAGCCAAAAGGGCATGGCTCCAAGAAAGCTCCCCGCGACCCAGACTGCCACTACGGCAAAGAAGCCTTCCCGAGTGGTGACCTCCTGGGGAAAGGCCGCCGTACGATGGCGGAGCAACCATCCCACACCGAGAGCGAGCCCGACGGTAACGGTAAAGGCGGTCAAAGTCGGCTCGCCCCACCAAAGCGCATAGGCGAGAGGGGGGAGCAGACTCACCGCTAAAAAGATGAACAACGTCCCCACGAGATAGCGAGTCACCTCATAACGCATCGCCCCTTATCCCCCCTTACCGTTTGCGTCCTGGGGTATGACCTCATGTGTTGCCCAACCCCAGATCGATCGGGCTGGCATAAACGCATACGATGCGAATCTCTCCCGCAACGCGTTGTCACTCTGCCGCCAGGCGATACCCTACGCCTTGCTCGGTGAGCAGGTAGCGAGGGCGGGTAGGATCGACTTCCAACTTACGGCGGAGATTGGCCGTGAAGACACGGAGGTAGTGCGTTTCTTCAGTATGACCTGGTCCCCACACTGCCTTGAGCAAAAACCGGTGGGTAAGCACTTTACCGGCATGCAGCACGAAGGTGGTCAGCAGGCGGTATTCAATGGGTGTGAGATGCGCTTCTTGGCCACGCACCAAGACGCGACGCGCCTCCAAGTCAACGGTCAAATCGCCCACACTGAAACGCGTTACGGCATCTGCAGGTTGCCCACGCAGGCGAGCCTGGTGCCGCAGGGCGACACGGATGCGAGCCAGTAACTCATCTACCCCAAAAGGCTTACTGAGATAATCATCTGCACCACGGTCTAGGGCGATCACCTTATCTCTCTCCTGATCGCGCGCCGATAGAATGATCATAGGCATCTGTGACCAGCGGCGTAGCTCTTCAATGATCTGTAGGCCATCCATATCGGGTAGGCCCAGATCAAGGATCACGAGATCGGGGGGTTGGAGCGCCGCCATGGCTAGGCCCTGTTGCCCCGTTTCGGCCTCGGCCAGACGATAGCCCTCACCGCTGAGCGACGCTCTGAGAAAGCGTCGGATGGACAGCTCATCTTCGATCACCAAAATGAGCGGTGTACCTCCTGTCATGAAGCTTTTACCCCTTACTTATGCCAGTGCTTCAGGGACATCCGTCTCCACGCTTGGTGGCGGCCCCTCCAGCGGCAAGCTGAACAGGAAGCAAGCGCCACCCCCCGGACGGTTCTCCGCCCAGATACGGCCGCCGTGCGCCTGAATGATGGCACTGCAAATAGCCAGCCCCAACCCGGCTCCCCGACTGACAGGTGCCGTGGCCTGTAGCCCGCGGTAAAACTTCTCGAACACGCGGCCCAATTCGTCGGCAGCAAGTCCAGGCCCTCGATCGGCAACCTGCACCAGCGCTTCATCATCATCGATCCAGGCGTGGAGGTCAATGGGTGTGCCTGCCGGTGCATACTTCGCGGCATTGTCGAACAGATTCATCAGCACCTGTTCGAGGAGCAGCCCATCAAAAGGCAACAATGGAAAATCCGCGGCAAGCTCGACATGGACCGGATGTGCGGTTAATTGGCGAGACGACCGATCGAGCGCCGTGCCCACCACTTCTTCCAGGGGCTGCCATTGTTTATGAACGGTGATATTGCCAGATTCTACCCGCGTCATGTAGAGCAGGTTCTCGACCAGACGAGATAACCGCTCGGCCTCTTCATACACCATCTGGAGCAATTCATGGCGCGTTTGGTCGTCCATGCTAGTGGATGTCAGTAGGCTACTGCTGGCGCCGGCAATGGCGGCCAGAGGCGTCCGCAGGTCGTGCGATACCGAACTCAGCAACGCACTCCGGAGTTTTTCGGTCTGGGCCTGCGCCAAAACGCGCTGTGCCTCCTCTGCCAGTCGATCACGTTCAAGGGCAAGGGCAATCTGCGAGGCAAAGGTCTCCAGCAACTGGCGCTGCTCAGGCGTCGAAAGCCGTTCGGCCTGCGACGGCTGGATAGCCAGTACCCCAACTGTGCCTCCAGGCCCGACCAGCGGCAGATAGAGAGCCTGCGCGTTTGGGAGGGTGTCCGTGCCCGCTCCGGCCAGTCGACCATGCTCATAGACCCACAACGCCACCGCGGCTTCGTTGGCGCGCTCAGCAAATCCTTGACCCCGGCGCAAGGCAGGGCGCAGCGTTTGATGGTCATCAGGCAAGAAGACCACCACCTCTCCGCCAAAAATCTCAGACAACTGCTCCTGCGCTGCGGCCACCAGTTGATGGCTACCCAGGGTGCCAGCCAGGCGGCGACTGAGGCGATAGAGGGCTTCCGTGTACCGTTCACGCCGTCGCGACAACTCAGCCTGTTCTTTCATGCGGCTCGTGAGGGTACTGATCATGACCCCAATGACAAACATGACACCAAAGGTAAAGAGGTATTTGGTGTCGGTGACCGTAAAGGTGTAGTGAGGATGGGTGAACAAGAAGTTAAAGAGCAAAACCGCCACGACGGAGGCATAGATCGCTGGACCTCTGCCGAGACGAGCGGCCACATAGACCACGCCAAGCAGAAAGGACATCACCAGGTCGGCATCACTCAGCCCCACCCGATCAAAAGCCCAAGAGACTTCTGTTGCGACCGCCATCACTGCCGTCGCCTTGGCGTAGCTGCGATAGTCGATGGGAGGGGTTGTCGTCGGCTTGCCCGATAGGGTCTGATCCTCGACACCCCGAATGACGTACACATCAATGTCGCCGCTGCGCGCAATGAGATGATCAACCAGGGAACGGTGCCAGACGCGATACCGCTTGGCCTGACCGGTCTTGCCAATGACAATTTTGGTGACGTTTCGGGATTGGGCGTAATCGATCATTTCTGCCACGACATCCTGACCCGTCAGCGTCACGGTTTCGGCCCCGAGTTGCTCGGCTAGCCGCATGTGCAGGGCCAGTTGGCGCCGCGCCTGCTCCTCCATCTTCTGGCCGTCGGGGGTTTCGACGTGGACCGCGATCCATTGGGCGTGCATGGCCGCAGCCATGCGCTTGGCGGTGCGAATCACCTTTGCTGACGTGGGGCTTGACCCAACGCAGACGAGCAGGCGTTCGTTGGTCGGCCAGGTCTGCGTCCGCGTCTCGCCCAGGCGGGCGGTTTGGACCTGCGTACTGATACGGTCAGCGGTCCGCCGCATAGCAATTTCGCGCAGCGCAATGAGGTTCGCCTTTTTGAAGAACCGCTGCATGGCCCGTTTGGCCTGCTCGGGGACGTAGACCTTGCCCTCGCGCAGACGCTCCAGCAGGTTATCCGGCGGCAGGTCGACCAACTCGAGCTCGTCAGCCTGGTCAAACACCTTGTCGGGTAGCGTTTCGCGCACTACCACGCCGGTAATCTGCGCCACCACATCATTGAGACTTTCGAGGTGTTGCACGTTGAGCGTGGTCCAGACGTTGATGCCGGCGTCGAGGAGTTCTTCCACGTCTTGCCAGCGTTTGGCATGGCGGAACCCTGGGGCGTTCGTATGCGCCAGCTCATCAACCAGGATGAGCGTGGGCTGCCGGGTGAGGGCAGCATCCAGATCGAACTCGCGCAGGGTGACGCCGCGGTAGGTTACCGTGCGGCATGGCAAGAGATCCTGCCCGTCGAGCAAGGCTTCGGTCTCTGGCCGTCCATGCGGTTCAATATAGCCGCATACCACGTCCGTGCCAGCCGCTGCGACCGTGCGGGCATCTTCCAGCATGGCGTACGTCTTCCCCACACCCGCGGCAAACCCACAGTAGATCTTGAGCTTGCCACGCGGCGAATCCGACTCGGCAGGGTCGATTTCGAGCCGCGCCAGGAGCTGCTCGGGATCGGGACGGTGGTCGTCTCGATGGGTGTCTTCAGCCATACGGCGATCCTATCTCGATTGGGCATCGAGTGCAACATTGAGCTTGAGTACATTTACCACCGGCTTCCCACCAAAGACGTGCAATGTCGGCACTTCCGTGTTCTGTTCGATGAACTGGTAGACGCGGTCTAGCGGCAGATTCCGAGCTGACGCCACACGTGGCGCCTGGAACCGCACCGCCTCGATCGTGATGTGTGGGTCCATACCCGACCCGGAAGCTGCGACCAGGTCAGCCGGGATGCGCTGGCCTTCCTGCAGATCATAGCGCCCGATGAGCGCTTTGGCCCGTTCGCTCAGAAGCGGATGGGTCGGCGAGAGGTTGGAGCCGCCAGTGGCGCTGGCATCGTAATCCACGGCGGATGGCCGCGGCCAGAAGTAGCGCGGCTGGGTGAAGGCCTGGGCGAGCTGCACGGAGCCAAGGATTGTGCCGTTGTCGTGGCGCATCAGGCTGCCAGTGGCCTTCCAGGGCACCACGATTTGCCCGAAGGCCAGCAGCACAGCGGGATACATCACGCAGCAGACGATGAGGCTGAGAATCACCAGTCGCAGTGTTGTGAGCATGTCTTTCATGGGATCACTCCTTCCTGAAGTGGCGCTCAGGCCAGACCCAGTCCGGCAATGGCCAAATCGATGAGCTTGATACCGATGAACGGCACGAGCACACCGCCCAGTCCATAGATCAGCAGGTTCCGCTGCAGCAGTGCATTGGCGCCTACCGGGCGATACTTCACCCCCTTCAGCGCGATCGGGATGAGGCAGGGGATCACCACGGCGTTGAAGATCACAGCCGAGAGAATCGCCGATTTGGGCGACGCCAGGCCCATAATGTTGAGGGATGCCAGCTGCGGCAGCGCCGTCATGAAGATCGCGGGGATGATCGCAAAGTATTTCGCCACGTCGTTGGCGATGCTGAAGGTCGTCAGCGACCCGCGCGTCATGAGCATCTGCTTGCCGACTTCGACCACGCTGATGAGCTTGGTGGGGTTGGAATCCAGATCGACCATATTGCCCGCTTCCTTGGCTGCTTGCGTGCCAGTGTTCATCGCTACCGCGACGTCAGCCTGCGCCAGGGCGGGGGCATCGTTGGTCCCATCGCCCGTCATGGCAACGAGATGGCCTTCCGCCTGATACTTGCGGATCAGGTCGAGCTTCGCCTCGGGTGTGGCCTCGGCAAGGAAGTCATCGACGCCCGCCTCCGCGGCGATCGCCGTGGCCGTGGTCGTGTTATCACCGGTGATCATCACCGTTTTGATGCCCATGCGGCGGAGCTCGGCGAACTGCTCCTTGATCCCGCCCTTGACGATGTCCTTGAGGTGGATGACGCCCAACACCTCGCCCTCGGCCGCCACGACCAGCGGCGTGCCGCCGGAGCGGCCGATCTCGTCCACCGTCCGCTTCACCTGCCTGGGAATCGCGCCGCCGTGCTCGCTAACCCATCGTGCGATCGCGTCGGTCGAGCCCTTGCGGATCCGCTTGCCCTCCACATCCATACCGCTCATACGGGTCTGAGCGGTGAAGGGGACGAACCGACCGCGCATCTTCTCGATGTCCCGCTCGCGCAGGCCGAATTTTTCCTTCGCCAGCACCACAATGCTGCGGCCTTCCGGCGTCTCGTCGGCCAGCGAGGCGAGCTGCGCCGCGTCCGCGAGTTGGTCCTCGTGGACGCCGGGAGCCGGCAGGAATTCGCTGGCCTGTCGGTTGCCAAGCGTAATCGTGCCGGTCTTGTCCAAGAGCAGCACGTCCACGTCGCCCGCCGCTTCGACAGCCCGCCCGCTCATCGCCAGTACGTTCTTCTGCCCGAGCCGCGCCATGCCCGCGATGCCGATCGCCGCCAACAGGGCGCCGATCGTCGTCGGGATCAGGCAAACGAGCAGCGCCACCAGCGTGGGCACGTCGATCTGCATATTGAAGAACGTGCCGATCGGGTACAGCGCCACGCAGACCATCAGGAACGCAATGGTGAAACCAGCCAGGACGAGCGTCAAGGCGATCTCGTTGGGTGTCTTCTGTCGTGCGGCACCTTCCACCATGGCGATCATACGATCGAGGAAACTCTCGCCGGGATCGGTCGTGACCCGGATGATCAGGGAATCGGAGAGCACCCGCGTGCCGCCGGTGACGGCGCTGCGGTCGCCGCCTGATTCGCGGATCACCGGGGCGGATTCTCCGGTCACCGCCGATTCATCAACTGACGCAACGCCTTCAATGACTTCGCCGTCAGCGGGGATCATCTGCCCAGCCTCGACGCGGACGGTGTCGTCCTTGCGCAGCTCGGACGCTGCGCACTCCCCGATGACGTTGCCGGTCTGTGGATCGTAGCGATAGGCGGTCACATCCCTGCGGGCCCTGCGCAGTGACGCGGCCTGGGCCTTGCCTCTTGCCTCGGCCAGCGCCTCGGCGAAGTTGGCAAACCACACCGTCAGCCACAGCATGATCGTGACAGCGGCGAAATAACCGATGTCGCTTGCACCGGTGAGCACAGCCTGGATGGTGACCGCGGTGGTAACGGCGGCGCCGACCTCGGTCACGAACATGACGGGGTTACGCATCATCACCAACGGGTTGAGCATCCGGAACGCCTGACCGATGGCCCGCAGTAGCATCTCCGTGCTGAGCAGCGACGTCTGACGCCTAGAACGATGAGGCTCTCGCAGGTCCGACCGCGTCGCCGTGCGGTTCGGTTGTGTCGTGATGGGTTGCATCATTAATCCTCCTCTCAGCTGCGTGTACCCAGGTGCTCTGCGATCGGGCCGAGTACCGCCAGGGGCAGGAACAAAAGCGCCCCGATGATCAGCACGGCCGCCAGCAGCACCACGCCGAATATCCACGTATCGACTTTGAAGGTGCCCGCCGACTCGGGCGTTACCTGCTTTGCGGCCAGCGACCCGGCAATGGCCAGTGGAGCGATGATGGGGATGAACCGGGCCAGGAGCATGATCGCGCCCGTGGCCACGTTCCACGGCACGGTGTTGTCGCCCAGACCCTCAAAGCCTGAGCCGTTATTGGCTGCTGCGGAACTGAACTCGTAGACTATCTCGCTGAGCCCATGGCTACCGGGGTTGCGGAGGGTATCCAGGCCCCAGCTGGTACTGGCAAAAATCGCGGTCCCGCCCAGAATGAACAGCGGATGGGCGAGCAGCGCGATGGCGGCCAGCTTCATCTCTTTCGCCTCTACCTTCCGCGTCAGATACTCCGGCGTGCGCCCGACCATCAGCCCAGCAATAAACACGGCGACAATGATGAAGATGAACATGTTGATCAACCCAACACCCACCCCGCCGAAGCTCACGTTGAGCCACATCCCGACCATGGGCAACAAGCCCGTGAGTGGATTGAGCGAGTCGTGCATGGCATTGACCGAACCGTTCGAGGTTGCGGTTGTGGAGACCGCCCAGAGCGGCCCAGCCGTTGGTCCAAAGCGCAGCTCTTTGCCCTCCAGGTTCATCGACTGGGTCACGCGTAGGTCGTGCAAGGCCGCGGTCGGCTGCATTTCGAACACCACGGCTGTGCTGATGAAACCGACATACAGCATGAACATCACGCCAAAGACCACCGTCGCGTGCTTCATGCGGCCTGTGATGTGACCGAACATCCACACGGTCGCCATGGGGATGAGGAGGATCGAGACGTTGGCGATGACGTTGGACCAGAAGTTCGGATTCTCAAACGGATGCGCGCTGTTAGTGCCGAAGTAACCCCCGCCGTTGGTGCCGAGCTGCTTGATCGCCACCATGGCCGCGACTGGACCGCGTGCGATCGTCTGTGTCACACCCTCCAGCGTGGTGGCTACCGCCGCACCTTTTAGCGTCATCGGCATGCCCGTCAGGATCAGCAGCGGCGCCACAACTAGCACAGCAGGCAGCAGAATCAGCCCGGTCGCCCGCCAGAGATCCTGGTAGAAGTTGCCGAGCTGCGTCCGGCCAGCCAGTCCCCGGCACAGGGCGGTCACAGCCGCGATGCCCGTCGCCGCCGAAACGAACTGCAGCCACATGAGGCCAACAAGCTGTGAGAAATAGCTCAGGGACTGTTCGCCGGCATAGTGCTGCAGATTGGTGTTGCTAGTGAAACTTGCCGATGTGTGGAACGCCAGCGACGGCTCCAGCGCCGTTTTGCCATCGGGGTTGAGCGGATGCGCGCCCTGCGTGCTTAGAATCACGTACACCAGCATGAATATCGCGAGGTTGAACACGAGCATGGACAGGAGATAATGCTTCCAGTCCTGATCCGCGGCCACGTATCGGCCCAACAGACGCTCCCACAGGTGCTCGGAGGCGCGCCGACCCGGCCCCGGCTCGGCCGGGTCCATGGCCCAACGCATGTACCGGCCAAGGGGCCAGGCCAGTGTCAGCGTCAATCCAACGATTAGAATGGGAATGGCAAGTTCAATCATGATGCCGTTTCTCCTCTATCGCCACAGTCAGAACCGCTCCGGCCGGATCATGGCGTAGACCAGGTAGCCAAAGCACCAAAGGGTAATGATGATGATCAACACGTTCATGGCTCCATCCTTTCACAGCCGATCGCACGCCCACGTAAACGCCGCCAGGACGGCAAAACACGCCACACCAAGCATCAACATGCCCAGCCACATACAGGGCTCCTCCCATGTTCAGACCGTTGCATAACCACCTCCGTCCATCGACGACTTAGGTCATTGCCCGTATGGTGGCACCATACTCACACCCGTATCTCCCTCCTTTTTCTTTCGTAAGGCGGTCAATACACTGGGTAGAACCCACCTATCTCACTTTACGCCAGAGAAGTGAGAAGGCTTTCTCATGAAGCCGGCATAGAGCCGGTGTCTTCTTGTGCATGACAAGACAAGTAAACCACGGGGGATATCAAGAGGGGATAAAAAGTGTAGGCGAATGTATCAAGAAAGTATTAAAGTTGCGGCTTAGGACGAGACGGGTTGGGATGATGTACGCAGACCCGGAGCCCAAGTCGTTTGCATGAGACAGGCTAGATACGCCAGCCTGCCTAGTGCCGAGGCCCCGAACCTGCTGCACTCCTACCTAGCGCGTGTCGCAGAACGACTTCATTGAAAATATAAAAATAGGACTTCATAAAGTCCACATCTGGAACACGAGCCGCTCGTGTTCAGTTTAACCGAGCTGTTCCAGGATCTGGCGCGATAGCATCATCTTCACCGGGCTAATATCCCGCAGGGTGCGCGACATCCGGACATCTCCCGCCAAACTGAGCAGGCTCAGTAGTTCACGATTTGGCTGCAAATGCTTGAAACAAGGGAACAAATGCTTATTATTTTTAGGTTTTAAAATTTAACCCATTGAGTTTTTGGAACTTATGGGCTTCTCCAGGTTGGCCGAAAGCAGATCCCCGCTTGGTCACGAAAGCTCGCAACGACCAAGGAGACGCGGATTCGTTTTGAACTCATCAACGCTCTGAAAACGCAACTGCCGCCTCTTCGAATAAGCTTTCAAGACAAACCAGCGGTAAGGTCGATATCCAAACGACTGGACAAATTGACAAAAAAGAGGTACAGACCCCCAGAACATAACACTTAAGAGGAGGTCTGTGATGACAGTAGCTTATCTCAATGATGAAGTCGTCGTCA
>Ga0214472_10004620_pt1 | contig 14529 bp, 12 predicted proteins | sample RVTome_6_FD_207662 | JGI IMG/M metagenome (GOLD analysis project Ga0214472, IMG submission 207662) | Soil microbial communities from uranium-contaminated site in the Upper Colorado River Basin, Wyoming, United States - RVT140D175 | ecosystem: Environmental > Terrestrial > Soil > Contaminated >...
GTTCCGATCGGGATAATCCAACGCTACGATAACCGGCTTATCAATACTCATCAGCTTCTCTCTCGACTCATTCACCCTCCAGCCCCTGGATCGGCCTGGTGCTGTCCCACTCCCGGCAGGAGGGACAGTGCCAATGCAGGGTACGCCCGGCAAAACCGCAGCGCACACACTGATAGATGGGTTTGCTCTGTTCCAATTGCCCGGTCAGCCCCCGCAGGATGCTCAGACTCTCCCGGGCGTTGTTCGATCCATACTCCAGATGCAGCTCAATCAGACGATTGAACCCGCGTATGGAGGGCCGACTTTTCAACTCGTCGGTGATAAACACGCCCGCCGCCACCAGACCGTCCCGTTCGCGAATCAGCTCCGCACGCGCCAGCAGAACGGTCGTCGAAGGCGCGTGCACCATACAGCCTTCGAGATAGTTTTCAAACTCGTTCAGGCGCCCTGTCTCGGTATAACAGCGCCGCAGCAACGGTACGGTTTCCGATACCAGCAGCGGCTCCTGCTCCCGCACCCGGCGCAATGCCTTGATCGCGCCGTTCCACTCGGCGCGCTCCATCGCCATACGTGCGGCAAGCAGGCTTGCCCGTACCGCTCTGGGATTGAGATTCAGGGCCTCCTTGAGAGCGGCCTCCGCTTCGCGCCAATGGCGCCTGGCCAGGCTCAGTTCCGCCAGTTCGCAGCAGTACTGTGCCAACGCCGGGGCGATGGCCGAACGCTCGGCCGCCTCCAGCTGTCGGCCGCTGTCGAGCGCGCTCTGCCACTCCCCCTCCTTTTCATAGAGCTTGACCAGCAGCTTCAGTGCCTGCGCCCGCATCTGCGGCCCGGGATTGTCGCGAATAACCTCATGCAGCAGATTCTCCGCCCGATCCAGTAGGCCGATCGCTTCGTAGTCCCGCGCCAACGCCATCTGAATGCGGATAAAATCCTGATGGGACAGCCCCGAACGGGCCAGCAGGGTCTGGTGCACACGAATCGCCCGCTCCACGTCCCCCTTGCGCCTGAGCAGACGAGCCAGGGCGAGGTGCGCGGGGATGGTATCGGAGTTGATCTCGAGGGCGCGGATGAAGCTCTCGATCGCCTCGTCCGTACGGTCGCTCATCAGGTGGTCGAGACCCTGAAAATAGTCTCGACTCAGATCCGAGCCTGGAGGAGAGTCGGCGCGGCGCCCGTCACCCCAGCCATACTGCCGGCGGCCGAGCACCCAGCCTATCGCGATTGCCGCTACCAGAAGCAGCAGCAATAAGGGATCCAGCCCCATTTCAGGCCGGTTCTTTCAGCGCCGCGGTACGCAGACGATCGATCTCCTGTCGACTGCTGTTCACCTTGCGCTGAGCACTGCGCAGACGCGTTTTCAGCGCCAGGATGGTCAGACTGCTCAACAATACGCCACAGACCCCACCGGCCACGAACGCCAGAATCAGCCACAGCGACAGCGTGGCTTCGGGCAGCTGAACGAAGACCAGATCGATGGAAACGGGTTCGGTGTTGTGCACAGTGAAGAGAATACCTACGGCGATGATCACCAGACCGATCAGTGCCGCCAGCAGGGTTTTAAGCCAGTTCAAAATCGTTCACCTCTAATCCAATAGCCAGCCCGTCAGGCCCCGCCCTGGAGGCTGTCGTTCACCTGGTCACGCAGTTCCTTTCCCGGCTTGAAGTGCGGCACGTACTTCGCCGGCAGCGGCACGGATTCACCGGTTTTGGGATTACGGCCGATACGCGGAGCACGGTAGTGCAGCGAGAAGCTGCCGAATCCGCGTATCTCGATGCGCTCACCCTCCGACAGGGCTTCGGTCATATGATCCAGCATGGTCTTGACCGCCAGCTCGACATCCTTGACCGATAACTGAGGATGGGCGTCTATCAGGTGCTCTATCAGTTCGGACTTTGTCATTTCAGCTCCTTACCGGGTTGCAGGCCAGGGCAGCCGGCACCCTGGCCGGCTGCCGTCAAAGCCTGATCAGGAATCTCGCTTGTTCATCTGAGCCTTGATCAGATCACCGATGGTGGTCGGTCCGGCGGCATCCTCGGCCTGTTCCTGCACCGATTTCAGCGCTTCCTTATGCTCCCGCAGTTCGACCTGCTTGACCGACAGGTTGATCACGCGGTTACGTCTGTCGACGCTGAGGATCGCCGCTTCCAGCTCACTGCCGACGCTGAGTTCGGCGGTCAGATCGTCGATACGATCGCGCGACAACTCCGAGACCTTCAGAATACCGTCGACACCCTCGACCAGATTGACGGTCGCCTGACGCGGCGTCACCTCGGTAATCCGTCCGGTGACGACACTGCCCTTGGGATGCGCATCGGCAAATTCGATGAACGGATCCGAATTGAGCTGCTTGATACCCAGCGCGATACGTTCACGCTCGGGATCGATCGACAGCACCTGGGTGTCGACCTCCTGCCCCTTGGTGTAGTGCTTGACGGCATCTTCGCCGGACTCGTCCCAGGAGAGATCAGACAGGTGTACCAGGCCATCGATACCGCCCTCGAGCCCGACGAACACACCGAAGTCGGTGATCGAGCGGATCGCGCCGCTGATGGTGTCGCCTTTCTTGTAGCGCGATGCGAACGCCTGCCAGGGGTTCTGTCGACACTGTTTCATGCCCAGCGAGATTCGGCGGCGCTGCTGGTCGATATCGAGGATCATCACCTCGACCTCCTCGCCGATCTGCACCACCTTGGAGGGGTGGATGTTCTTGTTGGTCCAATCCATCTCGGACACATGCACCAGGCCCTCGACACCTTCGGCGATCTCGGCGAAGCAGCCGTAATCGGTCAGGTTGGTGACCCGCGCCTCGACCTTGTCCCCGACCTTGTACTCCTTGGTGAGCTGGGTCCAGGGATCCTCCTGCAACTGCTTGAGGCCGAGCGATACGCGGCTGCGCTCGCGATCGAACTTGAGCACCTTGACGTCGATCTCGTCGCCGATCTTCAGCACCTCGCTCGGATGCTTGACCCGCTTCCAGGCGATATCGGTGATGTGCAGCAGACCGTCGATACCGCCGAGATCGATGAACGCGCCGTAGTCGGTCAGGTTCTTGACGATACCCTTGAGAACCGCGCCCTCCTCCATCTTCTCGAGCAGTTTTTCACGCTCTTCGCTGTAGGCCGCTTCAAGCACGGCACGGCGGGAGACGACGATGTTGTTGCTGCGGGCATCGAGCTTGACCAGCTTGAATTCGAGCTCCTGGCCTTCGAGGTGGGAGGTGTCGCGCAGGGGGCGGATATCGACCAGAGAACCGGGCAGGAAGGCGTTGATACCGTTGACGTCCACCGTCAGGCCGCCACGCACCTTGCCGGTGATATGGCCGGTAACGGTTTCCTCGGCCGCGTACGCCTGCTCCAGGACCGCCCAGGCCTCGGCACGCTTGGCCTTTTCACGCGAGAGCTGGGTCGAGCCGAAGCCATCCTCAAGCGATTCGAGTGCAACCTTGACCTCGTCTCCGACCTTGAGCGTGACTTCGCCGCTCTCGTTGCGGAACTGGTCCAGCGGGATCACGCCCTCGGACTTCAGACCGGCATTGACGATGACGAAGTCGTTGTCGATGGCGACCACGGTACCGGTCACGATCGAACCCGGTGCCATATCCAGGTCCTTCAGACTCTCCTCAAACAGCTCGGCAAAACTCTCGCTCATTACCCTCGGTCCTCAAAATGGAGCCGCGTCAGCGCAGCCCTCTGTGTCTTGCTTCGTCCAGCACCGCCAGCAGAACCTCGTCTATCGTCATCTTGGTGGTATCAAGAACAATTGCATCCGGCGCCGGTTTCAGAGGCGCAACCGCGCGATTCATATCGCGATCGTCGCGTGCCCTGATATCGTCCAATATCACTTCAAGGCTAGCACCCAGTCCCTTGCTAATCAACTGGTTATAACGGCGCCTCGCGCGCTCTTCCGCACTCGCGTCAAGATAGATCTTGAGCGCGGCTTCGGGGAACACCACGGTGCCCATATCCCGGCCATCGGCGACCAGGCCCGGAGCCTGAGCAAAATCGCGCTGCCGGCTCAGCAACGCCTCGCGTACCGGCCCCTGCGCCGCCACCACCGAGGCATCGTTACCCACCTCCTCGGTGCGGATCGCAAGGGTAACCTCCTCGCCCTCGAGCACGACCTGCACCTCTTCGTCCGCGGCACCTGCAACGAACTTCACATCCAGATGCGCGGCGAGCACCTCCAGTGCTTCGGTGTCGTCCAACGCAACGCCGTGGTGACGGGCCGCCAGCGCGGTCAGACGGTAGAGCGCCCCGCTGTCGAGCAGATGCCACCCCAGTTGCTGCGCCAACAGCCGACAAATCGTACCCTTCCCCGATCCGCTCGGGCCATCCACGGCCACCACGGCGACCTGTTGTTCACGGTGGGACATCAGCCCTCCTCCTTATATAGTGCAATTCCTATTCGTCTGGCCTGATCGACAAACTCAGGGCAGAACAGTGCAACGCCGGCACAGTGTTCGATATCGAGCGCCTCGCTCGCACAGTGACCGGCAACGGCAAGCCCCATCGCCACGCGCGGATCTCCGCCGCTGCTCACCCGCCCGCCGCACAACCGGCCGCCACGGACGATGAGACGGCTCTCCCGCAATGTCAGGTCGACCCCCAACTGCGCCAGCGCGTCACACATCGACTGCAGCCGCGCATTGTCCGCGAACATGCCCTCGACCGGGGCATCGAGCCGGGTTTCCCCCTCGGCACAGGCCGCCGCCACCAGCAGTGCCGGGCACTCATCCAGCGCCAGCGACCGCCATTGCGTCGGTATCTCTATCCCTTTCAGCGCCGCATGGCGCACGCGAATGTCGGCCACCGGTTCGGCGCCGTCGTCACGCACATCGAGCAGCTCGATATCGGCTCCCATCTGCTGCAGTATGCTCAGCAGACCGATACGCGTCGGGTTGATACCGACATGCTCGAGCAGCAACTCGGCGCCCGGTGTCAGCGTCGCGGCAACGATAAAGAACGCCGCAGCCGACAGGTCGCCCGGCACCCGCAGCCGGGTGGCGACAAGCTTGGCACCCGGTACCATCCGCAGCTGCCCGCCCTGCTCCTGCAGTTCGCAACCGAAATGCCCGAGCATCCGTTCGGTATGATCGCGCGACGGCGTGATCTGCTCGATACAGGTCTGTGTCTGAGTATAGAGCCCTGCCAGAAGCAGCGCCGACTTCACCTGTGCACTGCTGACACGCAGCGCACCGGCGGCACCGGGCAGCGATTCGACCGGCGTGATCCGCAGCGGCGGACAACCATCCGCCGCCGTATCGATACGTGCGCCCATCCGACGCAACGGTTCCACCACCGACGACATCGACATCCGGCTCAGCGCCTCGTCACCGTAGAGTTCGGTGGCGAACGGTTGTGCCGCCAGCACACCGCACAACAGCCGCATCGAGGTGCCCGATGAACCCAGGTAGATCGGACCCACCGGCGGTTGCAGGCCGTGCAGACCCACCCCGTAGACACGCACCAGCCCCTGATGCGGGCCCTCGATCACCACCCCCAGGTCACGGAACGCCTGCAGCGTCGCCAGGCTATCCTCGCCCTCGAGGAAGCCCTCGATATCGGTCACCCCTTCGGCCAGGGCCGCCAGCATGACCGCCCGATGAGAGATCGAACGATCGCCGGGCAGATCCGCCTGCCCCTTGATGGCGCCGCCGGGACGCACGCGGAACGTTACCGGATGATTGTGTAGGTCCGGTGAATAGGCCGAACGCGCCAGGATGCGCGAAAAATGTTCACGCGCCGACTTGGCCCGGGTAAAGATCCCGAGCAGGGCCTGGCTGTCGCCGCGCGCGACCGCGTCGCGCAATCTGGCCACGCCGTCGCTGAAGCGGTCGATCTGGGTCAGCAACTGATCCCGATTGGCAAAGCAAATGTCATGCCACATACTGGGATCGCTGGCAGCGATACGGGTAAAGTCGCGAAAGCCCCCCGCGGCATAACGGAAGATATCGGTGTTCTCGGCCTCATGGGCCAGGGTATCGACCAGCGAGAACGCCAGCAGATGGGGCAGATGGCTGGTGGCCGCCAGCACCTCGTCGTGACGACGAACCTCCATCTGCAGCACCTCCGAGCCGACCCCCTGCCACAGGCGCGCGATCGCCAGCGTGGCGCCGGGGTCGGATTCCGGCAGCGGGGTCAGGATCAGCTTGCGGCGCACGAACAGCTCTTCATCGGAGGCGCCGACGCCACTCTTCTCGGTACCGGCGATCGGATGGCCGGGCACAAACCCCGGCGGCAGCGGATCGAACAGCCGGCGTGCGGCTTCCACCAGATTGCCCTTGGTGCTGCCGACATCGGTGATCAGCGTCTGCGGCCGCAGCCAGGGCTTGATCTGCGACAGCACCTGCTCCATCACCTTGACCGGCACCGCGAGCACGATCAGGTCGGCAGCGCGCACCTCCGCCTCGAGATCGTCGGCGATGCGATCGATCACGCCCAGCGACAGACCGAGTTCGCACTCGCCGCGATTGCGGTCGTAGCCGACCACTTCGTCTACCAGTTTCCGCGCACGCAATGCCCGTGCAAAGGAGCCGCCGATCAGCCCCAGGCCGATCACCAACACTCGGCGGGTCGAAAACTTCAGCACGACAACACCCTCTCAAGCGCATCCAGAAAGCGGGCGTTTTCCCGTTCCAGCCCGATGGTGACACGCAGATGCCGGGGCATGTCATAGGGTTGCAGCGGACGCACGATGACGCCGTGCCGGAGCAGCGCGTCGAACACCGGCTGGGCATCGCGCTCGAGATCGAGGGTCAGGAAGTTGCCCTGCGAGGCCAGAAACGCCACGCTGAGGCGCGCGAGCCCGTCGGACAGCTGCCGACGGCCGAGACGGTTGTTGTCGAGCGTGCGCTGCAGATAGTCCCGGTCATCGAGCGCGGCGACGGCCGCGGCCTGCGCGACGCAGTTGACGTTGAACGGTTCGCGGATACGGTTCATCAGATCCGAGATCTGCGCATTCGCCGCCGCAAACCCGACCCTCAATCCGGCCAGGCCGAACGCCTTGGAGAAGGTTCGCGTCACCACCAGATTGGGGTAGTCGTCGATCAGTTCGAGGCCGTTGGGCAGCCCGGCGTCCGGGTCCACGTACTCGGTATAGGCCTCGTCCAGCACCACGACCACCCGCTCGGGCACGGCATCGAGAAAGGCGCGCAGCTCCGCGTCGGCGAACGCCGTGCCGGTCGGGTTGTTCGGATTGGCCAGGTAGATCAGGCGGGTGCGCTCGGTCACCGCGGCCGCCATCGCCTGCAGATCGTGAGCGTAGTTCAGCGCCGGAACCTCGACCGCCTTCGCCTGACAGGCGCGGGCCGCGATCGAGTAGGCGATAAAGGCGTATTGCGAGTAGATCACCTCGTCACCGGGGCGCACGAACACCCGCGCCACCAGATTGAGCAGCTCGTTCGAGCCGTTGCCGAGCGTCAACCGCTCGGCCGGCAGACCATACACCCGGGTCAGCGCCGCCTTCAGTTCGAAACCGGCACCGTCGGGATAGCGCTCCAGACGCCCCAACGCCGCGGCGGCGGCATCCAACGCATGCCGGCTCGGACCGAGGGGGTTTTCATTGCTGGCCAGGCCGACGATCTCGGTCAGCCCCAGTTCACGCTCCAACTCGCCGGCCGGCTTGCCGGGACGGTAGGGGCTGAGCGTGGCCACGCCGGGTACCGCCCGTGAGTAAAAATCGATCGACATTGCGTCGCTCCGTATACCCGCGATCAGAGCACCGCTTTCGGGTAGGACCCGAGAAGCTTGAGCTCGACCGATCCAGACTCCAGTTCCGCCAGCACCTGCTGAACGGCCTCATCGTCGCTATGACCCTCGAAATCGAGATAGAACAGCATGTCCCATTGCGACTGCGGGGCCGCGCGACTCTCGACGCGCGTCAGACTGATACTACGTTTGCGGAACGGCTCCAGCAGCTCATACAACACCCCCGGACGATCGTGCACCATCAGCAGAATGGAGGTCTTGTCCTGACCGCTCGGCCCGACCTCCTGACGCCCGATCACCAGATAACGGGTGGTATTGTCCGGCTGATCCTCGATGTTGGCCTGCGCGATATCGAGCCGGAACAGGTCGGCGGCGATATCGCCGCCGATCGCCGCCGTCACGCCTTCGGCACCCTGCACCTGACGGGCGGCCTCGGCATTGGAGCCGACCGCGATACGCGCCGCATCCGGACAGTGGGTATCCAGCCAGGTGCGGCACTGATTCAGTGCGAAGGGGTGGGCATAGATCGCGCTCAGCGTCGCCGGTTCGGCCGCTTCCCGCATCAACAGATGCTGATGGGTACGCAGCTCCACCTCGCCGCAGATATTGACATTGAAACGGCTGAACAGGTCCAACGTGTGGCTGATCATGCCGTCCGCCGCGTTTTCGATCGGCACCACACCGTAGTTGGCATGGCCCGACTCCACGTCGCGGAACACCGCTTCCAGGCTGTCCACCGATGCACAGCGCACCGAGTGGCCGAAATGCTTCAGCGCCGCCTGCTGGGTGAAGGTGGCCTCTGGACCGAGGAACACCACTTCCAGCGGCTGCTCCAGCGCCAGACAGACCGACATGATCTCGCGAAACAGACGTGCCACCTCCTGATCGGGCAGCGGCCCCTCGTTGCGCGCCATGACGCGGCGCAGCACCTGCGCCTCACGCTCGGGGCGATAGAAGAACGCGTCCCGGTTGTCGTAGCGGGACTTGATCTCCGCCACCTCCTGGGCACAGCGGGCGCGTTCGTTGAGCAGACGCTGGATCTCGCGGTCCACCCGGTCGATGCGATCGCGCACCACCTTGAGCGCCTGCTCCTGCTTTTGCTGTTGATCGCTCATCGCTCTCTCCACTGACTCAGGGATTAGCCGGCCGTGCGCTCGAACTCCTGCATGAAGGCGATCAGGACGTCGACGGACTCCTCGGGCACCGCGTTGTAGATGCTGGCACGCATGCCGCCCACCGAACGATGCCCCTTGAGGTTGAGCAGGCCCGCCTCTTCGGCACGCTCGAGGAACAGCTTGTCCAGCGAGCTGTCGGCCAGCGTGAACGGCACGTTCATGATCGAGCGGTTGGCCGGAGCGATCGGGTTGGCATAGAAGCCGGAACCGTCGATGGCGGCGTACAGACGCTCCGCCTTGCGCAGGTTGACCCTGGCGATCCCCTCGACTCCGCCCTGCTCCTTGAGCCACTTGAACACCAGCCCGGTCATGTACCAGGCGAAGGTCGGCGGCGTGTTGTTCATGGAGTCGGCGTCGGCATGCACCTTGTAGTCGAACATGGTCGGGGTACCGGCCAGGGTGTTGCCCAGCAGATCCTCGCGCACGATCACCACGGTCAGTCCGGCCGGGCCGATGTTCTTCTGCGCGCCGGCGTAGATCAGGCCGTAGCGACTGACGTCGATCGACCGCGCCAGGATGTCGGAGGACATGTCGACCACCAGCGGCACCTCGCCGGTGTCCGGCACGTAGTCGAACTCCAGGCCGCCGATGGTCTCGTTGCTGGTGTAGTGTACGTAGGCCGCCGACGGGTTCAGGTTCAGTTCCGCCTGGGCGGGCACACGGGTATAGCTCTCGGCCTTGGTACTGGCCACGAGGTCGACCCGGGCGTAGCGCGACGCTTCCTCTATCGCCTTCATCGACCAGATGCCGGTATCGATATAGTCGGCGCTGCCGGCACCCCTGAGCAGGTTCATCGGCACCATGCCGAACTGGCTGGTAGCGCCACCCTGCAGGAACAGCACCCGGTAGTTGGCGGGGATATCCAGCAGATCGCGCAGATCCTGCTCGGCGGTCTCGGCGACCGAAACGAACTCCGGGCTGCGGTGGCTCATCTCCATGATGGAGAGCCCCTTGCCATGCCAGTCGAGTATCTCCTCCTGAGCCCGGGTCAGGACAGACTGCGGCAGCGCGGCGGGGCCGGCACTGAAGTTATGCTTGCGTGTCATCGTGTTGTATCGACTCCAGAAAAAGAACGCTGCTCCGGAGCCCCGGCTCCGGAGGTTCATACCCAACCTTTAGCGCATCGCTCGAAGCCGGAATCAGCTTTCCGGCTCGTCGTCCCCGGCGGCCTCGTCATCCTGGCCTTCGGCGTCGGGAGTACCCTCGACCTCATCGCTTTCCGAAGCGGAATCGGCGATCACCTCGTCGATCTCCTCCTCGTCCGGCTCTTCGATACGGGCCAGACCGGAGAGCTGCTCGTCCTCCGACAGACGGATCAGCATCACCCCCTGGGTGTTACGACCCAGTACGGAGATCTCGTCGGCGCGGGTGCGCACCAGGGTGCCGCGATCGCTGATCAGCATCACGTCGTCGCCTTCGAGCACCTGCACCGCACCGGCCAGTTCGCCGTTGCGGTCGGTGCACTGCATCGCGATCACCCCCTGGCCGCCGCGACCGCGCAGCGGGAAGTCCTCGACGGCCGACTGCTTGCCGTAGCCGTTGACCGAGGCGGTCAGCACGCGTCCGCCCTCGCGCGGAATGATCAGCGAGATCACCGCCGCGCCCTGGTCGAGCTTGACGCCGCGTACACCGCGGGCGGTACGGCCCATGGCGCGCACATCGTTCTCGTTGAAGCGGATCGCCTTGCCGGCGCTGGTGACCAGCATCACGTCGTCGTTGCCGTTGGTGATCGAGGCGCCGATCAGGCGGTCGCCGTCGACGATCTCCAGCGCGATCAGGCCGGTGCTGCGCGGACGGGAGAACGCCTCCAGCGGCGTCTTCTTCACCGTGCCGTTGGCGGTGGCCAGGAAGATGAAGCGTTCGGAGTCGAACTCCTTCACCGGCAGGATGGCGCTGATCCGCTCGTCCTCGGCCAGCGGCAGGATATTGACCACCGGGCGACCACGAGAGGCGCGGCTGGCCGGCGGAATCTCGTACACCTTGCGCCAGTACACCTTGCCGTGGTTGGTGAAGCAGAGAATGGTGTCATGGGTGTTGGCGATCAGCAGATGCTCGATGAAATCCTCGTCCTTCATCGCCGTCGCCGACTTGCCCTTGCCGCCGCGACGCTGCGCCTGGTAGGCGCTGATCGGCTGGGTCTTGGCGTAACCGCCGTGGGAGATGGTGACCACCATATCCTCTTCGGTGATCAGGTCGGCCACGGTCAGATCCTGCATCGAGGCCTGGATCTCGGTACGGCGCTCGTCGGCGTACTCGGCGATGATCGCGTCCAGCTCCTCGCGGATCACCTCCATCAGGCGCTCGTAGGAGCCCAGGATCTTCAGCAGTTCGGCGATCTTGTCGATCAGTTCGCGGTACTCGCCCAGCAGCTTCTCGTGCTCGAGGCCGGTCAGGCGGTGCAGACGCAGGTCGAGGATCGCCTGGGCCTGTACCGGCGACAGGTGATAACTGCCGTCGCGCAGACCGTACTGGGGTTCCAGATCATCCGGGCGGCAGGCATCTTCGCCGGCGCGCTCGAGCATATCCAGCACCGAACCCGGTGCCCATGCAGTCGCGATCAGTCGCTCTTTCGCCTCGGTCGGACTCGGCGACTGCTTGATCAGCTCGATCACCGGATCGATGTTGGCCAGCGCCACCGCCAGGCCTTCCAGCACATGGCCGCGCTCGCGCGCCTTGCGCAGTTCGTATACGGTACGGCGGGTCACCACTTCGCGGCGGTGCCGGACAAAACACTCCAGTACCGACTTCAGATCCAGTATCTTCGGCTGGCCGTCGACCAGCGCCACCATGTTGATACCGAACACGCTCTGCAGCGCAGTCTGGGCAAAGAGGTTGTTGATGATCACCTCGGGCACTTCGCCACGGCGCAGCTCGATCACGATGCGCATGCCGTCCTTGTCGGACTCGTCGCGCAGTTCGCTGATCCCCTCGATCTTCTTCTCCTTGACCAGTTCGGCGATCTTCTCGATCAGGCGCGCCTTGTTCAACTGATAGGGGATCTCGGTGATCACCAGCATCGGCCGACCGTTCTTCGGGTGCTCCTCGATATGGTGCTTGGCGCGAACATAGATGCGCCCGCGACCGGTGCGGTAGGCCTGCAGGATACCGGCGCGGCCGTTGATGATGCCGCCGGTGGGGAAGTCGGGACCGGGGATGAACTCCATCAGTTCATCGACGCTCAGGTCGGGGTTCTCGATCAGCGCGATACAGCCGCGCACCACCTCGCCCAGGTTGTGCGGCGGGATATTGGTCGCCATGCCCACGGCGATACCGGCGGAACCGTTGACCAGCAGGTTGGGTACACGGGTCGGCAGTACGGCGGGAATCCGTTCGGTGCCGTCGTAGTTATCGACGTAATCGACCGTGTCCTTGTCGAGATCGGCCAGCAACTCATGCGAGATCTTGGCCATGCGGATCTCGGTGTAACGCATCGCCGCCGCCGAGTCGCCATCGACGGAGCCGAAGTTACCCTGGCCGTCGACCAGCATATAGCGCATGGAAAAATCCTGCGCCATACGGACGATGGTGTCGTACACCGCGCTGTCGCCGTGCGGGTGGTATTTACCGATGACGTCACCGACCACACGGGCCGACTTCTTATATGGCTTGTTCCAGTCGTTGCTCAGCTCGTTCATCGCGAAGAGCACGCGGCGGTGTACCGGCTTGAGGCCGTCACGCACATCGGGCAGAGCTCGACCGACGATTACGCTCATCGCATAATCGAGGTAGGACTGTTTCAGCTCATCTTCGATATTGACCGGCAGAACTTCTTTGGCTAGATCACCCATTCGCTCAGCTTTCCTTGATTTCTAAGGCTTGCAGCGCCTGACGCGCACGTTTAAACCGCGGGATTATATCACACAGAAGGAAGCGGGTACGCCCAGGAGGTCAGGAATAAATCGGGACTCCGGCCCCATCCCGGCGCACCCGGAACAGCACCCGGAACAACGCTTAATGCCATCGATGCAGGATGCTAGAATGCCCCCATCAATTCACGAGGCGCAGAACCCCTATGAGCCAGAACCAGACGCAGAACATCGACCCGGCAGAGATCGCAAAATTCGAGGAGCTGGCCAGTCGTTGGTGGGACAGAGAGAGCGAGTTCAAGCCCCTGCACGACATCAACCCGCTGCGCGTCGGCTTTATCGACCGCATTGCGCCGCTTGCCGGCAAGCGGGTGCTGGACGTAGGGTGCGGCGGCGGCATCCTGTCGGAAGCGATGGCTCAGCGGGGCGCCGAGGTCACCGGCATCGATATGGGCGAAGCGCCGCTGAAGGTTGCCAAGCTGCACGGCCTTGAAAGCGGCGTCAGCGTTCGCTACCGCCAGGTCACCGTCGAGCAGCTTGCCGAGGAGGAGCCGGAGTCGTTCGATATCGTCACCTGCATGGAGATGCTCGAACACGTTCCCGATCCGGCTTCGATCATCGCCGCCTGCGCACGGCTGACACGCCCCGGCGGGCAGCTGTTCTTCTCCACCCTCAACCGCAACCCGAAGAGCTACCTGTTCGCCATCGTCGGCGCCGAACGGGTATTGAAGCTGGTGCCCAACGGCACTCACGACTTCAACAAGTTCATCCGTCCGGCCGAACTTGGCCAGTGGCTGCGCACAAGCGGGCTGAGGATCCGGGAGATGAGCGGCCTGGTGTACAACCCGCTGACCAAGGTTTACCGCCTCGACGCCGATGACGTCAGCGTCAACTACATGGTCGCCGCCACCCGGGATATGAATTGATGCCGGGCTACCGAGGCGTCCTGTTCGATCTGGACGGCACGCTGCTCGACACCGCTCTCGATTTCTACTGGGTCGCCGACCGGATGCGCGAAACACGCGGGCTCGCCCCCGTCGATCGCATCGGCTTTCGCCAATGCGTGTCGGAGGGCGCACGCGCGATGGTCGGCAACGCCTTTGCCCTGCCGCTCGACGCGCCGGAAATACCGGCCCTGCTGGAGGAGTTTCTCGATCTCTACGGCCGCCATATGATGGTCGAGAGCCGACTGTTCGACGGGATCGCCCCCCTGCTTGACTGGCTCGACGCTCAAAATATTAACTGGGGCATCGTCACCAACAAGCCCGAGCGCTTCAGTCGCGCGATCATTCGACAGCTCGGCCTGCACGAGCGCTGTGCCAGCCTGATCTGCCCGGAACAGGTCGGCAAGCGCAAACCGGACCCGGAATCGCTGCTGCTGGCCGGCGACGAGATCGGCAGCGCACCGCACGAAACACTCTATATAGGCGATCATCAACGCGATATCGAAGCGGGGCGGCGCGCCGGCATGATCACCATCGGTTGCCTGTATGGCTATATCCACGACCGGGATGACCCCGACCTGTGGCACAGCGATCACCTCGTGCGGAATACGCGCGAACTCGACACACTGCTAAAATGCCTCTACGGCAACACAGAAAGCGTTGCCCACTGACGAAGGAACTCGGACCACCATGTTCAGCTACGACGCCCCCGAAGGACTGCTCAAAGATCGCATCATTCTGGTGACCGGCGCCGGTGACGGCATCGGCCGCGCCGCTGCACACGCTTACGCCGCCCACGGTGCGACCGTGGTTCTGCTCGGCCGGACGCTGGAGAAGCTGGAAAAGGTCTACGATGAGCTGGAAGCCGCCGGCTATGCACAACCGGCGATCGCTCCG
>Ga0214472_10004621_pt1 | contig 14528 bp, 15 predicted proteins | sample RVTome_6_FD_207662 | JGI IMG/M metagenome (GOLD analysis project Ga0214472, IMG submission 207662) | Soil microbial communities from uranium-contaminated site in the Upper Colorado River Basin, Wyoming, United States - RVT140D175 | ecosystem: Environmental > Terrestrial > Soil > Contaminated >...
GATTGCCTGAGAAGTAGTTGACAGAAGAGTAATTGCGGGTGTAGGGTCGTCCAACTGGTGGCTCGCCACCCGGCAAAAGGACAGGAGGACCGAACCATGGCCACGAGGAACGTCGAGACGTTCACCCAGTGGATCGAGGCGCATCGCGCCCACGACCTCGACAAGTTGGTGACGTTTCTCACAGACGACGTCACCATTCAGAGTGCAGCCGGTGCCGACATGCCGTCAGCCATAGGCAAGGAGCAAGCGAGGCACCACTGGCAGACCATCTTCAACACCTTCCCTGACTTCCGGATGGACGCCGTAGCGCTGACGTCTGACGGAGACACGCTGTTCGCTGAGATCTCTCACGGCGGCACCATGCAGGGCCCGATGGGACCGAAGCAGCCGACTGGCCGGAGCTATCGGATCCAAGGCGCCTTCCGGTTCGACTTCTCCGACGGCAAGATCCGTTCCATCCTCTCCTACTGGGACACGGCTGCGATGGCTAGACAGTTGAACCTCGTCGGCTGACCAGCGACGGCAAGGCGCGCAGCCAAGTCTCGGCCCGGCTCGTTGCTCCCGCCCTCTCGGGGAGACAACTTGGGAGCCATTCCCTGTGCGCTTCCACAGACCGTCGTGGACGCCGATCTAGAAAGCCCGCCGTGCCGCCGCAATTTGCCTCCATCCTGGACGGTACGCTCCTGGAGGCGCGGGGTGCCGTCGGAGGGCCCGTGAGCGTGGAGGTGGCGGTGGACGGATCCGGCCGTGACGTCGTGGAGCGATTCTGGAGTGCGTTTGCCGTCCGTGATCTCGAGACCTCGGCATCGCTGCTGTCGGATCGGTTCGAGCAGCGCTGGCCGCAGTCGGGCGAGCTGATCCACGGGCCCGACAACTGGCTGGCCATGGCGTCGAGCCACCCGACGCTGCCACGCAGCAGGATCGTGGCGATATATGGGGAAGGCGACCTCTGGGTGGCCGAGTTGGTCTTCGACTACGGCGACGGCAGCCCCCCGTATCAGGTGGGCGCCATCCACCGGGTGGTGGGCGGGGCCATCGCGAGCACCGTCGAGTTCTTCGGCGCCCCGTTCGATCCCGCCGAGTGGCGGGCCGCCGTCGTCGAGGTGGGCCCCCGCCCCGTCCTGTAGCCCAGCCACCGCGGTCGGCACGCGCAAGCGAGAAGGCGGCCCCCGGTCGGAGGGGCCGCCTTCTCTCGCGGTTGCGGGTGACTCGGAGTCAGGAACGGGCGTCGCGGAGTTCCCGTACCGTGTCGTGTCCCGCCTTGATCTTCGGGTACTGGCGGCGGACGATGGAGGCGAAACGCTCGGGCAGGTTCTTCTCGAGCGCCCTCTGATAGGCCTTCACCGCGTGGTCCTCTCCGGCCTCGGCGGCGGCGAGGATGGCGTGGTCCCCCGTGGTGAGGGCGTTCTTCACCCGCATCCAGGCGCGTCGAATCGCGCCGAGGATGGAGCCCTCCTCCCCGACGAGATCGGTGCCGGGGTAGGCCGAGATGAGCTCGGAGGCGAATGATGCCCGCTCGGCGGCGAGCCGGCGGAACGTGTCGGCGAGATGGATGTCCTCGAGTTCGTCGGCCGACTCCTCAAAGGCCCTCTGCGCATCGCGGTTGACCTCGACGAGCTCGCGGATCGTGTAGAGGTCGAATCCGAGGTCCTGATCGGTGGGTCCGACCGCTGCCCACTGTGCAGGATCTACGGTCATGATGACTCCTCCAGTGTGCGATGCCCGCCCTCTACCCGGCCGGGCGGCGGGCGAAACCCGATGCGCCGTGTCGATAACCTGTCGTGATGACGATCGCGGTGCGGTCCGCCCGCTCGGAGGACGCCGAAGAGATCGCGACGATCTTCGCTCACTACGTGGAGCATTCGGACGCCACCTTCGTCGAGACCCCGCCGTCTGAGGAGGAGTGGCGAAGCCGCATCGAGGCGGCGACGCTCCCCTTTCTTGTCGCCCTGGAGGGCCAACGGGTCCTCGGCTTCGCCCGTCTCACCCAGTGGCGCGACAAGGATGCCTACCGGGGCACCGCCGAGGACGCCGTCTATGTCGCCCCGGCCGCGACTGGTCGCGGCATTGGCGGCGCACTTCTCGGAGCGCTCATCGACCGGGCCGGTGGGTCAGGGATCCGCGAGATCATCGCGGTGATCGCCGACACGGGTGATGAGGCGTCGATGCGGCTCCACCTGGCCGCAGGTTTCAACGAGCGGGGCCGGCTCACCCGCGTGGGCCACAAGCACGGCCGCTGGCTCGACACCACCCTGTTGCAGCTCAGCCTGCGCTAGCGCGGTGGCGCGAGGCGGCCGGCGTCCCAGCATGCCGAGCCTGCGCAGTCGGTCCACGCCGCAAGCAGCGACTCGAAGGCTGTCAGCGTCTCCGCCGGGGCCGACTCTGCGATCGAGTCGAGCTGCCAGGGATCGGCCGTGAGGTCGTACAGCTCGATGTCACCGGTCTCGTATTCGATGTACACGTGGTCGGCGGTCCTGACTGCTCGCCATGCCGGTGTGCGGGGCGTTGCGGCGATGACCTCCAGCAGCGCACTTGCGCGCCAGTCCGTCTCGTCGCCGGTCAAGAGTGAGCGAATGGACTCACCGTCGACCTCGGCGTCGTCGACCCAACCTGCGCCGGCTAGGTCCAAGAAGGTGGGTCCCAGGTCGATGTTGAGCACGATCGACATGTCCGTCGCACCTGCCGAGACGCCCGGACCGACCACGATCATCGGGGTACGGATCGACTCCTCGTACGGGACACCCTTCGTGGTGATCCAATGCTCACCCCGCATGCGCCCATTGTCCGAGGCGAGGACGACGTACGTGTTGTCGGCGTCGGGCGATCGCCTGACGGCATCCATGACGCTGTCGAGCAACTCGTCGAGCGCCAGGGTCTGGTCGAGGTGCGCTTCGTACTCCTCGCCCCAGCACCTGGAGTAGCCGAGCCCGTCGTTGGCCTCGAAGTGGCGCTGAAACATTCGCACGTACCGCGGCTTGTCCGAGATGTCCTCCTCCTGGCAGGAGGGCGGGCGGTGAGGCTGGATCCCGGCCTCACGATGTGCGCCGGTGTGGCGTGGTGCCGGCACCGCAGGTGGGTGAGGAGCCGAGGTCGCGAGGAGGATGAAGGCCGGTGCGTCCTCTGGGAAGAGGTCCTCGATCGCCGTGACCGCGAAGTCGCTCTCCACGTCGGTCACGTAGCCCGGCTCCTCGGCGCCGAACGGCACGATCGTCCCGTCCACGTTGAAGCGTGGGAACAGGTAGCGGTTGCCCTTTCCGAGCACAGCACCGAGACGAGCCCTCCATCGATCCCACCCGGGCGGGACGTGAGTCGGGGCTGTCTGCTGGTATCCGTTGAGGTACTTGCCGATGAACACCGTTCGATATCCCGCATCCGAGAGAGCGACGGCCAGGCTGCGATCCTCGTGGTGCTCATTCTGGAACCCTTCGAAGCCGCCGAACCCATCAGTGATGCTCGGCCTGTTGCCGTACACGAGGTGATTGTGAGAGAACTGGCCCGTCAGGATCGACGTGCGTGATGGGCAGCACAGCGGTGTCGTGTTGAAGTAGTTGGGGAACGTCGTGCCGGCCGCCATCAGTGCCTCCAGCGTCGAGTCGCTGGGCAGTGAGCGGTAGAAGCCGACCTCCATCATGTGGGTGGAGAGGTCGTCCATCAGGATGAGGATGATGTTGGGCGGCTCGGCCGGGGGCAGCGCCGGCGGAGTCGTGGTCGTGGTCGGCTTCGTCGTGGTGGTCGGCGCGGTGGTGGTCGACGGTGTGGTCGTCGGGGCGACCGTGGTCACGGCGTCGGCTGCGACCCCGGATCCGGAGCAGGCTGAGAGGGTCAGGGTGAGTGCGAGGAGGGCGGCGGCTGTCGGGCGGGGCATGCGGGCGAACCCTACCGGGGGGTAGGGTTCGCGGAGCATGGGGGCTTCTCGCACCATCCTGTCTCTGTCTCTGACGATCGCACTGCTGGCCACCGCCTGCAGCGGCGACGACACCGGCACGCCCTTCACCGGGGCGACCACCCAGACCGGTGGCGACACCACCACTGCGCCTTCCACCACGGCGGGAAGTGGTGAGATCCCCTTCGGGATCGCGGCACCGACCGGCTGGGCGGTCGCCGCCGACGGTCTCGCCATCGCCGAGAGCGAGGCCGACCTCACCGCCGACGAGCCGTCAGGGCCGCGCATCCTGATCTCTCACGGCCTCGAGGAGGACCCGCTCGCCGTTCTCGCCGCCGAGGGCGACATCGAGGTCGTGGAGGATCCCTTCACGGCGGCGGTGCTCGGCGGTGTCGATGCCACCGTGATCGTCCTGTCCGAGGTGGGGGCGTCGGGCGGCGTGACGATCCAGGAGCACATCGTCCTCGGCGGAGACGAGGCGGCACTCATCACGCTCGAGGCGCCCGCCGACCAGTGGGTCAGTCGCTCCGCCGACCTCGAAGAGATCGTCTCGCTCCGCCGCGCCGAGCCACCCGTGACGACCACCACCACGACCACCCCGCCCGCCACCACGACCACGGCGCCGCCCGAGACCGACCCGGCGGCGCTCGCGTATGTCGAGCTGATCTCCACGGGCGCCGTGGCCGACGCCGAGGCCGCCGCCGAGATGTCGAGCGGTCCGGCCCGCTGGTACGCCAGGTACCTGTCGATCGGCACCCGCACTCAGACCCATGTGGTCGACCGGGGGGGCGGCAACATCGACCAGTGCTTCGACGACGGCACCTGCATCGAGCTGTCGGCGTTCGAGGTGGAGGACGGCGTCGTGAACCACTTCGTCCACAACGGCGTCGCGCTGCGGCGCCGGGTGTGGCGCCCCGCCTCGCTCGACGGGACGCTCTGCATCGGCCCGGGCGGGGCACTGCCCTGTGACGACCCGCCGGCGGATGGATCGCTCGTGATGACCACCCTCGCCGCGTTCATCGAGACCGACGGCGACCTGATCGCGGCGTTCGAACTGACCACCGGTGAGGACGCCGTGGTGGCGCTCAAGTCCATCAACGACGCGTTCGACTCGGTCGGGACCGCCGCCGACGGCACCAAGCTCACCGTGACCGCCGTGCGGATGCTGGGCCAGACGTCGGAGACGGTCGACGGCGGCGTGCAAGTCGCACCGGCCGGGGTGACCGGCACCGTGCTCGTCACGGTCGCCGGGTTCTCTCCCATCCCCGACGACACCTCGTTCACCCTAGAGGTGGTCGTCGAATGGAACGACAACGAGTGGGCGCTGACCTTCGACTACCCCGACATCCCGTGAGGGCAGCCGTCGTCACCGCCCTCGGCGGCCCCGACGTCATCGAGGCCGCCGACCTTCCCGAGCCGTCGCCGGCTGCGGGGGAGGCGCTGGTGGAGGTGGCCGCCGCCGGCGTCAACTTCATCGACACCTACCACCGCACCGGCCTCTACCCGATGGAGGTGCCGTTCGTGCCCGGCCTGGAGGGGTCGGGGCGGGTGGTGGCCGTCGGTGACGGCGTCGACGCCTCCCTCGTCGGATCGAGGGTGGCGTGGGCGTCGGCCCTCGGCTCCTACGCCGAGATGGTGACGGCCCCTGCCGACCGCCTGGTTCCGGTTCCCGACGGCGTCGGGGACGCCGCCGCCGCGGCGGTGATGCTCCAGGGCCTCACGGCCCACTACCTGGTGAACGACACGTTCCCCCTCGCCGCCGGGCACCGCTGCCTCATCCACGCCGCCGCCGGCGGTGTGGGTGGCCTGCTCGTCCAGTTGGCGAAGGCGAAGGGCGCCGAGGTGTTCGCCACCGCCGGAGGGCCCGGCAAGGTGGCACTCGCCGCAGAGGCCGGCGCCGATCACGCCATCGACTACCGGGCCGGGTCCTTCAGGGCGGCGATAGAGGAGATTGCCGGGCCGCGGCCGCTCCATGTGGTGTACGACGGCGTCGGGGCGGCCACCTTCGACGACGGCCTCGACCTGTTGGCGCCGCGCGGCCTGATGGTGGCGTTCGGCAACGCCAGCGGGCCACCCGCCCCGCTCGACATCCTCCGACTCTCTCGCGGCGGCTCGCTCTACGTGACCCGCCCGACGCTCGGCACCTACACCGCCACGCCGGAGGTGCTACGCGCCCGCGCCGCTGACCTGTTCGCCGCCATCGCCGCCGGCACGCTCGCCGTCCGCATCGGCGAGCGCTTCCCGCTCGACGAGGCGTCGGCTGCCCATGAGGCGCTCGAGGGCCGCCGGACCGTGGGGAAGGTCCTGATCGAGCCCTAGATGGCCAGTGACAGCAGCCCGGGGAGCACCGCGAAGGTGCCGGGTGTGGTGCCGACCAACTCGCCATCCGCCTCGATCGTGAGCGGGCGGTCGGCGTCGACGGTGATGGTGGCGCCGGCCATCTCGAGGATCCGTTCGTCGGGCAGGTGCTTGCCCTTGTAGATCCTGGGTATGAGGGTGAACGCCTGGCGCTTGGGCCCGACGCTCACCTGGACGTCCAATTCCCCGTCCGCCGGGTCGGAGTGGGGCGAGATGTGCATGCCGCCGCCGAAGTAGCGGGCGTTGGCGATCACCACGTTGTGAGCCTCCTCGTCCACCGCCGCCCCGTTGGAGGTCACGCGGATGTTGCACGGGGTGAACCGCGCCAAAGTCGGCCAGAACGCGATCAGGTAGCGGCTGCGACCCAGCCGCCGCGGCAGTCGCTCGGCGCGGGCGACCACGGCGGCGCCGAGCCCGGCCTCGGCGACGTTGACGAAGTAGCGGGTCACCCGTCCCGTCGGGCCGTCGCAGACGATGCGACCCACGTCCAACGGCGTCCGCTCGGAGAAGGCGCCGGGCCGGACACCGGCGGTGTGCTTCGGCAGCTCGAACGTGCGGGCGAAGTCGGCCCCGGACCCTGCAGCGACCACGCCGAGCGCCGCCCCGCCCACCGGTTCGTCGTTCGAGATGAGGCCGTTCACGACCTCGTTGACGGTGCCGTCGCCCCCCACGGCCGCAACCACGCCGAACCCCTCGACCGAGGCCGCTGCGGCGAGCTCCGTGGCGTGGCCCGGCCACTCCGATGCCAGGACGGTGTGGGAGACCCCGGCGGCCTCGAGGCGCTCGAGGAGAGCCGGCAGCTCGCGCCCCACCTTTCCGCGCCCGGCCGCGGGGTTGACGACGAGAGCGACGGTCATCGGGTCGGACATGGCGGGGCGAGGCTACCGCCGCCGACGGTACGGCGGGGAAGGCCTACAGACCGAGCGTGGTCGTGACGACATTCCATCTGTGAGGAGCCCCGCGTGATCGAGGAGTCCCGTGCCGCCGCACGTCGGCGGCGGCTCACCGCGTCTGCAGGCATCGTTGTGGTCCTCGCGGCGGCCGTGAGCGGTGTGGCCGTCGTGCTCTCCGGCCCGGCATGGGCCGGAGCGCCGCTGGCAGCAGCTGGTGGCGCGCTCGCCATCCTGCTGCGGCGCCAGGCGGCCGTTCGCGGCAAGCTCGAGGATCTGGAATCGGTCTACGCCTTCACGTCCCGGATCGACCGCGACGCCGACACCGACGAGCTGGTCCGCCTCACGCTCAAGATCACCCTGGACCTGGTCGGCGGCGACTTCGGCGAGATCGTCACCCAGCGCGGCGTCGGATCGGCCGCCATGTGCCTGGTCGGCGCCAATCCGCTCGAGACCCACCCGGCACGGCCGGACGTGATCGATGCGCTGACGGCCGCGGACGCCGAGGAGATCAGCCAGGTGTTCCGCCTGTCCGACGCACCGGAGGCCATCGCCGATCATTACCGTGAACGCGGGCTCGTGGACGGCATGGCGGCCCGGCTCATCGGTGGTGCAGGGACCGGGGCCCTGTTCGTCATCGGCACCACCGACGGCGGAGTCGAGTACGCCGGCCGTGACCTGCGCCTCTTCGGGGCGATCGCCCGCCAGGCCCGCTCGGCACTGGAGCGGGCGCGCCTCGTCGAGCGCCTCCGTCACGAGGCCCGGCAGAAGGAGCACCAGGCCCTCCACGACGCCTTGACCGGGCTCCCCAACCGCCTGCACTTCACGATCGTCATCGAGGACGCGCTGCGTCGGGCACGCGACGCCGACGGGCGGGTCGCCGTGCTCCTGGTCGACCTCGATCGCTTCAAGGAGGTCAACGACACCCTGGGACACCAGCTCGGCGACACGCTTCTGCAGGAGATGGCGCTCCGCCTCTCGGAGGTCGCCGGCGGTGAGGACCTGCTGGCCCGCCTCGGTGGCGACGAGTTCGGCATCGTGGTGCGCGACCTCGACGAGGTCTCCGACGCCGTCGCCTGGGCGCGCCGGATCGGCGCCGCCCTCCACCGCCCGTTCATGCACGAGGGTCTCGCCATCCAGATCTCGGGCAGCATCGGCATCGCCCTCGCCCCCGATCACGGCATGGACGGGGTGACGCTGCTGCGGCGAGCCGACGTGGCCATGTACGAGGCGAAGTCGACGGGGGCGAGCTTCGAGGTGTACGAGCCGCAGCGCGACACCTACAGCACCCGGCGTCTCGCCATGGCCGCCGAACTGCGCGCCGCCATCGAGGACGGCGACATCCAGTTGCACTATCAGCCGAAGGCCCGGCTCTCCGACGGTGACCTCGTCGGTGTCGAGGCGCTCGCCCGCTGGACCCACCCCCGCCACGGCAACGTGGTGCCCGACGAGTTCGTGGAGCTGGCGGAGCGCACCGGGCTCATCGGCCCCCTCACCGAGCACGTCCTGCGCGTCGCCCTGCGCGACCAGAAGCGGATGCGGTTCGACGGCCGCCGCCTGGGCGTCGCCATCAACGTGGCGGCCACCAGCCTGCAGGACGACGATTTCACCACCATGGTCTCCAGGGTTCTCCACGAGTTCGACGCCGAGCCCCAGACCGTCACCTTCGAGGTGACCGAGACGACGATGATGACCGACTCGGCCCGCGCCCGGCTGGTGCTGGCCGAGCTCGACGAGATGGGGCTGCGCCTCTCCATCGACGACTTCGGCACCGGCTACTCGTCGCTGTCGTACCTCAGCAGCCTGCCGGTCGACGAGGTGAAGATCGACCGGTCGTTCGTGATGCGCATGGCGATGAACGAGCGCCAGGCGAAGATCGTCACCTCCACCACCGCACTCGTGCACAGCCTCGACCTGTCGGTCGTGGCGGAGGGTGTCGAGAACGAGACCACCTGGGGCCTCCTCGAGGACGCAGGGTGCGACGTGGCGCAGGGCTTCTACCTGGGCCGCCCCATGCCGATCGGCGAGCTCGTCTCCTGGATCGACGCCGGCGCCGTCCCCGTCGGCGAACGCGACACACGGGTGCTGCGACGGGCCGAATAGCATCCCGCCTCCCTCCCGCGGAGGCACCCTGACCGATCAGGCACCCATCCAGGACCCCGGCTGGCGTCCCGCCATCCCGCTGGCGCTGCGTATGGCCGCTCTCCGGCCACCGGAGGGCACCGTCCTCATGGTGTTGCGGGCCGCCGTCTTCGCCATGGGTGGCGCCGCCGTGCTGGCGGCGGCCATTGCGCTGGTCTTCGGGGCGGGCGCCGGTGAGCCGAGGATCGACGATCTCGGCGCCCAACTCGTGCTCGGGGGCGCCACGATCTCTGCCGCGGTCGGGATCGCCATCGTGGGACGCTCGTGGCAGCCGCCTCCCACCGACCAGGCCATGGCCGCGTCGCTGTTCACGCTCACCCTGCGCAGGGTGGTGGTCGCCGCCACGGTCCTCCCGGTCGGGATGCTGCTGTCGTGGACCAGCGGCGACGAGACCTGGATCATCTTCGGCGGCGGCGCCACGCTGCTGCTGATGGCGGTGGCCGGACCGACCCGCGACCGCATCGAGAAGTGGCAGGCCGAGGTCGACGAGGCAGGCGTGGACGTCTCGGTGCTCGGCGCCCTCAGCCGGCGCTACCACTAGCGGATGGGCAGCAGCTTGTAGATGCGTCCGTCGATGGTCGAGACGTACAGGTCACCCGAGGCGTCCATGCCCATCGAAGTGACCTGCTGGGCCACGGCGGCCCACTCCTGTTGCTGGGTGGCGTCGCCCCCGTTGTGCAGGAACGAGCGGAGATACCGGCCGCAGAAGTCGCTGTAGAAGTAGTGGCCGTCCACCTCGGGCATGCGGCTGCCGCGGTACACGAAGCCGCCGATCACCGAGCACGACGGGTCGTGGGGGATGTCGAGGACCGGCAGCACCGTCCCGGCGCTGCTGCAGCCGGAGGGCGGGTCGAAGCACGCCTCGCCCTCGAGGGTGTTCCACCCGTAGTTCAGGCCGCCGGCGTCGGCGGCGGCGACGTCGATCTCCTCGTGGGCGTACTGGCCGACGTCCCCGATGTAGATGAGCCCCTCGTCGAACGAGAACCGCCACGGGTTGCGCAGGCCGTACGCCCAGATCTCGTCGGCGCCGGGTCCCCCGACGAACGGGTTGTCCGCCGGGATCGCATACGGGCTCCCGGAGTCGACGTCGATCCGGAGGATGGCGCCGTGCAGCGTGGTGGTGTCCTGGCCGTTCTCATCGGGGTCCCCGGCACCGCCGCCGTCGCCGGTCGAGATGTAGAGGTAACCGTCGGGCCCGAAGGCGAGCATGCCGCCGTTGTGGTTGCCGTACGGCTGGGGGATCTCCAGCAGTTCTGTGGCGGTGCCCGGGTCCACGGTCCGGTCCTCGGGCCCGGCCACGAACTCCACGACAAAGGTGGAGAAGTCGCTCCCGTCGGCGCCCGCCGTGTAGTTGACGTAGAACTTCCCGTTGGCGGCGAAGTCGGGGTGGAAGGCCAGGCCGAGCAGCCCCCGCTCGCCGCCGGAGAGCACGTCGTCGGAGATGTCGAGGAAGGGCGTCGGATCGAGGTCGCCGCCCTCGAGGATGCGGATGAGGCCCTCCTGGTCGATGATGAACAGCCGGTCGTCGTCGGCGGGCGACACGGCGAGCCCGGCGTTGTCCAGGGAGGGGAGGCGGGCGACCTCGCGCAGCTTGATGCCGACCAGGCACGAGACGTACTTCTCGCCCTCGCGGCAGGTGTCGGCGCCGTTCTGGCCCCGCAGCGTGTCGGTGCCGTCCCCGCCGATGAGGACGTCGTCGCCGTTGCGGCCCACCAGGAGGTCGTTCCCGCTGCGTCCGATGAGCTTGTCGTCCCCGCCGCGGCCCTTGATCACGTCGTCGTCACCCGAGCCTGCCGCCTGCTCGACACGCACGAGATCGTCCTGTCCCTGCCCTGTGGCGCCCCCGGAGCGGAGGTCGATGGCGACGCCGGATGCAGACCGGTAGTCGACCCGGTCGGTGCCGGGCCCGCCGTGGAGGAGGTCGGGACCACCGCCTCCCAGCAGTGTGTCCATCCCGCCCCGGCCGCGCAGCTCGTCCTCGCCCTGGCCGCCGTTCAACTCGTCGTCGCCGCCGTTGCCCCTGAGGTCGTCGTCGCCCCCTTGACCGCGCAGGTCGTCGTTGCCCGGCCCACCGCGCACCTCGTCGTCGCCTGCTCCGGCGCAGACCAGGTCGTCGCCCCCCTTGGCCCTGATCGTGTCGTTGCCCCCCAGCCCGACGATCACGTCTGCGCCGTCGGTGCCGACGATCACGTCGTCGCCGGGAGTGCCGACGTGGGTGGCGGGCTGCCCGGCGCAGGTGGGGACACCGGCGATCGCCGCCGGGATGGGGACGAGAAGCGAGGAGGCGAGGAGGAGCGTCGGGAGGGCGCGGCGCATCGGGTGAGTATCGGCGGGGCCCCACGCTTTCTCAAACCGGGGATTGAGGCACCCGCCGCCCCTGCCGATGCAATGGGATGCGTCACAGACACGGCTGGGTGAGGAATCTGCTGGTGGCCGGGCTGGCCGCCACCATCGCCCTGTTCCCGTACGCCGCCGGCCGGAGGGTCCCGGTCCTGCAGTGGGTCGATTTCGCCTTCCACGAGACCGGCCATCTGCTGGCCGGTTGGCTGCCGCCGATGGCGATGTTCATGGCGGGCTCGATCGCAGAGATCGGGGTCCCGTTGGGCCTCGCCGTCTACTTCTCGGTGTCGCAGCGCGACCTCGCCGCAGGCGGGATGTGCCTGGCATGGGCGGGGGCGGCGGCATGGGGCGTGTCGGTGTACGCCGGGGACGCCATGACGCAGAGCCTTCCCATCGTGGGAGGCGAGCACGACTGGGCCTTCATCCTGGGGCCGGACGGGTTCGACGCCCTCTCCGCCACCGCCACCGTGGCGCGCGCCATCGAGATCGGCGGCATGGCGGCGGCCGCCGTAGGTGTGCTCATGTCGGCATCGGCGACCGTGCGCGCGACGCGGCCCGCTCCCTACGTGGTGGAGCGGAGGTCGTCTCCCGCATCGCTCGGTCCAGATGCCGCCGATCCGTGGCGGGCCGCCGCCCGTCATCCCGGCGAGGCGGCCTGAGCCCCGTTTCGCCCCGCACCCGGTCGGGTAGGTCCGCCCTGCACACCGACCCAGGAGGCTGTCGTGGCCAAGGATCATGGTGCGTCCATCAAGGACGACGAGGCGTACGAGGCCCTGCGTGAGGAGGGCATGAGCAAGGAGAAGGCCGCCCGCACCGCCAACGAGGGTGTGGAGGAGGCGGGCCGCCGCGGTGGCGAGGCAGCACCATACGAGGAGTGGACCGAGGACGAGCTGCGCGACCGCGCCGCCGAGATCGGCATCGAGGGGCGCTCCGGCATGGACAGGTCGGGGCTCATCGACGCACTGAGGCATCACTGATGACGATCTGCGCACACACCCCCTGCACCTGCACCGTCGAGGGCGAAGGTACCTACTGCAGTCCCGTATGCCGGCAGGGTCTCGAGGTGTCCGACGCCGCTCCCTGTTCGTGCGGGCACGACGAGTGTGATGCCACCGGCTGAGCGGTAGGGCACGGGGCGGGTACCGTCCGCCCCGTGCATCGCACCATCACGCTGCTCGTCGTACTCGGCTCGCTGGCACTCGCACCGGCGGCATCGGGCGACGACCCGACCGTGTGGCAGCCGTCGCCCGGAACCTCGTGGCAGATCCAGCTGCAGGGCCGCGTCGACACCTCGTTCGACGTCGCGGCCTATGACGTCGATCTGTTCGACACCAGGAGGCCGCTCATCGGCGCACTGCACGCCGACGGGCGCATGGTGATCTGCTACTTCTCGGCCGGCTCGTACGAGGACTGGCGGCCCGATGAGGGCGACTTCCCCGAGGCGATCCTGGGCGACCCGTTGGACGACTGGCCGGGCGAGCGGTGGCTGGACGTGCGGGACACCGACGACCTGCGCCGCATCATGCGCAAGCGCCTGAACCTGGCGGAGCGAAAGGGATGCGACGCCGTGGACCCCGACAACGTCGACGCCTACGCCAACGACACCGGATTCCCCCTGACGGGACGGGATCAATCGAAGTACAACCGCTGGCTCGCCCGCCAGGCCCACCGCCGTGGTCTGGCGATCGGTTTGAAGAACGACCTCGGCCAGGTGGGGAGGCTGGTCGACCACTTCGACTTCGCCGTCAACGAGCAGTGTTTCCAGTACGACGAGTGCCCCCGACTACGCAGGTTCGTCGAGCAGGGGAAAGCCGTGTTCGGCATCGAGTACAAGGGCGCGCTTGCATCGTTCTGCCCGCAGGCAGTCGCCGAGCAGTTCTCGACGCTCAAGAAGCGCCTCAGCCTCGAGGCGTGGCGCCTCGCCTGCGACGACATCTGACGCCCGCGCCATCGTCCGGGTGGCGAGCCCTCGCCACCCGACTCCTGCCTACGCTCCGGCGATGCGCATCCGTTCCGGCCTGGGCCGCCCGGTCGACCCGTCACTGCCGTCCAACGTCTTCGTCGTGGTGGTCACGCCGCTGGCCGGCATCGCCGCCGGGTCGTGGCGGCTCCTGGCGGGGGACTCCTTCGGCGACGCCGTGTGGGGCGGCATCCTCGGCGGTGGCGCTGCCTTCCTCGCCTGGGCGGTGTGCCGCGAGCTCGATCCCGACCGCCCGCCCACCGCGGCGCTCGGAGCACTGCTTGCGCCCTGGGTGCTGCTGGCCGGCGACCCTTCGTTGCTCGGTCTCGCCGTCGTGTTGCTCGGGGCCCGCATCACCGCCGGGACCACCGGGTACAGGCTCTACGAGGTCGACGCCGCGGCGCTGGCACTGTTCGCCCTGGGGGCCGGCGCCGGTGGAGCCGGTCCGATCCCCGGCGCCCTGATGGGTATCGCCGTGCTGTGGGTGGACCGCCGTACCGGCCGCATCGCCGGCCCGCTGACGGCGGCCGCGGCCTTCGCCGGGTGGGCACTGTGGGGTGAGGGCCCCGAATGGGTCGATCTGGCCGGCGGGGAGTGGGTGGTCGTCATGGCTGCGCTGCCGGCGCTCGCCGGCGTCGTGTGGGTGAGGGCCGGGGTGCCCACCGACCGGGGCGACGCTGCGGTGCGGCCCGGCAGGGTGCGGTGGGCACGGCTGCTGGTGGCGGCGTGCATTGCAGGCGCCACGGCATGGTTCGGCGCGCCCGGGCTCGTGGCGTTGTCACCGGCGCTGGTCGGCGCCGCCGCTGCCGGGTTCCCCGGCAGGCCGGAGGCCCCCCAAGAGCCCTCCGACCTCGCTACTTGACGGCGAAGGCGATCTTGCAGGTGGTGGTGTAGGTGGCGATCTTGCCGTCCTTCACGCGGGCGGTGAAGGAGATGGCCTCGACACCGGTGATGC
>Ga0214472_10004622_pt1 | contig 14526 bp, 9 predicted proteins | sample RVTome_6_FD_207662 | JGI IMG/M metagenome (GOLD analysis project Ga0214472, IMG submission 207662) | Soil microbial communities from uranium-contaminated site in the Upper Colorado River Basin, Wyoming, United States - RVT140D175 | ecosystem: Environmental > Terrestrial > Soil > Contaminated >...
GGTGATGCGCTGGCCGAAAGCGCCGCCGCCGGCGGCAACCACGACGTCGGCGGCAATGGTCGGCGGAACGGAAAGGTCGGGAGGCGGCGGCGCAACCAGGCCGGTGTAGCGGATATTCTCCGAAATGGTTTCGGCACCCGGCAATGTGGCGCCGATTGCGATCAGGCGCGGGTCGCCATGCACAAGCAGCAAATCGAAATATTCGGCGAACCAGCCGAGCGATTCGCGGATGCGTTCCGGCTTGCGGTTTTCCTGCAGGATGTCGCGGACCGAGGAAACCATCAGCGGCCGCTCGCGCATCGAAAATGCGGCGTGCGTCAACGGTTCCAGTTCGAAACGCATCTGACGACGGCCGAACGGCCAGGTCTCGGTGATCACGATGTCGGGGCGCGAGCGATGCAGGAACGCCAGCAACCGGACACGCCTCGCCTCCAGGAAGGCATCGTCCACGGCCCTGCCCTCATCGTCGACGAGACGCGCATAGTCGTCGTCCGGCGACTTGAGCGGCGACAGCCATTCGACCGCCATACTCGAAAGATCGATTGCCGGCAGGCGCGTGCCGCCCCAGGCGAGCGAAACACTGCATCCGGCCTTGACCAATTCGCGCGCGATCCGGCTTGCGCGCACCGCGTGACCGACGCCGCGCAAATGCTGAACGTAGAAGAAGACGGCTGGCTGGTTCCCGTTCACATCACGGGCTCCAACGGTTCCAGCGAACGGCGCAGCTTTTCGATCAGCGCTCCGATCTGCGCGCGATGGTCGAGCTTGGCGCGCACGACTTTTGCACCAGCACGTCCGAACCGCGCGCGCAGGTCCGGATCGCGCGCGAGTTCCACGATTGCCTCCATCAGCGCGTCCGGCCGGTCCGGCGCGACCAAACGGCCGTTTTCGCCGTCGCGGACCAGTTCTACGATGCCGGAAACCGGCGTCGAGATCACCGGCAGGCCCAATGCAAGCGATTCCACGATGACGTTGGGCAGTCCGTCGCGGTCGCCCGTGGCGTCGATCCGGCACGGCAGGACGAACAGATCGCTTTCCTGATAAGCCTGGATCACTTCCTCCTGCGGCCGGCCGCCCACAAATTCGCAACAGTTGGAAACGCCGAGCCGTTCTGCGTGCCGCCGCAACTGGTCGCGCAACGGGCCGCCGCCGATATGCGTCCAGCGCCAGTGCAAGTCGGCAGGCAAAAGCTTGAGCGCGTCGAGCACCGTGTCGATGCCCTTCTTGGCGACGGCGCGGCCGACGGTCAGCAGGCGTACAGGATCGGCCGGTTCGGCGCCGTTGCGCCTTGCATGCGGACGCGGCGCAGGAAAGCGCGACAGGTCGATGCCGTGATAGACCAATGCGACCTTGTCGGGTTCCGCGGCGTGCCGGCGCAACTCGTCTCGACCGCCCTCGGTGCAAGTGACGCACCAGGCGCATTCGGCAAGCTTTTCGCGGATCTCCCAATCCGGCGTCGTCCAGATGTCCTTGGCATGGGCCGAGATCGCGAACGGCAATTGTGCAATCAGCGCGCCATAGCGGGCAGCCGAGGCCGGCGTATGCAGGAAATGCGCGTAGAGAAATCCGAGCCTCGGCGCGAATTCGGCCGCGATCACCAGCCCCTGGCCGAACCTGCGAATCCGGTTGCGGGTGAAGTCGCGGCGCAGATCGCGCAGGAACGACGCCCGCGCTCGACGATACCCCGGCATCCTGCGCGCCTTGCGCCAGGCGGCGAATATGCGCAACGGCTCCTCGTGCAGGTATTCCGGCAAATAGCCAACCGGAGCCGTAATTTCGCGATGCACGGGATGCACGCCGCGGTCGGTCGGCCGGCGCAGCGAAATGATCTCCAGATCGAAACCGGCGCGTTGCAGTTCGAGGATTTCCTGTGCGATGAAGGTTTCCGATAGTCGTGGATAGCCTTTGAGAATGACGCCGACTCGTCTTGGCGTTTTGTTCGGCGCAAATCCGGATTGAAAAGTGGCGGCCACTTTTCCCGGGTCTGCTTCAGATCTCGACATGAATGCCTGTCCCGGCCCTCCGCGCGAGCGGCATCTGTCCGCGACGCTCCGCTACGAGATTATCGAGATCGTCGCACAGGACATCGAGGCCGGCCATGTCGTCCTCGGTCAGCGACTGCGACGGCAGTGGCTGGTTCGGAAGCGCGCGCAGCGCCTTGGCCATGACCTGCGGGATCGCCGCTTCCTCCGGCGTCAACATCGCGCTGAAGCCGAGCTCACGGGCGCGGCTGGCGCGGATATACTGCTCCAGGCGCGGATGCGTGCGCGGAACGAACAGCGCCTTCTTGTCGAAGGACAGCACCTCGCAAAAAGTATTGTAGCCGCACATGCCGACAACGCCGACGGCGCGATTGAGAAGCGCCTCGATCTGGGCTTCGAAATCGATCACCGACACATTCGCCAGATGGGATGCGCGCAGGCGGATGCGCTCCCGGTTTTCCGATTTCATGAACGGGCCAAGCACCAGGACAATCGGATAATCGTTCTGGGCATCATGCTCGCGCGCCGCCAGTATCTGTTCCATCAACTGGCTGCCGTCGCCGCCGCCGCCGGCGGTAACGAGGATGAATTCTTCGGGCACCATGTAAAGTTCGGCATGCTGGGCCGACGGCATCTCGCGACGCAGGAAGCCGACATGGCGCATGCGCGAGGCGAGCTCATCGGACATTTCGAGGCCGTCGAGCGGATTCCAGAACCGCTGCGGCCCGTAAACCCACACACGGTCGTAGTGAGTCTCCATCTTGCGCAGCATGTCCTTGGAGGCCCATTCGCGCTCGAGCTTGTCGGGTGAATCCATGACGTCGCGCAGGCCAAGCACCAGTCGCGTGCCCATTTTCTTGAGCAGCGTCAGCGTTGGCGCAAGCTCTCCCTTCAGACCGAGCGGCTCCTTGTCGACGATGAATATGTCCGGCAGGAACGTTTCGGCGGTGCGCTGGATGATCAGGTTGCGCATGGTCAGAATGTCGTCGATGTCGATGTACTCGCCGATGGAATCGTATTCGCCGTTGTAGAGCTTGATGACGCTCGGGATTTTCACGAAATCGACGCGGGCGCGGAAATCGAAGGCGCCCGCAATCTGCGATCCCGAGATGATAATGACGTTGACGCCCTTGAAGCGCTCGACAATGGCGTGCGCGATTGCGCGACAACGGCGCAGGTGCCCGAGCCCGAATGTGTCGTGGCTGTACATCAATACGCGTGCATGCTCGAGACGCTTCATGCGAACTACCGGTTGGGTGCTGCGGTGTGCCTATCGTGGCAGGTGGTTAGGCAGCGCCCAGGTTGGACCCCGGTACGCTTGAAGCAGGCCGATTTTTAACGCAGGAAGCGTGAGTAATACAAGCCGCAACCTTCGACCCGGAAAACTGCCCAGTTCGTCCATGACTACTCCAGCAACGGCCAGGGCCCGGATCGCGTTTTACGCCCCGCTGAAGCCGCCGGATCACTCGATCGCGTCCGGCGACCGGCAAATGGCTCGTATGTTGATGGCAGCATTGAGGCGCGCCGGATACGACACTTTTCTGGCCAGCCGCTACATCGCCTATTCGAAACGGTACGGCGCCGAACATCTTGCGGAACGCAAGGCCGGCGCGTTGGCGGAAGCCGAAAGGCTGCTGGCCGAATGGAAAAAAACCGGCGCGCGGCCCGATCTGTGGTTCTGCTACCACCCCTATGACAAATCGCCCGACTGGATCGGCCCGGAAATCGCGAAGCGGCTCCGCATTCCGATCGTCAACGCCGAACCGTGCAAGACGGGACAGGGACCGAACGGGGAATGGCTGCCGTGGCGTGCCGAAGCACAGCTTTCCATTCTTGCGGCGGCATTAAACATCGTGATGACCGAATCCGACCGCGACTATCTCGCGACATTCGCGCCTCGCCAACGCGTCGAGACGCTGCTGCCGTTCGTCGACCTGGATTTGCTGGTTCCTGACGCAGAGATCGCGACCGGGTGGCCGTCGCCGGGTTGTCGCCTCCTCACCGTCGGCATGATGCGCCCGGGCGCGAAGCTCGACAGCTACCGCGTATTGTCGCGATCGCTGCAGTCGATGGCGACGCGTGACTGGTCGCTGCTCGTTTGCGGCGACGGACCGGAAATGGCGACGATCCGCGAATGGTTTGGCTTTGCCGGCGACAGCGTGGCTTTCCTCGGCCAATGCGAGCCGGGTCAGGTGCTGGCGCTGATGCGGCAAGCCGATATCCTCGCTTGGCCCGGGTGCCGGGAAGCCTATGGCATGGTCTATCTGGAAGCCGCCGCCATGGGCACGCCAGCGGTGGCGCTCGCCAATCTGGGCGTGCCGCTGGTCGTGGAGGACGGGTGCACTGGGCTATTGGCGGATCCGGAAACAACGGGGGACTATGCCGACAAGCTCGCGCGGATGATCGATGACGATGAATTGCGCGGGCGCCTGGCAACGGGGGCGCGGGAATTCGTTACCGGCGACCGCTCGGGAGAGCAGGCTGCCCGCAAGCTTCGCGCCATGATCGACCGGGTACTCGCAGAACGGAATGCCGGCAATGGCTGAGGAACCGCCTGTTTTCGACTGGCCGCAATCGTCGCGCGAACTCGTTGTCTGGCGCAGCATCGGACGGCGTCCACGATTCTTCCTGCGCGACGACGATGCGGTTTCCGACACGCCGGCGCTGCAGCGGCTGTTCGGTCTTTGCAGGCGGCACGGCGTTCCGCTGATGCTGGCGGCCATTCCGGTTTACGCGGATCAAAGCCTCGCTCACCTGGTGCGCGACGAACCATTGGTGACCGTCGCCGTCCACGGCTACGCGCACGCCAATCATGCGCCGTTCGGACAAAAGCCGAGCGAACTCGGCATCGACCGGCCGACCGACGAGGTCATCGGCGAACTTCGCAAAGGTCGCGAAAAACTGCTGGCGCAGCTCGGCGGGCGTTTGTCCGGCCTGCTGGTGCCGCCCTGGAACCGAATTCACGCCGAGATCGCAATCCGGATCGGCGAGGCCGGATTTGCCGGAATCAGCGCCCATGGCCGCGAGGATACTCCGGGCAGCGTCGCCACGGTTCACTGCAATGTCGACTTGATCCACTGGTCCGTCGGGCGGGCGGGCCGCACGTTGGAATGGCTGGACGCAGAGATCGCCCGCGCTTTGGCCGAAGCCCGCGAAGACCAAAGCGCGGCGGTCGGCATACTCGCGCATCACCTGGCACACGACGACGCGGCATGGCGCGCACTGGAGGCGATTTTCACCCGATTCACCGCCAGCGAGGTGGAATGGGTCGCCGCGGATGCGCTATTGCACCTCGAAACTCAGGCGTAGGGGTCGGCCGCGTCGCGCAGGCCGTCGCCGAAGAAATTGAAGGCCAGGATCACGAGGATGACCGGCGCGACCGGCCACATCAGCCAGGGATAGAGCGCGACCACGTTGATGTTCTGGGCCTCGTTCAGCAATACGCCCCAGGAGACGATTGGCGAGCGCAGGCCGAGGCCGAGGAAGGACAATGCCGTTTCGCCGAGGATCATGGTCGGGATGGTGATCGTCGCCGAGGCGATCAGGTGGCTCATGAACCCGGGAATGAGGTGGCGCCCGATGATGCGCGAAGGTCCGGCGCCGAGCAGACGCGCCGCCAACACATAATCTTCTTCACGCAGCGAAAGGAGCTTGGAGCGCACCGCGCGGGCAAGCGAAGTCCACTCCAGCATGCCGAGAATGATCGTGATGCCGAAATAAACGAGGATCGGGCTCCAGGTCACCGGCATGATGGCCGCGAGCGCCAGCCAGAGCGGAATTGTCGGCAGCGACTGGACGACCTCTATGATGCGCTGCACGACGAGGTCGACAATGCCGCCGTAATAGCCGGCGAGCCCGCCGATGACGATGCCCAGGATGAACGAGATTGCCACGCCCAGCAGCCCGATCGTCAGCGAAATCCGGGCGCCGTAGATCATGCGCGACAACACGTCACGGCCGAGCCGGTCGGCGCCGAGGAAGAAGAACTGGCCGCGCTCGGCCGGACAAACCAGATGCAGGTTGCCTGGGATCATCCCCCAGAACCGGTAGGCGTCGCCACGGCAGAAGAACCGCAATTTTTCGACCTTGCCGGTATCATCGTCGTAGATGCGCTTCAGCGTCTTGAGATCCAGGGTCTGCTTGTAGCCATAGACGAACGGCCCTACGAACTGGCCGTCGTGGAACAGGCGCAGCGATTGCGGCGGCGCATAGATGTGCTTGGCGTCGCGGGTCTCCAGCGAATACGGCGCGAGGAACTCGGCGAACACGATCGCTGCATACATCACGGCCAGGAACAGGCCGCACCAGACGGCAACCTTGTGGCGCTTGAATTTCCACCACATCAGCCGTTTCTGCGAGGCGAGGTAGATCTGCTCCTGTTCCGGAGTGAGTTTCTCGATCGCCTTCGGGTCGAACGGCTCCCGCGAGACGAAATGCTCGACGGACGGAGAAGCCCGATCCTGTCCGTCCTTTTTCGGGTGGTCGACCACGTTCATCGGCTCACACCGCCGGCCAGGCGAATGCGCGGATCAAGCAGCGCGAGCGCGATGTCGGATATCAGAACGCCGATGACGGTCAGGAATGCGAGCAGCATCAGGAACGATCCGGCGAGGTACATGTCCTGGCTCTGCAGGGCCGAAATCAGCAGCGGACCGGTTGTCTGCAGGCTCAGCACGATCGCCACGACCTCGGCGCCCGATATCACCTGCGGCAGGATGCCGCCGATATCGGCGATGAAGAAGTTCAGCGACATGCGGAACGGATATTTCATCAGCGCGCGGAATTCCGGCATGCCCTTGGCGCGCGCGGTCGTCACGTAGGGGCGACGGAGCTCGTCGAGCAAGTTTGCGCGCACCCGGCGGATCATGCCGGCCGTACCGGACGTGCCGATGACGATGACCGGAATCCACAAATGCTCGAGCACCGAGACGAATTTGCCCCAGCTCATCGGCTGGCCGATATATTCGGAATCGTAAAGACCGCCGATCGACGTGCCGAACCATTCCTTGGCGAAATAGAGCATCACCAGCGCCAACAGGAAGTTGGGCGTCGCCAGGCCGAGCAGCCCGACAAACGTAAGGCCGTAATCGCCCCAGCTATACTGCCGCGTCGCCGAATAGATGCCGATCGGGAACGCCACCGCCCAGGTGAACAGGACGGTGAAGAAAGTAACGATCATCGTCAGGTACAAGCGATCGCCGATCACGTCGCGCACCGGCAATTCGTATTCGAACGAGTAACCGAAATCGCCATGCAGCAAGCCGAACGCCCATTTGAAATAGCGCTCATAGGCCGGAAGGTCGAAACCGTAGTGCTGGCGCAGGAACTCGATCTTCTGCGGATCGACGCGCTCGCCGGAAGCGAGCAGCGCAGTAACGTAGCTTTCGAAATAATCGCCCGGTGGCAATTCGATCAGAACGAAAACGAGGATGCTGATCAGCACCAGGGTTGGCACCATGTAGAGTGCGCGCTTGATGATGTAGGCCAGCATCTCGTCTGCCCGGTCCGGATGTCGCTATCGGCTATTGATCGAACCAGAACGTATCGGGTCGATACACTCCGAAATACGCAGTCGGTTCCCAGGTGAAGATTCCTACCTCGGGCAGGTTGCGCAGCTTCCTGTTCGCGACGACCGGCTGGCGCGCGTTGTTGACGGTGCCGATCGTGAAGACGTTGTCGACATAGCCCTTGAGCATTTCATGCCAGATGGCGCCGCGTTCCTCCCGCGTACCCCCGGCCAGCCACTTGTTGTAAAGTTCGAGCTGACGCGCCGCTTCGGGCATATCCGCAGGATCGCCGGCCTTGCCGCCCGAGGCGAAATAGTCTCCCCATTTCGGCCATTGCAATTGCGCCTGGGCGGTCGGCGCCATTTCCTGCGGACTCATGTCGGCGGACGCAACTGCGTTGTCCATGCCCGAGAACACCGATATCTGCGTTTCGCCGTTATAGGCGCGACGCCGGAAAATGTCGCGCTGCGAGCCACGCACGAACAGCTTGATGCCGACTTTCGATACCTGGTCGGAGATCAGTTCGAGAACGTCGGTTTCCTCCGTGCTTTCGCCGGAGCTTTCAACCGTGATTTCGGCGCGCGCGCCGGAGGGCAGCAGGCGAATGCCGTCTGTGTCGCGCGCGGCGAGCCCGGCCTCGTCGAGGAGCTTGTTGGCGAGATCAGGATCGTATTGCGACCAGGCGTCGCGATATTCGTCCTTGTAGAGCGGCGAGCCGGGCATGACCGTATTGGCGCTCGGCGTTGCCAGGCCGAAATAGATAACCTGATTGATTTCGTCGCGGTCGATTGCAACCGACAATGCGCGCCGGAAACGAACGTCGCGCATCAGTCCGCGCCACACCGGATCTGTCACGTTCAGGTTCGGAAACAACGCAACCTGCGAACCCTTGCCGGTGGACCACAGCAGCGTGTTGAAGCCGTATTTTTCCTCATTCTCCTTGAGGAAGGTGAAATTGTCGAAACGGATATAGCGGCCTTGCAGGTCGCTTTCGCCAGTGCCGGCCTTCGCCGGAATGACGTCGCTGGATACGACGTCCATGACCAGCGAGTCGACATAGGGCAACTGGTTGCCGTCCGGATCGACGCGATGAAAATAGGGATTGCGCTCGAACACGAAACGCTCCGACGGCGGCGCTGTGACGTTGCGCCATGCATCGAGCGTCGGAAGATCCGGGTTCTCAGGCCGCCGCTGGCGCTGCATGCGGGTATGCAGGGCGGCCCAGCCATCGACCCTGGCCTCCTCAACCTGCTTTTGCAGGGTCTGCGCGTCAGCATATTTTTGATGGAACTGCTTCAGGTAGTGGGCCGGTCGGTAAATATAAACTGGCGCCGGACCCGCGATCACCGGAAGGAAGGCCGGATTCGGTCGTGACCAGGTGAAGCGCACCGTCAGCGAATCGAGAATTTCGAATTTCGGCTCCTCGCCCTCGACCAGCATTTCGCTCGGCATGCCTTCAGGCCCGAGCGTCGGGTCCTTGGCCACATCCTCCCAGAAATAGCGGATGTCTTCGGCGGTGAAGGGGTGGCCGTCCGACCATTTGTGGCCTTCGCGGATCTTGAAGGTGAACTGGCGCCCTTCGACGACATCGAAGCTCTCGAGAATGTCCGGCGCGAGATTGAATTCGTGGTCGTAACCGACGAGGCGGCCATACGTGTATACGGTAATCTGGCCAATATCCTTGGCCGAGCCCATCAGAAGTTTGATCGAACCGCCATATTTGCCGATGTCCTTGCCTTCAGCCGCATAGTCGACGACTAGCGGCCGCTTCGGCAGGCGCTCCTCAAGCGGGGGGAGCTTGCCTTCCGATACCAGCTTGGCCAGTTGCGGCGCCTCGCCGCTCCAGGCCGGCATCGCCCACGACAACAGCGCCGCCGCGCCCAATCCCGGAAGGAAACGCACCCACCCCGTTATTCTCATTGCATCAGCTCCCTTGCATCCGCGTTCCTGTTGGCCAAAACGAAATGTCCGTCCTGGATCTCAATTCCGGTCAAACCTTCACGCTCGTCGGCGACGAAGGCCTTTCCCCAGTGATCGACGTCATCGGCGCCCGCATAGCGAATCTGCGAGAAATCGAGAAGGCGATCGAGGTCCGGATAAGGTACCGAGGCAAGCAGCGCCCTGGTGTAGGGGTGGACCGGCCTTGCAAACAGCTTCTCGCGCGGCGCCATCTCGACGAGCCTGCCCCGGCACATGACCGCGATCCGGTCGGCGACATAGTTCACGACCGCGAGATTGTGCGAGATGAAAAGGCTGGTCAGGCCGAGCTCGGAACGCAAATCGTTGAGCAGATTGAGGATTTGCGCCTGTACCGAAACGTCGAGGGCTGAAACCGGCTCGTCGCAGATCATGATTTCCGGGCGCAGCGCGAGGGCACGGGCAATGCCGATGCGCTGGCGCTGGCCGCCCGAGAACGAATGCGGATAGCGGTTGAGGAAACGCGGATCGAGACCGACCAGCGCCATCAGGTCAATGATCTCTTTCTTGCGCGAATGCGCATCGCCGATCCCGTGGACGATGAACGGTTCCTCGAGAATGTTGCGCACGGTCATGCGCGGATTGAGCGAGGAAAACGGGTCCTGGAAGATCATCTGCACCTGGCGGCGGAAGCTGTGCAATTCGTCGCCGCGCAGTCCGAGCACGTCGACCATGCCGCTGGCCGAATTTATCCAGACTTCACCGGAGGTCGCGGTCAGTGCGCGCAAGATCAATTTGGAAACGGTTGTCTTGCCGGATCCGCTCTCGCCGACGAGGCCGAGGCACTCGCCACGCTTGATCGAAAAGCTGACGCCGTCGACAGCGACAACCTTCCTGGCTTCACTGGCGCGGAAGAACGTACCCTTGCGCACAATGAATTCCTTGCGCAGGTTGGTCACTTCCAGATGCGGGTACTCGTCGCTCGCTTCGGCGACCCGGAAACGGACACGCAGCTTGGCAATGGCGCGCGCGTTTTCCTCGCCCATGTCGCGAAGCGAGACGAGCCTTTCGCCCTTTTTCATGTCGAAATGCGGTACCGCCGCCATCAGCGCGACGAGGTATGGATGCTCGGGGCAGCGGAAGATCGTCTCGACCGGGCCCGCCTCCATGACCTTGCCGTGATAGGCGACGACCACTTCGTCGGCCATGTTGGCGACAACGCCGAGGTCGTGCGTGATCAGCAGAATCGAGGTCTTGAACTTGCGTTGCAACTCCTTCATCAGCCCGAGGATCTGGGCCTGCACGGTCACGTCCAGGGCGGTGGTCGGCTCGTCCGCGATGACCAGCGACGGGTTGCAGATCAGCGCCATCGCGATCACGGCGCGTTGGCGCAATCCACCGGACAATTCGAACGGGTAGCGCTCGTAGCCCTTTTCGGGGTCGGGAAAGCCCACAAGAGTCAGGATATTCTCGGTTTCCTTGCGGGCTGCAGCGTGGTCGATCTTCTGGTGAAGACGCAGCGCCTCCTCAATCTGGTTGCCAACGGTGTGGAGCGGCGAAAGCGCCGTCATCGGCTCCTGGAAAACCATGGAGATGCGGCCGCCGCGCAATTCGTAGAGATAGGGGTCGCGCGCGTCCAGTTTGGCAACATCGACGGGATCCCCCGGACGTTTGTCGTCGTAAAACAGGATCGAGCCGGAATCGATGCTGCCGTTGCGCGGCAGGATGCGCAGAATCGATTGCGCGATGACGGATTTGCCCGAGCCGGACTCGCCGACCAGAGCCAGCACGGAGCCGCGCCGGACCGCGAAGCTGATTCCGCGAACCGCCTCGATCTTTCCGCCCTGAATGGCAAAGGAAACCTGCAGGTCCTCCACCTTCAAGATGAGGTCCGGTGCCTCCCGCATTACTCCAAGAGCCCCTTATTTGCCGCTACCATCCCCGGCTGGCAGTTTCGGCGCAAGTTCCTTGGCACACAGTTTCCTGAAAGCAAAGTGACAGAACGCACATCGCGATTCGCCGGAAAGACCGAAATACGAGGTGGGCTGGGCTATTACCGGTCGTCGGCCGCGGCGGACCTCTTTCTCGTGCGGCCGGCGACCGCCTGCTCTGCCGCCGCCGCAATCGCCTTCCTGCGGGTTTGCGTTGTGACTTTCTCGCCTTCGGCTATTCGGACCGTTACCGCCCGGTCGGCGAAACGGATGCCCTCGCGGCGGAACACATCCTGGATCGATGAATAGACGACCTTGCGCGTGGTCCATTGGTCGCCGGGCTTGGTCATGAACTTCACGCGCACGATCATCGCCGAATCGTCAATCTCGACGACGCCCTGGGATTTCAGCGGCTGCAGGAAATTCTTGCCTACTTCCGGATGCTGCAGCAATTCCATCCCAAGATTCTTGACGAGCTTGCGAACCTTTTCGATATCCGCGTCGAAGGTCAGCCGCAGCGGCAATTTCATGACCACCCAATCGCGCGAATAGTTGGTCAATTGCTTGATCTCGCCAAACGGAATCGTGTGCAGCGGGCCGTTGTGGTGGCGCAATTGGAACGAGCGCAGCGAAATCTTCTCCACCGTGCCGCGCACATTGCCCAATTCGACATACTCGCCCTTGCGGAACGCGTCGTCGAACAGGAAAAAGCCGCCGGAGAAAATGTCGCGGATCAGCGCCTGGGCGCCGAAGCCGACAGCAAGGCCGATAACGCCGGCGCCGGCGAAAAGCGGCGCGACATCGACGCCGAGATTCGAAAGCACAATCATGGCGGTGACCGCCGCGATCACCGTCATCAACACATTGCGCACAAGCGGCAGCAGCGTGCCGAGCCGCGTCGCGCCGTGTCCGGCCGGTTCGTCCTCGATCATGGTCGGGTCCACCGGACGGATTTCGCCTTCTTCGGCCAACCTGGCATCGACGAAAACGGCCACGGCACGGTAGGCAATCCAGGCGACGAACACGATCGCGATCGTGTTCATGATGGCGCCGACCAGACTGGTGCCGCCTGTAGTTCGGATATCCCAGACCTCGAACACGAAGCCGATTGCGACGAAGGTGACGAACAACGCCGCAGCTTGCTGGGCAAGCGGCTTGAAGATCGGCCGGAACGACGGAAGCTCCGAATGCGGCTGCGTCACGATGTTCTCGACAATCTGCTCGCCTTCGGCCGGCTTCGACTGTTGCGCTTCGGCTCTCGCCAGTTCCTCGGCCTTGCGGTGTTCGCGTTCGAGGCGGCGCGCGGCGCGCAATTTGCCGTCGAACGCGGCGCGCCGTGAGCGATAGAACCATTCGATCAGCAGATAGAGCACGCCGTAGCCGCCAATGCCTGCAAGGAAGGCGACGGCCGGCGCGGAAATCAGGATATTGGCGCTCGGCAGGCCGAGCAGGAGCCGGACAATGCTGACAACCGTGGCGACGACGAGGTAGACGAGACCGACAATGTGCCAGCTATTGGCGATGATCCGGCGCCAGAGCGGCTTGGTTTCCGGCGCGCCGATACCGAGGATGGCGCCGGCGACCGCCCGGCGATGCTTGACGGTCAGATAGCCGATCAGTCCGGCGGCGATGAAGGACGCCAGGATCAGAAGCAGTTTGTTGGCGTCGGCATCGAGATCGAGGCCGGTGATCCAGGCGCTGAGCGAAATGACCGTGATCGCAATAGCGAAGACCCATTGGAAGTCGCTGAAGAGCGCGTTTGCAGCCGTGTCGGAGAGATTCAGCATGCGATGGCTTGGCACGTCCGGCGCAAAAAGATTGTACCCGATCACCTCGCGCAGCAGGCGCCAGGCGCAATAGCCGACCACGATGACGAATATCGTCGATCGCGATGGCTCGTGGCCCGTGTCGAAAATAATGGCGACGAGCATGGCCACGCCAAACAGCAAAACCGTATAGAAGGTTTGCAGGGCGACGCGGAACAGCAGATAGCCGATGCGTTCGGCGTCGTCGCGCGGATCGGGGTTCCACATCTTGCGGAAATATTCGCGTCCCCAGATTCCGATCAATCGGCGCGGCACATAGCCGAGGAGCAGTGCGCCCAGAGCGGTCAGCGCCGCGACCAGCAACCAGCGCAATGTGCCGTCCGGGCTGATGTTTTCGAGAGCGATGGCGACTCGGCGCGGCATGTCCGGAGCGGTCACGATCAGACGACGGATTTCCTCGCGGAGACGCACGCCGGTGTCGGTCATGCCGGCCGCGCCAGGCGAAGCCGCTTCGGCGCTGGATTGCCCGGGCGAAATGATAATGACCGTGGCGCCGTCCTTCTTCGCCTGTTCGATCAGCGGCGCGTAGTTCGTTGCGGCCGCGTCGGCGGCCTTGTCTTGCGCAAGCGTGCCGTCCGAAGAGCCAAGAAGCACCAGACAGCCGAGCAGCATGATCGCAATCGCGCGCTTCAAGGCATTCTCCTCTTCGCACCGGTCAGGCAAATCGAACCGCAGCGGACAAACCGTGCGGCCGCCGGCATGCAAAGCGCACCATATCAAAGATTATGGTACTGGCGAAACCAGCCGACAAATCGCGACAAGCCCGCTTCCAGGGTGGTTGTTGGCGCAATGCCGTAATCGCGCCGGATCGCTTCGATGTCGGCATAGGTAGCCGGCACGTCGCCGGGCTGCATGGGTCGATCGATCCGCCTGGCCTTACGGCCGATCAGTTTTTCCAGGATCGCGATGAAATCGTTCAGCTTCTCGGGACGGTTGTTGCCGATATTGTAGATCGAATGCGGTACGTCGCTCTCGCTGACCGGGCCGGTCGTCGCGATCTTGAGAACGCCGTCGACGATATCGTCGATATAGGTGAAATCGCGCAGCATGTCGCCGGAGTTGAAAACCTCAATCGGAGTTCCGGCGATGATGTCGCGGGTGAACGTCCAATAAGCCATGTCCGGGCGGCCCCAGGGTCCGTACACCGTGAAGAAGCGCAAGCCGGTCAGCGGCATGCGATACAAGTGCGCGTAGGTGTGGCTGATCAGTTCGTCGGCGCGCTTGGTCGCCGCGTAAAGCGAGACCGGCCGGTCGGCGCGATCCGTCTCGCGGAACGGCAGATCGGCGCGGCCGCCATAAATCGAGCTCGAAGAGGCATAGCACAGGTGCTCCAGCCCGTCGAAGCCGCGCGCGATTTCAAGCA
>Ga0214472_10004623_pt1 | contig 14525 bp, 11 predicted proteins | sample RVTome_6_FD_207662 | JGI IMG/M metagenome (GOLD analysis project Ga0214472, IMG submission 207662) | Soil microbial communities from uranium-contaminated site in the Upper Colorado River Basin, Wyoming, United States - RVT140D175 | ecosystem: Environmental > Terrestrial > Soil > Contaminated >...
TTGCGGTTGCAACAAAAGTCTTCATGAATTATTGCGGGATGCATTTGTCTTATAAAGAATAGCAAGTGTTGTTGAATTGTCAGGGACGGACAGCAAAAAATATGATGGGATTTCCGGGACCATGGAATTTCCACAGGGGTAAATCGTCTGGCGATTATGTCCACTCTGGATAACGTGATGAGGATAGTTCGGTAAGACAAGACGGCATGTTCTTGGCATATTGAGGGGGGGATAACAGACCAATTCCTTGATGGCCGTAAATAAATCTGTCCCCTTTTTTGCTTTCTACTCCTTCTTTGCCCGGCGAGAAAAATTCTGGCATAGCCCCGATATTGCTCAAAAAAAATCAGCCTATAAGTAGTTTTTGGGGCCCAATTTTGAAAAAATGCTCCTACCTGCTGTTTTCCCTATGGGGGCCCGCCCAGTGCTGAATTTATAAATTTCAAGGACGTCCCCCAGAGGTTCTGAAAACTTGACCACCGGTAGTCGTCGGGGTTGCTAACGAGTCCGACTGGCACGGGATTCAAGTGAATGTACCGAGAAAGCTCCAGAGCATACTGATCAGCATCCACCAAAATGGCCTTGTACCTTCCTTGGCAAAGGTGACCGGCGCGCTTCCTCTTGTGTTGAAATAATTGGTGTATGCCGCAGCTTGTGTCTCATCCAAGCGCACCTCGACAGGACATTTTGTCAATGTGTAGCTCTGACACCATTTTTCGTGCTGCTTCGTTTTCCTCGATGGCCTCGAAGGTGACGCCGTCTATTCCGGCGCTCCCTTTGTTGGACCGGACAAGGCGGTAGGCATGACTGAGGATGTCAGCCCGATAAACCTTGTCATACAAGGCGTGGAAGCGGCAGGCCGGTTCTTGCTTGGCCTTGCGGTAGAGCTTCCTCTGTAGCGTCCTGATTGTTTCCGGGGTTGTTAGCATGTCTGCAATCCCCATCTCCTCCGCTCTTTGGTTGCATGAACAAAGCAGGGTCCCTTCCCTCGGAACGGGTTGTGTTGTCCCGTGCCCTCAAGCGGTACTATGGACCCCTCCGACTCCCGATACAGCCCGCCGCGACTTCGTTTCCTTATACGCGCCGGTTGATGTTCCTCAACACCACCGTAACGGGTCTCCAGCACTGGGTTGAGTATCTTCCGCAACATGCCGTCCCTGCTACCCCGGAAGATTACACAGACCGTTTCCGTTATCAGAGTCTGTGACGTCGGCCTTCCCCATACGTCCACTGGGTCGGCATCTTCAATTCAACTAACGAGGCTACCTCTAGGTTCACTTTCGTTACGGCCTGCCGCTTTGCCAATTGGGAACTTACGACCCTCTGTTACCAGAACGCCGCTCCCTTGAACTACCGGGGCGAATCGGACAATTCCCCGAACGGGACTTTAACCCGTTAGATATTCAACTGTTACTGCGAACGGACGTTGCTGTTTTAGTGATTTAAAATCTCTCTGGCTGCCTGGTCTGCTAAGTCAATAAGTAAGCTACGTCCCCTCATACCCCATTGTCCTCCGGAAAATCATAGCGGACAAAGCTCCACGCTTGGCAAAATAGGCGCAAAATGAGGTTCACGTGATGTGGAGCTTTGGCCCGGAGATAGACCCGCCCCTGGAATCCTTGTTTTGTAGAAAAGTGGAGACGCGGCCCCTTTTGACGCTCATTTAAAACTTGTCATCTTCTAAAAGCTGAAGAGACCGTCTTCCTTCAGAAGAAACAATTGCAAACTGCTTTAATTCACCATCAATTGTGACAGGTGCCGTCGCAATTTCTGCGATAGAGCCCTCCAAATTTGGGTCCAGGTATGATCTTCGTGTAAAAGATTTTTCCTCTATTTTATTAACAAATGGGATTTTCAACTGAATTGCATTAAGTGGTATCTTTTTATCATTTCCATGGTGCTTAAGATAACACCCCTTAGTATTACATCTGATCGAAATGACATTGTTAACACTAGGCAAATCATTTAGTAAGTTTTTCAAATCTTGTTTGATGAAATTCAAAATGACATCATCAGTGATCTCTATTCCATCTTCAAAAAATGCTAAATAATCACTGAAATCAAGAACGTTGGTCGTCCAATCAACAACGTATGTATATATTGCCATTCCATATTCTTTCGTATGCTCCACCAATACAGCATCAGGACAAAGCCAATCAAATGTTTCAACCTCATCTATGGTTAAGCATCTAATACTGCGGAAAATGGCTTTTTCAATTGCTGAGTTAGTAAATCCACTCGAAGAGACAATTATCCCCTTGTCTACGCCCGTGTCTGAGCATTTTGCCCAAAATGATTCGACGTCTGGCACACCAACTTTTCTTTTTCTGTCTCTACATTCAATCGCGACTGTAAATACGTGATGATCACTAGAGACAGTCAAGACCACGTCATGTTCTCTAAGTCTTCCAGTTGTTATATCTTTTAGCCTTTTAGGGGATTCAATAACCGTTTGAGAATGAGCTGATAAATGCTTCTCTAAGGTACTGACAACCCTCTCTAAATCTTTACCTTTTCCCATCCCGGAACACCTTCTTAACTTCCTTATTATCTCAACTGAAAATAATGAACGATCATGCGACCTACAAAAAGACCCCCTCTAAATATTCTTCATGCTTGTACTTATCTAGATATGCAACGCAGTAGCTTGAATAAGGAGCATCCTTATCCCGCATATTTTTCAACTGCCTGACAGCCCTTTCATATGCATGATCGATGATGGCATCATCTAATTCAAGTTTCTTGTAATACTTAACGGCATCTGACACTAAATCATCCATTTGATCTCTTAGAGCAATACGAGATTTTACGAAATCAGAATGGTTGATGTTGTAAAACGCAATTGACTTGTCCGCCTTTGCAAATGCTTTCGGACGCTTTTTCTTGTCATGCCTAGACATGGCCTCGCCGTCCTCCTTAAAAGTTATCAAAGCGACATCTGTGGCCTTACAGGGATCTAGAAGAAGAGGGATTTCTTCATCACAATCACACTCAGGTGTCCAAGCACGCTTATCCTCGCTCCACAAAGGGAAGTGATCTGATTTACCTCCGGTCTCGCCAGTCTCAACGTCACGTCTCCGCCTATTTGCAAAAATGCAGCTGTAACGGTAATTCTCAAGATTAAATGCTAACCACCAATAGCCTGGATGAGGTTTCGTCTTATCCGTAACCTCTGCTACCCGCTTCTTTGGTCTAAAATGATCAACGTCTGTGTCAGTACCTTCTTGCTTCGACTCTGTGTACCAGCACTTCCCGTTGAAAAGCTTTGACAACTCTTGTTTTACTTCACGCCATAACGCCGCATTATCATTAATAAGGGCAGCTCTCTTTTTGAAGTTTTTCTCTGCCAGAATTTTCTTCCGTAAATTTTCAACGTCCTTGGCCCACCCGTCCCTCAACTTTAAGTGACTTGGGTTATACGCAACATGTCTCATTGCGCAATCTTCTCACTACGAAGACGCAAAATAATTTCTTGTGCCTTCTGACGTCTTTTATCTCTAACTTCGGGTGACGGAGAATCCTCTTCAAAAGTTTCCCGGTCTACCTTTTTCCGAGCTTGGAGATATTCCTGGTACTCCTTGTCCCAGTGAGCAGTAGTGAACCCTAGCTTTTCAATTGCAGCGTCTATTTTTTTAAGCCGCCCACGCCGAATATCGGTCAGTTCAGGCAGTTCTGTGAAAAGCCTTCTAAGGCGGAGTAATCGCTCAGTTGAATTATCCAGAGTGGTACGGAGACCAAACATATCACTTGTAAGTATGCCCCCGTAACCCATGCCCTTTGGACTCTCTTCAGGCTCTTGAGCATGTACTTGCCCATCGTTGGCCTGCGACATGACCTGTATCTGCTCTTTGTCCAATTCCGCAATTGCCAGCGGATGGTGGGTGACCATCAGGAGATGACTGGTTTCGTGATTGGGGACAAACTCGCGTAAGAACTTAAGGTATTTTGCAGCCCAGGCTGGGTTGAGGTGGGTGTCTGGTTCATCCAACAAAAACAGGGAATCTTTGCCTCCAGTGAACTTCAGCAGACCCAGTACTGTCAGTAATTGCTGTTCGCCTTCGCTGAGCTCTCGGAAGGTTAACGGTTGGTCGCTTGATGAAACTTTCACACGGACACTAACTTCCGAAATGATTTCCGAAAGAAGTGTACTCTCCAGCATTTTAAAAAACACATCGGGACTAAGTCCTTGAGCAAATTCACGCAGGGTTTCCACATCTGGCAAGAAGAGATGAAAAAACTGATTTGGGAGACCCTTTTTAATCAACGACGTTATTTCATTGCGTTTTACCTTTACGGGTGCCAGTGAGTATGGGTAGAGCGTATCAAGGAAGTCTCTCACCACACCCGTTGCACCCCAGAATAGTTCGTTCGGCTTGGTAGCCCATCCTGGCTTACGCATAACGAAATGAACCGAATCTAAACCTTCAATGCCTAGTTGCTCACGAAGGAAGGCTTTTTCTTTATCGTCTTGCTGGCTCAGGAAAAAGGCCAACAATACGAACTGACTGTGAAAGGGTTTGGCGTAGAACAATGGTCGTATATCGCCTTTAAGGTCGATTTTGTTTTTTAGCAGTTTGTTATAGAAGTCTATGCGGTGTTTCCGAAAATAGTTCTCTAATCGATCACTGGGCCCTGAGTAGTATGCGAAAAGGTAGTTGGGGAGATAATCGGCAGACCCTTCTTTACTACGCTTCACCTTTGACAAAGGGACGGGTTTATTAGATTGAAAGACTCCATCCTTAAGCTCCGTCTCCACAACGATTTCATATTGTTTTGCCAAAGTACCGCGAGCAGGGTCAGCATCGACAGTGAGCCAACGGCTATTGTCGCCCTCACCAAGCCGGTATTTTATGAGGTAGGAGAAGGGAGGTGCTTCACCCAAGTCAAGATTGCGGAAGATGGAAACCAGCGCCTCCAGGACATTGGATTTCCCCGAGCCATTGCAACCGACAATCACCGTCATCAGGTTATCTTCATCAAAATCCACCCGGACCTGACTTAGATTCTTGAAGCGTGATCGCACCTCCAGAAAATCAATCTTCATTCCAAAATTCCTACTTCACTAGAGTAAAAATATCTTCATCACCAGAACGCACACGAAGAATCGATCCAAGGTTCAATTGCTCTCGAATATCTAAGAAAAAGCGTTCAAGTTCATCCGTGGTGGCATCCGAGGAATAACCTGATTGAACCAGAAGCGTCTGAGCTGCAAGTGGTGCCCCAGCGACCTTCAATGCTTCGGTAATGGGAATTATCTGCTTTGGCTTCATGTTATTACCTGCCTTTGTTTTTACGCCCTCGCGATTGTTTTTTTTTGCACTAACCATCTTTTCCCTCTCCGTTTTGATCTTTTTAAGCAGTGCCTCAGCTGAGTTTTCACCGCTAATCAGATCAGGGTTATGCTCGCGCCACTCGGCGGTGAGTTCGCCGCGGAAGGCTTTGGCGAGGATTGATGGGGTGAGATGGTTGACCCGCAACTGGGCATCCTTGACCCGCTGCTCGATCTGATCAGCAAAAGCGAACAGCTGCTCGACGCGGCGGACGATTTCGGTTTGCTCCTTTATAGAAGGCACACAAATTGGCGCTGAGCATACTGTCTGCTGGTTAATCTTTGGCATGTTTCCGGCCGTGCCAGTAGCGTTATCTCTGAAGTATTTTCTGACCTTTTGAGAAAGAAGGCAGTAATGAAGGTAATCACCCAAAATACTTTCATTGGGTGTGCACTTCATCATAAGGTCCGGATAGACATAACGATTCGCAGGTCCTTTGTAGATAGCGCTTACACCAACATACTCGATAGTATTTGCCCTTTGAATAAGAACATCGCCTGGCTTAACCCAGAGGTAAGAATCATCGGATATATCAATGTTGACGTACTTGAACTTTCCATCAACAAAATATCCGAGAGTTGTCGCAGATAACGTAAGGTTTTTGTATGGCGTTTCGTATTCGACACCGTTTGGCGAGTTTCCATTTCGCGGTTTAGCCTGAACAACGTCAAATATTGTCTTGTCCTCCCAGCCGACACGTTCCGACCTACCACGCCACTCCTCTGACAACCGCCCGCTGACTGCGGCGGCGAGAACGGATTGACGGAAGCGTTTGAGAATGGCGGAGATATTGTCAAGGCTGATTTTGAGGTTGTCCACCTTAGCCAGCATCGCGTTCAACTGGGCGACGATCTGTTGTTGTTCGGCTAGGGGTAGCACCACTACCGGAAGAGTCAAAAAGCGGTCCTGAGTCATATTCAGACCACTTTCGCTGATACCTGTTTTTCTTTCATTTAGCTCTGCTTGAATCTGTGAAGTACGCAGCCAAAATTCAACCAGATTGGGGAAGATGAACCGTTCGTCAAAACGCATTCGATACATTTTCCCCGACAGCATAAGCTTGCTTCGTGTTTTTCGTACCAATGTTGCCACACCGCACCGAGCTCTCGGTCCTGCGTTAGTTAGCAGCAGGTCATTTACCCGAACTTCTATACGAGGTTTTGGTTCTTTATTAACAGGTAATTTCTTATTTTTTGAATCAAGAAAGTACCCGTCTTGAATTGAAGTGGTCTTCAATACACCCCACTCGCCTTCTTCAGCTGGTTCTTTATGGCACTGTGGACTCCAGCCTTGATGAATTATTTTCCCATCACTTTGAGTCATAAGGATTTGATCAATAGTGGCCGAAGCCCAACCCGCAGGAAGCTGCACGTTGCTCATTCCTCTCCCTCCAGCCCCAACGCTTCAACTAGCAACGCTCGCTGCGCCACCGCCAGATCACCTGCTCCCAGCGTTTGCATCAAACTGTCCAGCTCGCGCAAAGCCTCGGTCAGCTCGCCCATTGCCTCGGCGGCGAGCACATCGGGGTCAGGCAGGCTGGCAGCATCGACGCTGTCCTCATCCTTGATCCAGCTGATATCGAGCGAGTCGCCTTTCTGGTCGCGGATATACTCACGGCTAAAGCAGCGCCAGCGGCTATTCTCTGCGTTCTGCTCGGTGACCTCCGCGCAAAAGCTCCACTCCCCCTCGCTACGCGGACTGGTGCCATTGGGCTCTTCGCCATAGACCGCCTCAAAAGGTTTAAGGTACTGCTCGCCAAAGGGTGTGCGCTTGCCGAAGCTGGGCATGTTGGTCCGCAAGTCATAGACCCAGACATTGCTGGTGCAGTTTTCTTCCTGCCGGGGTTTCTCGACCGTGCCACGGGTAAAGAAGAGCACGTTGGTCTTGACCCCCTGAGCGTAGAAGATGCCGGTAGGCAGACGCAGGATGGTGTGCAGGTTGCACTTATGCATCAGATCACGCCGTATGTCGCTGCCAACCCCAGCCTCGAACAGGACGTTGTCTGGTAGCACGACTGCGGCACGCCCACCGGGCTTAAGGCTGCCATAGATATGCTGCAAAAAGGCCAGCTGCTTGTTACTGGTTTTGTGAGTAAAATCGCGGGTCGGGCCGCCACCACCTTTGGCTGTTCCAAAAGGCGGATTCGTGAGGATTACGTTCGCGGTAGGCAATCGAGAACCGGGTAGACCGAGAGTGTTGCCAAGCAGAACCACACCCTCATCGCTCCCCTCCATGCCGTGGAGCAGACAGTTCATCAGTGCCAAACGACGGGTGCCAGGAACCAGCTCCATACCGACAAAAGCGCGGGTCTTCTGGAAGGTCCGATCCTTCTCGTTGAGCGTGTAGAGATCGTCGGTCTGGCTCTTGATGTAACTGTCGGCGGCAATCAGGAAACCGGCTGTCCCAGCGGCGGGATCTTGAATCGTCTCCCCTGCCTGGGGCTGGATGCAGCGAATAATACTGTCAATCAGCGGTCGGGGGGTGAAATACTGCCCGGCACCGGACTTGGTCTCGCTGGCATTTTTCTCCAGCAGTCCCTCATAGAGATCACCGAGGCCATCTCTCTTGGCACTGAACCAGTCGATTTTATCAAGCTGTTTGATCAACTGTTCCAGATGGCGTGGCTCACGCAGCCGAGTCTGGGCTTCAGCATAAATCGCTAAAATCAGTGGATCGGTAACAACAATTTTTTCAATAGTTTTAGTCTCGTCATCTGGGTCCGGCTGAATATCTTTACCCGTTGATAGCGTCAGCAGCATCCTTTTGTATTCATTGAGCAGATTAAGCCCACTCTTGCTGCTTAGGTCTGGCCAACGGTAGCCCTCTGGGAGTTTGTGGTCAAAGATTACTTCTGACTGGGCCTGCTCATACTCCATTTTGAAGAACAACAGCAATACCAGCTCGGTGACATAATCAGAATAATTGATGCCGTCATCGCGCAACACATCGCAAAGATTCCAGAGTTTCTGGACGATTTCATTGTTACTCATTTTTTACTCCGAAGATGTTTAACCGGCTGCGTCCCAGAGGTTCGCGGCCAGGGTATCAAGTACCGTATTCAATTGATTGCCGAGCAGCGCATCGAGACGTTTAGAGCCACCATCTTTGGCAAAGGCGCGGTTCACGAACTGCTGATCAATCACCACCTCATGGGTCAGCTGTTTGGCAAGGCGCTCCAACCACTTTCGCTGCACCGGGGACCAAGCGTGCAGACTATAGATCTTTTGAATGGCATTAGCCACGCGTTGTTCAAAGGGCACCAGCGCCTCGCCCAGTGCCGCCCGACGAATATAACCAACAATGCTGGAGGCAATCTCCTGATTCGTCTCGTTGCGCCAGGCACTCTTCAGCTTGGCCTCAGAATAGCCATGCTGGTCTAACAGCAGGCGCACTTCACGCAGCTGTGCGCGAGTCAGGTCCTTTGGCCTGTTGACCACTACAGACAATGCCACGGATTGGTTAATCTGAACGCGAATAAAATCGTTAAATCTTTCCAGGTAATCAGCGGGCTTTTTGTATTCGCCATAGCTCTGTTCGCGCACTTTAAATTCATCTGCATGCTCAGCAATAACCGGATAGTATTCGGATCCAAGCAATACCTTTACATCTTCAAGTTGATTAACCAACTGGCTATGGATACGAATAAAATCTGCAGCCAGTTGCGGCCCAAGCTTGTGTAAATGATTATGTAATTTCCCAGGCGTCACACCCCACAAAGTCTCTAACTCATCGAGCTTCTGTTTAATCTGCGGTTTAAGCTCTGCCTTGCTACTGGCCTTACGTAACACCCGCATGACTTTTTGGGTGATCGCATTCAGAACATCGTCAGCATGGCTTGTGTTGGGTTGGGTACCGGGTGAATTTAAGCTGCGTTCCAACGAAGCAGGTTCGGTCAATTCGGCGACCAATTGATCAAGGGTGATATTGGGATCCTTGACCAACGGCTTCATGGTACTGACCGCCTGGAGTGCGGCATAAATGTCTACAGGATCATAGATATTAAATACCGTCTTACCGATCTCGTCACAACGGCGCGTGGCACGCCCGATCATTTGCTCATAGAGAATCCGCGATCGGACACGACGCAGGAACACCAGATGGCAGATCGTGGGAACATCAATCCCTGTCGTTAGCAGATCGACGGTGATCGCAATATTGGGGTAGCGTTCATTTTTGTAATGCCGAATCAGCTGATCTACCTTATCACTGGTGCCGGTGATCTTACGTACCGCTGCTTCGTTATAATCGCCGTTGTAGAGTTCTTTAAATGCATCATCCAGCAAGCCCTTAACCATATCGGCGTGCAAGTCGGTTGCACAAAAAATCAACGTTTTCTCATCACCGAATGGATCTAGCTCTTGAGCTAATTGGTTACAAATTACCTGATTAAACGGCTTGGTAATCACCCGCCGGTTGAAGGCATCAACCTCGAAGTTAAGTTCATCCTCAATCTCGGCCTGCTCAACTTCGCCAGTTTGTGTGTTAACCGCGTCAACCTTCTCCCCCTTGGCAAATTTGATCCCATTCTGGGTCAGCAAGGTCTGGTAGCGGATTGGCGGCTCATGATCAATCAGCCAGTCATCTGCAACCGCTTCACGGTAGGAATAGGTGTATACCGGTTTACCAAAGATGTCCGAGGTGTGCTTGGCCGGGGTTGCGGTCAGTGCGACCTTGACCGCATCAAAGTAATCCAAAACCCGTCGATAGGTAGAAAGGTACTGCGCGGCATCACGGTTAGCCAATTCCCCTTCGGTCATCTCTTGATCGAGGGTATAGCCGCGATGGGCCTCATCGATGATAATGCAATCATACGCATCGATGGTCGGCGGGTTATCAGATTGAAAGACTCGTTTCACCATCGCCTGTACGGTAGCAACCTGGATGCGTGTCTCGGCCTCAGCAGCCATATCGCCTAACTCGGCAATGTTGTAGATTTTGGAGAGGGTTTGATTCTGCTCCAGGGGTGCGTCGTTGAATACATCCTGCGCCTGTTGACCAAGGGCGTTCCGGTCAACGACAAACAATATTCGTTTAAAGCGTTCGGCTTTAAGCAACCGGTACATCAACCCAATGATGGTCCGAGTTTTACCGGTACCAGTCGCCATCGCTAACAAACAACTCGATTGGCCCTTCGCCAGCGCATCCTCAACCGCCTGGACAGCTATCACTTGGTAGTCACGTAATTTTAAGTAGCCGAAGCCTTCGACTTTGAGCTTTTCTTCTGCCTGCTCTTTATTTCGACTTAGCTTGTCCAGCAAGCCTTCTGGGCTGTGGAAAGACTCCAGAGATTGCTTAAGATTGGAAGGTTTACGAAGATCGCGGAACCAGGTGCCGGACTTCTCTGCAAGTTGCTTGATAAAGGGGCGACCGTTGCAGGAATAAGCAAAAGGAATTTGGTAGGTACCCGCTTCGCCATCACACCAGGGAGCAGCAAGCCCTTCAACTCCCCATGCGGGAGACATGTTGTCGATGCTGTAAAACCCGTGAGAATATCGCTGTGCCTGCGTAATTTTCCCGGCTACATTCACATTCTCACGCTTAGCTTCGACCACTGCGATAGGAGTCATTCCACAAAAGAGGATATAGTCGGCACGCTGGGTTCCCTGTGTCGGCCATTCGGCAATCGCACGATTCTTCCCATGTTCAGGCCGCGCACCGTTCTGGTAGGTCAAAAGCTGGGAATCGGTCTCCCACCCAGCATCAAGGAGTTGCTGATCAATTATGATGCGGGTTAGTTCCTCAGTAAGACCGAATCGTGCACTAGCCTTCCTTGTCTTCTCGGCCATCACCGATGAGGTTTGCTTCTTCGACTCTAGCTCTTGCTGAATAGCATGAAGCTGTTTTTCAAAATCCTCTTTTAGTGCCTGAAGCTGCGCCTCTCCCTCCAAGGCCATCTTTTCAAAGGTCTTTGCTTCAGCATCCATTTGATGTGCGAGTGCTGCATACTCTTCTTTTTCGCGGGAAACTAGATCGGCAAGCGCATTGTTCGTCTTGAGTACCTGATGGGAGCTAGACAGGGCCGCCTTGAGTTGCTGGACCTCTCTCTGAAGTCTTCTGTGCTCTTCACTTGGGTCTGGAGGAGACACAAACGGGCCAGGCTTGAAGGTTGCACCATTGGGGTCGACTACACTGTGAAACCAAAGGGCGAGAGCTCGGGCAACTTTGAGACCTTCCATTGCTTCCTTGTGTTGTGTCCGGAACTCATGGCTGGCTCGGTTTCCCTCACGACGCAGGGTGTGAAAGAGTGTCTGAATAGTCTGATCAAGGCTTATTTTGCGATTGAGTTTAAAAAGGAGGTCGGCCTGAGTCGTTTGCTCATCAAATTCTACGCCAGTGCGAGCGGCCAAATCCTGCGCCAATGCCTCTCCTAACTGACGCAGCTTAATTAGTGTGGTATTTGGATCGGCTGAAAAAACCAGCTCTGCAGTGTGTGAGAGTTGAAAAAAGATAGGGTTGTGTTTTTTAAGGAACGTAAAATTTGACATCAAACCCCCTCTTGATGAGTCATTGCATAAAATGAGAGTGGTTGGGGTCAAATCGTTCAATGTTGACAACTCATCCCCAACCCGCCAAATCTTCTCGGGATATCACTGAATAACCAAAAAAAATGGGCTGCATGATCATGAAGGGTCAGACCTACAGATTCCAATAATCATCTTGGAATTTTAAGGAAACTCACTTCAATAAATATTCGCCAGGAATAAAGATGAAACATCTAAATTCTCGCCCTCAGCGTATTTTGGAGTTTGTAGGTCTTACCCTTCCATGTTTACACTAAATCCTATGGTAGACCCCAGCCTCCTGCTTTAGGCTAACTCATCTCTATAGATCGTGGAGAATCTCGGAACGCTTTGCCTCATACTGCTGTAGTGAAATTAATCCGTCGTCGAGTAACATCTGGAGATCACCTAAGCGTTCCTTGATGGATTTGTTGCGTATCTCAGCGGGTGGTGTCCTTTTCGAAAGTGCTGCCAAGAACGCGGGGTCATCAATAGCTTTGTCGATTGTTTCATTTAGTGTTTCGTTTGCAAAATCGGCGAGAGATTCTACGGAGCCAAACATCCCGGCCCCAACCCCAACCTTCTTGTTGTCTGTTCGATAATTATTAGTGAAAACAATTAAATTTGTGGGTTTATTGAACAGAGAAACTGTCAGGTTCGCGTGTGCTTCTTTATTGAAGTAGTAATTAGTATCAAATTTATGAAGCGTGATATCTACCCGATATTCGGATAGCTTCTCAGGGGCGAGAACCCCTCTAGACTCCAGCGCATCTTCAAACGCTTTTTCAATTATTAAAGCAGTTTCCTCTTCGGTATATAGTTTCTTGAGAGGGTTTCCATAGCCACCACGAATGGCCCCGAGCCAGTCCGAGGGAGTTCCGCGTAAATCGACTACGTTTCCAACACTAGCATTGGACAAACCTTCTGAAGGATGGCTAGTTCCAACCGGCTTATATTTTATGGGCATCCTATGGCTTGAGCATCCCACAATGGAAAAACACGCCATTAGAATGAAAGACCATAAGGTCACTCGATGCATAAAAATTTCCTTTTTTAGTTTGCCCAACGAGTCTGTAGAAAAACTAACTTGTCGAAACCAGTTCCCGCAGTTCATTGGTAATTTGGAGCGAATGTTAATACTTTTTGGGCGAAATGGCAACGCATGAGTGGCCGCCCATGGTTTTTTGTCATCCCTGAGTGAGGAAATTCTTCGACCTTGAGGTCACGCGGTAACCGCGCGTGGTCGTTTTGCCGATTTTCGGCCCATCCGTGGGGTTCCGCCAGGCAATCCTCTTTGACCCGCGGCTGCATTTGCACTGAGAGATATACCGTACCGCGATCCCATCATGGCGGCGCCCTGGATTGCTTCGGCAGGCGGCCTAGAAATGGATCGTGTCAAATCTTCAATGTTGACAACTCATCCCCTACCCAACAAATCATGTCCGGAAATCACCAGATAACCAAAAAAAATGGGCTGCGGAACCTACCGCAGCCCAACCTCGCTTCTACCACCAATCAGAGGCCGCGCAGGGCGACCTCATCCACATATTCTCGCGCCACCTCGGCCAATGCTCCGAGTTCATCGGCGCTGTAGGGGGTGAGCTCCTTGGCCGACTCGGCCAAGGAGTTTCCGGGGACGAATTGTTGCAGCATCCAGCGGTCGGCGCCCCGGATCAGTTCGCCGAGTTCGCGGATTTCCGGTTCGCCCACCAGGCCGGGGACGCAGGTGGTGCGGAATTCGTAGTCCACCGGGCTGTCGAGGAGCAGTCGGACACTTTTGCGGAGTTGGGCGATGTCGACCTTTTCGGGGTGGAGTTCGTGATAGCGGCTCGGGGCCGTTTTCAGATCGAGAGCCACCAGGTCGACCAGGCCCTCCCAGATCGCTTCTTTCAGCACCTTCGGCGCCAGGCCGTTGGTGTCGAGCTTGACCAGCAGACCCAGGCCCTTGATCCGGCTTAAGAGCTGCAGCAGCCCCTTGTCGAGGGTCGGTTCACCGCCGGAGATGACCACCCCGTCGATGAAGGCCCTGCGCCGGGCAAGCTCGTCGACCAGGGCGGACAGGTCATAATCGTCCAACCGGTCCGGCGCCAGCACCAGGGACGGGTTGTGACAGTAGGGGCAAGTCAGATTGCAGCCGCCGTAGAAGACCAGCGAGGCAATCTTGCCGGGATAGTCGAGCAGGCTGGTCCCCTGAAAACCTTTGATGCCCACGGCAGGTCAGTCCTTGAGACTGCGCTGGTTGATGTTGAATTCGCAACGCTCCTTGAATTCTTCCTTTTTGCCCTTGTTCCACTGCTGGACCGGCCGGAAAAAGCCGCAGACCCGGGAATAGACTTCGGTTTTGCCATCACACTTGGTCGCCATGAATAATCTCCCTTAAACGTTTCAATGTAGTTGAGGTCAAGCCGCGTTTTCGTCCTGGTGGTGGGGGCAGGAGAAATGCTCCCCGGCGATATAGCCGTGCACCGGACAGATGGTGAATGTGGGGCTGATGGTAAAATAGGGCAGATGAAAATTTTCGGCGATGCGCTGTACCAGCAGGCGGGCGGCCCGCCAGTCGTCGAGGCGCTCGCCGAGGAAGCCGTGGAACACCGTGCCGCCGGTGTAGAGGGTCTGCAGATCGTCCTGGTGGCTGAGGGCCTCGAAGATGTCGTCGGTGGACCCAACCGGCAACTGGGTCGAGTTGGTGTAAAAG
>Ga0214472_10004625_pt1 | contig 14519 bp, 12 predicted proteins | sample RVTome_6_FD_207662 | JGI IMG/M metagenome (GOLD analysis project Ga0214472, IMG submission 207662) | Soil microbial communities from uranium-contaminated site in the Upper Colorado River Basin, Wyoming, United States - RVT140D175 | ecosystem: Environmental > Terrestrial > Soil > Contaminated >...
ACAGTCAATTTCAGAGACATTGTCGCTTCCTGTAATGATTGCCCGCCTAATAAGCACGATGATATGGTACTCAAATTATGTCGAGTATGGAAGGCCAGAGGCTGGTGAATAGAATCCAACACTTGATGCCCCGTTTGACGGCGGCGATGAATATGTCCAGCAGGTTGTTGAAAAAGGCGCTCGCGACCAACTGGTGTTCGTGATTCACGCTGTGATCTCTGGCAGGATTCAGAGGTGAATCGCGCGACGGTATGGTCGCGATCGTGTCCCGAGGCGTGGCGCAACTGACGGTTGGTCGCCGAGCTCGCCGGCGGGGCCGGGAGGTCAGCTGGCGAGAGCCGGGAGGCTGACGATGGAGCGAGATACCGCTCGGCGGGGCGAGAGCGAAAACGGAGCAGCGCAGGCTACCCCCCGCCGATCCTCTCCAGGCACTCGTACACCGGCCCGCCCTTGGCCTCGGCCACGCACTTGTCGGCGGCATCGAGGTCCTCGGGCGCGTAATACTCCAGGTAGGGCGCGATCGGTTCCCTCGTGTCCTCGCCCCGGTGGTTGCCGTACCGATCGATCGTGCCGGCGATGGCGGGATTGGAGGCCACCAGCGCGTCCCTCAGCACGTCGCCCTCGATGAAGTTGTCGGGCAACTGGTCGAACGGGCCGTCGAGATCGTTGTTCTCGTCCGTATTCGGGCCGAACACCCCGATCAGGATCTTGCGGCCGCCGTCGCCGGTGAAGGCGAAGCCGGTGCGCCGGCCGAGCAGGATGTGGCCGAGGCCCGGTGGCCGCATCAGTTCGTCATTCACCGGCACCGTCTCGTCCAGCACGTAGTGGAACTGCTTGATCCGGTCGTCGAAGACGAGAAAGAACCGGATGCCGGATTCGTCGAATACCGGCCCGATGAAGCGCTCGCCCGCCTCGATAGCGCTCGCCGGCGGCCGCACCGCCGACAGGTCGTTCAGTTCGAACACCACCGCCGTGTTGCCGGTGCTGACCCGGTAGGCGAGATCGCCCACCTTCTCGACCTTGACGCCGTCCTTCTCGCCGAGCACCGCATAGTGGTCGACTTCGTCCTGCTGCCAGACCGTCGCCGCCTTGAAATAGATGAATGCGATCTCGCCCCGGTCCCGGCTGTCGGGCGCAAGGCGCAGGTTGCCGGCATATCTGATGCCGTCGTGATGGAAATGAAAATAGTAGTAATTCTCGGTCGGATAGACCTTCACCCGGGCCGGCAGGGCGCCGAGCACGAAGCGGAAGACCTCGCCCACGTTGCCGATGTCGAGGGCAGTGCGCCTCGACAGCTCCTCGATGGCTTGCTCGTTGGTGTGGAGCGTCGGCAGGGCGTCTTCCACCGCCGCGGCGGCCTGCGGTCCGCCCACGATCGCCGCCGTCAGCAAGCACCTGGCGAGCGCATGCCGCAAGGTGCAGCCGGGATGCGCGCAAATACCGTTCACGCGACCACGATTCCTGGTTGATGTCTGGTGCAAATGCCACGGGGAAGGGCGGTCTCCCCCGGGGAAGACCGCCCTATTGCGTCCGTAGAGGACCGTCGTCAGGACTAGTACCAGCCCCAGCGCCGGCTGCGCCGCCAGTAGTGCCGCCGTCTCCGTCTCCGGCTGCGCCGCCAGCCGTGACCACGGTATTGGCTACGCCGCCAGCCATGGCGACGGCGCCTCCTGCGCCGACGCGGACTGTGCGCCTCTGCTTCGGTGGTCACACCAGGGATGAGCAGACCGGTCAACGCGAGCGCCGCGCCGCCGGCCAGGATCATCCGCCTGGTCTGGTCCGGTTGGCTTTCGGGGAACTGGACATTCGCCTGGCGGCTGAGAGTCAGCCGTGACCAAATGCCCTTGGCCCAGTTGGTGATGTGCTGCATCATGCGAGCACCTCCTTCCCAAAAAGCCCCTCATTTCCATGTGGCTTGCCGCGCCACTCGTTGCCCCTTACTCGTTGATACTGACCGCGACGTCGGCGGCCGTTGCCTTCGTTCAACCCTCGATCTGCCGTGCCCGATTGGTCCGGTCGATCGCCCGGGCGAGATGGATGTCCCGCTCGTACATGTCGTCGTAGTACCTGACCTTCCCGTCGGTTCCCGGCCAGGCGGTGAAATAGGACACGTAGACCGGGACGTTCGCCGTCATCTGGTCGGACTCGTTCTGGCCCTGGGCGACCCGCGACGCGATGTAGTCGACGGACTTGCCGAGCACCGCCGCGGCCATCGCCCGCGGATTCTCCAGCCGGATGCAGCCATGGCTGAAGGCCCGGGTGGGCTTGGTAAACAGCTCCTTGGCCGGCGTGTCGTGCATGTAGATGGCATGCGCGTTGGGGAACAGGATCTTGAGCTCGCCCAGCGCGTTGTCGCCGCCCGGCAGCTGACGCACGTTGACCGATGTCCGCTTAGTCGCCACCGCGTACCAGTCGACCTGGCCCGACGAGATACGCTGACCCTGCGGGGTGGTCACCTCGTAGCCGATCTGGTCGAGATAGTAGGGGTTCTGGTCGAGCTTGGGCAGCATCTCGTTGACGATGATCGACAGCGGGACCCCCCAGTAGGGGTTGAACTCGACCGTTTCGATCTTGTCCATGAAGAAGTAGGTCTGGTTCGCCTTCGTGCCGACCACCACCTTCATGGTCAGGGGCTGCTTGCCTTCTTCCATGTAGCTCGCCTGGAACGCAGGCTGATTGACGAACACGTGGCGCGCACCGAGGTTGCGCGGCAGCCAGCGCAGACGCTCCATGGCCAGCGTCACCTTGTCCATCTTGTCCTGCACCGACCGGAAGGTCAGCACGCCGATCGTGCCCTTGCCGACGATGCCGTCGGGCTTGAGGCCCGACTCGGTCTGGAAAGCGCGCACCAGCGCGACCAGCGCGGGCGTGTATTCCGCGCCGTCCGCGTATCCCGCGAGCGTGGTCGCATGCGCGAACTTGAGATCGGCGCTCGCGCGCAGGCGGATCGCCGCGATCACGTTGGCGAGTTCGGGATTGACCGTACCGGGTCGCAGGAAGGTGTCGGAAGCGATCTCGACCCGCGGGCCGTCGTCGCTGGCGCGCAGGGCGGCAAGCTCGGCGACCAGGGCCCTGAACGGCGCGTTGTCCGGATTGCGGCCGTCGAGCCAGCCGCCGACATCGGCCATGCCGGACATTTCGGTCAATGCCCCCGCCAGGTCGACCTTATTGCGGACGAAGTCGTGGTAGCCCGAGATACGATTGGGATCGATGCGCCCGCGGGCGGCGTCGAGCGCGTAGGCGAGGACCTTGGCCGACATCTCCATCTCGAAGCGCATCAGCGCTTCCTGGCGCGCGCTCGGGTCGGCGGGGTCGAAGTCCTCCGCCGGTACGTCGACGCGATAGTCCTCGGGCGACAGCCCGAACAGGTCGGCGCGGGACAGGGCCTCCAGCGCGGTGCGCGCCAGCGTGTTGACCCGGCCGTCGCTCACCCAGACGAACCGCTGTTCCTTGGCGTACCAGGCCTTGATCGCCTCGGCGACCTCGGGAAGGGTGCGGATCGACATGGCGGACAGATGTCCGCGGGCCTCGACGAACGGGGTCTTCTCCATCAGCGGCTGGGTCTCGTCGGCGGATGCCGTCTCCACCTGGGCGAGTCCGGCGAGCGAGAAGCGCTTCAGCACGTCGGGCTTGTACTCGTAGTATTTCGGCGCGCTGACGCGGACCGCCTCCGGGTCGTAGCCGGACGACTGCCGGCTCCAGCGATAGCTGTCGTTGTAGCCGCTGTCGCGCCGGCCCCAGTTGTAGCCGTCGTTGCGCTGGCGATAGTAGCGCTCGCCGCCTCGGTCGTAATTGCGTGACGAGCCGAACAGCTGGTCGAAGAAATTCTGTGCCTTCGCCGGCACCGCCGACGCGGTGGCGAGCCCACCCGCCACGAGGCAAACCGCCGTGGCAAACCCTATGCCTGTCTTTCCCATCATGACCAATCCACCGTCAAAGTGCCATGCTGGCGGCACGTTACAGATACTCGGTGACGCTTGCAATTCGCCGCCGCCCATATTGGCGCCGACAGACTCGCCACCTATCGCAACACCGAAAATGGGGCATAAAAGCGGCATATTTCTTAACTGGGGGTAACGCTTAGCCGATTCAACCGGCAGCGATCACTTTTCCGCCAGCAATGTGCGTAAAATGGCACACGGGTCCGTCGACACGGCATTGGCCTCGGAATCTGCCTTCGTTTTGCCCGAATCGCCCGAATCATCTTGTGAGCGCTCGCCACATCCCAGGAAGGTCCGATGACCCACCCCGTCGTGAAGTCCGCCGCCACTGCCGGACCGGTCCTGACCGCCTTCGCTCTGGCCGCGGGGGGCCTCATCTTGGCGACAGACTTGGCCGGCGCCTCGCTCAAGTCCTGCGTCGCCGGTATCGAGCGCTCGGCGGTCAAGTCCGGGGTCAAGCGGTCGGTGGCGAGTGCCGCCTTCGCCGACCTCGAGGTCGACGAGACCGTGACGCGCAGCGCCAACAGCCAGGCGGAGTTCGACATCCCGATCTGGGACTACATGGCTTTCCTGGTCGACGACGAGCGTATCGCCGACGGCCGCGCCATGCTCGACAAGCACGAAGCGGTGCTTGGCAGGATCGAGAAGCGCTACGGCGTCGACCGCCATATCCTGGTCGCCCTGTGGGGGGTGGAGAGCGATTTCGGCCGGCGCCAGGGCGGACACTTCATTCCCCATGCGCTCGCCAATCTCGTCTGCAACGGACGGCGCGCGCGCTTCTTCCGCTCCGAGCTCATCCATGCCCTCAAGATCGTGTCGCGAGGCGATCTCGCCCTCGACGACCTGCGCGGCTCCTGGGCCGGCGCCTTCGGCCAGACCCAGTTCATGCCGTCGACCTATCGGCGCCTCGCCGTCGATTTCGACCGCGACGGCAAGCGCGATCTGGTCAATTCCGTGCCCGACGCCCTCGCCTCGGCCGCGAACTACCTCAGGCGCTCGGGCTGGCGGCCGGGTCAGCGCTGGGGCCGCGAGGTCCGCCTGACCAAGGGCTGGAAGGGCCGGTCAGGGCGCAAGCGCACCGCCACCTTGCGCACCTGGGCGAAGCGCGGCATCCGCCGCGTCGACGGCGGCCCGCTCACCGCGGGCATCAGGGCGGGCCTGATCCTGCCGGCCGGCAGGGGTGGCCCGGCGTTCCTGGTCTACCGGAACTTCAATGCCCTCTACGCCTACAACGCCGCGGAGTCCTACGCGCTCGCCATCTCCCATCTCGCCGACCGGCTCCAGGGCGGCAGCGCCTTGGTCACCCCGTGGCCGACGGACGATCCCGGCCTGTCGCGGGCCGAGCGTCTCGAGCTGCAGAAGCGCCTGATCGCCAACGGCTACGACATCGGCGAGGCGGACGGCCGGATCGGCCCGATCACGCGCGAGGGAATACGCAAGGCCGAGGAGGATCTCGGCATGACCCCCACCGGCCGGCCGGGGCGCAAGATCTTCGAGGCGCTCGGCGGCTGAGCAGGCCGCGGTCGCCGGGAGCTCTATCTCTCCTCCTGATCGAGCGTCTGAACGTAGGCGAGCAGGTCGGCGAGCTGGTCGGCGCCGAGGAAGCGCACCGACAGCATCTCGGCATCGGGCACGCCGTTGATGATCTTGTGCAGCGCCTGTTCCGGCCGGTTGCGGGCGATCCAGCCCAGCGACGAGCGGTCACCCTTCTCGCCGGTCAGGATGGCGCGGCCGTCCGGCCGGTGGCAGGTCATGCACGCGCCCTCGTAGATGTTGCGCCCGCGTGCGGGGTCACCCTTGGCCGTCCGGGTGTCGTCGAGGAACGACGGCCGGTCGTACTGTCCGAGGCTGACGAACAGGGCAAGAATCTCGACCGCCAGACCGGGCATGTTGCCCTGAGGCAGGATGTGCGGGGCGGCGTTGATCAGCTCGGCGATCTTCTGCGGATCCTCGCCCGCCAGATCACGCAGGCCGCGGAACGGCACGCCCGCCGCGGCCGTGCCCAGATGCCCGTCCTTGCCCATGTAGTCCCAGCCGTGACAGGCCGGGCACCGGTAGGAGTCGGACCCTATGTCGGGCAGGGACTTCGGGTACGCGGGATGGCTGCCGGCCGGCGCCTTGCCGCCGGTGGTGGCCCACACGTCGTCATAGAGCTTGCCGCCGAGTGAGATGACGAAACCTTCGCCGAATTCCGTGGTTTCCTCGGCCAGCGCCTTCTGTTCGTCGGCGCTCTGCTGCCCGGCCGCGGCCGACCGCGCCGGCTCCGTGGCGACGATTGCCATTGTGCACAGCGCGGCGATTGCCGCGCAGGTTGCCAGCCCCGTGAGCCAGTCTCGTGTCATCGGCGGCGCTCCTGTGGTTGGGTCCCTCCAGCATACGCCTAACCGGCATCCGATGGAGCGTGTTGATCTCGGTCAATCGGCGCGGCCGCGGCCGTGGAAAGTGCCTGTTCCGCGGTTCCCGCGAAGCGTCGCAGGCGTTACCATCGGTCGCAAGCCACGTCATGAGGAGAGGAGATGTGAGGCAGTGAGCGACGAAGTCTTGACGAAGGGACGGGTGGCGGTGGTGACCGGCGCGGCCATGGGCATCGGCCTTGCGGCCGCACGCCGGTTCGCCGGCCTGGGCATGCGGGTCGCCCTGGCCGACCGTGACGCGGACCGCCTGACCCGGGCGGCGGACGAGGTGGCGCGTGTCGCCGCCGACGGTGGCGAATCGGTGATGAGACGGGTGGTCGACGTCGCCGAGCCGGAGGACCTGACGCGCCTGCGCATGCAGGTGGTCGATCGCTGGGGCGACGTGGGCCTGCTGATGAACAACGCGGTCACCCGGACCGGCGGCGGCATCGCCGCTCCGCGTGCCGACTGGCGCGTCGCCATGGCGGTCAACTTCTGGGGGGTGCTCAACGGTGTCGACGCCTTCCTCGACACCATGATCGCCCAGGCGGCGCCCTCGATGATCGTCAATGTCGGCTCCAAGCAGGGCATCACCAACCCGCCCGGCAATGCCGCCTACAACGTCACCAAGGCGGCGGTGAAGACTTATACCGAGGCGCTGCAGCACGACCTGCGCCGCCGGGACGGTTGCCGGGTCAGCGCCCATCTGCTGGTTCCCGGCTGGACCACCACCGGCGAGCGCGAGCACCGGCCCGGTGCCTGGATGCCCGATCAGGTGATCGACGAGATGGTGCCCCGGCTTTCCGCCGGCGACTTTTACATCGTCTGTCCCGACGACGAGGTCAGTCGGGACATGGACCGCGCCCGGATCGCCTGGGCGGCCGGCGACATCATCGAGAACCGGCCGCCGCTTTCGCGATGGCATGGCGACTACGATGCGGAATTCGCGGCCTTCGAGGCGCGCTTCGCCGAGCGCGGATGATGCTCAGACGGCGGCCCTGAGCAGGGCCTGCTGGGCATGGACGGCATTGACGCCGCTTTCGCGGAACCCGTCTCGGTTGGCCTCCAGCCAGGCGGTGATGTCGTCGAACCCCATCGGCCGGGCGATATAGTAGCCCTGGGCCGAGAACTGCCCCAGGTTCCGCAGCATCGCCATCTGCCCGGGCGTCTCGATGCCTTCGCACACGACACCGATCTGCAGCATCCGGGCCAGGTCGATCAGGGTCTTGACCACCGAATGCTTCTTGGGATCGACGAGTATCTTGTTGATGAACGACCGGTCGACCTTGAGGCCGTGGATCGGCAGCGACGACAGATGCGAAAGCGACGCGTACCCGGTGCCGAAGTCGTCGAGCTCGATATTGACGCCCAGGTCGTGCAACTGGCGTATGACGCCGATCTTGTTGGAGCTGGGGTCGTCGAGCAGCAGGGACTCGAGGATCTCCGCCGTCAGGTGACAGGGCTCGATCCCATGCTTGTGCATCGCGGCGAGGAAGTCCTCCACCAGTGAACCGCTCTTCAGGTGCTGCGGAGACAGGTTGATCGCGACCCGCCCGAACGATATCCCGGCGTCGAGCCATCTGCGCGCCGCCCCCATGGCTTCGTCGAACACGAAACGGCCAATCGGAGAGGCCAGGTTGGTCGCCTCCGCGATCGGCAGGAACTCGACCGGGGAGATCACGCCCTTGTCCGGGTGGTTCCAGCGGATCAGCGCCTCGACGCCGGTGATCGAGCCGTCGACGATGTTGACCTGCGGCTGATAGACCTGCGACAGCATTCCGTCGGAGATCGCCGAGCGCAGTTCCGCCTCGAGCCAGTGCTCGGCGTCGACCTTCTCCTTCATCGCGGTGGTGAAGAACTGATAGCCGTCGCGACCGTGCTCCTTGGTCGCATACAGCGCCAGGTCGGCGAAGACCATCAGCGAGTCGACGTCGAGCCCATCCTCCGGATAGCGGGCGATGCCGAGGCTCACGGTCGGGCGCATGATGGCCCCGTTGAACGTGAGCGGCACCGCGAGAATGTCGGTGAGCTCCCCGCAGATGTCGTCGAGGTCGACCTCTTCGGTTCTCGACACCGTGACGATGAACTCGTCGCCGCCCCAGCGATAGGCTTTCAGACACCCGACCTCGGCCGACAGCATGATCAGGCGACTGCCGATGTCGGTGAGCAGCCTGTCGCCCGCGGCGTGTCCTAGCGTGTCGTTCACGCGCTTGAAATTGTCGAGGTCGAGGTGAATGACGGCGAAGCGGTCGCCGGCTTCCGCGAACACGAACTTCTCGGCCAGGTCCTTCTGGCAATGGAACCGGTTGGGCAGGCCGGTCAGCTCGTCGAAGAACGCCAGGCGCTCGAGCTGCTGCTCGGTCGAGCGCAGCTCGTCCTCGCGGGCGCGATCCTCGGTGACGTCGATCCGGGTGCCGATGATCTCGCCGCGCGCGTTGCGCCGTTCGTGGCGAACCATGCGCCGACCGTCGGCGAGCCCTACCTCGGTTTCGAACTCGTCGGCGCCGGTGCGCGCGTCGAGCTGCTCCTGGAGCCAGTCTTCCGGGTCCTGGTCGCCAATGTCCCACATCTTGCGATCCAGACCGGCCCGCACCAGTTCCTCGAAGGACGCGCCGGGGCGGATCAGGTCCGCGATGGTCTTGTGGAAATCCCTGAAGGCCCGGTTCGCCATGACCAGTCGATCGTTTTGGTCATAGATGACGAACCCGTCGCGCATCGAGTTGATCGCTTCCCAGAGCTGACGATTGTCGTCTTCGAACTTGCGCTTGGTGACGGCGGCTTCCTCGATCTCCCGCTGGTTGGCGCGCAGGCGCCGGTCGATCTCGGAATGGACCGGGCGGATGACGATCTCCACGGCCAGCGCGATCACCAGCAGGCCGGACAGCCAGGCGATCAGCTCGATCGTCCTCGTCCAGGAGACCCCTTCGCGTCCCGCCCGCTCGAACAGGGCGACCGCCCGGTCGAGATCCTCGAGCAACGGACCGGCCTGACGGCCGATCTCCTCGAGCGCGGCGCGCTCATCCGCGGCCGCGCCGGTCAGCAGGGTCCCCACCAGGGTTGCATACCGGTCGACGGCACGGTCGAGATGGGTCGGCGGATCGAAGTACAGCGCCTTCAACTCGGCGGAATGCTCGCTTTGCAGGCCCTGCGTGAGGTCGTCGTGGATCAGGCCGCGATGGGATGTCCGGAAGAGATCGACCGCCTCCTCCAGGCGCGCCGTCGCCTCGGACCGTGCGGCCGGGTCGGCGGCATTGACATATTGTTGGGCCAGCAATGCGATCCGCTGGCTGAGCATGCGCTGCCGGCCGCTGCTGTTGACGGCGACGATATGCTGCTCGGAGGCGCCACCGGCGAAGAAGGACGCGCAGAAGCCGACGGTCGAGAGGACCGCGATCACGACCAGGGCAAGTACACATTTACGCCACAAGGACGCTGAGTCGAACATGGTCTTCCCGTCCGTTTCCCCACAGACCGTATCTTGTTGGCGGAAACCCTAGTCGACCGAGATTAAGATTTGCTGAGCTTTCGAGATCAGGGGTGGCGGACGCAACGTCAGCCCCCGAATGGGCGCCGCGAAATTAACCATTCGTTAACGATGAATCGGTGCAAATAGCCCTGCTGGTGGGAGAAATGTAGGTGTGTCGTGTCAAGCGCTGCTCGCTCCCCCCATGCGTTCCGATTTCTCGGGCGCTCCTTCCTGGCCCTCGTTTTCGCTCCCGAGCCGCCGATCCCGGCCTGGCTCGACGAGCTCGACCTCTGGCTGAGGCGCTCCACCGGCTTTTTCGCCGAAAAGCCCGTGGTCCTCGACCTGACGCGAACGCCGCTCAGCCGCATCGAGTATGAGACCCTCATCGCCGATCTGAGGACGCGGAATATCCGGCTCGTCGCCGTGGAGGGGGTCGACGCCTCCTGGCGCGGGCCGGATTTGGCTCCGCTCGGCAATGGCGGGCGCTCGACCGCCATTGTGGACCTGCCCCTCGGCGATGACGCCCCGAACCGGGCGCCCGGCCGCGCCGCTCCCGCCGATCGGCCACCCGCGCCGGTACCGGACCCCGAACCCGCCGCGCCGTCCGCGCCGGCTTCGCTGCTCATCGACGTGCCGGTCCGATCGGGCCAGAGCGTGTTCTTTCCCGATGGCGACGTCACCGTGATCGGCTCGGTGGCCTCCGGGGCCGAGATCGTTGCCGGCGGCTCCATCCACATCTACGGCACCCTGCGCGGCCGCGCGCTGGCCGGTTCGACCGGCAATTCCGGCGCGCGCATCTTCTGCAACCGTCTCGAAGCCGAGCTCCTCGCCATCGACGGGCTCTACAAGACCGCCGACGACATCCCCGAAAGGCTTGTCGGCCACATGGTCCAGGCACGCCTCGATCGCGACGCGCTACTGATGACCCCACTCGACTGAAACGCGGTCGATACCCAACCAGTGAACCAGTGAAGGAGTAGTGCGAAATGGCCAAAGTGCTCGTTGTGACTTCGGGCAAGGGCGGCGTCGGCAAGACCACGTCGACGGCGGCCCTGGGCGCGGCATTGGCGCAGAGCGGCGAGAATGTCGTCGTGGTCGACTTCGACGTCGGCCTGCGCAATCTCGACCTCGTCATGGGCGCGGAGCGGCGCGTGGTCTACGACCTGATCAACGTGGTCCAGGGCGACGCCAAGCTCGCCCAGGCGGTGATCCGCGACAAGCGCCTCGACACCCTGTCGATCCTGCCGGCCTCCCAGACCCGCGACAAGGACGCCCTCACCGAGGAGGGGGTCGCCCGCGTCATGGACGAGCTGCGCGCCATGTTCGACTGGGTGATCTGCGACTCTCCCGCCGGCATAGAACGCGGCGCCGTGCTCGCCATGCGCCACGCCGACATGGCGGTGATCGTCACCAATCCGGAAGTCTCCTCGGTGCGCGACTCCGACCGCATCATCGGTCTCCTCGACGCCAAGACGGTCAAGGCCGAGAAGGGAGAGACCGTGTCCAAGCACCTCCTGCTCGCCCGCTATGATCCCGCCCGCGCCGCCCGTGCCGACATGCTGACCATCGAGGATGTGCTCGACATCCTCTCGATCCCGCTGCTCGGCGTCATCCCAGAAAGCAGGGAGGTGCTGCGGGCCTCCAACATCGGCGCGCCGGTCACCCTCGCCAATCCGGCCAGCGCGCCGGCGCGCGCCTATCGCGACGCGGCCCGCAGGCTGACGGGGGAGCTGCTGCCGATGACCGTCCCGGCCGACCGCGCCGGGCTGTTCGGCCGACTGTTCGGCGGGAGGGCGGCATGACCCTGTTCGGCCTGTTCACGCGGCGGGGCTCCGCGCCCGTCGCCCGTGAGCGGCTGCAGGTTCTGCTCGCCCACGAACGCGCCGCCCTCGACAAGATCGACCTGGTCGCCGTCCTGCGCGACGAGATCCTCGCCGTCATTGGACGCCACGTCAGCGTCGACCCCGACCGGGTCAAGGTCAAGATGAACCGCGGCCGGGCGGTGTCCACGCTCGAGGTCGACATCGAGATCCCGACCTCGCCGAGGACCCTGGCGCGCCCGCCGGGCGGGGCGGCGGTGGCGACGTGACGGGGTAGGCGCACGCGAACTGACCGATGCGGTCCGTCACCGCTGGCGGTCCTTCGCGGGCGATCCACCGGCGGATTCAGTCGATCTCGACGATCGCCTTGATGAGTCCGGCCTTGTCGGTGGCCCAGCGCGGAATGTCGCGCGCCGCGCCCTGGAGGTCGGTCCGGTGGGTGATGAGCTTGTCGATCGGCGTGGTACCGTCGCGAATCGCCGCGATGACCCGGTCGAAGTCTTCGGAGGTCGCGTTGCGGCTGCCGAGCAGCGTCAACTCCTTCCGGTGGAAGTCCGGGTCCATGAAGGTGATCGGTTCCCTGACGACGCTGACCAGCACGTAGCGTCCGCCATTGGCGGCGTATTCGAAGCCCTTCTCCATGGCGCTGGAGTTGCCTGTGGCGTCGAACACCACGTCGAACCCCTCGCCGTCGGTGAAAGCATCGAACTGTTTCTGGAAATCCTCGTCGCCCGCAACCGGCGTCACGTCGGCGAAATTGCGGGCCGCGGTCGCGCGGCTAGCGTCGCGATCGAGGACGGCAACCGAGGCACCAGACAGTCGGGCAAAGATCGAGACGCCGAGACCGATCGGACCCGCCCCGACTACGAGCACCCGGTCGTCCTTCGTCACGGTGCCGCGACGCACGGCATGGGCGCCGATCGCCAGGAACTCGACCATGGCGGATTGATCAAGCGTCAGGTCCGGCGCGCGGACGAGATTGCCCAGGGGCACAGACAGCAGTTCCGCAAATCCGCCATCCTGATGGACGCCGAGGACGGAGACGCGAACGCAGCAGTTCGGCTTGCCTTTTCGGCATGCGATGCAGCGGCCGCAGGAAATGTAAGGGTTGACTGCAAAGACTTCGCCGGTCGCCAAGCCCGAATCGGCCGGGGCGCCAACGATCTCGACAGCCAATTCATGGCCCATGATCCGGGGGTACTGCAGGTACGGGTGCTTGCCTTCGAAGATGTGATAGTCGGTTCCGCACACGCCTACCCTGCGTGGTCGCACGAGGGCATGGCCGGGGTGTGATCGCGGATGTGGCCGCTGCTCGAGCCGCAGACTTCCGGGCTCCACGCAGACGAGGGCTTCCATGGACAGCACGCTGGTGTCTTTCGCTTCTCGCGCGATGATGAGGTCCGCGCAGGTGGTGGGGGGTCGGCAGGTTGCCGGCCCCCGGAACATTATTGGAACTCGGCCATGTTTGCCTTGGTGACCAGCGCAGCCCCAGAGTCGATCAGCGACTCGACCTTTTCGCCGCGGATCGCCCTGACGAGCGCCTCGACGCCCAGCGAGGCCATCTTGGTAGGGAACTGCGCCACCGTAGCATCCTCGATCCCTGCTTCGATCGCCTCGGCCTCGCCGCAGCAGAAATCGAAACCGACCAGGATCACCTTGTGCCCGAGATTGGCGTTCTTGATCGCCTGGGCAGCGCCGGCAGCCGGTGGACCGCAAGCCGCATAGATCGACTTGAGGTCGGGGTTTGCTGTGAGAATATCCTCTGCGAGGTTGATGCCTTTTTCCTCGGTGCAGTCGGTCGCGCCTCTACCGACGACTTTGACGTCCAGAGCGCCGAGTCCGTCCATCATGCCTTTGACACGATCGTCGAGCGAGGGAACGCCGGGCACGCCTTCGAGGATGCCGAGCGTATCGCCTGCCTTGAGGACGGACTTCAGGTACTCTCCGGCGATCCTGCCGGCGTTGTAGTTGTCGGTCGTCGCCAAGGCGGTGCGACCGTTCCAGTCGGGGATGTTGTTATCCATCAGCACGACTTTGACGCCAGCGGCAATCGCCTTGTCGAGGGCAGTGGCCACCGTCGGATCGACCGGAGTCAGGGCAATGCCCTGCACACCTTGCGCTATCATGGACTCGATGAGCGCGATCTGCCCCTCGATATCGGTTGCGGAAGTTCCCTGGCCGTAGACGATCTCGATGCCGGAATTGGCTGCGGCGTATTCTTTGGCCGCGTTCTCCATGGTGGCGAAGAAGGGCACAGGGAACTTGGTGATGAAGCCGATCTTGATGTCGGCCGCGTGTGTTGGGGCGGCGAACGCGATTGCGAGCACCGCGCCTGCGAGGACTGTTCGGAGTCTCACTATCTTCCTCCCTTTCTAATGTGATCGCTCACGCTGAACGACCTTCGAATCACCGCCATCGTGGTGGCGGCGAATTCCTGTCAGGCTTCTGCGCCCACGATGAGCGACACCAGTTCCTGCTGGTTCGTCCGCTCGGGTTTCAGCTCTCCGACCTTGCGGCCCTGCCGCAGCACGACCGCTCGGTCGGCGAGGTCTATGACGTGTTCCATATTGTGGGTGATGAGGATCACAGCGCGCCCCTCGGCCTTGAGCTGCCGGACGAGGTCCAAAACCTTGCCCGCCTCGCGCACGCCGAGCGCCGCCGTCGGCTCGTCGAGAATGACGACCTTGCGCGCAAAGACGGTGGCGCGGGCGACCGCGATCGCTTGCCGCTGGCCGCCTGACATCAGCGCCACCTGTGCGTCGAACTTCGGCAACTTCACCTTGAGCCGGTCGATGACGGAGGCTGCCTCGCGGTCCATCGACCGGGCATTGATGAAGCGCAAGCCGCGCGGCAACCAGCTTGGGTACGAGAGTTCTCGCCCGCAGAAGAAATTCTGGGC
>Ga0214472_10004626_pt1 | contig 14519 bp, 12 predicted proteins | sample RVTome_6_FD_207662 | JGI IMG/M metagenome (GOLD analysis project Ga0214472, IMG submission 207662) | Soil microbial communities from uranium-contaminated site in the Upper Colorado River Basin, Wyoming, United States - RVT140D175 | ecosystem: Environmental > Terrestrial > Soil > Contaminated >...
GGCAGGCGGATCGTCATCTCCTCGAGCACGGTCGGGTACTCGTTGACCAGGATGGTGCGCTCGTCCAGCAGGCGGTTGACGCAGGCCGAAAGCCACTTGCCGGTGATCGCGGCCGGCATCGGATCGATGCCGCCGCGGGCTTTCCTGCGGGTTTCGTCGGAAAGCTTCGAGAACGCCTTGCGCCGGTCCTCGATGTTCGCCGGGGCGGCGGCATGCTTCTGCGCACGCTCGCAAAGCGCCTGCAGGGATGGCGCAACAGCGCCCGTGAGGGCGAGGTCGGTACGAAATCCGCGTAGCGGGTAGCGCGCGAACAGCGGGTCGGGGCCGATATGGATCACGCGCGCATCGGGTCTGGGGCCGCCTTCCTTCGGGATCCATGGCACGTCGCAGTCGACGACCAGCACCAGGTCGGCCTGCTTGAGGAGCGCGTGGGGATCCCAGCCGCAATGCATCGGATGCTCGGTCGAGAGCGCGAGGTGGCGCGGCCGGTAGTGGACCGTGGCGATGGCGAAGGCGTCGACGAGCTCGGCAAGCGCGCGCGCCGCTTCCAGGCTGCGCCCGGCGCTCGCCGTGATGAGGAGCGGCCGCTCCGCGCGGCCGAGGAGCTTCGCGGCCTCCTCGAGCGCGTCCGGGTCTGCGGCCGGAGGGCTTGCCGGAGAAATCGTCGTCTCCCGGGAAAGCTCCTTTCCTTGCAAGGACGAAGCGAGGATTTCGCGCGGCAGGGTGACGTAGACCGGCCCTTGCGGCTCGCTCTTCGCGATCGCGAGCGCGCGGTCGAGCACCGTCTCGACCTGCTCGGCGTGGCGCAGCTCGTAGTCCCATTTCACGAATTCGCGCAGCATGCCGCCCTGGTCGAAGTGCTCCTGCGCCCAGTGGATATAGTTGTTGCGCGCCGCGGGGAGCGCGCCGGACTCCGTGATCGGGGTGCGTCCCGCGGTGAAAAGCACCGGGACGTTCTGGCGCGAGGCGTTGATCAGGCCGTTCAGGGCGTTCGCGGTCCCCACGCCGACGTGCACCATCATCGCCTGCGGCCGGCCGGTGACCATGGCGTAGCCGTGCGCCATCGCGACGCCCAGGTTCTCGTGCGGCACGATCACGACTTCTGGAAGACGCCAGCCGAGCTTCTGGCCCTTGGCATAGGCCTCCACCAGCGGCGCGAAGTCGGTGCCTCCGTTCGCGAACAAGTACTCGATGCCGCGCGCGGCTAACAGGCCGAGCCAGGCGTCGGCTGCAGTCTCAGGCTTGAAGGCTACGGGATGCTCGGGCTTCATCCGGCAATACTAACGCGCCACTGCGGGGCGGTGTCCTGCAGCCAGGTGCCCACGCCCTCGAAAATCATCTCCACCGCGAACGTGCCGATGAGCAAAGCCGAGATGCGCCCGACGATCTCCACGTAGCGGTCGATGAGGCGGGCGTTGCGCTCCTTCAGGAAGTCGTGCGTCAGCTTGATCGCGGCGACCAGCGCCACGGTGGCCGTCAGGGTAAGGACGATGACGCCGATGGCATCGGCTACCGGCAGGCGCGCGCCCACCACCACGCTCGCGCTCACCGTGCCCGGGCCGATCATGAACGGCATCGCGATCGAGCCGGCGAGGTGCTCCGGCTGGCCGCGCATGGCGCGCATCGCATCCGCGCCGGTAAACACGAAGCGCGCCCCGATCAGCAGGAAGATCAGGCCGCCGAACACCTGGAAGGAGGCAAAGCGCACGTGCAGCACGTCGCTGAAAAGCGCGTCGCCGCTCCACGCGAAAAGCGCGAATACGGCCGCGCTGATCAGCGCCCCGCGCGCCAGGACGCGCACGAACATGGCGCGCGGCAGGTCCGTGATGAGATCGATCAGGTACACGCTCATCAGGAAGGGGTTGAGCAGCGCGAACAGCAGCAGGAAGGAGGAAACATGGGGTTCTAAAGGCATGCGCCGATGCTAACGCCCCCGGCCCATGGCCCGTCCGGGGTGTATGCAGGCGCTTGTCAAAAGCAATTTGACAGGCTAATCTTGCGGCGCAATGAACTGCGCCGAGCGACTCGTCGAGATCTTTGGCAGCCAGGCCGAGGTCGCCCGCGCCTTCCAACTCGACCGGGCGGTGGTGCACCACTGGGTGAAGATGGGCTACGTGCCCGCGCGCTGGGCCGGCGAGGTAGAGCGCGTCACGCAGGGCCGCATCAGCGCGCTGGAAGTCATCAACGAGGCGAGCGCCAAGAACCCGGTGCGGGTGAAGTCGCGCCCCGAGGACGCCCCGTTCGGAATTGTTTCGGAGATCGATCCCATGCCCACCAGCCAGTACGCCCCCGCCAAGCGCATCCAGTCCTTCCATCCGCCGCAGCGCACCCTGATGGGTCCCGGCCCCACCGAGATCCACCCGCGCGTGCTCACCACCATGAGCCAGCCCGCGATCGGCTATCTCGATCCGGTGTTCGTCGAGATGATGGAAGAGCTGAAGTCGCTGCTGCGCTACGTCTACCAGACGAAGAACCCGCTCACCTTCCCGCTGTCGGGGCCGGGCTCGGTCGGCATGGAGTACTGCTTCGTCAACCTGGTGGCGCCGGGGGACAAGGTGATCGTGTGCCAGAACGGCGTGTTCGGCGGCCGCATGCACGAGAATACGGTGCGCTGCGGCGGCGTCCCGGTGCTGGTCGAAGACAAATGGGGCGAGCCGGTCGACCCGCAGAAGCTGGAAGACGCCCTGAAGAAGAACCGCGACGCCCGGGTGGTGGGCTTCGTGCACGCCGAGACCTCGACCGGCTGTCAGTCGGACGCGAAGCTCCTCACCCAGATCGCGCACAAGCACGGTGCGCTGGTCATCGTCGATGCCGTCACCTCGCTCGGCGGCACGCCGGTCAAGGTCGACGAGTGGGAGATCGACGCCATCTACTCGGCGAGCCAGAAGTGCCTGTCGTGCACGCCCGGACTGTCGCCGGTGTCCTTTTCCGAGCGCGTGGTCGAGCACGTGAAGAAGAGGAAGGACAAGATCCACAGCTGGTTCATGGACATGAACCTGCTCCTGGGCTACTGGAATGCGGGCACCCGCACCTACCACCACACCGCGCCGACCAACGCGCTGTTCGCGCTGCACGAAGCGCTGCTCCTAATCCGCGAGGAGGGCCTGGAGAATTCCTGGGCGCGCCACCAGCGCCATCACCTCGCGCTGAAGGCCGGCCTGGAGGCCATGGGATTGAAGTTTCTGGTCGAGGAGAAGTACCAGCTGCCGCAGATGAACGCCGTGCTCTGCCCCGAGGGCGTGAACGAGGAGGAGGTGCGCAAGACGCTCCTCGGCGAGTTCGGCCTCGAGATCGGCGCCGGCCTCGGGCCGCTCAAGGGCAAGATCTGGCGCTTCGGCCTGATGGGCTACTCCTGCCGCCCGGACAACGTGATGCTGTGCCTGTCGGCGCTCGGCTCGGTGCTCGCCGACATGGGCCTGCCGCTGCACGTCGGCGACGCCGAGGCCGCGGCGCACGGCGCCTACGCCCAGATGCACGCCAAGGACGCCCAGCGCAAGAAGCGCGCCGCGTAGAATGCGGAAATCGGGGTCGGAGCCCGCGGGGTCAGATCCGGATCTCTCGCATTGGATACCTTAACTCACGCCCTGTCCGGCGCCCTGGCGGCGCGCGCTACCGCGCCGAAGGACGCGCCGCCGCGCTCGATCCCGCGCCGCGTCGCGGCCGGGTTCCTCGCCTGCGCGGCGCCGGACCTCGATTTCGTCATCGGCTACTTCGGACCGGTGGAGTACCTGCTGCATCACCGCGGCGTGACCCACTCGGTGGTGCTGCTGCCGCTGTGGGCGCTGCTTCTCTCCTGGCTGCTCGCCAGGATCCTGCGCGAGCCCGGCGGCTGGCGCGCGCTCTACGGCGTGAGCGCGCTCGCGCTGGGCGTGCACATCGTGGGCGACCTCATCACCAGCTTCGGCACGGTGGTGTTCGCGCCGCTCTCGGACTGGCGCGCGGCGCTCGGCACCACGTTCATCATCGACCTGTGGTTCAGCGGCATCATCCTCGCCGGCCTCGCGGCTTCGGCGGTCCTATACCGCTCGAAGCTGCCGGCGGCGGTCGCTTCGGTCGTGCTCGCGGGCTACGTCGGGCTGCAGTTCGTGCAGCGGGAAAAAGCGCTCGACTTCGGCGAGCAGTACGCGCGCACCCGCGGCCTCGAGCACGCGCGCATCGAGGCGCAGCCGCGTCCCGTGTCGCCGTTCAACTGGACGGTATTCGTGAGTGACGAGCGCATGCACCACTTCGCCCACGTCAATCTCCGGCGTACCGAGCCCAAGGCACCCTGGCAGCCGGGCGATGGCTTCATCGCCCGTCTGGACGCCCCCTATTTGCCGCCGGGACAGGCCCGCTGGGAGACGCGTACGCGCTACGGAGAATCGGAGGTCGAGCTGGCGAAGGCGGCCTGGAATTCGCCGGGGCTCGCGTTCTTCCGCTGGTTCGCCGACGTGCCGGCTTTCGATGGCAGGACGCAGGGATCGACCTGCGTCTGGTTTGCCGACCTGCGCTTTCTCACGCCGGGTCGCGACACCATGCCGTTTCGCTTCGGCGCGTGCCGGGAGTCGCTGGACGCACCCTGGCGGGCTTACCAGCGCCTGAGCGAGCACACCGGCGTGCCGCTCGAGTAGTCACCGGCCGGCGAGCACTTCGCGCAGGGCGTGGAACAGGTCCACGCTGGCGTCGATCTCGTCGCGGTTGATCGAGACGCTCTCGACGTTGACCCCGAGCGGGAGCTCCCCGGTGCTCGGCTCGTCGAGGATGCGGCGCAGGTTGTCGCGGCAGATCTCGATCGACTTCGCCAGCGGCTGCGCGGCGCCGAGCAGCTCGCGCTCGGTCTCGGCCGGGACGTTGACGCCGAGCCAGCGCAGGAAGGCGAGCGTCTTTTCGCGGGCGCAAGGCGCGAAGGTGAGCACGATGCGGCGCGGCGCGACGCCCGCGCCCCGGCAATCGCGCAGGTAGTCGCGCAGCAGCCGCTGCGTCGGCGGCGCGTGATAGACGGTCTGCGAGACGAAATAGCCGCAGCCCTCGATACCCTTGGCGAGCAGGCGCGCGGCCTCGCTGCGCTGCTCGGTGTGCCGCTCGGTGATCGCGACGCCGCCCACGGCGAAGCTGGCCGGGTGCTCCGCGGCGAGCCGGATGGCGCGCGAAAGCCCGAGCGCGTGCCGCACGCCAGAGGTCGGCCTTCCGACCACCGAGATGAGACGCAACGGGAAGGCGTGTGCGGTCTCGAAGAGCCAGGCGTTCCATGCCGGCTCGTCCATGCTGCCAAGTGCCTTGTACGCGATGGCGGGACGCGCAATGCGCGCCTGCAGCAGCGCCGCATAGCTGCGCGGATCGACCGTTCCCACGAAGGGAAACGGTCGCGGGGCGCCGCTGCGGCCGGTTTCGTCCTGGATGTCGTAGACCACGACGCCGTCGAGCGGCAGGTCGTGCAGCCGCGCCGCGAGCTTGTCCGCCGCCGCCTCGACCCCGGCCGGCGCGGTGCCGGCGCGCGGAGGCGTGGTGCCGTACAGCAGTACCGTCTGCGCGGGGTCAAGCAGCCTTGACTTGAGATCCATCGAGATAGGGCTTCAACGCCGCATAGATCGCCCGGTTGGCGGGCGCCTCGATCCCGGCTTGCTCCGAAAGGCGCGCAACCGCGCCGCACAGCCAGGGTGCTTCGAGCCTGCCGCCGGCCTCCAGGTCGTGCAGCAGCGACGGCCGCATCCCGGGTGGAAAGGAATCGGCGAGCGCCATCTGCTTCTCGACGAAGTCCTCGGCAAGCGCGACCCCGCGGCTGCGCCCGAGGCGCCAGGTCTCGCGCATCACGTCGCGCATCAGGCGGCGAAGGTCCGGGTCGGCGCGCACCTTGTCGACCGGCCAGCGCGCCGCGGCGCACGCGGTGCTGATGCCGACCAGGAACACGAACTTCTCCCAGTTGACCCGCACGATGTCCTCGGAGAGCTGCGCCTCGACGCCGGCTGCGCGGCAGGCAGCGAGGAACGCATCGGCGGCCGGGCGCTGCGAAGCGAGCACCGGGCCGAAGATCAGCCGGGCGAAATCCCCCGTGTGCTCGATCAGTCCCGGCGCCGCGATGCGGGTGGCGATGTAGGCCGAGCCGCCCATCACCGACGCTTCGGGCAGGATGCGCTTCAGGCGGTCGATCGATTCGACGCCATTCTGGAACGGGATCACCACCGTGCTCGCGCCGACGACCGGGCGCAGGCGCCCGGCGGCGGCCTCGGTGTCCCAGAGCTTGACTGCGAACAGCACCGCATCGGCAGTTCCCGCTTCGGCCGGGTCCTCGCACGAGCGCACCTGCAGGTGCGCGTCCCCCAGGGCGCTCTTCAGCGTCAGGCCGGTCCTCTTCAGCGCCTCGAGGTGCGCGCCGCGCGCGATGAAGACGACCTCGTTGCCTGCCTGGGCGAGCCGCGCGCCGAAGTAGCCGCCGACGCCCCCCGCTCCCATGGCGAGGATCTTCATCAATAACGGTAGTGATCGGACTTGTACGGCCCTTCCTTCGGCACGCCGATGTAGTTCGCCTGCTCGGGCGTGAGCTCGGTCAGCATGGCGCCGAGCTTGGAGAGCTGCAGCCGCGCCACCTTCTCGTCGAGGTGCTTGGGCAGGATGTATACGCCGACCGGGTACTTGGCGGTGTTGCCGAAAAGCTCGATCTGGGCGAGCACCTGGTTGGCGAACGAGGAGCTCATCACGTAGGAGGGGTGGCCGGTGGCGCAACCCAGGTTCACCAGGCGGCCTTCCGCGAGCAGGATGATGCGCTTGCCGTCGGGGAAGATGACATGATCGACCTGCGGCTTGATGTTCTCCCACGGGTAGGCTTTCAGCCCGGCGATGTCGATCTCGTTGTCGAAGTGCCCGATGTTGCACACGATGGCGTTGTTCTTCATCTGCTTCATGTGGCTGCGGGTGATGACGTTGAAGTTGCCGGTCGCCGTGACGAAGATGTCGGCCTTGTCGGCGGCGTAGTCCATGGTGACCACGCGGTAGCCCTCCATCGCCGCCTGCAGCGCGCAGATCGGGTCGATCTCGGTGACCCAGACCTGCGCCTGCAGGCCGCGCAGCGCCTGCGCCGAGCCCTTGCCGACCTCGCCGTAGCCGGCGACCACCGCGACCTTGCCGGCGATCATCACGTCGGTGGCGCGCTTGATGCCGTCGACCAGCGACTCGCGGCAGCCGTAGATGTTGTCGAACTTGGACTTGGTGACCGAGTCGTTGACGTTGATCGCGGGGAACAGCAGCCGCTTTTCCTTCGCCATCTGGTAGAGGCGGTGAACGCCGGTGGTGGTCTCCTCCGTGACGCCCTTGATATCCTTCGCGGCCTTCGAATACCACCCTGAACCGAGACGCTTTTTGATGGAATTGAAAAGCGACACCTCCTCTTCGCTCGCCGGCCTTGCCAGCACCGAGGCATCCTTCTCGGCCCTGATGCCCAGGTGCACCAGCAGCGTCGCGTCTCCGCCGTCATCCAGAATCATGTTGGGGCCGCGGCCCTCGCCGAAGTCGAAGATGCGGTGCGTGAACTCCCAGTATTCATCGAGCGACTCGCCCTTGTAGGCGAACACCGGGGTGCCGCGCGCGGCGATGGCGGCGGCGGCATGGTCCTGGGTCGAGAAGATGTTGCAGGACGCCCAGCGCACCTGCGCGCCGAGCGCCTGCAGCGTCTCGATCAGCACCGCGGTCTGGATCGTCATGTGCAGCGACCCGGCGATGCGCGCGCCCTGCAGCGGCTTTTTCGCCGCGAACTCTTCGCGGATCGCCATCAGCGCCGGCATCTCGGACTCCGCGATAAGCATTTCCTTGCGCCCCCAGTCGGCAAGCGACAGGTTCGCTACGTGAAAATCTGCAAGCTTCGAATCGACCACGGCGGCATTCATGTCGGATAGTCTCCAGAAAGACAAAGCGCCCGCACCGTTTCCGGTGCGAGCGCCGTTGAATTTAGCTGAGCCTGACCCCCTCGATCCACCTCGGGGACGCAACGCTCCTCAGCAGTCGTGATTCTAACCGCTTCCAGTTCCTTTTCAAAGGCCCGCAAACCCTGCATGCTTCGCGTCTCGCATGTCCGGTTCCCTGCTCGCCAGCGTCGTGTTTCTCAAGATCCAGGAGTTCGCCCGCCGTTCGGTGAGCGAGCAGGCGCGGCTGCGCGCGCAGCTCGAGGCGGTGGTGGCGGTGACCGCGGCCGAGCTCGATCCCGCGAGCCGCATCGTGCTCGAGGCGGGCGACGGCGCGGCGATCGTGGTGCTCGCCGACCCGCACGGCGCCCTGCGCCTCGCCGAGCGCGCGCTCAGCGCCTGCGCCGCGGGCCTGCCGCTCGCCGCCGGCCTCAATCACGGCGCGGTGCAGATCGCCGGGCGCAAAGACGGGACGGGGCTGACCGGCGACGGCATCGCGGTCGCGGCGGCCGCGGCCGAATTCGCTCCGCCCGCCCGCCTGCTCGCCTCGCGCGCGTTCCGGGACGCCCTCGCGGAGGCGGCGCCGGGAGTGGAGGCGGCGCTCGTGAAGGCGGGCACCTTTACCGATCCGGGCCTGCGCGCGCACGAGCTCTACCGGCCCGACGGCGAGGCGGCGCGCCGCCGCGCCGGCCGCTATGCCCTTGCCGGCGCCGCGGCGGCGATCGTGCTGCTGGCCGGCGGGGTTGCCGCGCGAATCGCCGCCGAGGGGCAGCAGCCGTTCATCGAGGCGGTGGTGGCGAAGTACCGCAGCACCGCGCAGCAGGGCGAAGGCTACTGGCGCGCCCTGGTGCAGAAGGTCCGGTTCTGATGGCGAAAAAGAAAACGACCCAGATCGGCCGCTACAAGGTCCTCGGCGAGCTCGGCCGCGGCGCGATGGGCATCGTGTACCGCGCCAAGGACCCGGCGCTCGACCGCGTGGTCGCGCTGAAGACGATCATCCTTTCCGACGATGCCGACGGACGCGAGGAGTACCAGAAGCGCTTCTTCCTCGAGGCCAGGGCCGCGGGCAAGCTGACCCATCCGAACATCGTCACCACCTACGATTTCGGCGAGCACGACGGGCTCGCCTACCTGGCGATGGAGCTGCTCGAGGGCACCGATCTGCGCGAGCGCCTGCAGCATGGCGCGATGAACCCGATCGAGGCGCTCGAGACCGGGCAGCAGGTCGCCGAGGGCCTGGGCTTTGCGCACGAGCGCGGCATCGTGCATCGCGACATCAAGCCCGGCAACATCATGCTGCTCGACCGCGGCCAGGCGAAGATCATGGACTTCGGCCTGGCGCGGATGCGCGCCGCCGACCACAAGACCAGCACCGGCATGGTGCTCGGCACGCCGAAGTACATGTCGCCCGAGCAGGTCGCAGGCCAGCCGGTGGACCACCGCTCGGATCTCTTCTCGCTGGGCGTGGTGCTCTACGAGATGCTCACCGGCGTGCGGCTGTTCGCCGGCGAGGACACGCCGCACATCATGCACAACGTGACCTACGCCGAGCACGAGCCGCCGACCTACCTGAAGCCCGAGCTGCCGGGGATGATCGACTTCGTGGTGGCGCGCGCGCTGAAGAAGGATCCCGCGGTGCGCTACCAGGAGGCCTACGAGCTCGCCTCGGATCTCGGCACCTGCCTCGCCGAGCTGCGCGCCCGCGCCGGCATGTCGGAGTCCTCGGGGAGCACGACGCGCACCGTGAAGATCGAGACTTCCGTGCCGACCGTTCCGGACGCGCCTGCGGCGCGCGCGATCGGGTTCGACACGCGGCTGCCGTTTTCCCGCCAGTTCGATTCGTCGGCCGCCGTGGAGCGCCTTGCGGCGCCCTCGCGCGGCGACCGCGTGCGCCTCGCCCGCGCGCCGCGCCCCGTGGGCTGGCTGCGGCGCCTGCGCCACGACGCGGCGACGCGCTGGTTCGTGCTCACCACGCTCGCCGCGGCGCTCGCCGGCGGCTACGTCGCGCTCGCCTAGGGCTCCTCGAAGCTGATCAGGCCCATGCCGGTGGTCATGGGCGCGTAGTAGTGCCGGTGCACGCGCCGCGCCCGGGGAGACAGCGCACCGCGCATCACCAGCCACATGATGAGCTCGACCGCCTCGGCCCCCGCCTGCTCCATCAGCTCGTAGTGCGACATTTCGGCGAGCTTTTCCGGGTTCGCCTCCAGCTCGTCGAGGAACCTCTGATCGAACTCGGCGTTCATGTAGCCGAAGCGCCTGCCCTGGAGCTGGTGCGACATGCCCCCCGTGCCCAGCACTACGACCCTGAGGTCTTTCTCGTAGGATTCGACGGCGCGACGCAGGGCCTGCCCCAGCTTGAGGCAGCGCCGCCCCGTCGGCAGCGGGTGCTGGATCACGTTGACCTGCAGCGGCACCGCCGCCACCGGCCAGCCCTGCGCGCTGTGCGGGAAGCACAGGTTCATCGGCACGAGAAAGCCGTGCTCGACGCCCATCTCCTGGCACACGGTGAGGTCGAACTCCTGGGCCACCAGGCTTTCGCACAGATGGATGGAAAAATCCGCATCGCCGCGCACTTCCGGCAGCGACCGGGTGCCGAAGCCCTCGTCGGCGATGGCGTAGCGCTCGGCCGCGCCGAGCGCGAACGTGGGGTACTTGTCGAACATGAAATCGGCGCCGTGGTCGTTGTAGACCACGATCGCGGCATCCGGCGCGAGCCGCTCGAGCCACTCGCGCACCGGGACGTAGGCGTCCGCGAGCGGCTTCCAGGCCGGCGTCTGCATCTTGCCGCGGTCGAGCGCCACGCCGACCGAAGGGACGTGCGACAGCCCCAGCCCGGCTACGATCTTAGACGGCATCCTTGAAGTTTCGCGTGGCGAGAAAATCCTCGTACTTCTCGCCGCGCATCTGCGCGCCCATGCGGTACAGGCTGTGGCCGGTGGCGGAGCCGATCTTGAGCATCCAGTAGATGTTCATGCCGGCGCGGATCATGCCGGCGAAGTCGCGCCTGCGGATGAGGTCCTCCTCTTCCTCGGAAAGCCCGAAGCGCGCCAGGTAGGCTTGCTCGTCGCGCTTGAAGCGCTCGCGGTTCTCCGGCGAGCACAGCGACCCGCAGAGCTTGTTGAGCCGGTAGCCCTGCCGCGACTTGCGCAGGTCGAACACGGTGGTGTCGGGAATTTCCTTCAGCGAGATCCCCATACCTCTCGGGCGGTCTCGATGCACAGCCGCAGCTTGGCCTTCTCCTGCTCGACGCTGAGGTTGTTGCCGTGGTGCGTGCTCGAGAAGCCGCACTGCGGGCTCAGGCACAGGTTCTCCAGCGGCACGAATTTCGAGGCCGCTTCGATGCGCCGCTTGAGCGCGTCCTTGGACTCGAGCTCCGGCACCTTGGAGCTCACCAGCCCGAGCACCACCTTCTTTCCCCTGGGCACGAAGCGCAGCGGCTCGAAGCCGCCGGCGCGCTCGGTGTCGTACTCGAGGAAGAAGGCGTCGACCTCGAGGCCGGTGAGCACGCGCTCGGCGACGAAGTCCGCGTAGGCGCCGCTCGCGAGCCAGGTGCTCTTGAAGTTGCCGCGGCAGGTATGGATCGCGACCGTCATGTCGTCGGGCACGTCGCGGATCGCGGCATTCACCGCGTCGGCGTACATCGCCGCGTCCTTCTCCGGATCGTCGCCGAGCTTGCGGAACTGCTCCTGGACCTTCGGATCGCCCCACATCGCGATGGTGGTGTCGTCTATCTGCAGGTAGCGGCAACCCGCGGCGTAGAGATCGCGGATCTCCTCGCGGTAGGCCTGGGTGAGGTCGGCCCAGAACTGCGCCTGGTCCGGATAGATCTTCCTGATCGAGGCGCGATCGCCGCGTGCATGCAGCATCGCCGGCGAGGGCATGGTGAACTTCGGCGCGCCGCGCGTGACCACCGACTTCAGGAACTTGAAGTGCTCGAGCATGCTCGGCTTCGAGCGCCGGATGCGGCCCTGGAGCGTCATCAAGGGCGGCTGCTCGTCCATGTCCTTGAACTTAGCGATGCCGTAGGTCTCGCCGCGCGTGAGCTCGACGCCGTCGAAGCCGTGGATGAAGTCGATGTGCCACCAGTCGCGGCGGAACTCGCCGTCGGTGACCGCCTGCAGGCCGAGCTCCTCCTGCAGCTTCACCGCGTCACGGATGTGCCGGTCCTCCTCCTCCCTCAGCTCGGCCGCCAGGATCTCGCCCCTCTTCGCCCTGGCGCGCGCCTCGTGCAGCGCCCGGGGTCGCAGCAGGCTGCCGACGTGGTCGGCACGGAAAGGCGGGCGGGCTGTCACGCGGTGGCGGTGCGCCAGCCCTCTGCGTACGTGGTGCGCGCCATCTTGGAGTAGGGCACCGGGCTGACGATCGCGCGGATCTCGATCTGCTTGTGGCGCTCGACGGTGGTTTTCTTCGTGCCGCCGCCTTCCTCGCCCCACAGCAGCCTCACCTCGGCGCCGAGCTCGACGTCCGGATCGACCACCGCGAGCGAGAGCATCGAGCGCTCGTTGTAGCTGTAGCCGCTGAACATCGATACGCCCACGGTCTTGCCGTCCTTCAGCACCTTGTCGTACGAGGCGGAGGCGTAGTTCGACAGCGGCCAGTCGATGGTCTTGCAGGCCTCGCCCCCCGGCTCGAGCATCGAGCGGAACACCTTGGCGACGTCGTCCGCGTTCCAGGCGAGGGTGACTTTCCGGCGGTGCGGCTTGCCGGCGATTTTCTCGAGGGCTTGCCGGCCGATGAAGTCATGGTCGAACTTGACGAACGGCCCGTAGCCGAGCTCGTAGGGCGTGAGGTAATAGTCTTCGACGTTGCTCGAGTTGAAGCTGCCGCCGAGAGAGCCCGTCGCCTCGTAGCCCGTCGCGGGCAGCCACTGCCGGTAGGCCTTCATCTTCTCGCCGGTATAGACCGCCGGAAGCGGCGAGGGGATCCAGCCCGACTCGAGCGTGTTGGTGGCATAGGCCCTGGAGCCGACTTCCTTGAGGCCGAAGTCCCTGCCGGCGCCGACGATGGCGGCGCGGATCTCCTCGCGCTCCTCGTACGGCCCCCACACCTCGAGCCCGGGCGCGCCGGCCATGCCGTGGCGCAGGGCGCGCACCTTGCGCCCCGCGATGTTGACGAGCCCCAGGTTGAAGAACTTGATCTCCGGCGGCGGGCCGCCGTTCAGCTTCTCGATGAGCTGCGGCGCGTTCGGCCCCTGGATCTGGAAGCGGTAGTTCCTGCGGACCACCGCCTTGCCGCGCGGGTTGGACGGCGAGCGGTCGTCCTTCTCGGTCTTCACCTTGAAACCGCCGGTCTCGGCATGGAACTGGATCCAGGTGGCGGTCGGCGCGCGCCCGACGAACACCAGCTTGTCCCGCTCCAGGTGAAACAGGATGCCGTCGCCGATGACGTAGCCGTCGTAGCTGCAGGGCGAGAACTGCTTAGCCCGGTTGACCGGGAAGCTCGCGAAGCTGTTGGTCCCGAGATGCGAGAGCATCTTGAGGGCGTCGGGGCCCTCGAGGTACTGCTCGACCATGTGGTGCGACTGGTCGTAGAGAACCGCGGTTTCGCGCCAGGCACGCTGCTCGTCGCGCCAATTGGAGAACTCCGCCGGGACCACCGGGTAGACATAGGCGCCGATCGGCGAGTTGCGCAGCATGGTCACCGGATTGCCGGCGGCTTTGAGCAATTCCTCGAGGTTTCGATGGGCCATGTCCTGCTCCTTTCGCCGCCGTCCTAGGCCGCCTGCTTCAGCGCGAGCGCCTTGTCGGTCGCTTCCCAGGTGAACTCCGGCTCCTCGCGGCCGAAGTGGCCGTAGGCCGCGGTCTTCTCGTAGATCGGGCGCAGCAGATCCAGCATCTGGATGATGCCTTTCGGGCGCAGATCGAAGTTCGCCGTCACCAGCTCGGCCAGCTTGTCATCGGAGATCTTGCCGGTGCCCTGGGTGGTGACCATCACGCTCGTGGGCTGGGCCACGCCGATGGCGTAGGAGAGCTGTACCAGGCACTTCGACGCGAGGCCCGCGGCGACGATGTTCTTCGCCACGTAGCGCGCCGCATAGGCCGCCGAGCGGTCGACCTTCGACGGATCCTTGCCCGAGAACGCGCCGCCGCCGTGCGGCGCGGAGCCGCCGTAGGTGTCGACGATGATCTTGCGGCCGGTAAGGCCGCAGTCGCCGGCGGGCCCGCCGATCTCGAAGCTGCCGGTCGGGTTCACGAGGTAGCGCACCTTGCCCTTTACCATGTTCTTCGGCAGCACCGGCTTGATGATGCTCTCGATCACCGCCTCCTCGATCTGCTTATGGGTGACGTTGGGCGCGTGCTGGGTGGAAAGCACCACGGTGTCGATCGAGTCGGGCTTGCCGTTCACGTACTTCATCGTCACCTGGGATTTCGCGTCCGGACGCAGCCAGGGAAGCCGCCCGTCGCGGCGCACCTCGGCCTGGCGCTCGACCAGGCGGTGCGAGAGATAGATCGCCATCGGCATCCGGCTCGGGGTCTCGTCGCAGGCGTAGCCGAACATCATGCCCTGGTCGCCGGCGCCCTGGTCGAGGTCGAGGCCCTTGCCTTCGTCGACGCCCTGCGCGATGTCGCGCGACTGCTCGCCGTAGGCGACGATCACCGTGCAGGTATGCGTGTCGAAGCCGATCGTCGGATCGGTGTAGCCGATGCG
>Ga0214472_10004627_pt1 | contig 14519 bp, 12 predicted proteins | sample RVTome_6_FD_207662 | JGI IMG/M metagenome (GOLD analysis project Ga0214472, IMG submission 207662) | Soil microbial communities from uranium-contaminated site in the Upper Colorado River Basin, Wyoming, United States - RVT140D175 | ecosystem: Environmental > Terrestrial > Soil > Contaminated >...
AATTTGCCGTTGCCGGCATGGGCCGTCGACGTGGCGGCGATCATGGCGACACCGGCAAGGCCGGCAACCGCGATTTTGTGAAACTTGTTCATCTTCGTTCTCCTCAAGCTCCTAAGGCAGGGCCAAGCCCGCCTCGATGAGCATGAGGTATGGCCCACCCGGCCGGGCCCGTGTGTACTCCGGCACAATGCGGCAAACGCCAATGAAACCAGTGGGGTAGTCAGGCAATCGGGCAGGCCCGGCGCGATCCTGTCCGGCTGGGCTGCGGGCGTGGGCGGCCGGATCGGCGGGGCTGGCGGCAAATGCGGTGCATTCCACGAATTTCGCGGTTTGCGCTGCATCAATCCGCCGGCCGGCGAATTCATGGAAAACCGTTCCTCGAATTGCGCCTCGCCCTCCGCTATCTGGGCGCTGAGTGGTCAAAAGCATCGGCGATTGCGCTTGAATAGTCTGGCGTATAAGCGAAATGCCGCTGGCCAACGCGATTCAATGCGCGAGGCAGCGATGGGCGTAGTCGACATGAATTTGACGAAAACGGTGGAATACCCGGTGCCGGACGGCGTCCATGCCGTGAACGTGGTTTCGGTGCACCACTATACCGATCGCCTGTTCGCGTTCCGCACAACCCGGCCGGCCGGATTGCGGTTCCGTTCCGGCGAATTCGTCATGATCGGCCTGCCGAACGCTGCGCGGCCGGTATATCGCGCCTATTCGATCGCCAGCCCGGCGTGGGACGAGGAATTGGAATTCTTCTCGATCAAGGTGGCGGGCGGACCATTGACCGAGCACCTGCAAAGAATCGTCGCGGGCGACCTCGTGCTGATCAAGAAGAAGGCGACCGGCACGCTGGTCAATGACGCGCTGTTGCCGGGCAAGCGGCTCTACATGTTCGCGACCGGCACGGGCATTGCGCCGTTCGCCAGCCTCATTCGCGATCCCGAGACCTACGAGAAGTTCGATCAGCTGGTCCTGACGCACACCTGCCGGCTGAAGGCGGAATTGCGCTACGGCGAGGAACTGGTCGCCGGCTTGCGCGAAGACCCGCTGATCGGCGAATTCGCCGACCGGCTGACCTACTACCCCTCGACGACGCGCGAGGATTCGCCGCGCATGGGCCGGATCACGACGCTGATCGAAAGCGGCAAGCTGTTCGACGATCTCGGCGTGCCGCCGATCAATCCGGTCACCGACCGGGTGATGATCTGCGGATCGATGGCGATGCTGAAGGACGTTCGCGCGCTGGCCGAGGATGCGGGCCTGGCGGAGGGCTCGAATTCCGGACCCGGCACCTTCGTCGTCGAGCGCGCCTTCGTCGGCTGATCGCTATTTGGCAAAGGCATCGGCGAGGCGCTCCAGCGCCTGATCGATCCAGTAGCGCGGCGTGGCAAAATTGAACCGGATGAAGTGCTCGCCGCCGGGCCCGAATTGCGGACCTGGCGAAACGCCGATGCGGGCGCGTTCGGTGATGCGTTCCATATAGTCAGCGGCCGCCAGACCGGTACCGGAAAAATCGACCCAGGCCAGATAGGTCGCCTCGAGCGACATCGCGCGGGCACCGGGAATCGCGCGCGCGATGCCGTCGTCGAAATGATCTCGATTGGTCTGCAGATAGGGAAGCAGCGCGTGGAGCCACGCGTCGCCGCCGGAGAGCGCGGCCTCGGTCGCGATCATGCCGAACAGGTTGTAGGAGGCGAGCCCCGCCGCCATGACGCGGGCGTCGAGCTTTTTCTTCAGTTCCGGATTCGAGCAAATCGCCGCGCCGACATGGGCGCCGGCCAGATTGAACGTCTTGGTGGCGGCAACGCAGGTGATCAGCCGGTCCGTCGCGTCGGGCGCAACCATGGCGGTCGGCACGTGTCGGTGGCCGGGATAGACAAGATCGCAGTGGATTTCGTCCGACACCAGGATCAGGTCGCGTTCGATGCAGAGATCGGCAACCGCGCGAATCTCCTCGGCGCTCCAGACACGGCCGCCGGGATTGTGCGGCGAACAGAAAAAAACGACGCGCCCGCGCTCCGGAAACTCGCTGCGCAGTCGGTCGAGATCCATGTGGTGGCGACCCTGCCCGGTAAGCATCGGAACATTGTGAATCCGTCGGTCGTTGGCTTCGATGATCAGGCGGAAGGCGTGGTAGGCCGGCGAAAAGACGATCACGTCATCGCCCGGTTCGGTGAACGCCTGCAAGATCAGGCCGAGTGCCGAGACGACGCCCGGCGTCGTCGACAGCCAGGCCGGATCGGGCTCCCAGCCGTGGCGCCGCTTCAGCCACGCGCACTGCGCCGTGCGCCAGCTCTCGTTCGACGCGTAGTAGCCGTGCGTCGAGCGCTCGACCTCGGCCAGCAACGCCTGCCTGACCGCGGGCGGCGCGGCGAAGTCCATGTCGGCCACCCACATCGGGATCGCATCCGGCGCGTGAACACCGCACCCCATGCCGGCACGATCCCATTTGGCGGAATGCGTATTGCGTCGGTCGATTACCCTGTCGAAGTCGAATTTCATGATTGGCGCCGGTTTGAATGTTCCGGCGCATGTAGCGTGTTGGCCGCGCCGGGGGAATAGCCAACCGGCGCATTTGGCGAGCAACGCGATCCGGCTTCGCGGCCGGGCTTTTGTGCCGTCTTGCGGCGAATTTGCGGAACAGAGCCTGCGCCGTCGATGCGGACAGCGTGAATCGTCGCTTCACACTTTTTTCACGACAGCACGCATGCCCCGCGTGCCAATAATCTCTCGATTTCGGAACCCGGTGCGCGTCAACGACGCCAACGGCGGGTGCAAGGGTTCCGGAACACTATCGCCGGCGAATTCAGTGGGTGGGTTCGCCGGCACTTTTTAGCCGGCAGGGGCCGCCGGCGCGCGAGCGTCGCGCCGATCAAAACTCCGGAATGGCGCGCCGGCGGCGAAAAATTTGCCCGCAAGCAATTCTTTACAATCTATTTTCTGATCATTGAGATATCCTGATATAGTTTAGTTATTACCCGTTTTCTGCTAAAGATTACTATAAATATTGCTACTATACAAGTAATAATTGCCCTTTGTCTTTAAGAATTTCTTCGGGCCAGTGGTGTTCCCGTGTCTGGCCTCCCAACCCCACCAACAAGGAGATCAACGTGAAATCGAATCTTGCAATCAGGAAATCGTTCACCGCAGCCATCAAGGACAGTGGCAAGGTCAAGCTCGGGCATGCATCGGCACCCGCAACGGTCAAGGATAGCGGCAAGGTCAAGCTCGGCCATGCATCGGCGCCAGCCTCGGTCAAGGACGGCGGCAAGGTCAAGCTCGGGCATGCATCGGCGCCGGCCGCGGTCAAGGACACCGGCAAGGTCAAGCTTGGACATGGCATGGCGCCGGCCGCGGTCAAGGACACCGGCAAGGTCAAGCTTGGACATGGCATGGCGCCGGCTGCGGTCAAGGACACCGGCAAGGTCAAGCTCGGCCACGGCATGGCGCCGGCGGCGGTCAAGGATGGCGGCAAGGTCAAACTCGGACATGGTATGGCGCCAGCGGCGGTCAAGGACACCGGCAAGGTCAAGCTCGGCCATGGATGCGCGCCGGCGGCCATCCGAACTTCACGATAAGGGTTCAACAGACGGGGAGGGTGAGGCAGCCTGTGGCTGCCTTGCCGGACTGGCATGATCACCTTTTATCGCGTTATCGACGGCGGCATCGGCCCACAAAAGGCCGACAAGTCCGCGAACGGCACCCTCCCGACGAACGGATACCGCTTCTGCGAGCCGGTGCGTACCGCGAATTCATTCGGCTGGTATGTCTTCCTGCCGATGGAGCTTTGGCTGCTCTTCGACGGCAGCGAAATCCAGTGGAGCTTGGACCAGGGCGAAAACTGGTATCTGCTCGCAGACGCGATCCAGTATCCCGACTTTGCCGCCAGGTTCGATGCGGCGGCGCCGGAGGAGGCGAGGGGGTATTCGCCGCCGTTCCTGTCTCGCACCAACGATCTCGACATCGTCCAGATCTGGACCGGGCATTTCGCCCGGACCCAGGAAGGAATCGGATCCTATGTGCGCTCACCGGTAAACCTGCCGAACGGCCTCGATCACATAGTGCTCGAAGGCGTCGTACAGACCGAATGGTGGTTCGGGCCGCTGTTTGCCAATGTGCGAATCAACAAGCGAGGCGCGCCGGTAATTTTCCGCGCCGACCGACCGTTCCTGCAGGTCCAGCCGTTTTCGAATGCGCTGATGCGGGATTTCGAAGCCTCCGAAATCGTCGAGCACGATGGCCTGGAAGGGATGTCGGCGGTGGAGTGGCAAGACTATCGGGCCACCATCGTGCACCGCATGCAGACGCGTACGCGTCTCGGCCAGTACGCGGCCGAAGCACGCAAACGCGCGTCCGCTGGAGGCAAGGCGATGGAACCGGCCGAGTAGCGTCTACGACGAACCGCGACGAAGATTTCGCGGTGTCGCTAGTCGGGAACGCCAGCCGCGCGCAAGGCGGTGGCAACGCTTTGGCCGAAACGGAACTGGGCCGCCGGGTGAGTCCGCAAAAAGGAGCGGACGGTGAAATCGGGCCGGCGGCGGATCAGGTCCGCACCTGCGGTGCGGGCCTCCCTGCGCCGGCCGAGATAGTGGAGCGCGCAAATGCGTCCGCGCAGCGTTGAAACGTGGTTCGGGTTCCGGGCAAAGGAACGGTCAGCCAGGGCGAGCGCTCGATCATATCTGCCGGCGGAAAAATAGGCGGTCACGGCAAGCGAATCGTAAAAGTAGCCTAGAGGGTCTAACGGCGAGAGCATGCGTGCCCTGTCGACCGCGTCGATCGCAGCGTCGCCGCGATCAGCATAAGCATGCAACACGCCGCGCAATAGCCATGACATCGATTCGTTGGGATTGATCCCGATTGCCTGGTCGAAGCGATGCTCGGCAATATCCAGGCGTTGCATCAGATTGTTGGCGATCGCGCCGTCGATCGTGAGCGCGAAGGGATCCTCCGGATCAAGGTCGAGCGCGCGCGCGGTGCAGTCGCGGGCCTTGGCGGTGTCGTCGGCAATGTCGGCACTCCAGCCGTTGAACACCGAAAGCAGATACCATTCGCCGAACCAGGCATGGGCTTCGGCCGAATGCGGCCGGCGGCGGATCGCCTCCTCGATCAGTTCGCGGGAGCGCATGAAGCGGCGCGGGCTCAACTGATGCATCATGCCGACCGCGGCAACCAGCAAATGGTGGTCTTTGAGCGCTGCGAGGCTGCGGCCGTGCGTGTGGGTGATGGCCTCATCGGCGATACTGCGACCGACGGCCTGGACCACATTGCCAATCGCCGTATTGTCGCCAGCGAAAAAGGCATCGATCCGGTCATTGGCTGTTTGCGACCACAGAATCCGGCCGGAAGCGGCGTCGATGAAGTCGACATCCAGAACCGCCCTTCCGTCGGCCACGCGCAGGCTGCCGTTGAGGCAGTAGTCGACGCCGAGCTTGTCGCGCAGCGCGCTTGTCCCGAGCGTGCCCCTGCAGAATTCCCGGCTCGACAGGTGCGAAATCACGCCGAGCAGGCGCGAACGCGAGAGCGAACGGCAAATCTGTTCGGCAAGCCAGTCGCCCATCAACGCCTGCGAGGGACTCCCCGAGACAAGACGGAAGGGGAGCGTCGTGATCATCGGCAGGATCGGCGCAAGCGGCGATTGGTTGCGCAAGCTGTAGAGCGACTGCACCTGTTCCGGATTTGCCCGGATTGCGTTCAGCCAAAGCAGGAACTGCTCTTCGCGGATTTCGAAGCCTTCGAGGAATTCGCCGTTTCCCGGCTGTCCGATGAAACGGACCTTGTCGAGATCCAATGCGACTTCGGAATGCGTGACCGCCAGCAACTCGGCAAATGCCGCGCCCATGCGCCCCTTGATATCGGACAAGGCGCGCCGCAGGCTCTGGCGCCCGGTGTCGTAACAGCCGGTGCCCCATAATGTCTGTTGCAAAAAGGCTCGGCTGCGCCGTCCGAAGGGGGCGGTCGCCAGGAGCGCGAACAACGCTTTGTGCTTGGCCCCGTTCAGTTCAAAATTCTGGCCGTCGCAGCCGCGAACCTGGCATGCGCCGAACAAATTGATCTCGAGGAGCTTTGCTCCCACAGTTCCCCCCGGAGTCGGAAACCTGATTAAGCGCGCCTGCGCTTGTCCATGCAATGGGCTGTCGCAGGAAAAATCATACTTTAGGTCGTCTCAAGCCAGCGGCAGAACTTGAAATTCTCTCAGTAATCGGCTCAGCAACTGCACCCGCGCCAGGCGCAACCGCATTTCCGGGATGACCGCGCGCTTGGAATTTTCGATCTTCGTGCGTAGGATTTTGCCGGCCGGGTTTGGGCGCAAGGGAGATTTCGATGGATTTGCAAGGCGAACACCGTTTGGGGCTCGGTCGCGAGCAGGTGTGGGAACTGCTCAACGATCCGGAAATTCTTCGCCAGTGCATCCCGGGCTGCCAGGAACTCGAAGCAACCGGCAAGGATGGCTTCACCGCCAAGGTCGTGCTCAAGATCGGTCCGGTAAAGGCGACGTTTTCGGGCTCGGTTGATCTGCGCGACAAGGTCTATCCCGAAAGCTACCGCATCGTCGGCGAGGGCAAGGGCGGGATCGCGGGGTTTGCCAAAGGCGGCGCCAAGGTCCATCTCGCGCCGGACGGCGAGGGAACCTTGCTCTCCTATGACGTGGACGCACAGGTCGGCGGCAAGATCGCGCAACTCGGCAGCCGGCTGATCGCCTCCACGTCGAAAAAGCTGGCGGCGCAGTTTTTCGACAAGTTCGCCGAACTGGCGGCAGAGCGCGCCTAGCGCACGGAAACGCGCGAACTGGCGCGCTTCTCAGGCGGCGATCGCGCCCGGGCCGGGAACAGCCTTGGGCGGACATTTTCCGGCAATGATCATTCCGAGGACAGCGTCATGGTCGACATCGTCGGTGTGCGCGGTGCCGACGACCTTGCCGTTCTTCATGACGGTCAGCCGGTCGGACAAATCGAAGACGTCATGCAGGTCGTGACTGATCAGGAATATGCCGATGCCCTCGGCCTTGAGCTGCTTGATCAGTTCGCCGACCTGGGCGGTTTCGGCCGGTCCCAGCGCCGCGGTCGGCTCGTCCATGATCAGGATGCGGGCGTTGAAATGGATGGCGCGGGCGATCGCTACCGATTGGCGCTGGCCGCCCGATAGCTTGACCACCGGTTCCTTGAAGCGCCGGAAATTCGGGTTGAGACGGTGCATGACATCGCGGCATTCGGCTTCCATCGCCACATCGTCGAGCGTGCCGAAGCGAGTGCGCAGTTCGCGGCCGAGATAGAGATTGGCGGCGGCATCGACGTTATCGGCGAGCGCCAGCGTCTGGTAGATCGTTTCGATGCCGAGGGCCTTGGCGTCGCGCGGATTGCCAATCTCGGCTTCCTGGCCGTCGACGAAGATCTTGCCGTGATCGCGCCGGTAGGCGCCCGACAGAATCTTGATCAGCGTCGACTTGCCGGCGCCATTGTGGCCGAGCAGGCCGACGACTTCTCCGGGGTAGAGATCGATGCTGGCGTGGTCGACGGCCTTGATGCCGCCGAAGGCAATCGAGATGTCGCGCATCTCCACAAGCGGCGCCTTGCCGTTCGCTGCGGCGGCCTTCGGCTTTGCCGGTGCGGCCGGTTTGGCGCGCGACGGCTTTTTCGCCTTGACCGCCTTGGCGCGTTTGGTCCGAGCAGCCATCATCTTCTCCCGTTATTTGGCGCGCCTGCGATAGATCTGGTCGACCCAGACCGCCGCGACGAGCACCGTGCCGACCACCATATCCTTGTAGGCGGATTCGAAATTCATCAGCGTCATGCCCGATTGCAGCGACTGCATCAGCAGGGCGCCGAGCATGGCGCCGTAGATCGTGCCGATGCCGCCGCCGAGCGATGTGCCGCCGATCACCGCGGCGGCGATGACGTAGAGCTCGTTGAACAGGCCGAGTGAATTGGTGGCTGAGTCGAGGCGGGCAGACGAAATCATTGCCGAGATCGCGACGAGCACTCCCATCAGCATGAACACGCGAACGGTCAACGCCTTGGTGTTGATGCCGGCCAGTTCGGCCGCCTCCGGGTTGCCGCCGGTAGCGTAAACGTAGCGGCCGAAGCGCGTGCGCGTCGCGATGAAGGTCATGACGAAGCCGACGGCGACGGCAATCAGCACCGGAATCGAATAGCCGGTATAGTAGATGAGCCCGTTCACGCAGCGGACGATCTGCTCTCCCGCCATGCAGATCGCGGCTCCATCAGAAAACTCGACTCCCTGAGGAATGGGAATGGCATTCGCCACCGCATAGTTCTCGATGATTTTCGGCGCCCACGGATAGGAATTAACGATCAAAGTGATGCCGAGCACGATGGCACTGCCGACAATGGCCAGAAACCACTCGGCCCAGACCGGACGCAACGGGAACTTGAAGCGCCTGCGCTGCCGTCGGCCGCTCAAAATGGCGAGCACGATGCCGGCGCAGGCGAGAACGGCCAGAATCCAACTCCATGTCGGCCCGACCGAAGCAAGCGGCCCGTTGCCGCCCAACAGCTTGAAGGTCTTGTCCATCGGCGCGACGGTCTCGCCGCGAATTACCCACCAAGCGAGGCCGCTATAAGCGATGAGGCCGCCAAGCGTGACGATGAAGGACGGAATGCCGGCATACGCGATCAGCACGCCGTTGATAAATCCGAGCAACAGCCCAAGGCCGATGCCGAACAGGACGGCGAGGATCCAGATCGAACCGTGGCCGACGCCAAACCATTTGCCGAGCATATAGACCTGCAGGTATCCCATGCTGACCGCGATCGTCGACAACATGGAGCCAACCGAAAGGTCGATGTTGCGCATGACAATGATCAGCACCATGCCGGTCGTCATCACCGCAATCGACGAACTCTGGACGAGGAGAGTCCACAGATTTCGCGGCGACAGGAAATAGCCGCCGAGCAGGCTGTCGGGATTCGCCACATTGGCGCGGTACGCCGTGCCAATTTCGAAGCCGAGCCAGATCAGCAGCAGGGCCGCGACCATGCCCAGCATGCGCGTGTCGATTTCGGTGGCGCGCAGAAAGCGGGTGATTGCCCCTTCTTCGGACATCGCGGGACTCTGCGATCCCTGCGTGATTTCTGCCATCGTTGCCTCCCCCTCCAGCAGCCAGGTGCGAGCTGCAACAGAAAACCGCGCCGCTGGATCAGCGGCGCGGTCATGATGTTTCACTTCAGCAATGGAGGCAAGCGGTCAGCCGCAGGCTTTGACGGTTCCCGCCTTCACGCCGGCGCAAGCCTCTTCCTTCTTGATCCAGCCGGCATCGATCACTTCGCCGAGGGTATCCTTGGTGATCGGGTTCGGAGCGAGCAGGATCGAGTTCATCTCGACGCCCTTCTTGCCGTCGCTGAACTTTGCAACACCGGGCAGCTTGTCGATCGGGGTGCCGTCGGCCATGGCGACGGCTGCTTCCGCCGCGACCTTGCCGAGGGCGCGGCTATCCTTCCAGACCGAGACCAGCTGGGTGCCGAGCGCAACGCGGTTGAGCGCCGCCTTGTCGCCGTCCTGACCGGTCACGGGAACCGTGCCGGCAAGGCCCTGCGCATCGAGCGCGGCGACGACGCCGCCGGCCATGCCGTCGTTCTCGGAGATGACCGCGTCGACCTTGTTGTTGTTGGCGGTCAGGCACTGCTCCATGTTCTTCTGGGCCTGATCGGGCTTCCAGCCGTCGGTGAAGGTTTCGCAGACATTCTTGATCTTGCCGGCGTCCATCTGCGCTTTCAGCACTTCGGTGATGCCTTGGAACAGGAAGGTCGCATTCGGGTCGCCCTTGTCGCCCTTGATGAAGGCGAAGTTGCCTTCCTTCTTGCCCTTTTCCAGCATCGTCTTGGCCATCAGGCGGCCGACGCCGACGTTGTCGAAAGTGATATAGAGGGCGTCCGGATGCTCGAACTGGACATCATAGGCGATCGCCTTGATGCCGGCGTCGGTGATCTTGGCGATCGAAGGCAGGATCGCGTCGGAGTCGAAGGCGACGACCATGATGACGTCGACCTTCTGCGAAATCAGGCCCTCGATGTCGGCGGCCTGCTTCTGGGCCGAACCCTGGGCGTCGGTCGACAGGAAATTGTCGCCGGCTTTCTCGACCACCGCCTTGATCGCGGCTTCATCGGTTTTCCAGCGTTCTTCCTGAAACGTCTTCCAGGAAACGGCGATCGTCTTGCCTGCCGCCAGTGCCGGACCGGCCACAGAAACAGCGAATACGGCGCCCATCAGGGCCGTAGTGATTCTCTTCATGAAGTCCTCCCAGTTCACTCGAAATCCGGCGCGAGCACGCCACGACCCACCTATTTAATTCGAGGGTCGAAAAAAATAGTGACTTAGTTCGGAGCCTGTGTCAATTTGGAAATTGAGGAGTGCGGGAGCTAGCAACCGGCGACGCCGGGATGCGCTTCCGTCATGGGGTTTCGGGAGGAACAGCGTTGTTTGCCGCGACGGTGCTGACCAGTCGTTCGGACGATTTGCGCAAGCGAAACCGGCGCGCCGTGCTTGCGGCATTGCGCCAGGCGCCCGCGGTTTCGCGCACGGAACTGACCGGCGGGACCGGGCTGAGCGCGGCCACCGTTTCGGCGATCGCGAGCGAGTTGCTGGCCGAGCGTGTGCTGGTGCAGGACAAGCCGCAACTGGCGGTTAACCAAAAGCGTGGCCGGCCGGCGGTGTCACTTGCATTCAATCCGGACAATTGTGTTGTCGCGGTCGCCAGTCTTCGCGTAGGCGCGGTCAATGCCGCAATCTACGACTATTCCGGCGCCGAAATCGCTGCCGACCAACAGGTCATCCGCACGGACAATCCCGATCTCGGAGACATCACGCTTGCGATCGGCGGGCTCTGTGAAGGCATGCTGCAAGGCCTGGCGGCAACGCGCAGCGAACTGCGCGCAATCAATGTCGGCGTCCAGGGGATAACCGACATTGCCGAGACGACGATGATCTGGTCGCCGATCACGCGCAAGAAGAACCTGCCGATCGCGAGCGCGCTGCATTCGCGTTTCTGCGTGCCGGTTCGGGTGGGCCACGACTGCAGCCGCATCGTCGTTGCATTGCGCGCCATGGAGCGCGAGCGGCTCGGCAATCACTTCGCGGTCGTGCTGCTTTCGCACGGCATCGGCATGGGCATATTCCAGAACGGCCGCCTGCTGCATGGCGAGCGATCCTCGGCGATGGAATTCGGCCACCTTTCCTATCAGCCCGATGGCGCGCTTTGCCGTTGCGGCAGGCGCGGCTGCATCGAGGCTTATGCGGGCGACTATGCGATCCTGCGCACGGCGCGCGGCGAACCGGAAGACGCCCTGCCGGTCGGCGTCGTCACCCAAGCGGAACTGGACGAGATTGAACGGCGCGCCCGCGCCGGCGACCCGCAGGCAATGCTGGCATGCGAACGCGCCGGCGCAGCGATCGGTGTCGGGATTGCCAACATGTTCGCGCTGGTCGATCCGTTCCCGGTGGCGCTGGTCGGCAAAGGCGCGATGCTGCTCGAATTCATGCGCCCGAAAATGCTGGAGATGATCGGCCGGCGCACGCTAGTCTCCGAATTCGACGAACCGCTCGTCGTCAGCCATCGCGACGACATCCGGATCATCCTGCAAGGCTGCGCCCTGGCGGCACTCGGCGAAGTCGACGCACTGATCGCGCATTCGATCTGACGTCGACGATCCGACGCCAGATCCGCGGTTCGGGTCTCATCTCCGGTTGGGTCGCCGCCGAAAAAGAACGCCCGGTTCAGCGCCCACGGTTGCGGCGTGCTTCCATCGCAATGGCGAGCAGTTCCTCGCCGGCTTGCGCGCCGGCAAGCGCCGGCATCGCGCGAACGGCCAGCGAAGCTTCGGCGAGGCGATGGCAGGCGCGCGCGATTGCGGGACCGTTCCAGATCGCAAGCGCCCTGGAAAAAGCGTCGCGGCGCGAGAAATGCAATGGCGGGCGCATCGCGCCGGTGGCCGCCATCGCGGTTTCCCGGCCGGAATCCATGCGATGACGGGCCAGCTGCAGCGCCTGGAAGTGGCGGAGCGCGGCGAGCAACGCCATGTCGGAGGCGCCGCCCGCGGCCTCGAATCTGTCGAGCAGGATCGCCGCCTGCGCAAAGTCGCCGATTGCCGCCGCATCGATGAGATCGTCCGCCGCCATCGTGGAAACGTCACCGACTACGGCCTTGACGTCGTCAAGCGTGATCGTGCTGTTGTCGACGCAATACAGAGCGAGCTTGGCAATTTCGTTGCGCGAAGCGCCGCGGTCGCCACCGAGCATTCCGCGCAGGAGCGACCTGGCGTCCGCTTCGATCGCCAGACCGGCAGCGGCGACCTCCGTCTCGATCAACCGGTCGAGCGCGGCTTCATTGTCCGGATAACACGGGATCGCCAGTGCGGAGGGCGCAGATTCGAACGCCTTGCGCAATGGCGAATCCTTTTTCAGGTCGCCGGCCTCGACCACGATGCGACATTCCGGCGCCGGTTTTTCCAGCACCGGCTTCAGCGCGCCGGCAAGATTGCGCCGGGTCGCACCGGATACGCGGATCAAGCGTTCGCCCCCGAACATCGAGACCGTGTAGGCCTCTTCGACGATGCGGTTGGGGTCGGCCGCGGCGATGTCGGCGTCGATGCGCACATGCGCGAATGCATCGGCGCGGTCGACGCCGAACGCGGCGCACAACGCATCGGCGGATTCACAGACGAGGCCTGCATCCGGCCCGTAGACAAGATAGGTCGAATAGCGCAGGTCGGGTTTTCGGACGAAGCGGTCGGTTTCGCTGGCCCTGATTACGGCCATGCGCTTCAGCTCCCGGGCGGTCGGCTCAGAATTCCGGCAACCGCCAGCCGGACGGCTTCCGCCGCCTCGCGGGCGGCACGGTTTTCAGCGTCGCGAATCGCGCGGTCATTGGCAAAATTCTGCGATGTGCGGTCGTAGGAAGCGGTAGCGACGCGCGAGCCTTTGGCGATCGGCTCCTTGGTGCGCGCATCGAGCAGTTCATAGCCGGCATTCACGGTCACGGAGCCGGCGGTATTGTCGCGCGCCTCGCGGGAGGCGGCGAAGGCCGAACCGAACGAAGTGATGCGCAGGCGCAATTCGTAGACCGGTTCGGCGGAACCCTTGCCGCCTTCGAACAGGAAAATCAGCTCGTTGCGCACCTGCTGGGCGACACGCGTGTCGACCTCCGGAATGTAGATCTGCTGCAACGCATAGGCCGAGGCGTCGGGCGAGTAGGTACCGGTTCCGTAAAGCGGGCGATAGAGACAGCCGGACAATCCGGCGATGCCGATCATGGCCAGCGCCACAACGACAGATCGCCGCCGCACCCGCGAAATACGTCCATTTCGAATTTCGATCATTCCGGTTGCCCGCTCATGCGACGATGTTGACGATTCTTTTCGGCACAACAATGACCTTTTTCGGCTTTTTGCCGGAAAGCACGCGCCGGATCGCCTCGTCGGCAAGCGCGGCGGCGATAACCTCGTCCTGCGAAGCGTCGACCGCAACCGTGATCTCGGCACGCTTGCGGCCATTGACCTGAACGGGAAGCATGATCGTTTCGTCGAGGACGAGGGCGGAATCGAATTTTGGCCACGGCTCGGCGGCGACGATACCCTTGCGCCCGAGTTTCAGCCAGCATTCTTCGGCCAGATGCGGCATCACCGGGGCGATCATCTGGACGAGGATCGAAAGCGTTTCGGCCAGGGCAGCGCGATCTGCCGGCGCTTGCGGCGCACTTTCGACGGCCGGGGCAATTTCATTGACCAATTGATGGACGCGGGCGATCGCCTTGTTGAAGGCGAGCCGTTCAAAGTCATTGCCGACGGCCTTCAGCGTCTTGTGGGCGGCGCGGCGGGCGGCGGCAGCTTCGGCGGTGGCGCCGGCCGGATCCGCGTCGGCGCGAAACCCCGCACCGGCCTGCATGAGCCGCCAGATGCGCTGAACAAAACGGTGCGAGCCCTCGACGCCGGCCTCCGTCCAGATGACGTCACGGTCGGGCGGCGAATCCGACAGCATAAACCAGCGCGCCGTGTCGGCGCCGTAGCCGGCGATGATGTCGTCGGGGTCGACCACGTTCCTCCTCGATTTCGACATCTTCTCGATCGGGCCGATTTCGATCTCGTCGTCGGTCGAAAGCAGGGTGGCGCGCCGCCTGCCGTCGGTCTCCTCGACCTTGACTTCGGCCGGGGTGACGTAGCCCTTCGGGCCCTTGTAAGTCTCGTGGATCACCATGCCCTGGGTAAACAGGCCCTGGAATGGCTCCTCGACCTCCGTGACATGGCCGGTCGCCTTCATGGCGCGCACAAAGAAGCGCGAATAGAGCAGATGCAGGATCGCGTGCTCGATACCGCCGATATACTGGTTGACCGGCAGCCAGCCGTTCGGCCCGTCAACCTGTTCGAGCGTCGTCGGCCGCTCCTCGTTCCACGGATCGGTGAAGCGGGCGAAATACCAGGATGAATCGACGAAGGTGTCCATCGTGTCGGTATCGCGCCGCGCCCGAGCCCCGCAGTTCGGGCAGGCAACGTGCTTCCAGGCTGGATGGTGATCCA
>Ga0214472_10004630_pt1 | contig 14515 bp, 18 predicted proteins | sample RVTome_6_FD_207662 | JGI IMG/M metagenome (GOLD analysis project Ga0214472, IMG submission 207662) | Soil microbial communities from uranium-contaminated site in the Upper Colorado River Basin, Wyoming, United States - RVT140D175 | ecosystem: Environmental > Terrestrial > Soil > Contaminated >...
TCGCTGCCGCTGCCGATAAAATTTATGCGAACAAAGCCAGTATTGTTGGCTCAATCGGCGTCATTATGGCTGGTTTTGGTTTTGTAGATGCGATTGAAAAACTAGGTATTGAACGACGATTACTTCATGCAGGTGAAAACAAAGGCTTCATGGATCCTTTCCAGCCATTAAAACAGGATGAAGCCAATCATGTGCAAGGACTTCTTGGTGAAATTCATCAACAGTTTATCGATGTTGTTAAAGATGGACGTGGTGACAGGCTGGTTGACGATGAGAAACTTTTTTCAGGTCTAATCTGGTCAGGGGAAGAAAGCATCAAGCTTGGCCTGGTCGATGAATTAGCCAGTGCAAGCCAGGTTGCACGGGATGTTATTGGTGCTGAAGATATCGTTGATTATACAAAGAGAGAGAATTATCTGGATCGATTTGCTAAACAAATGGGTTCGGCTATGCTGCAAAGCCTGAGTGAAAGGTTAAAGTTTCAATAAAAAAGAAAGCCACAGAAATCACTGAGCTCACAGAGAAAAGCAAAAATAGAACAAAAAAGCGCAAAAATAATGACTGGTAGATAATCAATGATTATTGATTCAAAGGCTAGATAGCTTAAAAGGTTTTCTCTGTGCTCTCCGTATCCTCTGTGGCAATTACTAGTTTAGGGTATTTTTATTCCCTGGTTTCGTAACATTTCACAAAGTCGAATTAACGGTAATCCAATCAACGCGGTTGGATCATCGCCTTCCATTTTTGATAGTAAACTTATTCCTAGTTGTTCAGACATAAAACTGCCCGCGCATTGATATGGCTGTTCCTTGTTTAAATAATCCTCTATTTCAATATCACTGAGCTCTCGAAAACATACACGATATTTAATGACATCTTTTTCCAGGGCTTGAGATGTTGTATTAAATACACATAAGCCCGTATAAAAAACTAATGATTTTCCACTCATCATTGCCAATTGTTGTTTAGCCTTTTCATGATTTCCAGGTTTCCCCGGAATATTGCCATCGCACTCCAGAGTCTGGTCTGAACCGATAATGAGGGAATCGGCATGATTTAAGCCTACACGTTTTGCTTTTTCCTCAGCAAGACGAATAACATAATCGTTTATAGACTCAGCCTCCAGGCGTTGTTCATCTATATCAGGTGACTCGCAAATAAACTCGATATGAAGGCGCTCCAGAAGCATTTTCCGATAGGGTGATGATGAAGCAAGTATGATATTTAAGTTAATTTTGGCTCTCCGATGAGCAAATTAGTCGTTTATTTTGGCTAAATATAAATAAATATCAAATAAGTCAGTAATTTAACTAAATATCGTTGATATTATTTTGACACTATCAGGCTCTATCGATAAAATTCGCCGCCTAATGCCATCTGACCTGTCGGAATCCATTAATCCATTGCGTCTAGCCAAATCCAGAGAACGGATTGAAGGTAGCCTGCAACTTGATTCTTTTAAACGTCTTAAAGACGTTTTGCAGGATAATTCGGATAAACTGCAATATTGCTTATCCTTTGATTTTGATGAGTCAGGCACTTGTGTCGTTGAGTCTGTTATTGATGGCAGATTGGTACTTGAATGCCAGAGATGTCTTAACCCTGTAGTTATTGATATCCATAAGTGTTCATTACTTGGAGTAGTTAAAGATAAAGACGAGATTGATGCTTTAGACAAAAAGTATGAGCCGTTACAATTAGATGAGGAAACTATTTCTGTCGTAGATTTGATTGAGGATGAATTGTTGTTGTCCATCCCGATCTCGCCATTACACGCAGAAAATGAATGTTCTGGGAAAGAAGTTTTAGACCAGATTAATGCTGACGCAAAGCCGAGACCTTTTGCAGCTTTAGCCGCATTAAAAAAGAAATAAAGATTTATATTTTATTATTTAGGAGACAAGCTTCATGGCTGTTCAAAAAACTAAAAAATCAACTTCAAGAAGAGATATGCGTCGTTCACATGATGCTTTGACTTCATCTACATTATCAATTGAACCGACTTCAGGTGAAGTTCATCTTCGACATAATGTTAGTGCGGATGGATATTATCGTGGTAAAAAAGTGGTTACGGTTAAACAAGATCAGGAATAATTAAGTTAAAACCTGTTTATTCAGAGATAGAATAAATCACTCTGGGTAGTCTATGTCATTAAATTCAACAATAGCACTTGACGCAATGGGTGGAGATTTTGGCCCATCTGAGATAGTGCCGGCTGCGCTTTCTATTCTTAAAAAACATCCTGAGCTGAGTCTTATTCTCGTTGGAAAAGAGGATATGATTCGTGATGAGTTGAAAAAACATAATGCAGTGGAACATAATCGAATTAAGCTGGTTCATGCTCCTGAAATTGTCGAAATGCATGAAGCACCTTCACACGCATTACGTAACAAAAAAGAATCTTCCATGCGTTATGCTATTGAATTAGTTCGAGATGGTAAAGCTGCCGCCTGTGTTAGTGCCGGTAATACTGGCGCATTAATGGCAACGTCAAGATTTGTTTTAAAAATGCTTCCGGGAATGGATCGTCCTGCTATTTGCACCATTTTACCTGGCACGAAAGGACATACACATGTGCTTGATCTGGGTGCTAATGTTGATTCAAGTTCTGAGCAATTATTTCAATTTGCCATTATGGGCGCACAGTTAACCAGCGCTGTCGAAAATAAAGAAAACCCGACTATTGCACTTTTAAATGTCGGTGAAGAAGACATTAAAGGAAATGATCGAGTAAAACAGGCAGCTGCTTTACTTGAAGAAAGTCATTTGAATTATATTGGCTTTGTTGAAGGAACTGATCTGTATACAGGTGAAGTAGATGTCATTGTTTGTGATGGCTTCGTTGGTAATATTGCATTGAAAGCAAGTGAAGGACTGGCTGAATTCCTTCGTCATCATGCGACAGAACAATTTAAAAGCGGTCTTTATTCCAGGTTTGCTGCATTAGTTGCGATGCCTGTATTAAAAACATTGAAACGTAAAATTGATCCAAAAAATTATAATGGAGCTTCATTGCTTGGCCTTAGAGGAATTGTCATAAAGAGTCATGGCAGTGCAGATAGAGTCTCTTTTGCTACCGCTATTGAAGAAGCAATCATCGAAGTTGAAAAAAATGTTCCGGAAAGAATCAATGCGAAACTGGAACAATTATTAATTGATAGGCAAAGTCTTTAATGTTTTCAAAAATTACGGGCACAGGCTCTTATTTGCCGGAACGTATATTAACTAATACTGAACTTGAAACGATGGTTGATACATCGGATGAATGGATAAGATCACGTACAGGTATTGAAAAAAGACATATCGCGGCTGAGAATGAAACGACATGTGATCTTGCTGAAAAAGCAGCCTTAAACGCAATCGAAGCCTCAGGAAAAAAAGCTACTGATATCGATCTTATTATTGTTGCAACAACAACGCCTGATGTTATTTTTCCAAGTACAGCGTGTCTTTTACAACAACGCCTGGATATTCATGGCTGTCCCGCATTTGATATACAAGCAGTCTGTACTGGCTTTATTTATGCCATTAGCATCGCCGATCAATTCATTCGAAATAACAACGCTAAATGTGTATTGGTTGTTGGCGCAGAAACGTTGTCGCGTATTGTTGACTGGCAAGACAGAGATACCTGTGTACTGTTTGGTGACGGCGCAGGAGCAGTGATTCTTGAAGCAAGTGAAAAAGCAGGTATTTTATCAACACATATTCATGCTGACGGGAAGTATCAACATTTATTAAATGTACCCGCCGGAATTTCATCAAATCATGATCAACTTAAAACAAACAATGCATATATAAAAATGCAAGGTAATGAAGTGTTTAAAGTCGCTGTTAACACACTTGGCCGCATTGTCGATGAGACTCTGGCTGCTAATTCCATGCAGAAAAAAGACATTGACTGGTTGGTGCCACATCAGGCCAACACACGCATCATTTCCGCTACGGCGAAAAAACTGGACATGTCTATGGATCACGTTGTTTTAACCGTCGACCAACATGGCAATACTTCGGCTGCATCAGTACCATTAGCTTTAGATACGGCTGTTAGAGATGGCCGCATAAAAGAAAACGAGATCATATTACTAGAAGCGTTTGGTGGTGGTTTTACCTGGGGCTCAGCGTTGTTACGTTATTAATATTTATTTCATTAGAAAAATTAAATGAGTATTCAATCTAAATTTGCCGTTGTTTTTCCTGGACAAGGCTCTCAATCGCCCGGCATGATGAATGGTTTACTCGAATTCCAACCTGACATTAAAAATATATTTAATAGCGCATCAGAAATATTGTCTTATGATCTTTTAGATGTAATTACATCCGGCCCTGAAGAAAAACTGAATCAAACAGAAGTTACTCAACCTGCATTACTGGTAACAGCTTATGCAACATGGGTAATATTAAAAAAGCAATTAGATTCAATGCCATCAGTTTTGGCGGGACATAGCCTGGGAGAATATACAGCGTTGTTGTGTGCAAATGTTATCTCTTTTGAAGATGCTGTTACTTTGGTAGCGGAACGAGGGCGATGTATGCAAAAAGCCGTGCCTGGCGGTGTAGGAGCAATGGCGGCAATTTTGGGTCTGGATGATGAACAAGTGATACGGGTTTGTGCGGATGTTGCAGGAGATGAAATTGTTTCTGCCGCTAATTTTAATTCTCCAGGACAAATTGTAATTGCCGGTCACAAGCAGGCCGTTGATAGAGCTATTGATGCGGCAAAAGAAGCCGGCGCTAAACGGGCTATGTTATTGCCAGTTAGCGTGCCATCTCATTGCATGTTAATGAAAGAAGCGGCTGACGAATTTGAAATATTATTAAATAAAGTAACTTTTAAAGATGCTGAAATACCTGTTTTACAAAATGTAGATGCAAAATCAAAATTATCATCCATTGAAATCAAAACAGCATTACTTGAGCAACTCTATAAACCTGTTCGTTGGGTTGATAGTATTTATGCTATGAAAAACATGCATATAACAAAAATCATTGAATGCGGTCCTGGCAAAGTACTTTCAGGTTTGATTAAACGTATTGATAATTCATTTGAATTGTTTTCTATTCAAGATCAAACTTCTTTAGAAAAAGCGACAGGTAATTGTTAAAGAGTAAAGAATATGAGTGATAATTTTAAAGATAAAGTTGTTTTAGTAACCGGTGCCAGTCGCGGTATAGGCAAAGCGATTGCGACTAAATTTGCCGGGCAGGGTGCTTTTGTTATCGGTACAGCTACAACGGAAAATTCCGCAGCTCAAATATCAGAATATCTTGAGACCGGTAAATACCTGGGGCTTGGTCTGGTATTAAATATTGCAGAAAAGTCCTCGGTTGAAGAATTTGAAAATAAACTCAAAGAATTTAACGCGCCAAATATACTGATTAATAATGCTGGCATTACTCGTGACAACCTTTTAATGCGAATGAAAGATGATGAATGGGAAGATGTGATGAATACTAATCTGACCGGGATGTATCGTGTTACAAAATTGTGCTTGCGAGCCATGATGAAAGCGCGCTACGGACGCATCATTAATATTAGTTCGGTTGTAGCTTTATCCGGCAATCCCGGGCAAACAAATTATTCAGCAACAAAAGCAGGAATGATTGGCTTTACACGTTCTCTGGCAAGAGAAGTAGGCTCCAGAGGAATTACTGTTAATGCTGTCGCACCGGGATTTATTGAAACCGATATGACAAATGAGTTATCTGATGAAATACGTGAATCGATATTAAAACAAATTACTTTGGGTCGTTTGGGGCAAGCTGAAGAGGTTGCTGCTGTAACTGAATTTCTGGCATCAGATAATGCCGCTTATATAACAGGACAAACACTGAGTGTAAATGGCGGTATGTACATGGGATAAAACTAGAAATTACTTTTAATTAATAATTTAAATAATTGAATTATATATACTTATAAATCGAAGTGTAATCAAACTTGCAAGAAGATTTCATTTCACTAAACTTAGCACACGCAAATTGACCCACAGGGTCACAAGGGAGGAATTGTCCATCATGAGTAGTGTTGAAGAACGCGTAAAAAAAATCGTTATAGAACAGCTAGGCGTTAAAGAAGAAGAGGTCACAAATGAAGCATCTTTCGTAGATGACTTGGGGGCAGACTCTCTGGATACGGTTGAGTTGGTTATGGCATTGGAAGAAGAATTCAAGACTGAAATTCCGGATGAAGAGGCAGAAAATATTACTACGGTTAATCAAGCCGTCAGTTACATCAATGCAAATCTTGAATAAGTTATAGTTTTAAAGAACACCTGAGGCCGCGTCATGATCTTTCCTGACGCGGCCTTTTTGGTCATGGAAGGTCTTATGCCATGCAGCACATTTCTGCAAAGATTTACAAATCGACCATTCAATTTTAAAAATAAGGTTAAATTTATAAGTGAATAAGCGACGAGTGGTTGTGACCGGCTTAGGTATGGTGACACCGGTAGGTAATAATGTTGGTGAGACCTGGGGAAATATCCTTGCAGGTAAAAGTGGTATTGCGCCGATTGAATATTTTGATACGGCAGAGTTTAGCACTCGTATTGGTGGTTCTATTCGAAACCTGCAATTGGATGATTACATTCCAAAAAAAGAACAAAAGAAAATGGATCCTTTTATCCATTATGGTCTTGTCGCCGGTATGCAGGCAATTCGGGATTCAGGTATAGAAGTCACTGAAGAAAATGCAACACGAATCGGTGTTGCAATAGGTTCCGGGATTGGAGGACTGCCCGGGATAGAAAGAGGCACGAAAATGTTTGCTCAGGGCGGACCGAGAAAAATTTCGCCTTTCTTTGTGCCAAGTAACATCATCAATATGATTTCAGGTCATTTATCCATCATGTATGGATTAAAAGGGCCCAATTTCGCTATTGTCACAGCTTGTACGACAGGAACACATAATATCGGTGATGCCGCACGCATAATCGAATATGGCGATGCGGATGTCATGATTGCTGGTGGAGCGGAAATGGCAACATCTGAAACAGGATTAGCCGGTTTTGCCTCAGCTCGTGCATTATCAAGCCGTAATGATGAACCGGAACGCGCCAGCCGTCCCTGGGATAAAGGACGAGATGGTTTCGTGCTAAGTGATGGTGCCGGAGTGATGGTTCTGGAAGAGTATGAACATGCGAAAAAAAGAGGAGCTAATATTCTTGCCGAACTTGCCGGTTATGGCATGAGTGGCGATGCCTACCATATGACCGCACCATCAGAAAATGGCGAAGGTGCGGCATTGTGCATGACGAATGCATTAAGAAATGGCGCCATTAATTTTGATGAAGTTGATTACATTAATGCTCACGGCACATCAACGCCAGCAGGTGATATTGCAGAAACTGTTGCTGTAAAACGTGTTTTTAAAGATGAAGCAAAATCAATAGCTGTGAGCTCAACTAAATCAATGATCGGGCATATGTTAGGTGCTGCGGGTGGCGTTGAAGCAATATTTTCAGTTTTGGCTATACGCGATCAGGTTGCACCTCCAACCATTAACCTTGATGTTCCGGATCCTGAATGTGATTTGGATTACGTTCCACATACTGCTCGTGAAATGAAAATAAATGTGGCGCTTTCTAATTCTTTTGGATTCGGCGGCACCAATGGTTCGCTTATTTTTAAAAAAATCTAATTTATGTGAAGCGTGAAAAGTGAAATGTGATACGCATAATGTTAAGTTAGTCATGTTTTTGCATTTCACGTTCCACGTTTCACTTTTAACTTGTTTCTTTACTAATGGATCTGCTCCATGTTCTTGATCAACGGCCAACAATGTAACGAGATCAATATTAATGATCGTGGCTTGCAATACGGTGATGGATTATTTGAAACAATTGCCGTTCAAAATGGTTTGTCGCTTTGCTGGGATGAACATCTGCAACGTCTTGAACAGGGCTGCAAACAATTAAAAATTTCTTTTCCTGATAAAAACCTTTTAAAAGACGAGGCACGTTCTTTAAGCAATAACATCGGGCATGGCGTTCTTAAAATCATTATCACGCGAGGACAAGGTGGCCGAGGCTACGCATTACCTGACAATGCTGAACCAAACAGAATAATTTCTCTTTATCCCTGGCCTGAGTACCCGGAAGAAAATGCAACTCAGGGCATTAATGTTCGAGTATGTGACTATCGATATTCTCATAATTCAGTCCTGGCGGGCATTAAACATTTAAACCGACTTGAACAAGTATTAGCACGTTCAGAATGGACAGACAGTTCGATTGCTGAAGGACTTGTTCTGGATCAGGAAGCCAATGTTATCGAAGGCACGATGAGCAATGTCTTTTGTTTGATTGATAATGTGTTGTGTACGCCAGATTTAAGCCAGTGTGGTGTTGAAGGCATTATTAGAAATAAAACTATAGAACTTGCATCGAATTTAAATATTGATGTCGAAGTAAAAAAAATATCACTGCAAATGCTGGAAAATGCAGAGGAAGTTTTTGTCTGCAATAGCATCATTGCTGTATGGCCGGTCAAAATGATTAATGACAAATCATTTTCTGTTGGAGAAAAAACACGGCAACTTAAGCAAGCCTTACAGGAACATCATTGTATCTCGTCATGATAAAACGTGTATTGCGACTCACATCACTGCTTTTATTCTTTTCTTTAATAACAGGGTTTCTGCTTTATCTTGATTATCAAAAGTTTCTGCAAACGCCATTAAATATCGAGAGAGATTTTATCTTTATAATTGATTCAGGTATGAGCTTTTCTGATTTAAGTAAAAAGCTTCAGTCTGAAAATATAATAGAAAAAAATAGATATCTGGAAATACTGGCGCGCGTAACAAAACGCGCACATAAAATCAGATCAGGCGAATACAATTTAACACCTGGAATATTGCCGGATGAATTACTTAATATTTTCGTTTCAGGGAAAGTAGTTCAATATCCCCTGACCCTGGTTGAAGGCTGGCAAATCCATGAAATGCTGGAAGCAATAAAATTAAATGATGTTTTAGAAAAAAAACTGTCGTCCTATAATCCGGATGAATTAATGAAAGAATTGGGTCTCACGGAAACAACCGCAGAAGGACTTTTCTTTCCTGATACGTATCACTTTCCAAAAGGCACAAGTGATGTTGATTTTTTGAAACGGGCTTATCAACGACTTCAATATGTGCTGGATGAAGAGTGGCAAAAGCGCGATTCTAACCTGCCTTACCAAAATGCTTATGAAGCGTTAGTCATGGCTTCGATCATTGAAAAAGAAACCGGACTTGCGAGTGAACGTGCCACCATTGCCGGCGTGTTTGTGCGACGCTTAAATAAAAATATGAAGTTGCAAACTGATCCAACTGTGATTTATGCAATGGGCAGACAGTTTAATGGCAATATACGGAAGAAGGATCTTGATATTGATTCTCCCTACAACACGTATCGTTATAAAGGTTTGCCACCTGGCCCGATATCTTTAGTTGGCCGCGAAGCCATTAATGCTGCATTACACCCTGAAGCTGGAAAAGCTTTATACTTTGTTGCTAAAGGTGACGGTTCTCATTATTTTTCAGATACGTTAAATGAGCACAATAAAGCAGTAGCAAAATATCAATTGAAGAAGTGAAACGTTAAACGTGAAAGGTGAAACTATTAACGGTAATTCAAACAAAGGTTTATTCATTACCATGGAAGGCGTTGAAGGTGCTGGTAAAAGTACTTTAATGCCTTATGTTGCAGAAATACTCTCTGAAGCAGGCAATGAAGTTATTCAAACAAGAGAACCGGGCGGCACAAAAACCGGCGAACAAATTCGCAATATACTATTAGATAGTAAAAATGTCAGACTTACCGACGACACAGAATTACTGTTGATGTTTGCTGCCAGAGCGCAACATATTCATGAAATCATTAACCCGGCTTTAGCTACAGGCAAAATTGTGCTCTGTGATCGTTTTACAGATGCGAGTTATGCCTATCAAGGCGGTGGCCGAGGCATTGATTCAGCGCGAATTCAAATTCTTGAAGATTGGGTGCAACAAGGACTGAAACCGAATCTCACCTTGTTATTCGACCTGGATGTTGAGACGGGTTTAAGACGCGCCGGCAAACGCAGTGAAGCCGATCGATTTGAGCAAGAAGAAGTCAGTTTTTTTGAAAGAATACGTTCCTGTTATCTGGATAGAGCAAAAAATGAACCTGAGCGTTTTCGTATTATTGATTCTTCGCAATCATTTGATAACGTGAAACTACAGATTCGGGCTATTTTGAAAGAGTATTTATGTTAGAAATTTACCCTTGGCAGGAAAAACAAAGACAACGCATGCTGGAAATGCAGCAGCAAGATCGTTTTCCTCATGCCTTGTTATTGTGTGGCCCGGAAGGAATAGGTCTGACGAGGTTTGCGCAAACGTTTGCCATGCAAATGCTGTGTCTATCCAAAGGGATTGATTCTGAAAACGCGTGCGGCACTTGCCAGAGCTGCCAACTATTTGCCGCCGGTTCTCATCCTGATTTATCCATTATTGAACCTGAAGAAGAGGGCAAGCAAATCAAAATCGCTCAAATAAGAGAGCTTATTGAATATGTGACCTTAAAAAGCTTCTCCGGAAACAAAAAAATCGCAATTATTGAACCGGCTGATGCCATGAATCGTGCAACAGCAAATGCCTTATTAAAAACCCTGGAAGAACCGCCTTCACAGTCGATGTTGTTTCTGTTAAGCCATCGACCATCAAATTTACCGATAACTATTAGAAGTCGTTGCCAGCGTATCGATTTTGGGCCTGTTTTTGATGAAACAGCTATAAGTTGGCTCAATGCTCAGTCGTTTGACTCACATTTATCTACCGAACTGTTACTACGTTTATCCGCTGGCGGACCACTAAAAGCATTGAGTTTAGTTGAAGACGAGCAATTACAGCATCGACATACTCTGCTTAAGGACTTGAAATCATTAACGAAAAAGAATGGCGATCCGGTACAAATTGCTTCCAGTTGGCAAGCTTTAGGCGTTGAAAGTATTTTTGTCACTTTAATGCGAATAATTCAGGATTTAATTCGCCTGAAATTACAGCATGAGCGAGCAACGCTGGTGAACCTTGACTTGAAAGAAGACTTGCAAGACCTTGTAAATTCATTAGACTTGGTCGCGTTAGTCAGAAATTACGATTTTGTATTATTTAAATATCAACAATCGACTGCACCAATGAATTACAATGTTTTGAGCCTCTTTGAAGAAATTGTAGTGAATTGGAATAAACCCGAAACCGTACAAAATAGTTTGTAGGAGTAACATAAATGGCTGCAGGCCGTGACGCTAGACAAGGTATTTTATCTCTCACCATTCGAGATAAGAGTGCGCTTTATGCTTCTTATATGCCGTTTGTTAAAAATGGCGGGCTTTTTATCCCTACAGCAAAAGACTATAAATTGGGCGATGAGGTTTTCATGTTATTAACCCTGACCGACAGTAAAGATAAGTTACCTGTTGCTGGAAAAGTGGTCTGGATTACACCAAAAGGCGCTCAAGGCAATAAAACTGCAGGAATCGGGGTTCAATTTAGTGAACTCGACAAAGGCGCGACCAAAAGTAAAATTGAAAAATCACTGGCTGGCGCACTAAAATCTGATCGTCCTACTCACACCATGTGAGTCTTGTAACTTACTGAACTAAATAAAAATTATTCTTCTGTGTCATCCCTGATAGATTCTCACTGTCATATACCTTTGCTTAGCGAAGAATTGGCGGTCGAAGAAATCCTCAAAAACGCCAAAGAAAATGACATTTCGCATATGCTTTGTGTTGCTATCGATCTCGTTGGCTCACCAGCTATTATCGAATTAGCTAAGCAATACGAGATGGTTTCAGCATCGGTCGGCATTCACCCGAACACCGAACTTGATAGAGAAGCGTCAATTGATGACATTATTGCCCTGGCCAACGCCGATGAAGTTGTAGGAATTGGTGAAACGGGACTGGATTATTTTCGTAGTAAAGGTGATTTGGAATGGCAAAGAAATCGATTCCGTACCCATATCACAGCCGCAAAAGAGCTGAAGAAGCCGCTCATTATTCATACCAGAGAAGCAAAAGATGACGTTATCAGGATTTTAAAAGAAGAGGGTGCGGATACTGTTGGCGGTGTTATGCATTGTTTTGTCGAAGATTGGGAAACAGCCCAGGCAGCAATGGATCTGAATTTCCTTATTTCATTCTCGGGAATCGTGACATTTAAAAATGCCAAAGACCTACAAGCCGTCGCAAAGCAGGTACCATTAGAGCAGATGTTGGTAGAAACGGATTCTCCCTATCTGGCACCAATGCCATTTCGCGGAAAGACCAACCAACCTGCTTATGTCCGTCATGTCGCTGAATTTATAGCAAACATAAAAGAACTGGAGTTTGACGAAGTAGCAAGGCAAACCAGCGATAATTACCATAAATTATTTAATTAAATCAAATAATTAAAGCTAATACTTCAAGTCCTTTATCTATTTTATTTTGGCTGCTGTAAAAGTGCGGGGAGAAACGAATTCCTCCGGCTCGATTTGCGCAAATCACCTTATTTTTCATTAGTTTAGTATATATCTCAGACATATCCTTGCCTTCGATATTAAACGTCACAATGCCGGCATAATGTGGCTTTTCTGTAGGAGAAATAAACTCTAATCCATTTATATTTTTAATATTATCAATAATATAAGAGCTATTATTAATAATATTTTTAGATATATTCTCGATTCCCACTTCCTCAATTAAAGATAAACTGGCAGAGAACGCATGAATTCCCAGCATATTCGGGCTGCCACATTCAAAACGTTGCGCTGAATCAGCCGCTTGCCATTCTTTTGCAGCATAATTACCGGCATCTTTAATCATGTGCCAGCCAAACTGATGCAACTCCAATAAATCTCTAATATCCGACTTACAATAGAAAACGGCGATACCTTCCGGGCCCAGCATCCATTTATGCGCGTCAGCCATGACGAAATCAGCTTTTATCGACTGAACATCAAAAGGCAGGGCGCCTAAACTTTGAATTGCATCAACGCAAAAGAGAATGTTATTTGTGCTACAAAACTCACCAATTTGCATAAGATCAACACATCGTCCGCTACCATATTGGACTGAACTTATTGTTATTAAACGTGTTTTTTCATCACAAGCTTCAATTAAGGCTTGCTCCGGAGAATCTACGCCTGCAATTTCAATTTCCCGAAATTCAACGCCATGCTTAGCCTGGGCAAGCCACGGTAATCGATTTGAAGGGAACTCCTCATTACTACTGACGATATTCTCGCCTGATTGCCATTTTAAGCCTGAAGCGACAACAGAAAGCGCTTCAGAGGTGTTTTTTAAAAGCGCTATATCATTTAACGAAGGCGCATTAATCAATCGCTGTAACTGTCCACGTAGTCTTGTTTCTGTTTCAATCCAACTAAGGTAATTTTGCGCACCAAATCGTGTATTTTCTTCAGCAAAGGTTTTTACCGCATTAGCGGTTCGTAGCGGCCAGGGAGATACGGCAGCGTGGTTCAGATAGACAATTTCTTCGTCTATAGGGAATTCTCGGGAAATTATTTCATCGATGGGCATAGTATTGATATTAAGCCTGATTTATAGTGTATTACGATTATATACACTATAGATGTAAACGCTAAATCTATGAAATTATTATCTTTTACAATTCTTGCTGTTTTTTCTTCATCTTCCATTGCCGTTGAGTTTAATAGTTGCATAGATAATAAAGGCCATACGCATTTTACCAATTTGCCCAAATCCAGTATTGGCTCAAATTGCGCTCCAAGAAATCATTACACCGTCATGCTCAAGCAAGACTATCAGAACCTTGCAAACGAATATGCCAAGTATGAAAAGGATGAAAAACTTGAAAATAAATCTGAGCCATTCGATTTAATCAAAGCTGAAATATCACCTGATGCAGTAAAAAATAAAGTAAAAGATATTTTCGATCCGGATAAGGCCTTAGACGAATTGATGGAAGCAACCGAAGACCGTGATGATGTATTTACAAGAGCTATGAGAGGCCGTGCAGAAGGAATAGAAGGCATACTTAACCAGCCAAATACAGATACCCCCTGATACATATACAGCATATACAACTGCGCATAATGTATATTATGTTAAATATATACTTATACAGATATTAATCAGGCTTTAGATGATTTGCTACGATATGGCTAGCAGTCTTATTCGTTGTCTTCAGAACCGGACAGAATTTTTTTCAAGAATACCTGCGTCTGTTATTGGTTTATCTGTAACGTATGGCGTTAATCCGGCTTTGGTCTTCCGCAACCTCACCCGCTTTGAGGTATCACATTCTTAACAAGAATAAATTTGTTCCTCTTTTTTTAAAGGATAAAATTTTTAGATTATTTTTATTGGTAATGAATATTGATTCGATATTTGATCCATTCATCTGATAAAAAAGCACAATGATTTTAATTTTTCTGGTAAGCAAAGTTAAAATTGTTGTGGTAATCGTATGGCATATCGAAAAGAAAACCATCATCAAGGTACATAAAAAACCTTTTTGTT
>Ga0214472_10004632_pt1 | contig 14510 bp, 10 predicted proteins | sample RVTome_6_FD_207662 | JGI IMG/M metagenome (GOLD analysis project Ga0214472, IMG submission 207662) | Soil microbial communities from uranium-contaminated site in the Upper Colorado River Basin, Wyoming, United States - RVT140D175 | ecosystem: Environmental > Terrestrial > Soil > Contaminated >...
CGAAGGCGCGCAGATCCTCTTCGCTCGCGCTCAGGGTGTCGAAGGCCTGGCCCTGGCCGTCGGTGGGCAGGAGCCGGCCTCCGGAGAGCAGGGTGCCCACCTGGGTGATGAAGTTGACCTGTGCGTCGCGCGCCGGCCGCCCGCCGTCGGTGCGAACGAGAGCGGTGAGGCCGATCGAGCCGCCGCTCGCCGGAAGGCTGCTGGCGCCGAGGGTCAGGGTGATATCGCCCGGGAAGCCCCCCACCTCGATCTCCTCCTCGGCGACCAGCAGCACGGTGCTCCCCTCGTCGCCGCCGGTGGTCTCGGCAAAGACGCTGAAGAAGCCGTCGGTCACCGCCTCGAGATCGAACTCGTCCAATGTCACCGTGTCGCGAGCCTCACCGCGCGAGTCGGTATTGATGCCGCCGCCACCGGAGTCGAGCACTCCGGCGTCGGTGCGGAAGTTGACCAGGGCGTTGCGCAAGCGGTTGCCCCGGTCATCCCGCACCACGGAGACGAGGTTCACCGATCCGCCGCCCTTGGGCACCTTGCGGGGGCTCGCCTGGAGGCTGATCGAGCCGGCCAGGGAGCCCACCTGCACGTCCACGGTGACCGCCGTGGCGGCTCCCGAGCTGGCGGTCACCGTGGCGGTGCCCACCTCGCCGCCGCCGATGAGCGTGCCGGTGGCGACGCCGCGGTCGTTGGTCACGATCACCGCCTCGACCTGCCCCAGCGTGGTCGCCAGGTTGATCTCCGTGCCCTCGTTGACCGGGTTGCCGTCCGCCTTGCGGGCGATCACCGTGATGGTCGACGCGGAGTCGATCTCGATCCGGGTGGGGTTGGCGCTGATGTCGAGGCCCGAGTCGCCGGGCGCCACCGGAGTGGCCTTGTCACAAGTGGAGATGACGATCGCGGCCACGACAGCCAATGCGAGGCGGGTGGAGCGCATGGTCTCGGGGTCAGTATACGGACCGGGGCGGTTGCCCGTCTAGCAAACCTGCCAGACGGGCAATCGCCCCGGTGGACACTTTGCGGCGCCGCTCGATCCGGCTATACGCAGCCCGTGATCGTCGGCAGATAGGTGAATCCGTTGGCGATCGTCTCCGCACTCCCGTCCGACAGCTCGACGGTGACGTCGACCGGCGTCGGCAGAGTCTGCTGGCCGTCGATGAATCCGTCGTCGTCCGAGTCGCACGGCACCACCGTCATGTCTCCCGGCGGCGTGGTGACGTCGATCGTCGTCGAGGTGACCGAGACCACTCCCGCGAGCTTGCCGCCGAACAGCACACGCACCGGCGAGGTGAAGTTCTGGCCGGTGATCGTCACTGGCGTAGCTCCCGCCTGATCACCGGTGTTGGGCGTGATCGCGGTGATGAACAGCTCGGCGTCGCCGGTCTCGACGGTGACGATGGCACTCGTCGAGTCCGCGGCTCCCGTGCGCCTGGCGGTCAGCGTCACGGCATAGCTGCCCGCACCGCCGTAGGTGTGCGTCGGGTTCTGCGCCGAGCTCGTTCCGCCGTCGCCGAACGACCAACTCCAGTCGGTCGGAGCGCCGGTCGAGGTGTCGAGGAAGGTCACCGTCAGGCCGTTGATCTGGAAGCTGAAGGCCGCGTTGAGCCCGCTCACATCGCCGACCGAGACGATCTGGCTGATGGACTCGACCACGCCACCACGACGCACCGTCAGCTCGACCACGTAGTTGCCCGAGCGACTGTAGCGGTGCTGCGGGTGCTGCTCGCGGCTCGACCGTCCGTCGCCGAAGTCCCAAGTCCAACTCGTCGGGCCGCCCGCCGAGGTGTCCTGGAAGGTCACGTTCAAGCCGTCCACCAGGAAGGCGAACGACGGCGTGAGCTCCTCCTCCTCGACGCTGACCAGCTTGTTGAAGCTGTCCTCACTCCCGGTCTTGCTCGCCGTCAGGGTGACCACGTAGCTGCCGCCCGCCCCGTAGGTGTGGCTCGGGTTCTGCTGGGTGCTCCTCCTGCCGTCACCGAAATCCCAACGCCAACTCGTCGGATTGCCGGTGGAGATGTCCTGGAAGGTGACCGTCAGCTCGCTGATTGCCTCCGCGAAGTTCGCCTCGACGGGCTCGATCTGCGGCACCACGAAGGCGGTGCGGCGGCCGACGCTCGCCTCGAGCTGCGCGGTCAGCACCATGTCGCCGATCACGTCGCCGGCGAACAGCAAGGCGTCGGCGCGTCCGTTGAGCAGGCTGAGAACCAGCGACTGGAGGCCGCTGCCGAGGGCGTTGAAGTCACCGAGGCTGGTGCCCAGGACGATCGTGGTGCCGCTCCTGGGCGCGTTACCGCTGCCCACCTCGCGCACGCGAATCGTCACGTTGGCCGGCTGGTCGGAGCTCACCTCCAACTCGCGCGGATCGACCTCGACCGTGATCTCCCAAGTGCCGTTCGGAGTCGGCGGCGGGTTGGGCGAGTTGTCCTGCTCCGGTGCGGTCGGCGAGTCGGTGGAGCAACCGAGCACCGCCAGCAGCAGCGTGGCGCTGACGGCCGAAAGGATGAAGCCCCTAGTGCGAGTGCGGATCATGATGCCCTCCAACTCACCTTACGAACTCGATCACCCAACGTGCGGGCTGCGAGATCACCGCGTCGCCGGACAGCGTGCGGCCGAAGAAACGAATCTCCATATTGAGCGCGACCACTGCGTCTCCGGTCTCTGAGTCGATCCCGCCGTTGACGGCGTAGAGGTCGAAGATCGGCTGAGCGAAGAACTGCTCGGCCACCATCACCGGCAGATTGTCCAGCGTCAGGTTCCCGCCCGCCGGAGCAACGCCGAAGATGCCGGCAGTCAGCCTCGGCGGCACCCGCGACCCGGAATCGGCTCGCGTGTAGATCACTTCGTAGGACTGCAGCTCGACGTTCATGAGCGGGCTGCCCACGCCGTTGGGGTCTTTGATCACGTTGTCGACGGTGAGCGACTCGACCTGCACGATCTCGCCCGCGGTGTTGACCGCGACGCGAATCGGCAGTCCGTCGAAGTCGGTGATCGACAGGATCACCCCTCCCGAATCGACCTTGTCGGTGGAGCTCTCGCAGCCCGCAAAGAAGAGCAGCAGCAGCGGAGTCAGAATCCTGATCGTTCGCCTCATGGCGCGCTCCGTCCTCACAGTTTCACCACCCGAGGAGTGATGAAGATCAGCAGTTCCTCGTTCTCGTCGATCCGGCGTCGGTTCTTGAACAGGTGTTTGAGGACCGGAACGTTCGACAGACCCGGCACACGGTCCTCGCCTTGGTCGCTGCTCACCTCGTAGATGCCGCCGATGACGGCGGTGCCGCCGTCCCGGACGATCACCCGGGTGCGCGCATCCTTGGTCGCGATCGGGGCGTTGTTGGCGCCCTGGACGGCGAAGGCGATCTGCGGCTCCCGCTTCTGGATGTCGATATCCATCAGCACGGTGCCGGCGGCGGTCACGTGCGGCACGACGTCGAGGCGTAGCGTGGCGTTGATGAACTGCACGCTCACCGTGTTGTTGGCGATCGTCTGAATGGGGATCTGGAGACCACTCTGAATCGATGCCCGCTCGTTGTTCAGGGTGGTGATCTTCGGGGCCGAGAGAATGTTGATGAGGCCCTCGTTCTCGGCCGCCTGAAGCGCGGCGTCCAGCCGGAAGGTGTTGAGCACGTTGCCCAGCGAAATGTCGAGGAAGCCGTTGGCCGCGCCGGTCAGCAGATCGACGCCGCCCACGGCGCTGCCGTTGTTGGGGAACTGGAGACCGGTCGTGTTGCCGTGCTCCGCATCGGCCAGGCCCTCGAAGCCCCACTGCACGCCGAGGGTGCGCGTGAACCGCTTGGTGGTCTCGATGATTCGCGCCTCGATGGTCACCTGAGGCTCAGGGATGTCGAGGTTCTCGATCACCGAGATCACCGTCGACATCACCGACGGCAACTCCTTGATGATCAAGGTGTTGGTGCGAGCGTCGACCACCACGGTGCCGCGCGCGCTCATCACGCTGGCGCCGCCCCCCGCCCGCAGGACCGACGCGATGTCCGCCGCCGTGGCATAGCTGACACGCCGGATGATCGTGCTCAAGGGGATGGAGAGAGCCTGGGCGGCCACCAGCCGCTGCTGCTCTTCAGCCTCGGCGCGCAGCACCGATACCGGCGCGATGCGCATGATGTTGCCCTCGAGCTGGTAGTCGAGACCGTTGGTCTTGAGCACCGTGTGCAGCGCCTGATCCCAGGGCACATTGATCAGCTCCACGGTCACGGTGCCGCTGACCCCGGGCTGCACCACGATGTTGAGGCCGCTGATCTGCGCGAAGGAGCGCAGGACATCCTTGATGTCCGCGTCCTTCAAGTGCATCTCGATCGGCTCACCTTGCCAGACGGGCTGCCCGCCACCGACCGACTTGCTGGCGAACGTCTCGCTACCGGCAACGGGGCTTCCGGTCGGAGCCGACTGGGCGCCGAACAGGGTCTCTTGTGACTCCGGCCGCTGCGTGGGCGGCATCACCGGAGCGGCCTCGACGCGCTGCGCCGGCGGCGCGATCGGCCCGGCAGCCGGCATCGGCTCCATCCTCGAAGGCGTCTCCTCAGCGGGCGAGAGGCCGGCGACCAGAGGCTCGGCGCGTGGCTCCGTCGGCTCGGCCATCGGCTCGCTGACCTCCTCCGTCTCGTAGGCGAGCGGAGCTTGCGTGGCCGGCATGGCGGCGGGCAGTCCACTCATCCTCGACCTGAAGGTCAACTTGAGCCCGTCCACACCGGGCTCGATCTGCGGCGCCATCTCCTGCTTGAGGTCGATGACGACGCGCGAAACGAGGTCCGGCTGGGGCTTGAACTGCGCCACCCGAACCCGCTCCACCTCTGCCGTGCCGACCGGCACCGTGGAGAGTGGTGCGGTCTTGACGACCCCGCTGAGATCCACCACGAAACGATCCGGATCGTCCAAGGTGAAAGTCGAGTAGTAGAACTCGCCGTCACCGAGCACCCAGACCACCGTGCTCTCGTTGTCCGAGGTGACCTCAACGCCCTGAAGCTGGGTCGCCGGCACGCCGCTCGGCGCCGGACCCGCTAGCGGGTGGTCGGGCGTACCGCCGACCGTAGGCAGCACACTCGGCGGAGCGCTTGGCTGCTGCTGGGGCACCTGGGCCGAAGGGAACGGCGACGCGCTCGCCACCTGCGCTTCGGCCCGCGGCCCCGTCTCCAGGCTCTCGATCGGCTCGTCGGCGATCGCCAGACGCGGCGCCGGCTGCGGCGCACCCACCGGCACCAGATCGACGAGGAGGCGATCGCCATCGGCGGCCACGGAGTGCTCCGCAGGCTCCGCGGTACGCACCACCAGCCGGGTCAGCGGCCGATCGGCGTTGGCCTCCACGACCAGTCGCGCAGACTCAACCATGCCCTGCTTCAGATCCAAGCCGGCCACCGTGGCGACCGGCAGGCTGTTCGGGAGCTCGACGACCAGATCGCCCTCGCCGTCGCGGTAGCTGGTCCACACCAACGGACCGGAGGTCGAGACCCGCACCTGAACCCCCGGGTCGTCCTGCTTGAGCTCGACCGCCTGGATCTCGGTCGGCGCCGGTCCCGAAACGCCCGTCGGCACCACGCTCTGGTCGCGTCCGGCTCCGGGCTGACCGGCCGGCGGGTTGGACCCGCACCCCGCGATCCAGAGAATCGCCAGAAATCCGGCGCTCCAGACGAGCCGTGCTCGCCCGCTACTCTCCGTGCGTGCCGCGATCTGGCTCATGACATCGCCTCCATCCCGCGAGTTCGAAGTTGGCATTCCCATTCGCTCCTAGCTCACGGGTTGAGCTTCTTCACCACCTCGCGGAACGGCTTGATCGCCGTCGGGTCGTCCACCACCTGGCGGAACACGACCTCTTCGCGCGAGATGCTCACCACGTCCCCGTCATAGAGCCGATCGCCCTCGCGGAGCAGATGGCTCTCGTTCTTGTTGGCCGCGAGGATCTGGGCCACCGGTCCCTCGCTCGTGATGAAGATTCCGGTGAGGTCCACCTCCTCGATCAGCAGCCCAGGGATCCCCTCCGGGCGCGGCCCGCGAAGGCGCGGCAACTCGCGGGTGGCCAGCAGCGAGCGGAAGGGATCGCGGCGGTTCCCCGGGTCATAGTTGTAGCCCTCGTTGGCCAACATCTCCTCCTCGGCCGCGAGGATGTCGTCGATGGCGTCCACTCTTTCCTCGGCGTAGGACTCGTCTTCCTGCGCCGCCAGCGTCGACGCCAAGCTCACCCCCCAGACGGCGGCGAGCAGCGCCCACGCACCGGCCAAGGCGGCGAGGCCGCGGCAGGCTCGAAGCAGAATCTGGATCGGTGACGTCATGGCTCGATCTCGGTGCCTACCTCGGGCTGGGCGCGGCGGCGCCCCCGATCTCCGATTCCTTGTAGATGAAGGTCTTGGCACTGAACGAGGCCGAGATCGTCTGCTGCGCGCCCTCCTGTTCGCTGCGACCGCGCGCACGGTACGTGCCGACCCTGAGGTTCTCGACGTTCACGATGCGCGAGAAGCGGCCGAGCCGATCGAAGAACAGCGCCAAGCTGTGGTAGGTCCCGGTCACGTCGATGGCGATCGGCCATTCGACGTAGAAGTCCTTTTCCAGGAAGTCGCCCGGCGTGAATCGGAGCAAGTCGAAGTCACCCTGCTCCGCGAGCGAGCGGATACGACGCAGCAGCTCCGGTGTGTTGCGACGCGCCGGGAGGATGCGCAGCAGCTTGTCGAGCTCGATCTCGAGCAGCCGCACTTCCTCCCGGAACCGGGGCAATTGTAGTTTGGCCGCACGCCCCTCCTGAATCTTGGCCTGCAGCCCGGCCAGCTTGTTCTCCTCGCGATCGATCGCCTGCATCTTGGGCTTGAGAAGCCAGATATGGATGGCGAAGAAGAGCGCGCCCCCGAGCAGCGCACCGACGAGCACGCCGAGATACCAGGGTTTGCCCTCGAGTCCTGTTCGAATCGCCATGATCTTCGCCTGCGCCTCAGCCGCCCGAGGCCGCTGTCGTCATTTCCTCAGCAGCCGACACGACGCGATCACGGAACGAATAACCCACTTCGATCGCGAAGGTGTAGACCTCCCCACGCTGCTGGGTGTCGCGCAGCACGGGCTCGCTGAACTCGGGATACTCGTCGAGGCTCTCCATGAAATTGGCCACGGCGTTGGTGTTGAACGCCTCGCCGCGGATCGAGATGCTGGCCCCCTGCACGTCCATGTTGGTGAGCCACATCAGTTGCGGCAGCGCCTTCGAGATGTAGTCCATGATCCGCACCGGGCCGAGCTGGTTGGCCTTGAGGTCGTAGACGATCTGGACCTTGCGCTCCAGCTCCGCCTTCTTGGTCTTGAACTCCTCGACCTCCCGGATGATCGCCGCCAGCTCGTCGACCTCTTTCTGCGCCTCCGCGACCTCGGCCTCCTTGCGCTCGAGCGCCTGGCCGAGCACAAAGAAGTAGCCGAGCGCGCCCAGCAGGCCGAGCGCGCCCAGGATCATCATGAGCAGGGGTGCCGTCTCGATCCGCTTCGAGGAGGCGCGCCGCTGGCGAGCCGCGACCGGCCTCCTGCCCTCACCCAGAAGGTTGATCTTGATCACGGCGCTAGTCCCCCACCCTGCGGAGCGCCAGTCCGACCGCGACGGCAAGCATGGGGGCGATCGACTGCAGCCACTCGGTGTTGAAATCGCTCTGCCGGAAGTGGATCCGACGCAACGGATTCATCACCTCGGTGCGCACCCCGAAGCGCTCCTCCAGGACCTTCTGGAGATTGGGAGTCAAGGCGCAGCCACCCGAGAGGACCAGGTCGGTGACCCGGTCATCCGCTGAGGTGGCGGCGAAGAAGTCGAATGTCTTGTGGATCTCGGCCGCCATCTCGGCGGAGACCGCGTCGAGCACCCCTCGCGCCTCGGCCGGCGAGCACCCCTGCACCGGCTCTCCACGCTTGAGGCTCTCCGCCTGGTCGAACGACAGGCTGAACTCGCGCTGCAACGCCTCGGTGAACTGGTTGCCCCCGAAGGAGATATCCCTCCAGAAGACGGTCGTGCCCCGGGCCAGGATGTTGATGGTGGTCACGCCGGCGCCCATGTTGACCAGCGCCACGACCTTGTGGGGGTCCGACTCATAGCTGATCTCGTAGGCGTTCTGGACGGCGAAGGCGTCGACATCGACGATCGCCGGCGAGCGCCCCGCCTGACTGATCACGGAGACGTAGTCATTCACCTTGTCCCGCTTGACGGCCACCAGCAAGACCTCCATCCCGTCCCGCTGGTCGCCCTCGGAGAGCACCACGTAGTCCAGGCGGACGTCGTTGATGTCGAAGGGGATGTACTGCTCGGCCTCCCACTGGATCGACTCGGCGAGCTCGTCCGCCGCGACCGCCGGCACCTGGATCTTCTTGATGATGACCGAGTGTCCGGAGACGGAGGTGGCGAAGTTCGGGCCCTTGACCCCGCTCTCGTCGACCAGCTTGTTGATCGCGTCGACCACCAGCGAGGAGTCCATGATCGACCCGTCGACGATGGCCTCCGGGGACAGGGGCTCGATGCCGACGCGCTGCAGGTGGTACTCCCCCGCCTTGCGCTCCCGCAACTCCACCAGCTTGACGGCGGAGCTGCCGATGTCGAGGCCGATCACCCCTTTGGAGCGAGAGAAAAACACAGTGTCCTATCCGTCTCCCGAAAAGACAATAATCATCCTATGTTACAGCCCAAAGTTAAAGCGTTACTGCAAGCTAGCAGCAACCCCTATGCCTGTCAAGGGACCGTCGCACACCCGATTCGGCCCGTCACGACAGGCTCTCTCGGCCACTTCACAACCGTCGCCCACCCGCCCGTACAGACGTTTTCCACAGGCGTCACCTGCCGAGCGTGGCACGGATGCATGGTTGTGCATGAGGCGACTCGCCATTGCTCCGTGCGCGTCGCTTCTGCTAAGCTCGCTCGCTTGGAGAAAACGGCCCCCGGGCCGAGGAGTTCAGAAATGTCCAGACAGTGCGCGATCTGCGGAAAAGGAACGGTGACCGGGCGCCAGATCAGTCACGCCCACAACGTCTCCTCGCGGACCTGGAAGCCCAACCTGCAGCGAGTAAGGGCCGTGATCGACGGCTCGATCCGGCGCGTGATGGTCTGCACGCGGTGCCTTCGCGCCGGCAAGGTCCAGAAGGCCGCCTACCGCGACTGGCAGCCCCCCGAAGCTCCGACTCCCTCCAACTAGCACGCACGACGAGGGTCTGTTCAAGCGGCCCTCTCACCATCCGAGCTTGGAACGCGACCCAGCGGGTTCGCGGCCAGCTACCGCCCACTTCCAGCCATAAGCGGTGTGTGTCGCGCCAGCCACGCCGGCGTAGCCATCCAGCGGGTAGTCTGCAAATCACGGCGCACGCCACCGCGGGAGACTGTGGGACAGGTTGCTGCTACAATGGTAGAAGGTTCAAGTGACATAGGGTCATGACGTTCCGGACGCCCGGCCAAGTGGTGCTCGGCCTGTCGCTCGTCTACCTGCTGGCAGGCTCCTGCGACCCAGCGGACCACGTGCCGGCGGGGGCGGGGGCGCCCTCGAACGTGGCTGCGGCTCAGCCGGAGCCGCCGGCAGCACCCGCACCGGGTCGGAAGATCGCCCTGCTGGTGGGTATCGCCGACTATGCTCCGGGCACCGGGTGGTTGCCGCTCAACACGCGGCCCGATGTCGAGCGGATGCGCGGCGCCCTGGAGGCGCACGGATTCGCCGCCGACGACATTCACGAGCTGACGGACCCAGAGGCCGACCGGGCGGGCATCGAGGGCGCGTTCCGGACCCATCTTCTCGACGCCGCCCGCGAGGGGACGATCGCGGTCTTCCACTATTCGGGCCATGGCCACCGCTTGACCGACGACGATCACGACGAGCTCGATGGCTACGACGAGGTGCTGGTCCCCTTCGACGCGCCGCAGAATCCACCAAGCGGGTACACCGGCGACCGGCACTTGCGCGACGACGACCTGCACGGCTGGCTCCAGGAGCTGCGCCGCGCAGTGGGTCCGACCGGCGACGTGGTCGTCTCGCTCGACTCCTGCTTCTCGGGTTCGGCCACGCGGTCGTTGATCGACCCGACCGCGACGGCCCGGGGAAGCCTGGAGCCCATCGGGCCACCGCAGACGCCCGTCTCGGAAAACCTCGACGAGCTGGCCCCCGATCGCGCCGGTGGCTTCGACGAGACGGCGACCCGCGGCTCGAGTGCTGCCGGGCCTGCCGATCCGGCGCTCGCTCCGTACGTCTTCTTCTCGGCCTCGCTCCACAACGAGCTCGCCTTCGAGACCCGCAACGAGGCGCAGGAAAAGATGGGCTCACTCTCCTTCGCGCTGAGCAGCGCCCTGGCGCGCGCCGGCGCAGGGGACACCTACCGCGGCCTCTTCCGGCAGGTGGAGCGAATCATGGCGGGCCGGGTGCGCAACACGCCGCAAAGCGAAGGGATGCTCGAGCGGGAGCTCTTCGCCGGCCGCGCCGTTCCGCAGCAGGAGTTCCTCGAGATCGCTGTCTACGATGCGGCGGCTCGAACCGCCAGGGTGCGCGGTGGGGCCCTCGCAGCTCTCCTGCCCGGCAGCCGGGTCGTGGTGAACGCTCCGGAGACCCGCGAGGCCGATCCGTCGGCCGCCTGGGCTCATGGAAGCGTGGTGAGCGCCACTCCTTTCCTCTCCGAGGTCGCCTTCGACTTCGTCGAGCCGGGGGCCGACGTGGCGAGCGGCTGGGTGTTCGTCCTCGAGCGCTCGTACGGAGGCGCCGGTCTCCGGGTGACGGTCGAGGCGAGCGCCGGGGTGCGGGCCGCCCTCGGGTCGGCCTTCGCCCAGAAGCGGTTCCTCGATGTCGTCACGGCCGACGGCGAGGTGACAATCCGGGAGCGGGACGGGGAGCTGCTGGCTGCGGCGGCGGACGGTTCGGCGATCTTCAGGGAGCCGGCCGAGCCGCCCCACGCCGTCCTCGCCGGACGCCTCTTGCGCAGGCTCGACGACTACTCGAGAAACCGCTGGCTGCGGCGACTGGAGGAGCATTCACGGGACTACAAGGTGCGTCTCGAGATCGAGCCCTGCCGGCTCGAGACCACGACCACGGCACTCGGCCAAGAGCTCGTGCGATGCGGCGGACCGATCGATCGGTCGACCGCGGGCGGCGAGCTCCAGATGCGGATCGGCGACGGCTACGAGTTGGTGATCGTAAACGAGGGGCGCAAGCGCGCCCGCGTGGCCGTCCTGGACCTCTGGTCCGACGGCCGCATCACCCAGCTCTGGCCCTTTGCCGAGGAGCGCGGTGCCGACAAGGTCATCGAGCCGGGGGCTACCTTCAAGATAGAGGAGCCTTTCGAGATCGGCCCGCCGACGGGGAGTGAGATGCTCAAGCTGATGGCCACCGACCAGTTCGTCGATTACTGGCCGATCACCAGCGAGGGCGCCCGCGCCGGCGCGCCTCGAGGCCTCTTCGACACCCTCTTCGCGGGCGCCTTCGAGGGCACCCGGTCGGAGGGCCGCATCAGCGTCAGCTCGGTGGGCACCTATTCGCTCACCTTCAACGTGGTCGAGGGAAACGGTGGCTAAGGTCCTTGCCGCCCTCCTCGCCGCCTGGGCCCTGGGCTCCGGCGCCCTGTTCGCGCAGGCGCCGCGCCGATACGCCCTCCTCATCGGTCTCAACAACTACGTTCGCACGCCCTCCGGGATCACGCCGCTCAGCTACGCGAGGAATGACGTCGAAGCGCTGCGCGAGCGGTTGATCGCCAGCGGCTTCGACCGGGACAATGTCGTGGCACTGATCAACGAGGGCGCAACGCGGTCAGCGATCGTCCAGAATCTCTACCGCTACACCACGATCGTCGGGCCGCAGGACACCTTCCTCCTGTACTTCGCAGGCCACGGGGTCCGCAATCAGGCGGTCAACCAGGAGACCTACTGGCTTACATATGACAGCAACCTCGACGTCCTCGACGACGCCGGCATTCGGCTCACCCACCTCCTCGACTTCGTACGGGACGTCGGCGCCGACAAGAAGCTGGTCCTCCTCGACCACTGCTTCAGCGGCGAGGTGCAGAGGGCGGCGGCAGGTGGAAGCGGGGGCGTCCGCGACGGGTTTGGCACCGGGGTTACGCTGGTCAGCCAGCGGGGCAGCTTCCGGCCCAACGACTTCGAGAGGACCCTCGAGGACCGGGCCGGCGGCATGGTGATCCTGGCGGCCGCCCGGGAAGGGGCCCAGGAGTCGGAGGCTCTCGAGTCCACAGACCGCGAGGGCCATCGACGAAAAGGCCACGGCCTCTTCACCTACGCGTTGCTGCAGGCGTTGGGCACCCGAAAGGCCGACACTGCAGCGGCGGGGGAGACGCCGGACGGCAAGCTCACCATGCCGGAGCTGGTGGCCTTTCTGCGGACCGGGATGCGCCAGATCGCAAACGATCATGGGCTCGCCGAGCAATCCGTGACGGAGGTCAACTCGGAAGCGGTCGACCTCTCGAGCTGGGAGCTCGTCGCCTCGCTGCCCATCGACGACCTCCAGGAGCGGAGCCTGGCATCGCAGGGCTACCGGGAGAAGCTCAACGCTTGGCAGGACCAGGGCTTGATCGATTTCCAGACTCGGATCAAGTGCGTCAACGTCCTGACACTCTGGGAGGAGGCACTCGAGGACGGACGCCCGCTCACGGAAGAGGAGGAGAAGATCCTCGATGAGGTGCGAAACCACCTCGACTCCGACGACGCGCCCGAAGACATACTGGCCGACGATCTGGTCCGCCGCCTACACCGAATCCAGAGTGAGTAGCGAGGTGATGCGACGCAGTTTCCCAAGATGGGTCGCGATTCTCCTCTTCGCGTCGGTGGCCCTGGTGCTCGTGGCCGCTCGGCCCCCGGACCGGCCACCCCGTCGCTGGGCGGTGCTGATCGCCGCCGACGGCACCGCCGAGGCGCCCGTGGACGCCGCCCTCACGCAGACCGTGCGTCGGATCGGTGGAGTTCTCTCGGGAGGTTACGGGTATTCGCCGGAGTCGATCGCGGAGATCTACGACAGCGAAGCCCTCCACAAGCGCATCTACGTCGCCGTAAACGATCTGCGGGAGGGCGTGAGGCCAGGCGATACCGTCTTCGTCTTCCTGGCCCTGCCGGAGGCCACTGCGGTAGGCGGCGCCTCGGGCCTCGTCTGGCTTCCGTGGGACGGCAGTCCCGACAGGGCGTGGAGCTTCATCCAGCCGGTCGAGTTGGCCGACGCCCTGGGGCAGCTCGACGGCGCCAACGTCCTTGTGGTCACTCCCAGTTGCCTCGCCCTGGCGAGACAGGGTTTCGCCGACGTCCTCCAGTACAAGGTGCAGAGCTTCCGCATCGACTCGAGAACCGTGCACTACGAGCTCTCGGGTTGCTCGCGCGAGCGCCGGCCGGCCGAGCTCGCTGGCGCCCTCCTCGAGGCCCTGGAGAGCGGCCTCGGCGAGGGTCGCCTGGAGTTCAGCGGCGAGGACCTCGCCCTCTACCTCAAGAAGAGCGCGACCGGCATGCGAATCGAGTATCTCCGCCAGTCGAGCAACACCGGAGCGCTCCCCTTCATCCGTGAGCGCCTGGAGCTCGATCCCGAGCTCCTGCGCCTCCTCGGCGCCACTGGCGGAGACGCGAAGCCCCGCCTGACCGCGATCCAGGACCTGGTCAACTTCGTCTTCCAGCAGCCGCCGGCCAACCGCGAGGCTCTGACCGAGGCTCTCACCGAGCGGCTCCTGGCGATCGGCGAGACGCCCGCCGAGGATGCGACGGTACGGGGGCACGCGATCGGTGCGGTGGGACAGCTCCGCTCCACCGGGGCGATTCCCCGCCTGGCGAGCCTGGCGCGCACCGACCCGGGGAGTGCCGGAACCGATGCGGTGCGCGCCATCGAGGCGATCGGGGGAGAGACGGCGATCGAGCTGCTCGAGGGACTCGTCACCTCGCTGCGGCCGCAGATCCGCGCCGCTTCCATGCGCGCTCTGGCGCGGGCCCGCTCCTCCGGGTCCCTGGATCTCGTCGTCGCACAGCTCGCCATCGAAGCCGATCCGGAGGCCAGCCTGGCCGGCCTCGAGGCGATCCAGGTGCTCTCACCGGACGCTTCGCAGGCCGTCGTTCCGGTAGCGGCGCTGCTCGCCCGTCAGCCGGCGGACGCTAGAGTACGTCGCGAGGCGATCGGTGCGCTCGGCAACCTGGGCCACCCCGCCGCGCTGCCGATCCTCCTCGAGCAGCTCGAGCTTGCCGACGTCGAGCTGGCGACGGCCGCCGCGTATGCGATCGCGAAGGTCGGGACCACGGGGAGCGATGAAGCCTCGGGGATGCCCGGCGACCAGGGAGCTGTAGAGGCCGCTCTGGTTCGAGCCCTCAGACGCGACCCGGCGATCACCGTCGCCGCGGCGCAGGCGTTGGGACGCCACGGATCGGCCGCGGCAGTCGAGCCGCTGATGGCTGCGGGAAGGGCCCTGGAACCCGGCTCGCCGTCCGGCGGCGCCATCGCGACGGCTCTCGGCGCGCTCCGCGACTGGCGTGCTACCCGGCTGCTGCTCTCGATGCTCGAGGATCCGAACCGGACCAACCGTCGAGCGGCGAGCCAGGCGCTGGGGGCGCTGGG
>Ga0214472_10004633_pt1 | contig 14510 bp, 12 predicted proteins | sample RVTome_6_FD_207662 | JGI IMG/M metagenome (GOLD analysis project Ga0214472, IMG submission 207662) | Soil microbial communities from uranium-contaminated site in the Upper Colorado River Basin, Wyoming, United States - RVT140D175 | ecosystem: Environmental > Terrestrial > Soil > Contaminated >...
GAAATCCATGTCGCCACCCCAATCAAGTTGGATGGTGCGGTCGAGAATTGCACCACGCATTGGAAAGAGGTCTCCAACAGCTCGATGAATTATAGTCGCGCCGATCTGCGATTTAATATCGTCGCCAATAATGGGTGCGTTGTGTTGTTCGGCTTTCTCGCGCAAAGTTTTGTCATTGGCGACCATGACTGGAATTGCGTTCACTACACCAAGACCACTTTCCAATGCAGCTTCTGCGTAAAATCGTGTCGCTTCTTCGGAGCCGGATGGGAGAAAGTTCACTATAATCTCTGCTCCACTTTCTCTCAGAACCTCTTTGACATTAGCGGGGTTTTGACTTTCAGAAATGGGAATATGTCTCTCCATCTCCTCGGCTACGCCGTCCATCACCGGGCCTTTGTTTACCCTCACGCTGATTTTTGGCACCTGTGTAAGTTTTTTGGCGCAATTCGGCTTTACAAAAATAGCATCAGCAACATCTTTGCCAACTTTTTCCATATTCACATCAAAAGCGGCAACAATTTCAATATCAGAAAGTTTATAGCCACCAATATCTTTCAATCCCAAAACCCCACTAATGACATCTGGATTTTCCTTACTGAAATGAATGCCTTGCGTGAGAGCGCTCGCGCAATTACCGACTCCGACGATGGCTATTTTGATTTTATTATTTCTCATAAAAAATTTCTTTTGCCCTTACAAAATATTGTTCGAGCCGATTAGTTTTTTCAGGTTCTTTGGCAGTTTGGAATGCGCGTGGCGAAGGCAGAATTCCGTTCGAGCTATTTCTAAAATATACCACCAAAATTCGGAATTCAAATTTCCTCCAAAAAACCGCCCAAATGGGCGGTTTTTTGACAACAGATCTTCCAGTTTTACTGTTCAATAACTAGATTACCTGTATCAATTCTTGTTCTTGCAGTTCCTACACAACTAGACTCGCTTGGAAAAGCCCCACCAAATGTATCATAGGTTGGGTTACCAGATTTTGATAGAGTCACTCTCAATGTATCAGGATTTTGACTGGCCGGCGTATCAAGGTCACCGCCCCGCACCACAACCTTCCATCCATCATCACCATTAAGGGTTCCGAAAGCTGTGAAATTAAATGCGTCGTCACAAGTACCTGAATTGCCATTAAACATATTCAATTGAGTAAACTCTGTAGCGTGGAATGTTGTCTTATCAAACTCGTCAGTTTCAACATTATGGAATTGTATAGTCCAATCCCCGATTAACTCACCGAAATCAGCAAGCCATCCGCCAAAACTTACATCTAGCCAATCTTTTCTTTTTTGATCGGGTGAAGTTGTAGCTAATATGTGCCCACCTCCATGAATATAAGCGTCAGCAACCCAAAACTCTCTAGTCTCTCTAATTGGTGCATCTGCAAAACTTTCGGTTGGATTGAAGATGAAGCAATACATTCCGGGCGTTGCACCAGAAGCGTCCCAAGTTGAGCTGAAACTAACTCCGTCCCATGTATACAGGTCGTTGTGTCCGTCAACATTCCCGAAAACAGTGTTTGTACCAGCTGCACATGTACCTTCTCTTACTGCCCACTGAACGTTGTCATCTGTGTCATCGTCAATAAGTATGGCAGTTAATTCTACATTTCCAACATGGATGCTGTCTTCATCTGGGCTTGTTATTTCTGCTGATCGTTCAAACAGCTCATAATTGCCACTGAATAAATCAGAAACCTCACCTGCTGAAAGCGCACGATCATACACCCTCACTTCATCAATACCTCCATTGAAGTATCTGTCTGCATCACCAACACCCGCTCCGATTTTCAATGGCTCGTCATTCGTTCTAATTTTCACATCCCCTATAATATTAGTTGTATCAATGAGCACATCATCTAAATACAACAAAGCAAGATTATCACTATTAGAGTAAGTAGCTACTACATGGTGCCACTCATCATCATAGTAACTAGCAAGTGCAGTATCTCGTACTTCATGCATTACGTTACTTTGGTCAATAAAACGGAAACCTATATCATTAGGATCACTGATATCCTTGATAAACACACCATATCCACCATCACTTACTGTGGTTTGTCCTTTACTAACAGCTCGAGGCCAATCGTTGTCTAAACTGTTACCTTCTAATTTAAACCAAAATGATATGGATATTTCCTCTTCTAAGTCTAAAGTGGAATCATCATCTACAGTAACAACCTCATCAATTCCGTTAAAGAATAGGGCTACCGTATTTCCAGGCAAAGTTGGCACATCTGTGCCATCAAAAAAACCACCAGATAATACACCATCATTGTTATTACTACTTTGGTCTAGTGTGTTTAGATTAAGATCCCAATAACCAACTAAGCCATCAGAAAGATCTGCTTGAACCACACTCGCCACTGAAAAGACAAACAAGAATGCAAAAATTCCTATTATGGATTTCTTCATTTATTATTTTCTGTTAGTTTGTAAAGATAAAGTCCTTGCCTAACAGCAGTATACACCAAACGGTCTTTCAAGAAGATTTTTATTTATTTACTTCATATGCACATGTTATACACATCAAAAAGCCCCCACTAGTGAAAGTAAGGATTTCAGATCTTTTACGGAGATAAATGAAATATCAGAGATGCTTAGAGCCTTATCACCAAAAGTAAAATCTGCACCCGATTCTTTTTGTTTATCCGCGTCGGATATCATCTCTTCCCATGACATTTTCCCGATTATGTACAAAACAAATTTATGACAATTAACATTTCTGATTTTGTCGGCAGGAATAGGGGGTATTGCATTCCATTTATCTAATGAATCCTTTTCAAGAATCTTTTTCATATTTTTATTCTATCGCACAAACAAGAATTTGTTGCAAACATACTTCCTCATGCTAGCTGTGAGATGCGGTGTATTTTAAAGATAGCTCGAACGAGCTTTAGCCCTCGCCGCGCGGAGCGCGGCTCGGGACAGGCGGTGCGGCTCCGCCGCGAACATTAACAATTTCAAGTTTTTCTTTGGCGGCAAACAATTATGAGTTCGCGAAGCGAACACAATTTTAATCCTTCACTTTGAAGGATAGCGGATTGAAGTTGGTGTCGGTGTCGTAGTGATCTTCACCCTCAATCTGCTTCACTTTGCGAACCACATAATAAGTAAGTGGCGTGAAAATAGCTTCAACCGCTACCTTCAAAAGCCATGCGGAGAGGATAGAAACGACGAGCACATTCGTTGGAAGAATGCCCGAAAGCGCAATGACATAAAAAAGTACTGTGTTTGCGCCTTGTCCAAAAATCGTTGAACCGATGGTGCGAGTCCAAAGATGTTTTCCTTTCGTCCACACCTTCATTTTCGCGAGAACATAATTGTTCAAAATGTCACCCGCGAAAACCGCAATCCAGCCGCCGATGAGAATGCGAGGAACAATACCAAATACTGTTGCATACGCTTCGCTCGCGCCAAAAAATTCCGGCGACGGAAGATATGCCACTGCCAGATAGATAAGTCCCGCAATGACCGAGCTTATGAGAGTAAGCCATGTAACGAGACGGGCGCGAGCGTATCCATACACCTCGGTCATCACATCAGAAATGATATAGACGAAAGGAAAATATAAAACGGTAACAGATACAGGAAATATGAAAAGTTCAATAATCTTTCCTGCCGTAACATCAGAGACAAGTTGAAAAGTGATGTTGAGTGCCGTCAGGAGACCAAGAAGTTTGTAATGCTTCATAAATTAAGAATTAAAAATCGCATGAAAATTTTTCTTTTGCCCTTAACAAAATACGGTTCGAGCCGATTTGTTTTCAGGTTCTTTGGCAGTTTGGAATGTTCGCGGCGGAGCCGCACCGCCTGTCCCGAGCCGCGCTCCGCGCGGCGAGGGCTAAAGCTCGTTCGAGCTATCTTTAAAATACACCGCCAGAAAGGAATTCGCAAGCAAGAGCTGTCCGCCTCGCTTCGCTCGGCGGCTAATTTGTATGGGATTTTTGGCGAAAAAGACACGGATTTATCAATAAGGGCAAAAGAAAAAAATTCATGCGATTTTAACTACACAAATATATGAAATACATTATCTATGCGAGAAAATCGACGGAAAGTGAAGAAAGGCAGATTTTGAGTATTGAAGCGCAGCTCGCAGAGCTGCAAGAGTATTCCGCCAAAGAAAAACTTGAAATTGTCGCTTCCTTTCAGGAAGCCCAAACTGCCAAAGAACCTGGGCGAACGAAGTTCGCCGAAATGTTGTCATTTCTGCAATCCGGGAAAGCTGAAGGGATTTTAAGTTGGCACCCGGATCGTCTCGCCCGAAATTCGATTGACGGTGGGCAAATTGTATATATGTTGGACACAGGAAAAATAAAAGACCTAAAATTTCCGACCTTTTGGTTCGAGAACACACCACAAGGAAAATTTATGTTGAGCATTGCCTTTGGGCAGAGTAAATACTACGTTGATAACCTTAGCGAAAATATACGACGGGGGCATCGCGCCAAATTACGCCGAGGTGTGTATCCTGGCTCCGCACCAATCGGCTACCTCAATAATCACCGTACTCGCGATATTGATATTGACCCCGAAAGAGCGCAGTTGATACGCAAGGGTTTCAAGTTGTACGCAACGGGAAAATATACGTTGAAGCAAATCGCGAGAGCGTTTAAGGATATGGGATTGCGGAGCCACAAAGGCAATGTTTTGGCAGTTTCCTGTGTCCAGCGAATGTTGAGCAAATCGTTTTACTACGGATTGTTTGAGTTCAAGGGCGAGACGTATCAGGGCACACACGAGCCAATCATTACAAAGAAACTTTTTGGTATGTGCCAAGAAGTAATGAAAAGTCGCGGACATATTAAAACGAGAAAGGCAGAGAAAACTTTTCCGTTTCGCGGACTGCTCACTTGTGGAGAATGTAAATGTGCCATTACTGCCGAAACGCAAAAAGGACATAATTATTATCGCTGTACTAAAAAACGCGAAATATGTTCACAAAAATATGTCCGCGAAGAATTGCTTACCGAACAAGTAAAAAGTTTTCTTCAAAAAGTTTCTTTGTCGAGCCAAGACACGGGAAAAGTTTTGCGCGAGTTGAATAAGGACGAGCAGAAAGCAAAAGCGAATAATCGGGTTGTTTTGCAAAATTTCAAAGGTGAAATAACTGATATTGGTGTAAAGTTGGACAAGTTGCTTTCTGCATATCTCGACGAAATGATCTCTGCCGAGGAATACGCCGCGCAAAAGCAGAAATTGCTCTCGCGCAAAGTGGAATGTACTGAAGAAATCGGAGAAATCGAGAGCGGAAGTGCGTCTTGGCTCGAACCGGCTCGTGCGTTCATAAAATCCCTCAATCATGCGACAGAATTGGTGCGGAGTGGGGATAAGTCGGAAATGACAACATTTCTAAAACAAATCGGCTCGAACCATATTTTGATTGATAAATCCGTGTCTTTTTCGCCAAAAATCCCATACAAATTAGCCGCCGAGCGAAGCGAGGCGGACAGCTCTTGCTTGCGAATTCCTTTCTGGCGGAGGGTGAGAGATTCGAACTCTCGGTGGGTTTCCCCACACACGCTTTCTCCCGACAATTAATTTTCTACAGCGCGGAAGGGGCGAGATTCGAACTCGCGGTGCCTTTCGGCACACTCGCTTTCCAAGCGAGCGCACTAGACCACTATGCGACCCTTCCGCGCTAAAGAAAATATAAATTGTCGAGGATCCTCGATTTTCTAATCCTGGCATAATTGTGAAAGAAAATCGGGACAAGCGAGCGCATTCGACCGCTCTGCCACTCCTCCGCCATGAACAGGGATTGCGAACCCTCCAAAGACAGTCAGCTCACGACAAACAACTTACGACATTTTGGAGTAAGTAACAACTTTATTTCGTCCAGTCTCTTTCGCTTCGTAAAGCGCTTTATCCGCTCTACCGACAAGTTCGGCGAGATTGATTCCCGCTTCAGCCGAAGCAACACCGGATGAAAGGGTTACTGGTTTATCAATCCCTTTGAACTTGAAAGAACCGACAGCTTCTCTTATCTCCTCCGCTTTCTCGCTAGCATCTTCTTCATCAGCCCCGAGAAGAATGGCGATAATTTCTTCTCCTCCCCAGCGAGCGACAGTATCGCCAGTTCGCAAACCATCTTTAATTGTTTCCGCAACTTTTTTTAAAACATCGTCCCCCGCTGAATGTCCGTACGTGTCATTGATGGATTTGAAATAATCAATATCAAAAAGAATGACGCTTAAATTCTTGAAACCGAACCACTCCTTTCTCCGAGAATCTTTTTGGGCTATGGATTCAAGATAAACATTCACCTCCTCCTCAAAAAATTTTCTAGTTTTGAGCCGAGTCAAATGATCGTGAATCAAATCTTCCTCCAGACGCGTGAGCTCAACCTCAAGTTCCGAGATTTCCTCCTTCAGTTTTTTATTTTCTTTTTTTAACTCCTCGCTCATATTTCTAAATCCTCTTTTTAAGACTACCAGCCACTTCTTCTCTCTTCAACTTACCCCCCCTCCTTAACATACGATATATCGTATGTTAAGGAGGGGTTTCTATTTATTTACTCTTTTCCATCGTTATTTTGTTTTATATCATTTCTCATCTCTTTTTTCTCTTTTAAATTTTAATCCGTATCTGACCCACAAACTCCCAAAAACATTCCAACATTCTCAAGAATATTGGAATGTTTTTAGCTTGTTTCGGTATGACCCGTTAAAGCTTTGATGCGTTCCTCAGTCGGAGGATGTGTCATAAAAATTTTATGCAAAAGACGAGTCTTGCCTCCACCAAATGGATTGGATATAAAAAGGTGCGCGGTCGCGTCGTTCGCAGTTCGCATTGGCGTTCCATGGGAACTGATCTTACGCAGGGCATTGGCTAGACCCTCGGGGTAGCGAGTCAAAAGTGCGCCAGACGAATCCGCTAGAAATTCTCTTTTACGCGAAATCGCCAGCTGAATAAGGATGGCAATAAAAGGAGACAGGATTGCAAGAATAATTCCGACAAGAAACATCACTCCCTGAACCTGTCCTCCTCTGTTACTACCTCTGCCTCCTCCCCACATGGCACTGCGAAGGAAAAAATCCGAGAGGAGCGTCACGAAACCAACCATAACCACAACAATTGTGGAAAGTAGCATATCTCTGTTCCCAATATGAGAGAGCTCGTGAGCTATTACCCCTTCCAATTCTGTTTTGTCCAAAATTTGAAGGAGCCCGGTGGTAACAGCGACAGCGGAGTGCTCCTTATTTCTACCCGTTGCAAAAGCGTTGGGCGAAGAATCGTCTGTGACATAGAGCCTCGGCATGGGAAGCCCAGCGGTTATAGAGAGATTTTCTGTGGCATTCCAGAGGTCAAAGTGTTCTTCCCGTGTTGCCGGCTTGGCTCGATGAAGCTTAAGGACAATTCTGTCAGAAAACCAGTAGCTAAAGATGTTCAGTAAAATTGAAAAAATAACAAATAAATACAAGATTGTAGGATTGCCGTAAATTTGACTGAATACCCAGCCTATAAGAATTAACAGAACAAAAAACAGGGTTACGAAAAACCAAGTTTTTCTTATATTTGAATCCTTGTGAGTATAGATGTTAGAAGTCACCTTATAAGCTTAGAGCTAAAAGCTTGAAGCTTGAAGCTCTTCTAAAATTTAACTTCTACTGGCTCTCGAGCGGCACCCTCTTCAATTTCAAAAAATTCCATTTTGGCGAATTTGAAGAGGCTGGCAATTAAATTGTTGGGGAAAAATTCTATGCCCGTATTTAAGTCGCGGACATTTGTGTTGTAAAAGCGGCGCGCGGCCTGAATTTTATTTTCAGTATCGGAGAGTTCGCGCTGAAGTTCAAGAAAATTCTGATTGGCTTTCAAATCCGGATAGGCTTCGGCTACAGCAAATAGTGATTTTAAAGCGCCCGAGAGCATGTTCTCTGTCCTACCATGCTCGACCGGTGTCGTTGCTCCCATTGCCGCACTTCTTGCCTTGGTTACATTTTCAAATGCCGTACTCTCATGTTTGGCGTAACCTTTAACGATTTCGATCAAATTGGGAATGAGGTCATAGCGACGTTTGAGCTGAACATCAATGTCGGCCCAGGCCTCTTTGGCGCGATTGACCAGACGCACAAAGCGATTGAAAGCGAAAATCGCCCAGACAACCAATACGGCAACTACTATAAAGAATATATTCATGGATCTAATGATTATTTGTCTTCATTATAGCACAATTCCGCGATTTTTGGTACAACTGTTTGACATTGTGTTAATCAAAGAACTCGCCGGCAAGCGGAAACGTCCCCGAACATCTGACCTTGACGAAGCCGTGTGCTTTTTACATCAGCTTTCTCCAGACACTTCGGCGGTCTGGAGAAAGCTCTAGAGCTCGCTGGTCTTAGTCCAAACCAGCCACATTAACTGCCACGTTCAGGCGGCAAAAAAGGCACACAGACTCCACCCTCGTACCGCGCCTGCGGCACGAGGGTGAATTTTATTTCACGCTCCGATTCATTCAGGGATTTAGTAATCCATTCCTCCCATGTCTGGTCCACCGGTCGGTACCTTTTTCTCCTCCGGTTCATCGGCAATCGCCACTTCAGTTGTCAGAAGAATTGCGGCGGCTGAAGCGGCATTCTGTAAAGCTGAACGCGCAACCTTAACCGGATCAACAATCCCCTTCTTAATCATATCGGACTCAAAAGCGTCGTTCAAAGCGCTGTATCCGACGTTGTTACTTTTTGCTTCAAGCACTTTTTCAATTATGGCCGAACCGTCACTTTTTCCGGTATTCATTACAATCTGTCTCAAGGGCGCTTCAAGCGCTCTCAAAACTATCGCGTATCCGATTTCTGTTTCCGAAGTCGCATACTGAACTTTGTGAGTGGAAATTTTCTTCGCCGCGCGAACGAGAGCCGTGCCTCCGCCCGCCACAATTCCCTCTTCAATCGCCGCCTTGGTGGCATTAACCGCATCCTCAATTTTGAGCTTGAGATATTTCATCTCAGTCTCAGTGGCCGCACCCACCCTAATAACGGCGACTCCGCCGGAAAGCTTGGCAATTCGCTCTTCAAGTTTTTCAATATCAAATTTGGAATCCGTTGAATTTTTTTGCGCTTTAAGCTGGGATATTCTGGCATCAATTGCCTGTCTCCTGCCCTTTCCGCCAACAATAGTAGTATCGTCTTTGGTCGATATAATCTTTCTGGCCTGTCCCAGGACCTCAAGCTCGGCATTCTCAAGCTTAACTCCGAGTTCATCGGAGACGACTTTAGCTCCAACAACGACAGCGATGTCGGAAAGCATATCTTTCTTGCGATCTCCGTATCCGGGCGCCTTAACGGCTAGAACATTGAAACCTCCTCTGAGTCTGTTTACGACAAAAGTCGCCAGTGCTTCTCCTTCCACATCATCGGCAATAATCACCAAATCTTTCTTGCCCGTAGCAGCAATCTTTTCAAGGAGAGGCAGAATCTCTTTTATGCTGGAAAGTTTCTTGTCGGTAATTAGAATGGGAGCATCTTTATATTCCGCTTCCATCCTCTCGGCATTGGTTATCATGTAGGGCGAAACATAGCCTTTGTCAAATTGCATACCCTCAACAACTTCCGAATCAACGCCGAATGACTGCGATTCTTCAACCGTCACCACTCCGTCCTTGCCGACCTTTTTGATTGTCTCAGCAATTATTTTTCCAATCTCTTCGGACTCGGCTGAAATTGTCGCCACCTGTCTGACCTCTTCGTCACTTTTTATGGGTGTTGCCATGTCCTGAAGAGCTTTAACGGCATGCTCGGTGGCAACTTCAATTCCCGCCCTTACTCCCATGGCATTCATTCCAAAAGAAATATGTTTCAATCCCTCATGGATAAGAGACTGCGCCAGAATTACGGAAGTGGTCGTGCCGTCTCCGGCAACATCATTGGTTTTGGAAGCAACCTCTTTAATAATCTCAGCTCCCATATTTTCAAATTTGTCTTTGAGATTGACTTCCTTTGCGATTGTTACACCGTCATTTGTTATGGTCGGCGTGCCGTAGCCTTTATCAATGACGACGTTGCGTCCACGCGGACCTATCGTGATTTTTACAGCGTCGGCAACTTTATCAACTCCTCTTTTGAGGGAGCGCCTGGCATCTTCATTGTAGAGAATTTTTTTAGACATGGTTGTTGGTGTTAATAGTGAATAATCAGCGGAAAGGCTTTAACGAACACGAGCGACAATCTCGCTTTCTTTCACAAGGTAGTATTCTTCGTCATTAAACATTATTTTGTCGCCCCACTGAAAGAGAACTTTTTCGTCAATTTTCACTTGGACGGGAATTAGTTTTCCGTCCTCATATCTGCCTTCTCCCACAGCCACGACAATTCCTTTTTTGGCTCCCCTGTCTTCTTTGACGGTTTCCGGAATATAAATCCCAGCGGCAGTCTTGCTTTCTTCCTGCAAAAGTTCCCTTAGAAGAACTCTGTCACCCAGAGGGGCGAGTCCGAAACTTGCCCGCATGGGCGGGGAAGATTTCTTTTTTGTTTGTGAGGTTGATTTTCGGGCTTTTTTCATTGAAATTTTTATCTTACAGCTATTAATACGGCACTATATTATAGGGTCATCTAATACTCTGTCAACAATGTCTTAAAAACGCAGTGAAATGCAAAAACCCCGCAGGAAAGCTGTCAACTTTCCCGCGGGGCTGGTGTCCGCACTAGCTAGCGTTTAGCCTGTGCGGCCATATCCTTTCTGACCTTCTTTCCGCGCCGCTTCTTCGGGGGCGGAGACGAGAGACACCCCTTCACCCTCTCTGCGGCCGGTGTGTCCTCCGCCGCCATGAACTTCCCCTCCAGCTTCACATACATCACGCGAAGCTCAGCGAGGGGGAGGGTGGTGGACTGGCGAAAATCAACCAGCCCGTCGGCGAGCGCCTGCGCTCGCATGTATGAGAACCACGGCTCGCACCGCAATTTCTCCAATCGAGCGGAGAGGAGTCTCGGCGCAACGAAAACCAGGAAGGACTTCTGGGTGGCTTTGAGGCCGCCGAGAACCGCCTCCGTCTCTCGAACGGCGTCCCCAACCCGTGTAGGATTGAGTGTCCACCATTCCAAGACTTCGGAGATTTGAACACTCAACCTCTTCATCACCCCCAACCGGGCAATGAGATCGGGCTTAGGGACGAACCCAACGAGTCGTCCCATTTCCTCCGCCTCGCTCTCGGTAAGAGCGAGCGTCCTTTTGAACTGGTCGAGGGACGCCCCGACCCGAACCTTCCAGTCGTTTCCCATAATACTCCTCCACGGCTAGGGTGTTGAACTTTGAACGATCAGCAATGACATCAATTTGCTACTCTTTTTTAATTATATCATATCTATATTTTTTTGTCAAGAAAAAATTTGCCTCTAAGAAGGCCGGCTAGAGCCGTAATTGGAGACGATTGCCAAAATTATAGGAATCTGTATACTAGAAAGCCAATGAGTATTTCTGCTGTTTTACCCTTTATCCAAATTATCCTTGCAATACTCCTAATCGTGGGCATTCTCCTACAGAGATCTGAAGCCGGGTTGGGAAGCGCTTTCGGCGGGGATGGAATGGGAACGGGACATTATGCGCGCAGAGGCGCGGAGAAAGTTCTATTTAAACTTACAATTGCTATTGCAGTAATCTTCGTCCTTTCCGCTCTTATAGTAATACTCTAAAAGATAAGATAGAAAATAAAATCTACACGGAAATTTACTAACGTATCGTGAACACAGACTCCTCCAATAATATGCGCGGCATGCGCTTTTCGCTTCCGGGTGAAAAAAAGTTAAAACGAGCGATTGACTCCTTCTCATTATCACAGAAGGTGATTTTCTATTTTTTACTTACCTTATTTATCATAAGCACCCTTGGTCTAATTCATAAACTCAATAACGAATTCTTGGTAAAGGTCCCCGACAAAGGCGGAAAACTTACCGAGGGCGTATTGGGAACCCCCCGCTTCGTTAATCCCCTTTTGTCACTTTCAGATGCAGATCGGGACGTGACTGTTTTGGTCTATTCGGGCTTGATGCGGCTCGGACCGGACGGTCAGTTGATTACCGATCTTGCTGAGAGCTATTCAATTTCCCCGGACGGTTTAATCTACAATTTTAAAATAAAGGAAAACGCAAAATTCCATGACGGCAGGGGCGTTACTGCTGACGATATTGAATATACGGTACTTAAAGCTCAGGACGCAACACTAAAGAGTCCTCGACGAGGTAATTGGGAGGGGATTACTGTTGAAAAAATAGATTCTAGGGAAATAAATTTTATCCTCAAACAACCCTATGCTCCCTTTCTCGAAAACACAACGCTTGGCATCCTTCCAAAACACATTTGGAAAGACGCCTCGCCGGACGAATTCTCGTTCAACCAACACAACATTGAAGCGATCGGTTCCGGTCCATATCGTGTAAAAAGCATTGGACGCAACTCATCGGGAATACCCAATCAATACAATCTGAGGGCTTTCAGCGAGTACGCTTTGGGTGAACCGTTTATAACGGAACTGAATCTGAAATTTTATTCTAACGAGGAAAATCTCGTTGACGCATATAAAAAGGGGGAGGTGGAGAGTATAAATGGAATATCCCCGAGAGCCGCTTCTTTGCTTGAAAATGACGGGGTAAAAATCACTAGGGTAACACTTCCTAGAATATTCGGGGTCTTCTTCAATCAAAATCAGGCTCAAGTTTTTTCAAACAAGGAGGTGCGAGAAGCCCTTGACGTCGCACTAGACAAAAAGAGATTGGTTGACGAAGCTCTTTTGGGGTACGGCTCCACAATTTCCGGACCTATTCCTCTTTCCAACAAAGCATCCCTCGGTTCTAGAGATGACTCATCAGAAATTGAAGAAGCCAAAAAAATTTTGGAGAGTAACGGATGGGAATTCTCCTCTTCCACACAAGTCTATGAAAAGAAAACTCGAAGTGCTTCCTATACTCTGAGTTTCTCGATAGCAACCGGAGATTCTCCGGAGCTAAAAACAGCCGCCCAGATTATAAAAGAACAGTGGGAAGCGCTTGGTGCACAAGTTGAAATTCAAATCTTTGAAATCGGAGATTTGAACCAAAACATTATAAGACCCAGAAAATACGATTCTCTCCTGTTCGGTGAGATTATAGGACGCGACCTAGACCTTTATCCTTTCTGGCATTCTTCACAGAGAAACGATCCCGGCCTCAATATTGCTCTTTATGCCAACATAAGCGCAGACAAGTCGATTGAAGAGGCCAGGACCAGCATTGAATCCGAAGTGCGTGAAGAAAAACTTTTGGAGTTTCTTACAGAGATTGAGAATGACAAGCCGGCAGTTTTCACTTTTTCACCCGATTTTCTATACATCGTATCGGAAAAGGTGGGGAGTGTAAATCTCTCACGACTTACAATTCCAAGTGAGAGATTCTCGAATGTTTGGCAGTGGTATATAGAGACCAACAAAGTCTGGAAAATTTTTAACTAATTAATACTATTAAACTTATTAAACATGATAAATCCGACAACGAGCAGTTCCCCCTCTCAATCCTCCCCCATTAGACAAAACCGGATGAGGAGTTCTTCAAGAAGAGTCGGTTCTTTTAGGCGTCCGATGCGAGGGAGAACAGACGGGGAAACGGCATCTCGAAAGAACGTAGTGAGTGCTCCCATACCACCGCCGGGAGACAACATAAGAATTATTCCTCTGGGCGGGGTAGAAGAAGTGGGGCGTAACATGACACTTATAGAGCATCAGAATGACATCATTATCGTTGATGCGGGTTTCCAGTTTCGTGAAGAGTCCACTCCGGGCATTGATTTTATTCTTCCGAACACAAAATATCTAGAGGAAAGGAAAGAGAAAATACGAGGTCTTTTCATAACTCATGGACATCTGGACCATATAGGAGCCATACCCTACATAATAGATCGTATAGGCTACCCGCCAATTTACACTCGTCAATTTGGAGCGATGATGATAGCCAAGAGACAGGAAGAGTTTCCCAGTTTGCAAAAGCTCGATATAAAAATAATAGAAGGGAATGAAAAAATTTCTTTCAGTTCTCTGAAAGTGCGGACCTTTCCTATCTCTCACACGATTCCCGATTCAATGGGTCTCGTTATTGAGACTCCGTATGGAGACATTGTCTTCATTGAAGACGTGCGGGTTGATAACGTTAACGGAGTACCGACGGAAGAAGAGACCGAGCAATATAAACAGTTTAAAGACAAAGAAGCGCTCCTTCTGACAATGGATTCCACCAGTATTGAAAAACCGGGATTTTCTCTTTCCGAAGATGTTGTTACCGAGAATCTGGACCGATTTATAAGGGAAACAAAAGGCAGGCTTATTATCGCCTCGTTTGCCTCTCAGGTTGAACGCATTATAGGAATAATCAAGGCAGCAGAGAAATACAATAAGAAAATCGTAGTTGAAGGCAGAAGCATGAAAACCAATATTGAAATTGTAAAGCAATTAAAGTTGGTTGAAACAAAAAACATCGTCTCCATAGATGAAATAGAAAATTATCCTCCAGACCGCGTAGTCATGCTCGTAACGGGTGCCCAGGGAGAAGA
>Ga0214472_10004634_pt1 | contig 14509 bp, 18 predicted proteins | sample RVTome_6_FD_207662 | JGI IMG/M metagenome (GOLD analysis project Ga0214472, IMG submission 207662) | Soil microbial communities from uranium-contaminated site in the Upper Colorado River Basin, Wyoming, United States - RVT140D175 | ecosystem: Environmental > Terrestrial > Soil > Contaminated >...
GGCCGTTCACCCGCGACGAGATGCACGAGCGGTGAGGGTCAGCCTCGACACCAATATCCTGGTCTATGCCGCCGACGCGACGGCGGAGCAACGGCATTCCCGGGCCGTTGACCTGATCAACCGGGCCGCTGGCGCCGACTGCGTGTTGACGCTGCAATCGCTCGGCGAATTCTACAACGTCGCCACCAGGAAGGTCGGACTCGCCGCCGGAAAGACCGAATCATTCGTAAACGCTTGGCGATCCTGCTTCCCCGTTCACGCCGCGTCGGCAAGCTGCCTGGATGAAGCCATGCACGCGGTGCGGCGCCATCGGCTGCCGTTCTGGGACGCCATGCTGTGGGCGGCGGCGCGCGAGGCCGGCTGCCGGCTCCTGCTCAGCGAGGATTTCCAGGACGGGCTCGCGATCGGCGGCTTGCGCTGCGTCAACCCGTTCGCCGCCGCCAACCGGGCGCTGTTGGAAGCGGCGCTGCCGTCGCCAGATTAGGAGAAGAAGCCGATGAAGGTCGTCATCACCGGCGGCGCCGGCTTCCTCGGCCTCGGCGTCGCGCGGCAACTCCTGAAGCGCGGCACGCTCGCCGGGCCCGGCGGCAAGCCGGAAACCATCGACGAGATGGTGCTGTTCGACGCTGCCATCCCTAAGAAAAAGCCCGCCGGGCTGGATGGGCGGGCGAAGATGCTGGCCGGCGACATCGCCGACCGCGACCAGGCGAGGGCGTTGATCGACCGCGACGAGATCGTCGTGTTCCACCTCGCCTCGGTGGTCAGCGCCGGCGCCGAGCGCGACTTCGACGGCGCCCTTAGGGTCAACCTGAAGGGCACCCGCAACGTGCTGGAGGCGCTGAGGGCGAGGCGAGGCGCGCGGCGGCCGCGGCTGGTGTTCGCGTCCTCGGTGGCGGTCTACGGCGGCGCGCTCGCCGCCGCGGTTTCGGATGCCACCCGCGAGACGCCGGCCACCACCTACGGCATGACCAAGGCGATCGGCGAACTGCTGGTCAACGACTACGCGCGCAAAGGCTTCGTCGACGGCCGCTCGGCGCGGCTTCCCACCGTCATCGTCCGCCCCGGGCCGGCCAACGCCGCCGCCTCGGGGTTCGCCAGCGCCGTCTTCCGCGAGCCGTTGGCGGGGCGCGACTACGCGCTGCCGGTCAAGCCTTCGACGCGGATCATGGTGCTCGGCGCCCGCAACGCGGTGGCCGGGCTGATCCGTCTGATGGAGGCGGACGCCGCGGCGCTTGGCCACGACCGCGCGGTGGCGCTGCCCAACCGGGCCTATTCGGTCGAGCAGATGATCGCGGCGCTGGAGAAGGTCGCCGCGGAAAAGCGCATCCGCCTCGGCGCCATACGGCCCGCGCCGGACGCGGGCGTAGAGGCGATCGTCGGCTCGTGGCCGCTCGCCATGGACGACGCCCGCGCCCGCGCCCTCGGCCTGCCCGCCGACGACAACCTGGAACGCATCGTCCGCGATTATTTGGAGGATGCGGCTTAAGATTTTTCGGTGGGCGGGGCGGCGCCGGCGTTCTAGATTGCCTGCCATGAGGAACCTGTGGAAAGACGCCGAGGCGAGGGCGTTCGTCCGCCGCTACGGGCGGGCGGGCGTCAACGCCGACCGGGCGCTCCGCGTCTACACGTCGAGGCTGTTGGGCGGCGCGCCGGCGCTGGTGCTGCACGGCGGCGGCAACACGTCCGTCAAGACCACCATGCCCGACGTCATGGGCCGCGCCACCGAAGTCCTGTGCGTCAAGGGCTCGGGCTGGGATATGGCGGCGATCGAGCCCGCGGGCCTGCCGGCGGTGCGGCTGGCGCCGTTGCGCGAGATGGCGCGGCTGAACAAACTCTCCGACGAGGACATGGTCAACGCCCAGCGGGCGAACCTCTTGGATTCGAACGCGCCGAACCCGTCGGTGGAGACGCTGCTGCACGCGTTCCTGCCGCAGAAATTCATCGACCATACTCATGCGAATGCGGTGCTCGCGCTCACCGACCAGCCCGATGGCGAGGCGATCTGCCGCGACGTATTCGGCGACCGCATGGGCCACGTGCCGTACATCATGCCGGGGTTCCTGCTGTCGAAGAAGGCGCTGCAGGTGTACGCGGCCGATCCGAAGGTCGAAGGCCTGATCCTCCACAAGCACGGCATCTTCACCTTCGGCGGAGAGGCCGAGGAGGCCTATGCGCGCATGATCGCCATGGTGACGCGGGCGGAAAAGCGCCTGGCGAAAGGCCGCAAGTCGGTTTTCGCCGCCGCCCGGTTGCCGAGGCGGCTGGCAAGCGTCGCCGAGGTGGCGCCGATCCTGCGCGGGCTCTGCCGTGACGGTGGCAAGGGCCTGATCTTCGAGTTCCGCGGCGGCAGGCAGGCGGCGGCATTCGCCTCCGGCCGCGAGGTCAAGCGCTACGCCTGCCAGGGCACCGCCACTCCCGACCACGTCATCCGCACCAAGCAGAAGCCCTTGATCGTGCCCGCGCCCGAGGCGGGTAATCTTGACTCGTTCACGGCAGGCGCGGCGAGGGCGTTGAAAGACTACGTCCGCGACTACCACGCCTACTTCGCCCGCAACAACCGCCGCCAGAAGCCGAAGCGACGCCAGCTCGACCCGCTGCCGCGGGTGATCCTGGTGCCGGGGCTCGGGCTGTTCGGGCTGGGAGCATCTTCGAAGGCGGCGAAGGTCGCCGCCGATGTGGCCGAGGCCAACGTCCAGGTGATCGCGGCCGCCGAGCGCATCGGCCGCTACCGGGTGATCGGCGAGGCCGACATCTTCGATATCGAGTACTGGTCCCTGGAGCAGGCGAAGCTCGGCAAAGCGGCGGAAAAGCCGCTGGCGCGCAAGGTGGCCATCGTCACCGGCGGCGGCTCCGGTATCGGCGCGGCGACGGCCAAAGCCTTCGCGCGCGAAGGCGCCGAGGTGGCGGTGCTCGACAAGGACGGCGCCGCCGCCGAACGGGTCGCGAAATCCATCGGCGGCCTTGGCCTGGCCTGCGACGTCACCAGGCCGGCCGAGGTAAAACGCGCCTTCAACAAGGTGGCGGCGGCCTACGGCGGCGTCGACATCGTCGTCTCCAACGCCGGCGCCGCCTGGCAGGGCCGCATCGGCGCCGTCGCCGACGCCGTGCTGCGAAAGAGTTTTGAATTGAACTTCTTCGCCCACCAGAGCGTCGCCCAGAACGCGGTGCGCGTGTTCGAGGCGCAAGCGGCGGGCGGCTGTCTGCTGTTCAACGTCTCCAAGCAGGCGGTCAACCCGGGCCGCGACTTCGGCCCCTATGGGTTGCCGAAGGCGGCGCTGCTCGCCTTGATGCGCCAGTACGCCCTCGACTACGGCGAGGCGGGCGTGCGTTCGAACGCCGTTAACGCCGACCGCATCCGTTCGGGGCTGTTGACGGACAAGATGGTGAAATCGCGGGCGAAGGCACGCGGGCTCAGCGAGGATGCCTACATGAGCGGCAACCTGCTGGGTCGCGAGGTGACGGCCGCCGACGTCGCGCGGGCGTTCGTCGATCTGGCGCTGGCCGACAAGACCACCGCCGCCGTGATCACCGTCGACGGCGGCAACATCGCCGCGGCGCTGCGGTGAGATTGAACGATGACTGAACGAGACACGACAATCAGATACGGACCGCCGCGTTTTCCAAAAGCAAAACTCTCGGATGGAGCGACGCGCGCAAGGAGAAATCCAATCGCAACTACGGCCTCGTGGCTATTGGTAATCCCACTGACGCTGGTGCCGAAACACATAGCTTGGTTGAGAATCGACTTTGACAGTTCCGGGGTTTCAGTTCCGGTCCTGGTTTCGTTGGCGGTAGTTCTCTTTTGGCCAAATTTCCTGGCATGTAAGGGCTTGGTTTATTTTGGCAACGAACACTCGGAAATTCGGTGACGATACTGACAACCATCTGATTGACGCATGTTTACTACCCATAAGGACCGGATCGTGCAAACACAAGACCGGCGGCCGCACTCCAGTTGCGCCGGGCGGAAAAATCGCCGACACTGTCCCCATGCTGGAGCTGAAGGGCGTCTCTAAGCGCTACAAACACGTCCAGGCACTTGCTCCTACGGATCTCTCTGTCGCCGCGGCCGAGACCACCGTGCTCATCGGCCCGAGCGGCTGCGGCAAATCCACCCTGCTGCGCTTGATTACAGGGCTCATTCGCTCCGATACCGGCAATATCGTTGTCGAAGGCATTCGGCTTGCGCCCGATAACCTCACGGCCCTGCGCCGCCGCATGGGCTACGTCATTCAGGAAGGCGGCCTGTTTCCGCACTTAAGTGTGCGCCGCAACGTTGCCCTCATGGCGCACTATCTCGGGTGGAGCACGACTCGAATCGAGGCCCGGCTTCTGGAGCTCACCGAACTGGTGCGGTTGCCGCCTACGCTACTCGACCGCTACCCCGCCGAGCTCTCCGGCGGACAGCGCCAACGGGTGAGTCTTATGCGCGCGCTCATGCTGGATCCGCACCTGTTGTTGCTGGATGAACCGCTGGGCGCCTTGGATCCCATGATCCGGTATGAACTGCAACAAGAGTTGAAAGCGATCTTCGATAAGCTGGGCAAGACCGTGGTCATGGTCACGCACGATATCGCCGAGGCGGCCTTCTTCGGCCATACCCTGGTGCTCATGCGCGAGGGGCGCATCGTCCAGCAGGGTAGCGTCCGGCAGCTCGCCCAGTCGCCGGCGGAACCCTTTGTCGAGCGGTTCATCACCGCCCAACGCGGCCCCATGCAGCAACTCAATGAGGCGTTGTCGTGAAAGTGCAAAAGGCGTTGTTTGCCGTTGTGCTGCTGGTGTCGTTCGGTCCCATCGTTGCCGGGGAAGCCGGGGAGCCCGTTACGATCCGGGTCGGTTCCAAAACCTTCACCGAATCCGTCATCCTCGGTGAGATGATCAAACATCTGGCAGCTTCAACCGGTCACCGCACTTACCATCGGCGCGAGCTGGGCGGCACCCGCGTCCTTTGGAACGCCCTGCTTGCCGGCGAAATCGATGTCTACCCCGAATACACCGGCACGCTGATGCAGGAAATCCTGGTCCACGAAGGCCTGCGCACCGAAGCGGCCTTGCGGCGCGCGCTGGCCGAAAGGGGGCTGCGCATGACACAATCGTTGGGCTTCAACAACACCTACGCTATCGGTGTTAAGGAAGAGCTCGGCGAGCGGCTGGGGTTACGGACCGTCTCCGATCTTAAAGAACATCCCGATTTGGTCCTCGGCTTCGGCAACGAGTTTATGGACCGCGCCGACGGTTGGCCGGGTCTTCGTCGCCGCTACCAGTTGCCGCACCAAAATGTACGCGGGCTGGACCACGATCTCGCCTACCGCGGCATCGAGTCGGGGACACTGCACGTCACCGATCTCTATGCCACGGACGCCGAAATCGCCTACTACAAGCTGCGCGCGCTGGAAGACGATCTGAATTACTTTCCCGTCTACAACGCCGTCATCCTCTACCGCGCAGAACTCGAAGAACACGCGCCTGAAACCGTCGCCCTCCTCAGGCGCCTGGCCGGGCGTATTGACGCTCCGGCAATGAGCGCTCTGAACGCCCGGGTGAAACTCGGCGGCGAGGCGGAGGCGACCGTGGCGGCCGACTTTCTGGAGAAGAATCTGGGAATTGAGACCGAACTGAGGATGCACACCGCCTGGGAGCGTTTCTGGCGCCACACGCGCGATCACCTGTTGCTGGTCGTTGTATCGCTCTCGGCCGCCATCATTGTCTCCATTCCACTGGGCATTGCGGCGGCACGACGCCCGCGCTTCGGCCATCTGATACTCGGGGTCACCGGAATCATTCAGACCATTCCGTCACTGGCGTTGTTCGTGTTCATGATTCCGCTGCTTGGTATCGGCGGACCGCCGGCGGTGGTGGCGCTGTTTCTCTACAGCCTGCTGCCGATCGTGCGCAACACCCACGCGGGGCTGAACGATATCCCAGCGGCGATCTGCGAATCGGCCGAAGTTCTGGGTCTGCCGCGGGGCGCGCAGCTGCGGCTGATCGAACTGCCCCTGAGCACCCGCGCCATCCTCGCCGGCATCAAGACCTCGGCGGTCATCAATGTGGGCACCGCCACCCTGGCGGCGCTTATCGGCGCGGGCGGCTACGGCCAGCCCATTCTCACCGGCATACGCCTCGATGACATTGGCCTCATTCTGCAGGGCGCGGTCCCCGCGGCGGTACTGGCGCTGTTGGTACAGGGTCTGTTCGAGCTGGTGGAACGCGGTCTGCTGCCGAAGGGACTGCGGTTGGGTACCAAATCAAACTCCTGATTTGCGCGCCAACGCCGTCAATGCCGACCGCATCCGCAGCGGGCTCCTCACCGACGCCATGGTGAGATCGCGGGCGCGGGCGCGCGGCGTCTCGGAGAAGGACTACATGGGCGGCAACCTGCTGGGGCGCGAGGTGACGGCCGCCGACGTGGCGCGGGCGTTCGTCGATCTGGCGCTGGCCGAGAAGACCACCGCCGCCGTGATCACCGTCGACGGCGGCAACATCGCCGCCGCGCTGCGGTAACCATCGCCCTTATCCTTCGAGACGCTGCGCTCCTCAGGATGAGGGCGTGAGATGCTGATTGACCGGCCTCACCCTGAGGAGGCCGCGCCAGCGGCCGTCTCGAAGGGCGAGGCCGGATCGACCGTGGTGCGCCAAAGACCCGCCGTTGCCGGCGGGCCTTCGAGTCTGCCAACGCGTCAATTGCCCCCTTTTAGTCCCCGCTTAATGCACGTCGGTCCAGATCTGGCGCTTCAGCGCGTAGAGCATCGCCGTCAGCACGATCAGGAACAGCAGCACCTTGACGCCCATGCGCTTGCGCTCCTCCATCTCGGGCTCGGCGGCCCAGGTGAGGAACGTCGAAACGTCGTGGGCCATCTGCGGGATCGTGGCCTTGGTGCCGTCGGCGTACTCGACCTGGCCTTCGCTCAGCGGCGGCAGCATGGCGATCTGGTTGCCGGGGAAGTAGGCGTTGTATTGCATCCCCTCCATCATCTGCATGCCGGTGGGCGGCTCCTTGTAGCCGACCATCAGCGCGTGGATGTAGTCGGCGCCGCCCTTGCGCGCCTTGGTGATCAGGCTCAAGTCCGGCGGCAGGGCGCCGTTGTTGGCGGCGCGCGCGGCGTTGTCGTTGGCGAACGGCCTGGCGAAGCGGTCGGCGGGCTGTCCCGGCCGGTTGAACATCTCGCCCTGGTCATTGGGGCCGTCCGGCACCTCCTTGGCCGCCGCGATCGCCTTGATAGCGTCGTCCTTGAAGCCGATGCCGTCGAGGTTGCGATAGGCGACGAGGCTCAGCGAGTGGCAGGCCGCGCACACCGTGTTGTAGACCAGGAAGCCGCGCTGCGCCGCGGCGCGGTCGTAGGTGCCGAACAGGCCGTCGAACGACCACGTCTGCGCCGGCGGCTTGCCGCCCTCGGCCGCCATCGTTGCGCCGGCGGCGAGGCCGAGCGCGAGGGCGACGGCGAGCGCGAGGCCGAGACGTTTGCGCATCGCGTTCATGACTTGCCTCCCGGCGTCACCGCTTGGCTGATGCTGTCGGGGAGCGCCCTCGGCGTCTCGAAGACGCTGATCAGCGGGATCAGGATGACGATGTGGAAGAAGTAGTAGAAGGTCGCCGCCTGGCCGATCCACAGCATCTTGATGCCATGGAACTCGGCGTCCGGGGTGTTGGCGCCGACCCAGCCGAGAATGATGCAGTCGACCACGAACACCCAGAACACTTGTTTATAGACCGGCCGGAACGTGGCGCTACGCACCTTCGAGCGGTCGAGCCACGGCAGGAACAGCAGGATCAGGATCGAGCCGAACATCGCCGCGACTCCGATCAGCTTCGCCGGGATGAACCAGATGTCGAAGGTGATGGCGCGCAGGATCGCGTAGTAGGGCAGGAAGTACCATTCCGGCACGATGTGGGCCGGCGTCACCAGGGGGTTGGCCTTGATGTAGTTGTCGGGCTCGCCGAAGAAGTTGGGCGCGAAGAACACGAAGAACATGAAGACGATCATGAACGCGCCGAGCCCGAACGTGTCCTTGATGGTGTAGTAGGGATGGAACGGGATGGTGTCCTGCGGGCCCTTGATGTCGACGCCGGTCGGGTTGTTGGACTTGTGGACGTGCAGCGCCCACAGGTGCACGAACACCAGCGCGAAGATGACGAACGGCAGCAGATAGTGCAGCGAGTAGAAGCGGTTGAGCGTCGGGTTGTCGACCGAGAAGCCGCCCCACAGCCAGGTCACGATGCTCTCGCCGACCAGCGGCACCGCCGAGAACAGATTGGTGATCACGGTCGCCGCCCAGAAGCTCATCTGCCCCCACGGCAGCACGTAGCCCATGAACGCGGTCGCCATCATGGCGAGCAGGATGACGACGCCGATGATCCACAGAAGCTCGCGCGGCGCCTTGTAGGAACCATAGTACATGCCGCGGAACAGGTGAATGTAGACGACGATGAAGAAGGCCGAACCGCCGTTCGTGTGGATGTAGCGCAACAGCCAGCCGTAGTTGACGTCGCGCATGATGCGCTCGACCGATTCGAAGGCGTAGTCGACGTGCGGCGTGTAGCTCATGGCGAGCACGATGCCGGTGGCGATCATGATCACCAGGATGATCCCGGCGAGCGAGCCGAAGTTCCACCAGTAGTTCAGGTTCCTCGGCGTCGGATATTCGTTGAGCTCGTGGTCGAGGAACGAGAAGATCGGCAGCCGGTACTCGATCCATTTGACGATCGGGTTGGAATAGCTCTTGGCGGCCATGGCTTGTTTCCCCTTACCCGATACGGATAAAGGTGTCGGAGACGAACTGGTAGGGCGGCACCTCCAGGTTCTTCGGCGCCGGCCCCTTGCGGATGCGTCCCGAGGTATCGTAGTGCGAGCCGTGGCACGGGCAGAACCAGCCGCCGAATTCGCCGTGCGGGTCGTTCGGCCTCTGGCCGAGCGGGATGCAGCCGAGGTGCGTGCAGACGCCGACCATGATCAGCCATTCCGGCTTCTTGACGCGCTTCGAGTCGGCCTCCGGGTCGATCAGCTTGTCCATCGGCACCGCTTCCGCGGTCTTGATCTCGTCCGCCGTGCGGCGGCGGATGAACACCGGCTTGCCGCGCCACACCACGGTGATCGACTGGCCGGTCTGCACCGGCGCCAGGTCCACCTCGGTCGAGGCGAGCGCGAGCGTGTCGGCGGCCGGGTTCATGGCGTGGATCAAGGGCCAGCAGGCGAGCGCGGTGCCGACGACGCCGACGCTGGCGGTCGAAATCAGCAGGAAGTCGCGGCGTGATTTTTCGTCGGTAACGGGCATGTCGGCGGTGGTGCCGCCGCCGGTCGCGCTGTCGCTCATGATTGCCTTCCCCTTTTCCGGCCCTCGACGTCGTTACCCAAGGCTCCCGGCCCCTGCTTCGCGCCCACTCTACGAAAGGCCGCCTGGCCAGGCAAGGTTGGGGCGCGAAAGAACGGCGGAATTCGGCGTATTCCGCGCTGCCGCCGATGGCTTGGAACCCGGGCTCCGGTATAATGCAATCCGGCCCGGTTGCAAAGGGCAAGAACCGAGCGATTCCAACGGATTCCCGCGGACCGAGGGCGGTACCGCCGGAACGCCCCGGAAGCGGAGTGAGACAGAGCGTGCGATGCGCATGGCGCTTTACCAACCGGACATCCCGCAAAACACCGGCGCGATCATGCGCACGGCGGCGTGCTTAGGTCTAGCCTGCGACGTCATCGGGCCGGCCGGATTCGTGATGACGGACAAAAAGCTCCGCCGCGCCGGCATGGATTATCTCGACCGGCTGGCGCTCACCGAGCACACGTCGTGGGAAGCGTTCCGAAAGAAGTTCCGATCGAACGGCGGCGGGCGCCTGGTCCTGCTGTCGACCGCCGCCGCGACGTCCTATCTCGATTTCGCCTTCCGCTTCGACGACGTGCTGCTGGCCGGCTCCGAGGGCGCCGGCGTGCCGGCCGAGGTCGCCCGCGCCTGCGAGGCGGCGGTGCGGGTGCCGATCGTCGCCGGCGCCCGCTCGCTCAACGTCGCGCAAGCCTTGGCTATGGTGCTCGGCGAGGCGCTGCGACAGACGCGTGGTTTTCCCATCGTCTCCCCGGGGGCGACCGCATGAGCAAGGCATCCGACTACGGCAGCGACGCGCACAGGAAAAAGGCGCAAGCCTGGTTCGTGGACTTGCGCGATCAGCTCTGCCGGACGCTGGAGGCGATCGAGGCAGAGGCGAAGGCGAAAACGCGCGCCTCGGCCAACAAGCCGGGCCGATTCAAGCGCACGGCGTGGGACCGAGCGGAGGGCGGCGGCGGTGTCATCAGCCTGCTTAAGAACGGCCGGGTGTTCGAGAAGGCCGGCGTCAACGTCTCGACCGTCATGGGCGAATTCGCGGACGACTACCGCCGCCGCGTCCCCGGCGCCGCCGCCGACCCGCGGTTCTGGGCGTCGGGCATCTCGGTGGTGGTGCATCCGCAGTCGCCGCACGTGCCGGCGGCGCACATGAACACCCGCATGATCGTGACGACGCAAGGCTGGTTCGGCGGCGGCGGCGACCTGACGCCGGTGTTCGAGCTCGCGACCGACACCGCCGACTTCCACGCCGCCTTCAAGCGCGCCTGCGACGCTCATGACAAGGCCTACTACGCCAAGTTCAAGAAATGGTGCGACGAGTACTTTTACCTGCCGCACCGCGGCGAGGCGCGCGGCATCGGCGGCATCTTCTACGACAACCTGAACAGCGGCGACTGGGCGGCCGACTTCGCCTTCACCCAGGACGTCGGCCGGGCGTTCGCGGAAGTCTATCCGATGATCGTGCGTCGGCGCATGGAAGCCGACTGGAGCGACGTCGAGCGCCAGGCGCAGCTCTTGAAGCGCGGCCGCTACGTCGAGTTCAACCTTTTATACGACCGCGGCACCCAGTTCGGCCTCAAGACCGGCGGCAACGTCGACGCCATCCTGATGTCGCTGCCGCCGGAGGTGAAATGGAAGTGAATAGTTGCACGCCCACGAAATTTCCCCACCTCACCCGCCCGTCACCGCCACCGCCATCATAATCCCGGCGGCGACAATATGAGATACAAGGTGGGGATTGCGCCGAGTCCAAAACCGATACAATCAATACGGAGTTTGAGTTGAGACACGGAGGAAGACGTCACCCCTGGCCAGCGCTAGCCGCCTTCACCTTAACGCTGACGCTGGTGCTGGCCTGGCCGGCCGGCGCGGCGGAGCCGGCCCAGGGCGCGCCCCCAATCGCACAAAAGGGCCACTGGACCACCGGCGAGCGGCTTTACGGCTACTGCCTCTCCGAGGTGAAAGGGATGGCCGAGAACCCGCTGTGCGTCGGCTTCGTCAGCGCCGTCGCCGACGTGCTGGCCGACAACGCCGCCGTCTCCGGCTATCGCGCCTGCCTCCGCGGCGACCTCACCCTTCAGCACCTGGTGGTGGCGGTGAAGGAATTCCTCAAGGCCCGCCGCGACCTGGTGACGCAACCGGCGGTGACGCTGGTCGCCCGCGCCCTGGCGCGCGAGTGGCCGTGCAAGTGAAAGCCGGCGCCCGGCCGCCCGTCGGCCGTTATAGACAAGGTAAACAACGCGCTAGCCGGGGCCGGCGGTAAAATAAAAAGGCTGTAATAGACCCCGGAATTATTGGCATTATATTTGTAAATTATTTATCGATGTGCTATACTATTGTTTGGTTTTCAGAGATTTATTTTATGGATCCAATCAAAATTACAGGAAGTCCTGATGCTTCGGTATCCGGAAAATCGCCGGCGCAATCCGCGGCCGGATTTTGGATCCTGACCGCCGCCGTGGTGGCGGCCATTGCCTTCGGCGGCATTCTCGTAAGCTGACCATCGAGCCCGCGCCGGGCTCGTCTCTCGCCGGTGTCCGGACGGCCCGCCATCGGGTCGGCCCAAACGGATCGGCCGAAATGGATCCGATCGGATCGTCCGGGAATTGCCGTCCTGAAGCGCTGCCGCCAGGCACGCCTCGCCGCTCGTTTTCATTCCAATAGATCAAGGAGTTCACCATGACGATGCCGAAAGCGACGACACCCTTTGTTATCGGCCTGATCGCCGGCGCCATCACCATCAGCATTCTCGGCTTCTCCAACGACTGGGTGGTCAGTGCCGAATCCAAGAAAGCCGACGTGAAGGACGCCTGGATCAACGCCCAGGCCGCCATCTGCGCGTCGCTGGTCGGGGCCCATCTCAAGGTTACCAAGAACACCGTCAGCCTCGACGGCTATCAGACCACCGCCCGCAAGGCGCGCGACGACCTGGCGCGCGAGTTCGCCGTCGCGCTGCCGGGCGACAAGACCGCCGATTCGATCGTCGTCACCGCCTGCGCGCAACTGCTCAACAAGCCGAAGGCCTAAGAATACGGCCGTGACCACCGCGGCGGAGACTCCCGATGACCGATCCTGACGGCCCCAAGCCGGCGGCTCTCACGCGCGCTTTGCCGATCGCCCTCGCGATCTGCTGGCTGGCCTGGAGCGGCGCCGCCTTCGGCCAACAGTCGGCGGCGATGCCGAAAGACCTGCTCGACATGAAGGTCACGGTCAAATGCCAGGGCGGCGACGCGGTGTTCATGATCGTCAACCACGGCAAGGCGTGGCCGGAGCCGGGGGTGATCTCCGTCTATTGGACCGGGGTGACCCGGCTGGTTCACGAGCGCCGCATGCGCCTCGGCGCCGGGCAACGGATCACCTTCCGGGTGCCGGGGGTGGCCGGCGACAATTTCGAGTTCGGATTGTGGGTCAACCCGTCGTGGTTCAAGCGCCAATTCGACTACGACGCCCGGATCAAGTGCGGCTGAGCGCGAGGGATCGCATGTCCGACGCCGGCTATCATCGCAAAGCCTATCTCAGGAAAGTCGAGAACGAGCCGCCGCAGCGGACGAAGCCCCGGCACTGCCTGAAATGCCAGGCGCCGTTCACGAGCGCCTGGGCCGGCGAGCGCGTGTGCCCGAAATGCAAGTCGTCGGGTGCCTGGCGCGACGGCATCGCCGCCAACATGGCGTCGTGGAGCCGCTGGTAAGCCGGCGGCGGTTATTCGGGAACGATTTACGTGGTTCCATCGCTTGATTTTTCCGTCGCGCCGCCGGGATTTCGGCATATCGGTCACGCGTTATCAGTAATACATTCGTATTGCTGTGTGTATTGTCTGTAAAATCGGAAATAATCAGATAATAAATATCGCTAAGTCCTTGTATTTATATTTTTAATTCCCATATCAATACTAGCAGCAAATCCTTGCTGCCGAATTGAAATAAGGTGCCTCCCATGTCCTTTAACAAACTTTCCACCTCGAAATATGCTCCCGGCAAAGACGACGCCGGCGATCGGATCAAGGCCGCATCGGCGGCCGGTGAACCGTCGGCGCAGCCCGGCAAGGCGCCGGCCGGCGAACCGGCGTCACCCCAGTCGTCGCCCACGTCGTAGCGATTGCAGCCGATGGGAGGGGAGCCTCGGCTCTCCTCCGTCGTTCATCAACCGGCGGGCATAGCCGCCAAACCCGAAAACATCCGATGACCATGCGCACCCGCAAAGAGACAGTGACCTTCAAACAGCCCTTCGCCTTGAGCGGAATGGACGGCATTCGGCCGGCGGGCGTCTATGACATCGAGACCGATGAGAAGCTCCTGGAAGGCGTTTCGTTCCCCGCCTACAGACGAATGGCGACCTGGATTCGCTTGCCGACGAAATCCGGCTATCCCGGCATTACCGAAATCCTGAACGTCGATCCCGAAGAGCTGGACGCGGCTCTGGTGTGCGATGCGGGGCCTGAATTAACCCGGGGACGGGAACCATCATGATCGAGATCGAAATCGACACCGAACTTTTTGGACAGCCCAACCCACCCTGGCGGGCCGATAGCGCGCGCCTGCCGTTGCCGGCACCGCTGCCGCCGGCCACGGCCAAGGCAAAAACCGTATTCGGCCTGGCGGGCGAGCTGAAGAACCTGGTTCGCGAAGACCGCCTACAGCGGTCGGAGCATGCGCGCCGGCTGAAACGGGCGGGAAATCCTCTCTGATGCCCGGCTCGCGCCTCGCGAGAGGGGCATTCGACGCGCCGGGAACGTGAGTCCAAGCGCGATCAAGGAAACAACAAGGAATAAACGATGACGAAGATCCTCAAGATTTTTTCGGCCGCTATCCTGTTTTGCGCTCTTTCCTGGAACGGGGAGGCGCTCGGGCAAAGCCTGCCCCGGGCGGCGAAGGACGTCCTGGACATGAACGTCTCGATCAGCTGCAAGGACGGCGACGCGACGTTCACGATCACCAACAAGGGCGAGGCCTGGCCGGGCGTGGGGAATCTCTCGGTCTATACGACCGGGGTGGCGAAACTCATTCATAATCGGCGCATGCGGCTCGGCGCCGGGCAACGGGTCACCTTCCGGGTGCCGGGGGTGGCCGGCGACAACCCTGAGTTCGGCTTGTGGGTCGACACCTCCTGGTTCAAGCGCGATTTCTCCTACGACGCCAAGATCATGTGCAGTTAAGCGTGGGCTTGTCGATGCGGACTCCGGCGGTCCTTCGTGCCGCCATCAACC
>Ga0214472_10004635_pt1 | contig 14509 bp, 12 predicted proteins | sample RVTome_6_FD_207662 | JGI IMG/M metagenome (GOLD analysis project Ga0214472, IMG submission 207662) | Soil microbial communities from uranium-contaminated site in the Upper Colorado River Basin, Wyoming, United States - RVT140D175 | ecosystem: Environmental > Terrestrial > Soil > Contaminated >...
GGCGAACAGTCGATGTAAATAATAATATCGGTTCAATTTGCTCAGCTGATCCGGACAAGTATCTGCTGATCGCTGCACAACAATCAGGTGGATTATGCCTGGACTGGGCATGTAGGCAACTGGAAGTCCTGAATTCCGGCGTGCCGGACTATGAGGCTCTTAACCGGATGGTCTGGAAGGCTGAACACCGTTCCGGTAATCCATTGTTTTTGCCCTGGTTGATGGGAGAATGTGTGCCCAAAAAAATACCTGTAGGCAGGGCAGGATTCATTCACCTTGGCAAACATCACAGTAAACCGGATATATTAATGGCCATTCTGGAGGGTGTGGCCCTGAATATACGCTGGGCATATGTGCGGTTGAATATTTTGACGCAAAATAAGGAAAAAAATATACGTTTTCTGGGCGGGGGAGCAAATAGCGGGGTCTGGTGCCAGATTCTTTCTGATATACTTCAATCACCAATATTGCAAATGGATATGCCTCACCTCGGCGGGGTCAGGGGTGGGGCAATGTTGGCGTCAGTTGCTTTAGGCTGGCACAATAACCTTGAGGAAGCAGCGAAAACAGCAAGGATTAGAGAAACATATTACCCTGATAAAAATACGGCGGACTATTACAACGAGCGTTTTGTCCTGTTTTTGGAACACTGCCGGACAAGTAAAAACCCGTAATAGTGCCAAATCATTTAACGTTAGAACTTTTGTAAGCCCTTCAAATTTATATAATGATTTTAATTAATAAGGTATTTATTACATTTGATTATGATATATCATAACCCGTTAACCTTCTGATCTGCTTTGCCCATGAACAGACACATACCTATTGATGATTATTCAGCCCGTAATAGCAGGCTGGCCGTTTTTATGCCGGGCATGGGTGCTGTATCCAGTACACTGATAGCTGGAGTTGAAGCTGTAAAACGTGGTCTGGCCCTGCCTATAGGCTCTTACTCACAAATGGGCAAGCTGGGTATTAATAATCCCGGATCACAATCCATACAGGATCTTTTTTCTCTGACAACACTGGATAATCTGGTGTTCACAGGTTGGGATATTTTTCCTGACAACTGTTATGAAACAGCTATTAAAAATCATGTTCTTGATAAACACCTGCTTGACCAGTTGCAGGAACCGCTTGCATCGATCAGTCCGATGCCAGCAGTTTTTGATCAGCGTTTTGTCCCCAGGCTTAATCCTGTAATCTCGAAAAAAGCAAATTCCAAGATGGATTATGCCGAAATGCTTCGTGAAGATATGAGAAACTTCATGGGCAAAAATAAATGTGAACGTGGTGTAATGATCTGGTGTGCTTCAACAGAAACTTATAACGGCATTACCGATGTACACAAGGACAGAAAGGTATTTGAGGCAGGACTGAAGAATAACGATCCTTCAATATCTCCCACCCAGATTTATGCATATGCTGCATTGTGTGAAAATATACCTTTTATTAATGGCTCACCCAATGTCTCTATTGAGACACCTGTTATTCAACAGATGGCGGATGAAACTGGTGTGCCTGTAGCCGGCTCTGATTTTAAAACCGGACAAACGCTGATCAAGACCATTCTGGCCCCAGGCTTGCGTAAACGGTTGCTGGGTGTTTCCGGCTGGTACAGTTCCAATATACTCGGTAACCGCGATGGTGAAGTACTGGATGATCCTGATGCATTCCGCTCCAAGGAGATCACCAAAACCAGCGTATTGAACAACATATTCTCTCCCGATGAATATCCTGAGCTTTATGGTGATTTACACCATATGGTGAGAATACATTACTATCCCCCACGTGGAGACAACAAGGAAAGCTGGGATAATATTGATATATTCGGATGGCTGGGCTATCCAATGCAAATCAAAATCAATTTTCTCGCCAGGGATTCCATACTGGCAGCACCAGTTGCACTGGACTTGATATTATTTACTGACCTTGCTGCACGTGTGAACTATTCAGGCATACAGGACTGGCTTGGATTTTACTTCAAGTCTCCCATTACAAAAAACGGTGGCAACATCGAACACGATCTGAACATTCAGTTCGATAATTTTGAATCAACTCTGGGTCAAATCTATTCAAGTATGCATATAATGGCCGGGAAAAAGCTGGTCAATGATTGATGGTTATTTCAAGCACAAGATAAATGTATTCTGGGACAGGCTTGCATACTGTCTTGCTGCTGCAAAATTATCCCCCAACACCATCACCTGGCTCGGGCTGACTCTGGTTATCCTTAATTGCCTGCTTTATCTTCTGCACCAAAATAATTTTCTGTTCGGCTTGCTTCTTGCAATCAGTTTTTCTTTTGATGCACTGGACGGTGCGGTTGCCCGGATAACAAACACTTCTAGCAAATATGGCGGTTATCTCGATGCAGTCATTGATCGCTACCAGGAAATTGCCATATATATAACTCTGGCATATGTGAATGAATACTGGTTAATTTGCTTCATTGCAATTACAGGTTCTCTGATGGTCAGTTACAATAAGTCCAGGGTGGCAGTAGAAATTACGATTGACAATGATAAATGGCCTGACCTGACAGAACGGTTTGAAAGAATCTTTCTCATTTGTGCAGGTCTGATATTTACACCATTTATTGCGATGCCCGGCAACTTGAATGAATCGTTGCTTTATTATGTAATACTAACGATAGGCGTACTCAGTCATATTACCGCTGCCCAGAGATTCTTACGCGCCAGAAGAGTTTTGCAGGAAAAAAAATAATTATTACCCGGCCCGCCGTACTACCATGCCCCAGATACCAATTGACATTGTAAAATTTATATATAAAGAAGCCGAGGGTTCAAAACTGGCCCTGTTTGGTATGTCGATGACCTCTGGCATGACGCGCGGTCTGTTACTGGCTACCATCAATGCATCCGCTGCCAATACATTCGCCCAGGAATCAGGGCAAATGTATATTTTTCATTTCCTCTTTTTTCTATGCCTTTATGTGATCTCCAGCTATTACGTCAAGGTCCAGTCCTCCGCCCTGATAGAAAAAGCCAGACAGGATCTGACCAACAGATTATGCAATAAACTGATGCTGACCGAATTGAATTTTATTGAAAGTTACGGAAGAAGTGAGCTTTATCAGAAATTGAGACTGGATGTAAACATGGTATGTGGTGTTGCTAACAGTATATTAAATTCCACACAGTCTGCTGTATTGCTTTTCTTTTGTCTTGTATATATTGCATGGCTGGTTCCCGCAGCTTTGCTTTTCACGCTAATCGGGATTTTTCTCGGGATATCTGTTTACCTTGTTCAGAACAAGAAGATACTTGATACAGTGAGACTGGCGCGCAAGGCTGCGGTCGAATTCGGGGAACAGCTGAGAGATCTGGTTGGCGGATTCAAGGAACTGAAAGTCAATTACTCGAAGCGTTCTGACTTTAACAATAATCTGTTAACAGTTACAGACAAATTCAGAAAATTGAATATCAAAGTGGCCAGACTGGAAACAATCAGCTTTCTTTCCACCCAGATTTTTATCTTTATGCTGATTGCGGTAGTGGTTTTTCTCCTGCCGGCTTTTTTATCGATTGATAACACAATTATATTCCAGTTTTTTGCTTCCATTTTATTCCTGATTGGACCGCTGGAATCACTCATATCTTCCTACCAGAATATTTCAAAAGCCAGCATATCTCTGGAGAATATATATGGGCTTGAAAGCGATATTAACAATTCACTATCTGAACTTGTTGACGACAGCCATACTAATGAAAACATTGCCTTTGATAAAATTACGCTCGACAACATCCATTTTTATTACCAAAAAAACAATAATGACAAATTTCTTATTGGTCCGATTAATATGACCATTAAACGTGGTGAGGTGCTTTTTATAGCTGGCGGCAATGGCACAGGCAAAACGACACTATTAAAGATTATCACCGGACTTTATTTGCCTACGGAAGGCGAGATCAGGATAAATGGTAATACGTTGACACTTGAAAATTATCAGTCTTATCGTGAGATGTTTTCCACTATCTTCACTGATTTTCATGTGTTCAGAAAACTCTATGGCGTTTCTGACCTGAGTCAGGACAAACTGTCTGACATACTGCATGAATTAAAACTGGATGATAAAACCAGTTTAAAAGACGGCTCTTTTGATTCATCCAATCTTTCCAGAGGCCAGAAGAAACGTTTTGCATACATGATTTCATATCTGGACAATCGTCAGGTATATGTCTTTGATGAATTTGCCGCGGATCAGGATCCACGGTTTAAAAAATATTTTTATTACACGATTCTCCCATCATTAAAAGCGGAGGGTAAAACGGTAATTGCTGTAACGCATGATGATAATTATTTTGATGCATGTGACCGTTTGGTCAAGATGGATTATGGCAAAATTGTTGATTCCAGCGAGTATGACAAACCGGTAATCAGTATTAAAATGTAAAATATCGGACTTGAAATCAGGACTGAATCATAAATGTCCAGAATCCCCCCGTGACCTTCTATCAGCGTTTTAAAATCCTTTCTTTTATATACGCGTTTATATATCGAAAATACCAAATCGCCAATAATTGCACTGGCTATTATCAGGCCTATAATCATGCCGGCATAAGATATTTGCATATGCAAAATATAATGGGCAAATGCCATTCCTGCTACAAAGGCTGTGATAACTCCTGATACCATACCTTCCCAAGTCTTGTTCGGGCTGATTGCAGGACACAACTTTCTTTTCCCGAAGAGCTTGCCGAACACAAGCGCAAAAGAATCATTTGTTTCCGTTATGATATAAAGAAACAGGATTAACAGGAAACCGTTGTCCATCGTACGAATACGCAACAGGCAATATATGGACAACATGATGATGATCATTGGCAGTAAAGCCGGAATATACTTTTGCTCATCCCATGCCAACAATACCAGTGAAACTGTCAGCCCGGACAGGACGGCAGATATAACCAGGAATACAAAAGACATGTTATCCGGTAATACATAAAATCCTGTAGTTATCAGTATAGAGCTCAATAAAATGCCTGCTGTGATAACAACTATTTTTTGACCATATCCATGCAGATAGGCAATTTCTACATGTGCCCGAAGATTGAATAATAAAAGAATCGCCAGGAAAAATAGTCCACCAAAATAAGCTGGCATTAATACTGCCGCCACAATAAAAACCTCTATGCCATATAACCTCCATAATTCCGCAAACAAATTTGTGTTTTTTTTGAGGTATGCGGCTGAAATGATAACCAATGCCCCTGCGATAAATATCAACAGGACCAATAAGGCAGTATTTATGATTTCCTGATACAAGGTATTACCAGTTTCTTATATTAAAAAATCCAGTATAAATGTTATACAATAACTTTCATAACCGGACATTTCTGATGTAGTTAAATTTAATAATCAGGCATATAAATATTGAACAACTTTCTTTTTATATCACCAAAATTCCCGCCATCTGACGCTATTGGTTCAAAGCGCGCATTAAATATAGTCCGTCATACAAACAAATATGGATGGCACCCGGTTGTGCTGGCTGCTCCTGTGCCGAAGCATGAGCATGACAACAGCATGGTAAAATTATTGCCGGAAAATTCCACAGCATTCTATCAATTTACTTCAGCTATTCCCAAAACATCATCTGAAGTAAAACCGCTTAAATCAAAAACCAATTCATTTTTGAAAAAGCTTGCAGACAAGGGTCCATATTATACACCTTTCGATCAACATCTTTCGCAGGTCCCCGCAGCCATTCGTGCGGGAAAGAAATTAATAATGGAATACAGGCCTGATTTTATCCTCGTCAATGCTGACCCATGGTCAGGTCTCCTTGTTGGACACCTTCTGTCAAAATGGGCCAACATTCCGTGGGTAGCAGATTTACGCGATCCATGGAGTTTGCATGCATTCAAGATGGCGCTCAGGCCGTGGCCAATCAAAAAACTGATAAATTATTTCGAATCAGTTTTTTTTCATTCTGCATCGATGGTAATTCTAAACACCAGAACCTGTTGTGCTGCCTATCAGGATAAATACAGGGCGAGCCTTGATAAATCACGTTTTACCTGTATCAGGAATGCATTTGATCCAGAGTGTTATGAGAAGCCTGATAATAATTATGCACGGAGTGTTTTTTCTCTCCATTATTTTGGTTCATTTCGCATTTATCAGGACTCAGGGCCTTTATTTGAATTATTCAGACAGTTCGTATTAAAACATCAGTTAAATCCGGTTGAAGCAGAACTTGTTTTATATGGTGAGAGTCGTGATGAGGAAAGAGAGCTTCTCCAATCCCTGAATATCATGCCCTATATCAGATATCATAACAGTGTAAATCTTGGTAATACTCTGATCAGTTTAAGTCAGGCATCTGTGCTGGTCCTGGTTGAAGGACCCAATAAGCGTATGCAGCTACCGGCAAAACTGTATGACTACCTGGCAGCAAGAAAACCTGTACTGGCATTGACAGATAATACAGAACTTGCAGAAATTATTAATACCACACGATCAGGTGTTGTAGCTTCTTATCTTGATACTGATGATGCATTGTGCAAACTGGAACAATTATATTTTGAACGATCCAGACCATGGCACTTTAATGATGCCGAAATTACCCATTATTCTGTGGATTACCAGATCAAGGAATTTGTCCGGATATTCGATGAGATCAAAATGCTGCGCGCTTGATCGAATTACTGCCTGGACGAAGTTTCCGTTTTTTTTATCTGATATTTAAACCATGAATAAAGTAACGGCCTGATCAGGCTATGCAGCCATCCCAGCATGGTCATGGAATAACCGGGAGTGATAATAAATTTTTTCTGCCGGACGCCCCGCATAACGGCTTTTGCAACATCATCCGCTGACATTACACCACCGCTTTGTGTGATTAGAGCAGTTTCCCTGGGTTTTAGCTTGCGTTCTTCCTCAAGTTGCGGGGTTTCTGTATCGGGCGGGTAAACCACTGATACATGGATGCCATAAGGCTCGGACTCCGCTTGTAATACTTCCGCAAAACCACGCACAGCAAACTTTGCAGGACTATAGGCCGAATATCCATAAACTCCTATTAATCCGGCCCCGGAAGATATCATCACTATATGGCCTTTGCCTTGACTCCTCATCATCGGTTCTACTGCTTTAACCGCATATACCGTGCCCATGTAATTAACGGCCATCATGTTTTCAAAGATTTCCACCGGTAATGAATGGAAATATCCCGGCACAACAGCACCAGCACTGGTTACCAGAGTTTGCGGGATACCCAGTAAATTGACTGCTTGTGATATTGCACTTTCGATTTGCTGCCGGGAAGCAACATCGGCTGGATATATCCCTATGTTTTGCGCAGGATATATACACAGACCCAGTAATTGTTGCCTTGCTTCTGCGAGGCGTGTTTCGTTACGGGCAATAATAGAAAGATTATAACCTTCCCTGATATAGTGTTTTGCTATTGCCAGGCCTATGCCGCTAGACCCGCCTGTGATAATTACATGATCACAGTTCATTATTTGACATGCTTATATGAGTGCAGAAAATTCCCTGGCAAGATTGGCAACAGTAAACTCTATTTGGTCTTCTGTATGTTCAGCAGTAATAAAAAATCGCAGCTTTGCATCATTATGCATGACTGCAGGATAAATGACAGGCTGCACATGAATGCCCAGATCAAACAACCGTTTGGATAACTGCATGCATAACATGTCATCACCAACAAGAATCGGGACTATTGGGGCGCCGTTATTCATTCCGGTATCAAGCCCGGCTTTATGTGCCAAAGCAAGGAACTGTTCTGTATTTTGTCTAAGCCTGACTATTCTCCCTGGCTCCTTCTGAAGTACCTTGAATGCTGCCATAGCAGCTGCGGTATCCGGCGGTGATAAACCAACACTGAAAATAAATCCGGGCGCTGAATACTTCAAATACTCTATCAAGGATTTACTTCCTGCAATGAATCCGCCACAACTTGCAAAAGATTTACTCAGAGATCCCATCCATATATCAACATCATTACGATCGATAGAGAAATATTCTCCTATACCCCGGCCGCTTTCTCCTATTACTCCCAATGAATGGGCTTCATCAACCATCAGCATGGCATCATGCTGCTTCTTCAATTTAATTGCTGTTTTTAAATCAGGTATATTGCCATCCATGCTGTAGGTTCCTTCGATAATGATGATCACTCTCTGGTAATATCCCCTGTGTTCAGAAAGCAGCTGGTCAAGTTTCTCCCAGTTATTACGTGAGAAACTCATATGGGTTGCGTTTGTCAGATGGCAACCTGTGAGAATACTGTTATGCGCCAAATCATCATGAATGACCAGGTCCTTGCGGCCGAACAGATGTCCCAATGTAGTGACGTTTGTATTGTAACCGCTGACAAATGCCAGACAATCTTCCACTCCAAGGAAATCAGCGATGACTCTTTCCAGTTCGACATGTAGTGAAATTTGCCCTGATACAATCCGGCTTGCCGAAACCGAGGTGCCGAACTTATCAATGGCTTCCTTGGCCGCACTGGATACTTCAGGATGGCCGGACAATCCTAAATAATTGTAACCGGAAAAATTTATATACTGGTGGCCATTTATAATGGCAGTATTTGAATTTGCAACTTCGTTTGTAAGGAAGAAAGGGATGGTGATATTTCTCCTTACTGCTTCTGCTTTCCTTTTTTGCAGGATGATATAGCCGGGATGATTATCAAATGAAGTGTAATCAGCAGTAGTATGCTTTACATCTATCCATGATTTTTCTTCATGCAAGGCATCATGTAATTCTTCATTATCACCGATATCTGCTTCGGACATTTCTCTATGAAGAATAAATTTGCGTGCGAGCTCTTCAGACAATGGATATCACCAATTATAGTTTTGCGCTTGTAAGTAGCGCATATTATTAATATTAATTTAATTTCTCAATGATGATCATCAACAAGAATAGTCCCAAAACTATTTGATACAGCATTTCCTGCTGATACCCCATCTGCAAGCATACAGTGTATTATTACAATCCCTGTTAAATCACTGTGCGCACCATTATCTGGCCCGCTTTTGAGATTTCTCACTTTACCAGATTAATTGCAACATTATATTTTGCTTGCCGCCGGAAAGGAATTAATGATTTCAAAATGAAAATTATAGAAAACAACCAATAATACAGAAATTCACTGGTATTTTTTGAACTCTCTTAAGTAATATCTTACTAAATTAGTAAGTTAAATACTTGACTATTTTAGTTTGTTATATAGAATTTACCATTAGCACACATTTACAATGCATTATATACCACTGCCGCTGTGTATTAAATTACTAGATAAATCAAATAGATAAGATATCTGACGTCAGATTTTTATTAAACCATGATTAAACAAATGAGAAACAGTTATGAAACTAACCACTAAAGGCCGATATGCCGTGACCGCGATGCTGGATCTGGCCCTCCATGATACCCATGGGCCGGTGACTCTGGCTGAAATAGCCAAAAGGCAGGAAATCTCGCTGGCATATCTGGAGCAATTGTTCGCCAAATTGAAGAAAGGCGGGCTGGTGGACAGTGCCCGCGGACCCGGCGGCGGTTACCGGCTCAAGAAATCTGCCGAGACAATCTCCGTTGCAGAGGTGATCAATGCCGTGGATGAACCGGTCGATACCACCCGTTGCGGCGGCCAGCAGAATTGCCAGGGTGATTTGCGCTGCCTGACGCATGATTTGTGGACAGAACTGAACACCCAGATATCTACATTCCTGAACGGCGTGACTTTGGGAGATCTGGTTCAGCGCAAGAACGTTAAAGTTGTATCTGCAAGGCAGGATGTCGATGCCGCCTGCTCATTCAAACTCATCAAGAGGTTAGATAAAAATGCCAGCGTCCATTAATTTGACTGATCGCGCTGCGGCGCATGTGAAAGGTTTTCTTGCCAAACAGGGCAAGGGGATCGGTTTGCGCTTGGCGGTGAAACCGGCCGGCTGTTCCGGTTATCAATACATAGTCGAAGCTGCCGAAAATATTAATGATCAGGATCAGGTATTTGAAACCAATGGTGTGAAAGTCATTACCGATCCGCTCAGCCTGCGTTATCTCGCCGGCACGGAAATGGATTATGTGCGCGAAGGACTTAACGCCGGTTTCCGGTTCAACAATCCCAATGTGGAAGACACCTGCGGTTGCGGCGAAAGCTTTAATGTAAAAGAGGCGGTGGAATAAATGTCAACCAAATCACAAGACGTCGAAGAACTCGTCAAAAAGGATTATGAATTCGGTTTTATTACCGATATTGATGCGGACACCGTTGCGCCCGGTTTGAATGAAGATGTCATCAAATTTATTTCACATAAAAAGAATGAGCCGGACTGGATGCTGGAATGGCGGCTGAAAGCCTATCGCCACTGGTTGAAGATGGAAGAACCAAAATGGGCGAATGTGCATTACAACCTGATTGATTATCAGGACATTTCCTATTACTCCGCACCAAAATCGAAAAATGACGGGCCCAAGAGCCTGGATGAAGTTGATCCTAAACTGCTGGAGACCTATGAAAAACTCGGCATACCGCTGCACGAACAGAAAATGCTGGCGGGTGTTGCCGTAGATGCCGTATTCGACAGCGTTTCCGTTGCGACTACTTTCAAATCAAAACTGGCCGAAGCCGGTGTGATCTTCTGTTCCTTCTCGGAAGCGGTGCAGGAGCATCCTGAACTGGTGAAAAAATACCTGGGTTCGGTTGTGCCTGCGGCAGATAATTTTTATGCCGCGTTGAATTCTGCGGTGTTTACTGACGGTTCATTCTGTTATATCCCGAAGAACACCCGCTGCCCGATGGAGCTTTCGACTTATTTCCGTATCAATGCTTCCAAGACCGGGCAGTTTGAACGCACACTGATCATTGCCGAAGAAGGCAGCCATGTGAGTTATCTGGAAGGCTGCACAGCACCGATGCGTGATGAAAACCAGTTGCATGCGGCGGTCGTTGAATTGATTGCGCTTGATAATGCGAAGATTAAATATTCCACCGTACAGAACTGGTATCCCGGTGATGAAAACGGCAAGGGCGGCATTTACAACTTCGTCACCAAGCGTGGCGATTGCCGTGGTGTGAATTCACACATTTCCTGGACGCAGGTGGAAACAGGTTCAGCGATTACCTGGAAATATCCGAGTTGTTTGTTGAAGGGTGATAATTCCGTCGGCGAATTTTATTCCGTTGCCGTCACCAACAATTACCAGCAGGCGGACACCGGAACCAAGATGATTCATCTTGGCAAGAACACCCGCAGCACGATCATCTCGAAAGGTATTTCTGCCGGACACGGACAGAACGCTTATCGCGGGCTGGTGAAGATCAGCAAGAATGCCGGGAACGCGCGCAACTATACCCAGTGCGACTCCTTATTAATGGGCGACAAATGTGGCGCGCACACTTTCCCGTATATCGAAGCGAAGAATGCGACTGCGCAGGTGGAACACGAAGCAACCACGTCAAAGATCGGCGATGATCAATTGTTCTATTGCATGCAGCGCGGCATTTCCGAAGAAGATGCAGTAAACATGATTGTGAACGGTTTCTGCAAGGAAGTGTTCAAGGAACTGCCGATGGAATTTGCGGTGGAAGCACAGAAATTATTGAGTATCACTCTGGAAGGCGCAGTCGGTTAAATTTAAACAGAAAGGTTGAGAACAGATGTTAACGATTAAAAACTTACATGTCACAGTTGATGGCAAAAAAATCCTGAAAGGACTGAACCTTGATGTTCATGCCGGTGAAGTGCATGCCATTATGGGGCCGAACGGTTCCGGCAAAAGCACGCTCGCCAATGTGCTCGCCGGGCGTGACGGTTATGAAGTCACTGAAGGCAGCATTACTTATAAAAATAAAAATCTTGTGGAAATGGCGCCGGAAGTTCGCGCCTGCGAAGGCATCTTCCTCGCGTTTCAATACCCGGTTGAAATCCCCGGTGTGAATAACATCTATATGCTGAAAGCTGCGATGAACGCTATCCGCGCCTGGCGTGGTGAGCCGCCGCTGGATGCAGTTGAATTCCTGAACCTGGTCAAGGACAAGGTCAAGCTGGTGAAACTGAAAGAGGAACTACTGAACCGTTCCGTGAACGAAGGTTTTTCCGGCGGCGAGAAAAAACGCAACGAGATTTTCCAGATGGCCGTGCTGGAACCGGCACTGGCGATACTGGATGAAACCGATTCCGGACTGGACATTGATGCATTAAAAATTGTGGCAGATGGTGTCAACAGTCTGCGCCATCATGACCGGGCGATTATCATCATTACGCATTATCAGCGTTTGTTAAATTTTATCGTGCCGGATCAGGTGCATGTGTTGTCCGATGGCAAGATTATCAAATCAGGCCACCGCGAACTTGCATTGCAGCTGGAAGAAAAAGGTTATGAATGGGTCAAGCAGGAGGCTGCCGCTGCATGAGTACCACTGCTATCAATCATTATGTGGATAAGTTTCAGCATTTGCAAAAAGAGCTGGAGAATGATCCCTTGCAGCAACAACGCCTGAGTGCAATCGAAGGATTGCAGAAAACCGGGTTCCCGACCACGCGCCAGGAAAACTGGAAATATACGGACGTGCGCCCGATTGCCGGCAAAACCTACGTTGATTCAAACCGCATCCCTGAAAAATTTACCGCGGAACTGCTGGACAGTTTGCGTCTGCATGAGCTGGATTGTCATGAACTGGTGTTTATCAACGGCCGTTATTCCGCTGAACATTCCCGGCTGCAGGCATTGCCAGATGGAGTGGTGATACAGGATCTTGCCAGTGCGTTAAATAATCATCAGCAATTGATCGCAGAATATATATCGGATTTTACCACTGCGGAAGATAATGGCTTCACTGCACTGAATACTGCATTTATACGTGATGGTGCATTCATCTGGTTGCCTGCGAATGCTGTGATTGAAAAACCCATCAACCTGCTTTATCTGTCCGGTTTGAATGATCAGCCGTTTGCCAGCCACCCGCGCAATCTGATCATTCTCTCGGAGAATTCACAGGCAACAATCATTGAAAGTTACATCGGCCTTGATGAAGAGAGCGATTATTTTACCAATACTATTTCTGAAGTGTGCCTGCAGGAAAATGCACAATTGCAGCATTACAAGATCCAGCAGGAAAACATGAAGAGCTATCACATCGGCAATCTCAGGATTGCACAGGCCGCGAACAGCCGCATTGAATCTCACTCGATTTCACTGGGTGCGCTGCTGGCCCGTAACGATATTCACAGCCGTCTGGAGGGAGAAGGTGCGGAAATCATGCTGAATGGTCTTTACATGGCGATCGGGCGTCAGCATGTGGACAATCACACGCGCGTCGATCATCTGAAACCACATACGCGCAGCCATGAAATCTATCGCGGTGTGCTGAATGATCATGCACGCGGCGTGTTCAACGGCAAGGTGATTGTACACAAGGATGCCCAGAAGACTGATGCCGTGCAGTCGAATGCGAACCTGCTGCTGTCCGACAATGCGGAAGTGGACACCAAGCCGGAACTGGAAATCTATGCCGATGATGTGAAATGTGCACACGGCGCAACCGTCGGGCAGCTGGATCAGGACATGCTGTTTTACCTGCGTTCACGCTCTATCGATGAAAATACGGCAAAGAGCCTGTTGACCTATGCCTTTGCCGATGAAGTCATCCGTCAGATCAGGCTCGACCCGATCCGGAAACGGCTGGAATATCTGGTCATCGGCCGCTTGCCGGAAGCAGACCTCATCAGGGAGTTTGCAGCATGAGCATCCCCGTGTCACAAATTCTTACGGCAGAACTGCCTGCATTCGATATCGACGCCGTGCGCGCAGACTTTCCGATCCTGCAGGAGACCATCCATGGCAAACCGCTGGTGTATATGGACAACGCGGCCACTACACAAAAGCCCGTACAGGTCATTACTGCGGTGGATGAATACTATCGCCACTACAATTCCAATATCCATCGTGGCGTGCATACGCTGAGCGAGAAAGCGACCGCTGCCTATGAGGGTGCCAGGAAAAAAATCCAGACATTTATCAATGCTGCATCAACCAAAGAAATCATCTTCACCCGTGGCACGACGGAATCAATCAATCTGGTTACACAGAGCTATGGCCGTTCCACATTGAAACCGGGAGATGAAATCATCATCTCGGAGATGGAACATCATTCCAACATCGTGCCGTGGCAATTGCTCTGCGAACAGACGGGTGCTGTCCTGAAGATCATCCCCATCAATGATGACGGAGAACTCATCATGGAGGAATACGGGAAATTGCTGAATGCAAAAACACGAATCGCCTCCATCGTGCATATCTCCAATGCGCTCGGCACGATCAACCCAGTGAAAAAGATCATTGACATGGCTCACGCACATAATGCAGTTGTACTGGTTGATGGTGCGCAGGCAGTTGCGCATATTCCCGTTGATGTGCAGGCACTGGACTGTGATTTCTATGTCTTTTCCGGCCATAAGTTGTTTGGTCCGACCGGCACTGGCGTACTCTACGGTAAACAGTC
>Ga0214472_10004636_pt1 | contig 14508 bp, 17 predicted proteins | sample RVTome_6_FD_207662 | JGI IMG/M metagenome (GOLD analysis project Ga0214472, IMG submission 207662) | Soil microbial communities from uranium-contaminated site in the Upper Colorado River Basin, Wyoming, United States - RVT140D175 | ecosystem: Environmental > Terrestrial > Soil > Contaminated >...
GCGGCGGGAGAGGTGCCGCTGCCGCTGGCGTTCTGGCGCTACGGCATCGTCTACGGTCTGTTCATCAACGGCTTCGCCTCGTTCGCCGCGTTCGCGGTACTGGCGGCTGGCGGCGCGCCGTGGCTGGTGGTCGTCCTGTTCCTGTTGCCGTTGCCCTACAACCTGCTGGTCGCCCTCGGCGTCTGGCGGAGCGCCGGACGCTGGCCGGGCCCGCCGCCGTGGGCCGCACTCGCCCGGCTTGCCATCGTCGTGTGGACTGTGCTGGCGATCGCGCTGTAGCTGAACGGCTTGCCGGCCAGGTCGGCGGACATTAGACAATCTGCCGATGATCGGACCGACACCGAACTCGCGCCGCCGTTTCGCGTTCGCGTTCGCCGTTGCAGCGCTGTCGGCGCCGGCCGCCGCGCTCGCCACCGATCTCCGCGTTACCATCACCGGATTGGACTCGGATGCGGGCAACGTGCACGTCTCCGTCTACGACAATCCGGAGACATTCCCGAAGAGCACCGGCATGCTGCGGGAGCAGGTGGTGAAGGCGCAAGCGCCGATGCTCGAAGTGACGTTTCCCGGCCTCGCGCCCGGCACTTACGCCGTCGCCGCCTTTCACGACGAGAACGGCAATCGCAAGTTCGACCAGGGGTTCCTCGGCCTGCCGCTGGAAGACTACGGGTTCAGCAACGACCCGATGGTGATCCTGAGCGCGCCTGATTTTGAGGAGTCGGCGTTCACGATTTCCGGCGACGTCGCCGTCATCACCGTCCGCATGAAGCGCTAACCGCCGCGGCGCCGCCTCAATTTCCGGCGCGCTGCGAGTGAAGGTGCGGCACCCTCGGCGAGGCATGTCGATGGTGGAGGCGTTTGCTCTTAAGGCGTTCGGCGCGACGCTGCGCGTAGACCAGACCAAGATGGTAGCCGAGCCAACCGCCGAGCGCCGCCCACGGCAAGCACCCGACCGCCATCGCCACGCCCCAGTCCTTGACGATCATCACCGCGTACGTCTGCACCGTTTCCCAGGTCGACAGGTCTTCGTCGAAGGTCCTGAGATAGGTCTCGACGAAACTGTTGTAGCCCGAGATATCGTGCCAGTTGCCGAGCATGACCTGGCCGGTGAGGTAAAACACGTAATAGGTGGGCAGCATGGTGAAGACGTTGGTGGTCCAGGTCCATGCCAGCCCGACGATCAAGCTGAAATCCCAGTTGAACAGCTTGCGGGCGATCAGCCAGGTCATGAACACGAGGTACATCTGGATGCCGACCAACGGCGTCAACGCCCAGGCCATCCCGACCAGCACCCCGCGCGCCGTGTATTCGGGTGGATGCTTGCTGCGCAGGATGGGGATCACCAGCCTGAAGCGGGTCAGGCGGGCAAGCCCATTCCAGACGCCGCGTTTCCGCCGGCTCCTCTTTTTCCGGTGCGTGCCGCCCGTCGTCATTTTGCCACCGTCTTTCCGGTCATCGATCCGCTTTGGTTTTTCATGGCATCGAGTGGCCACGGCCCGAGCCGGCGAATATCGTGCGTATGCGTTTCCACGAGGTTAATCTACGGCCCCGCGTGGCGCCGCCGTCGCGGCTCCGCCAATGCGCATGATCCCATGTCACGGCCGCCGCGGCCAGCATTTCGGGCCGTCCGGCGGGAAAAGTCGCTGCCGCCGGGGCCGGCGGCGGCCGGCGTTCGGATCGCTCCTCTTGATTGCCCACCGCGGCGTGGGCTAAGCCTGACGGCCGTAACCCAGGCAACGACCGGATCGCACCCGATGACAGAACCGACGGTCGAAAGAATCGCCGGCGCGCTCGGCGCCGAGATCCACGGACTCGATCTCGCCCGCGGCCTCGACGACGACGGCGTCACCTTCGTCCGCCGGGCGTTGCTCGACCACCTGGTGGTGTTCTTCCGCGATCAGACGCTGACGCCGGCTGAGTTCGCCGCTTTCGGGCGGCGGTTCGGCAAGCTGGCGCGCTACCCGTTCGTCGAGGGGCTGCCCGGCCACCCCGAGGTGATCGAGGTCAAGAAGCTGGAGCACGAGCGCGTCAACTTCGGCGGCGTCTGGCATTCCGACACCGCGTACCTGGAGGAGCCGCCGATGGCCTCCATGCTGCTTGCCCTCGAGGTGCCGCCGACCGGCGGCGACACGCTGTTCGCCAATATGTACGCGGCCTATGAAACGCTCTCCGACGGCATGAAGAGACTGCTCGCCGGCCTGAAGGCGGTCAACAGCTCGGCCGTCGCTGACGTCACCCGCACCCGCGAGGACCGCATCGCCTCCAACCCCGGCAAGGCCAAGGGCCAGGTGTTCGAGGCGGCGCACCCGGTGGTGCGCACCCATCCGGAGACTGGCCGGAAGGCGCTTTACGTCAACTGCGCGCACACGGTGCGCTTCGACGGCATGAGCGTCGAGGAAAGCGCCAGCCTGCTGAGCTTCCTCTACGCCCACCAGACGAAGCCGGAATTCACCTGCCGTTTCCGCTGGCAGGTCGGCTCGCTCGCCTTCTGGGACAACCGCGCCGCCCAGCACAACCCGATCAACGATTACCACGGCTACCGGCGCCGCATGCATCGAATCACGCTCGCCGGCGACCGGCCGCGGTAAGCACGGGGTTGCCGCCGCCTATTTCTCCGACGACTGGCGGAGCCAGGGGACCGCGTGCCGGGCCGCCTCCAGCGTGGCGTCGACAGTCTCGAATGCGTCGTCGCCGAAGGTACCGATCGGGAACCAGCCCCGCTGGTCCTCGACGTCGCGGCGGCATTCCTCGAAGCCAAAGCGACCGTCGGAGCGCTCGAACAAATCGACGCAGCGGTCGCCCGATGGATTTTCGATAGTGCGCACGACCTTGACCTTGCGGCTCATTCGCCGCCGGCGTCGGCCTTGAGGCCGGCCGCGGCGATGCCGGCGACGGCGCACGTCTCGTCGTTGTCGCCGGTGTCGCCGGAGATGCCGACGGCGCCGATGACGTCGCCCGATTTCGCATCGCGCACCAGTACGCCCCCTGGCGCTGGTACCATGCGGCCGCCGGAGGCGGCGGCGACGGCAGCCAGGAACTGAGGGTTCTTCTCCTTAAGCTCGCGCGAGCCGACACCGAAGCCGAGCGCGCCGTAGGCCTTGCCGCCGGCGATCTCGGCACGCAGGATGCCGCTGCCGTCCTGGCGCATGGTTGCCACCGCGTGGCCGCCGGCGTCGAGCACCACGACGGTCAGCGGCATCAGACCCGCCTCCTTCGCCTTCTTGAAGGCGCCGTCGATGATGCGGCGCGCCTGGTCCAACGTCAGCTTGCTCATGGCGGGGGTCCTGGGGACTGGTTGTTCGGGGCGCAAACCATACAAGCAACCGGCGGCGGCGGGAAGGGGACGCGCCGCCGCTGGCCAAGGCGCCCGCCCCGGTGCATCATCGCCGGCGCCCGAGACACCTTGTAAGGCCGCGAGACCGCGCCATGACCACCACCAACACCAGACCCGTCGTCCGCCTGCTCGCCGGCCGCCACAAACGCATCCGCGGTGGCCATCCGTGGGCCTATTCGAACGAGATCGCCATGGACGCGACGGCAAAGAAGCTCGAACCCGGCACGCTGGTCAGGCTCGAAGCGGCGACCGGTGCCGCGCTCGGCGTCGCCATGTTCAACCCGCGCCCGCTGATCGCCGCCCGCATCCTCGACCGCGACCCGGGGGCTGCCATCGACGCGCCATTCTTCGAGCGCAAGCTCGGCGCCGCCTTGAAATTGCGCGAACGGCTGTATCCGGGCGGGCACTATCGGCTGATCCACGCCGAGGCCGACGGACTGCCCGGTCTGGTCGTCGATCGTTACGGCGAGCGGCTGGCTGTGCAGGCCAACACCGCCGGCATGGATCGGCTGTTGCCGAAGCTGCTGGCGGCGCTGGAGACGGTCCTCGTCCCGGCGGTGGTCGTAGTGCGCAACGACTCGTCGGTGCGCCGGCTGGAAGGGCTGGCCGAGGAGGTGCGAATCGCCAAGGGTGCCGTCGATGGCCCGGTCGAGCTCAAAGAGAACGACGCCCGCTATCTCGCCGATCTGGTCGCCGGGCAGAAGACCGGCTGGTTCTACGACCAGCGCGACAACCGCGCTCGCGTCGCCAGGCTGGCGTCTGACGCCCGCGTGCTCGACGTCTACGCCCATACCGGCGGGTTTGCGATTGCCTGCGCGCGGGCCGGCGCGCGGGAAGTCGTCGCCGTCGACAGCTCGGGGCCGGCGTTGGAGCTGGCGCAACTCGCGGCGCGACTCAACGGTATCGCGAATAGATGCCGCTTCGCGAAGGCCGAGGCGTTCGCCGAGCTCGAGCGCCTGGCCGCGGCGCACGAGCGCTTCGACGTCGTAGTCGCCGATCCGCCGGCGTTCGTGAAGTCGCGGAAGGACTTGGGCGCGGGGAAACGCGGCTATCGCAAACTCGTCCGCCTGGCGGCGGCGCTGGTCGCCGACGGCGGCCTGCTGTTCATGGCGTCGTGCTCGCACAACCTGGAGCGCGCCACCTTCGACGTCGAACTGGCACGCGGCCTTGCCGACGCCGGGCGCACGGGCCGCGTGCTGTTGGCGAGCGGTGCCGCCCGGGACCACCCCACTCATCCGGCGGTTCCGGAGACGGCGTACCTGAAGGGGTCGTTGCTGCAGCTCGATTAGGCGCGGGTTCTTGCCGCCGTCCCGGAAATTTCCGGTTGGCCGGCGCGGCGACCGAATCTATAATTCGGTCGAGGCCAACACTGGGAGATTCCGAGAACCCACAAGGAAGTGTGTCATGTTCGATGCGCTGAAGAAACTGATCGGGGCCGACGAGGAATCGAAGAAACGTCGCCGGGAGCTGGACGAACAGGAGCAGCGCGAGCGCGATGAGCGGGTGCGGCAACATAAGGAAGCGCTCCAGAAGACGATCGAGGCCGAAAAAAAACAATAACGGCGCCGCGCCGCGCGGCGGCGCCGCCAAGTTCGCAGAGCCGAGTGCTGATGATCCGCCTCTCCAACTTGCGCACCCTGCAGCCATTGCCCGGCGTAGCGCTTGCCGTCGTGACGGCGATCATCGCCTACGCGGTGCGCTACAGCTTCATCGAGCCGGAACAACTCGGCGCCGCCTGCGAGAAGTCGGGCCCTTGGTGGTGTGGACCGCGTACCGCCTTCATCGTGTTCACCGAGTGGAATGGATTCGGCTGGGCGAGCCTGGCGTTGGCGGCGCTCGCCGCCGTGTGGATGGCGCGCCGCCGCGACCCGGCGCGGTTGGCGCTGGCGGCGCTCGCGATCGGCGGCGCCGGTCTGGTGCTCTATAATGCAACGCTCTCAACCGTGGCGGTGGTGGCTGCCGTCCTGCTGCTGGCGCAGCCCCGCCTTGAGGCGCCGTAGCTCGGCGGCGACGGCGCCCCGCAACGGATAGGCGAGAGCCAGGCAGCACAACGCCCAGGCGATGGCCTCGCGGTTGCCGAGCGAGTCGACGGCAAGCGGCCCGCACGCCGCGAGCGCGCCGCCGATCCAGCCGTCGGCGACGGTGTCCTCGCGCTTGCTCCGCTCGCCGAGGATCAGCGCTGCCGCCGGCAGCGCGAAGGCGAGGGTCAAGAAGTCGCGGTGCCGCCCGTCGACGGCGAGCGCCAGCGTGACCATTACCGCCGGCACCAGCACCAGCCAGCGGTAGGCTGCCAATTGCTCCGCCGCCGGTGGCCGCCAGACCGCCGCGGCGCGGGTTACCAACACACCGCCCGCCGCCGCCAGCAGCCACAGATAGATTCCCCACAGTGCGCCGTGGACGCCGATGGCGAAGCCGAGCGCCTGGTCGGCGAACGCCGCCAAGGTGCCGGCGGTTACGGCGCCCGCTACCGCCGTCGCCGCCCAGCGCGCCGGCGTCAGCGCCGGCCGCGCCGTCAGCGCAAGCGCGATAGCGAGCGCAGCGCCGGCGACCGTGAATGCCGCCGCCCACCGCCAGCCGGGCCAATCGCTGACCGGGCCGGCGAACGCGAACTTCGGCTTGCGGTATTTGTCGAGCACGCCCCAGTAGCCGCCGACGGTGCCCTCGGGCACGCGCTTCCACGGCTGGTCTACTGCCTCGATGATGTTGTAGGGGATGCCGAGCGCGTCGGCCTGAATGGCGAATTCGCGCACGAACCGCGCTTGGTTGACTAAGGACGGCACCGCCGCGCCGCGGGTGCGCCCGGCGCTCGGCCAACCGATCTCTCCGACCTGCAGCGGCTTGTCGGGGAAGATAGTGCGCGCTTGCTCGACGATGCCGCGCACGTGGTCCTGGACCGCGTTGATGCTGACCGGCGTCGGATCGTCCCAATAGGGCAGAATGTGGATAGTGACTGCGTCCACTACCCCGGCGAGCGCCGGGTTGCGGCGCCAGAACTCGAAGATGTCGGCGTAGGTCACGGGATGCGGCGTGCGCGCCTTCACCGAGCGGATGATGCCGGCCAACCTGTCGGCGGTCATTTCGCGGCGCAGCAGCACCTCGTTGCCGACCACCAGCGCCTTGACCGCCTCGGGGTGCGCCGCGGCGATCGCCAGCGCGCGCTCGATCTCCTCGGCGTTCTTCCTCTCGTCGGCGCCGATCCAGATGCCGACCATCACCTTGATGCCGGCGGCGGCCGCCGCCGCCACCGCATGGCCCTCGCTGCCCAGCGACGAGTAGGTACGCACGCAGCCGGTGATCGGCTTCAGGCGCTCCATATCAGCCTCGATCAGGCCGGCCGGGGCGACGAGTTGCCCGTCGAGCGGCGAGGCGTCCTCGCGCGACGGCGCGTACGACAGGCACTGCAACCGGGCGCCGGGCACGTCGGGCAACGGCATCGGCCGGCCGAGCCACGCCCACGCGCCGATCGACGCGGCGGCGGCGAGCGCGAAAGCGACGAGCGCCGGATAGAAGTTGGCCAGGCGCATGGCCTAGACGGCGCCCGACCAGCCGGCGATGGGGGCGGCGGGCACCGCCCCGGCCGCGAGCACAATTGCAGCGATCAATGGTCGCGGCGACTTGAGGAACACGAGTGAGACCGCCTCCGATGGCTGGGGCCAGGCCCGCGATCATTATATCCGGCGGCGGTAGCCGCGCACCCGGGCATTGCCTGAGGGCGGCAAACGCCTTGTCTCCCTTCGCCCGCGCCAGGGCATGGCGCCACGGCCAGTCGCGATCCGAAGACTGCCGGCTCCGGGCCCGTCGCGGGGTTTCCGGCGGGCGCCGATTCGCGCCCTGGCGCTATCCCGCGGAGATGCTAAAATCGCATTGAAAACAGGGGTATGGGTGCGGCCGGGCGATGGGCCGCCGATGCCGTCGAGGGGCGTCGCCCGAGAAAACCGCGGCGACGGCTGGAGACACACGATGCAGGAGAGTGCCGCCGCCACCGTCGGCGGGATCGCGCAGCCGGCGGGAGTGCCCAAGAGCGAAAAGGCCAACGGCCTGCTTCGCAAGCTGATCATGCTTTACGTATGGGGCTCGGCTGCCGAAGTTGCCGTCGTCTTCTTCCTGGTGTGGTTGGGCCTCGAGTTCACGAACCGGCAGTTGGTCGGCCTATTGCTGATAACACCCTTCGCCGTCCCGTTCTACGTACTGATCGACAACCGAGCCGGGCCGTGGCCTTCTGACTGGCGATCCCGTGCTTCGAGGCGGCGCTGTTGTTATTCGCCAACGGCCGCATCGCCGGCAAGAGCGCCGCGGCGGGCCGATCGTGCAACAGGAATCGCGTGCGAAGGCGGCGAGTGATGCTGCACCCGCCGCCCTGAAATCACGCTCCTGGAGAATGATCCGGGCTACTTCAGCGCGTCGATGCCCGCCTTGGCGACTTGTTCGTCCTGCTCGGAGGTGACGCCGCTGACCCCGATGGCGCCAGCGACGCGCCCTCCGACCATGATCGGCAGCCCGCCAGTGATCGGTGTGGCCCCGGGCAGGCCGAGGACGGCGACGCGGCCTTTGCCGACGACGTCTTCGAACGCCTTGCTGGGGCGCCGGAACATCGCGGCAGTACGCGCCTTCTCGATGGCGATGCCGGGGCTTGCGGTCTGTGTGTCATCGAGCCGCTCGTAATAGATCAGGAATCCGTGGTTATCGACGATTGCGATTGCCACGTTCCATTTGTTTTTCTTGGCCTCGGCGGCGGAAGCCGCGGCCATCTTCTTAGCGGTGTCGAGCGTGACCACCGGCCCGTACGATGGGCGCTGCTGCGCCGATGCCATGGTGGCGAACCCGACCAGCGCGATGACGCTCAAAGCCCCCACAATTGTCTTGCGTAACGACATAAAAACCCTCCCGGTTGATTCAGAACGGTTGAAAACCACCGGCAAGATAGCTGTGGGCGACGGCCCTTGTATATATGAAACCCGCTGGCGATGCCCCGCCCGGCGTCGGCGCCTAGCCCCCCGGAGGGCGCGCCTCGAGGGTGGCCGCGGATGGTGTCGCAAGGGCGGCATCGGCCTTCGTAACCAGATTGATGAGGTTTTGGTTGCGGGGCAGCAAAGCGACTGGCGGAGGGAGAGGGATTCGAACCCTCGATACGGTTTCCCGTATACACGCTTTCCAAGCGTGCGCCTTCAGCCGCTCGGCCACCCCTCCGGCGTCCGCCCCGGCAGGCGGGCGGAACGGCGGAAACCTAAACGAGGAGGCGGATGGCCGCAAGCTCGGCGCCGGCGCCGCGTCCATGCCGCGCACCGCTCTTATCCGGCGGGTTGCGCCCACTCGTCGATGAAGGCGTCGATGGCGTCGCGGGCCGCCCGGCAGGCCTCGCCCTGGACCTCGGCGCGGATGTAGATGAGCACCAAGGTGAAGGCAGTCAGCGCCACGTCGTCGCGTCCGCTCCGCGCCTCGCGGTGCATACGCTCGTAGTCGATGACCGCCTGCTTCCATCCCTCGCGGTTGCCGGGATAGTGCGCATGCGCCCGCTCCAGGTGCTGGCGCGTGGTGTCGGCGATCGCCCGCACCGTCTCGACGCGGAAGCATTGGCGGGCGTACTCGACGATGTTGGGCGCGTCCTTGTTGAGGCGTTTGATCTCGCGCGCCGTCGAGTCGAACAGCTTCAATGGATTGAACACCCTCGCTCCCCCTCGCCGTTGCCTTGGGCTTTGCGGCCTCGGCGCCGCCGCTCACTTGTCGGCGATCAGCTCCGGCTCCGGCAGGCCCATGCGCGCGCTTGGCAACACCCCCTCGGCGGTGCTGGCGTTGGTCTTCCGCTCCTGCGCCACCTTCTCCAGCGACACCGCGAGGATGGACTCCCAGCGCTCGAGCGGCACCACGCAGACGCCGTCGTCGTCGCCGATCACGATGTCGCCGGGCTTCACCGGGCAGCCGGCGCACGAGATCGGGCCGTCGATGACGCCGCCCCAGCCCTTATGCGGCCCGGCCGGAACCACGGCGCGGGAAAAGACGGGGAAGCCGAGCTCGCGGATCTCGGCGACGTCGCGCACGGCGCCGTCGATCACCAGCCCGCCGATGCCGCGCTTCAAGGCGGCGCGCGTCATGATGCCGCCCCACAAGGCGGTATCGGCGTAGCCGCCGGCATCGACGACCAGCACCTCGCCCGGCCGCGCCAGCCCGATCGCGGTGTGCGCCGCCGAGTTGTCGCCGACCATGCACTCGACGGTGCGCGCCTGGCCGAGCAGCCGCATGCCCGGCGCCACCGGCTTGATGGCGCCGGCCATCACCTGGGTGCGGTTCATGCAGTCGGAGACGATCGCCGGCGCAAGCCCGCGCCAGCGGTCGAGCGCGTCTTTGGCGAGCGTCTTGAACTTGGGCTCGAAGCGCTGGATCGACATCGCCGGCCTCCCTTCGGTTTCGCCCTCTGGGCACGGCGGCGTCCCCGGGGCGACGGGCACCGTACCTCATCGCCCGTGTGTCGCCAAGCGACGGCAACGGCGCGCCTTTCCTCTTTATCTCCATATCAAGGTGGCGGGAAGTTCGCCGGCAGTCCTCGCGGGCGGCCCACCTCAGGCGGCGTCGCGCCCGAGCCGGGACGGCGGCCGGAAGCGGTGCAGATAGGTCGGCACGATTGCCTCGGCCGCCTTCGGCGCTATTCCCAAGTCCTTGAACCCGAGCGCGCCCGCGGTGACCACGTTGTCGCGCTTCAACAGCGTCACCTGGTCGCGGGTGAGCAGCGGCTTCGGCCATAACTCCAGGAAAAACGCCTCGAAGGCGGCAACCGCGAACGGCAACGGCATCAGGAACCGCTTGCGCCCGATCTCGGCCAGCAGCAGGTCCATCAGCTCCTTGAAGCTGTAGACCACCGGTCCACCGAGCTCGTAGGTCTTGCCGCGGCACTTGGGCTCGGTGAGCGCCTTGACGATGGCGTCGGCGACGTCGCCGACATAGACAGGCTGGAAGCGGGTGCCGCCCGAACCATAGAGGTCAACCGCGATCAGCCCACCTTCCGGGAAAAGTTTCACCTTCGGCACCGTCGGGCAACCGAACACCGGCAGCACCGGCGAAAGCCGCGCCAGGCCGGCGAACATGTTGAAGAAGTTGTCCTCGGGGCCGAACACGACGCTGGGCCGGAGGATGGCGGCCGCCGGGAACGCCTTGCGCACTGCCGCCTCGCCGACCGCCTTGGTGCGCGCGTACTGCGACGCCGAGGACGCATCGGCGCCGATCGCCGACACGTGTACCAGGCTCGCGACGCCGGCCGCCTTAGCGGCGCCGGCGACGTTGCCGGCGCCGTCGACGTGGATGCGCTGAAAGGTGCGTTGGCCGCGCTCATAGAGGATGCCGACCAGGTTGACCGCCTCGCTGGCGCCGTCGAGGGCTGCCGCGACGGCGTCCGGATCCGTGATGTCGGCCGGCCACGGTACCACCTGGCCGGTGTCACCGAGCACCTTCAGGAAGTTCGCCGCCTCGATGTCGCGGACGGCGACGCGCACGGCGGCGCCGGCAGCAGCCAGCCGTTGCACCAGGTGGCGGCCCAGGAAGCCGGAGCCGCCGAATACCGTCACCACGCGGTTTTTCACTCGAATCTTCCGATTTTCAGAGCCCGTTTTACAGGTCGTTCCGGGGCGGCGCCGAGGCCGGTCGGGGGCGTTGCTACCGGCTTACAATGTCCGCCCGAACGCCGTCAACAGCGAGGGCGTTTGGCGGTTGACATCATACGGCCGGCGGATTAACGACTGTGCCGTTCGTCAGCCGCAAACGCAGCCTCGCCCCGGCGCCCAGGTGGCGGAATTGGTAGACGCGCAGGTTTCAGGTACCTGTGGCCGATGAGGTCGTGGAAGTTCGAGTCTTCTCCTGGGCACCATCCGTTCGAGGCCGCCGTCGGTACCCGCGGAGCGCCGGCACTTTGGGGTTAACAAGTTGAAAAGAAAGCCTAAATCCATAGAAGTCCACGACGGAGACTTGGCCCCGGGCGTCGATTTCGGGCGCTTCGTCGCCGTCGACACCGAGACCCAGGGCCTGAACCTGACGCGCGACCGGCTGTGCCTGGCGCAACTGGCGACCGCCGACGGCGCCTGCCACCTGGTGCGCTTCGCCGACGCTCGCTACGACGCCCCCAACCTCAAGGCGCTGCTCGAGAACCCCAAGGTCACCAAGATTTTCCATTTCGCCCGCTTCGACGTCGCGGCGTTCCGCAAGTACCTAGGCGCCAACGTGTGCCCGGTGTATTGCACCAAGATCGCCTCCAAGCTGGTGCGTACCTATACTTCCGGCCACGGGCTGAAGGACGTGTGCCGGGAGCTACTGGGCGTCGATCTGTCCAAGGAGCAGCAGTCGTCGGACTGGGCGTCCCCGACGCTCAGCGCCGAGCAGCTCGACTACGCCGCCGCCGACGTACTTTATCTGCACGCGGTGAAGGCCAAGCTCGACGCCATGCTCGAGCGCGAAGGCCGGACGGTGCTGGCCAAGGCCTGCTTCGACTTCCTCGCCACCCGCGCCGAACTCGACCTCAAGGGCTGGGGCGACGAGGACCTGTTCGCCCATTGATCTTGCCCGCCAGCGCCGCCGCGACCGGGCCGTCGCCCTTCCGTCCGCCGCGTGCCGGGCGTTGCCGTCGACTCGGGCCAGGGCGGTGGCTGGCGCGTCGCCGGGGGGTGTTTCCTTGCAAGGTTCGGGCCGGATTCCGGCCGGCTTGTCCTAACCTTCAGAAATTGTTGACCTTTCAGGGGCTTGAGCGCATACTCTGCGGGCAGGGATTAAGACTTTCTTTGCCGTTTTGGCCTAGCGTCGGCGGTCACCGCCGCGGCGCTACCCTCGATGCACTTGGGGGCGTCCGGCCGCAACATCGACGGGAACATCGGAACACGGACAAGGAATGACCAAGACCACGGCCATGTCCCACGCCAACACCGACGACCGCAACCGGTCCGACCTCGCCTCGGCGAAGCGGGTGCTCGGCATCGAATCGGCGGCACTGGTGGCGCTCGCCGGCGCGCTCGGGTCGGCGTTCACGCAAATCCTCGATGTCATCTCCGGCGTCACCGGGCGCGTCGTCGTCACCGGCATGGGCAAGAGCGGCCACGTGGCGCGCAAGATCGCCGCCACGCTCTCCTCGACCGGTACGCCGGCGCTGTTCGTGCACCCGGCCGAGGCCTCCCACGGGGATCTCGGCATGATCGCCAAGGGCGATGCGGTGTTTGCCCTGTCGAACTCCGGCGAGACCCCGGAACTATCTGATTTGGTTACCTATTCTAAGCGATACGGCATCCCCCTGATCGCCGTCACCGGCGGCGGCGCGAGCGCGCTGGCCAAGGCCGCCGACGTGGTGCTGACGCTGCCGCATAGCGAGGAGGCGTGCCCGCTGGGGCTGGCGCCGACGACCTCGACGACGGTGATGCTGGCGCTCGGCGATGCCATCGCCGTGGCGCTCTTGGAGCGCAAGGGATTCTCGCCGGACCAGTTCCACCAGCTGCATCCGGGCGGCAAGCTCGGCCGCCGGCTGTTGAAGGTCGCCGACATCATGCACAAGGGCGACGCGCTGCCGCTGATCGCCAGCGGCGCCGCGATGTCCGACGCGCTGATCGAGATGACCGCGAAGAGCTTCGGTTGCGTCGGCGTCGTCGACGACAAGGGCCGGCTGAAGGGCGTCATCACCGACGGCGATTTGCGCCGCCACATGAGCCCGAAACTGACGGGCCAGACCGTCGATCAGGTGATGACCAAGGGCGTCAAGTCGATCCCGCCCGACATCCTCGCCAGCGAGGCGGTCGGGTTCATGAACGCCAACAAGATCACCAATGTGTTCGTGGTCGAAGGCGGGCGTCCGGTCGGCATCCTCCACATCCACGACTGCCTGCGCACCGGGGTGGCCTGATCATGCAGGGGGTCGGCACCGCAGATCTGCTCCCCGGCGCCGCCGTGCCGCCGCCGACCCCGCGCCGCCGCTGGCTGTTGCAAAACCAGCCCAGGCCGAGGCAGTCGGCCCTCTACAGCCGTTTCGTACATATGATGAAGTGGTTGCTGCCGGGCGTGGCGCTGCTGCTGATCGCGGTGATCATGGCATGGCCGTACCTGCGCACCGAGGATCTCAAGTTCCGCATCAGCTTCGCGGCGATGACCGCCGACCAGACCGAGGACCCGAGCATGGTCAGCCCGCGCTATCTCGGCATCGATAAGGACGACCAGGCCTATTCGGTCACCGCCGATCTCGCCCGCAAGCTGAGCGGCAACACGCTCTCCGTCGAGCTCGAGATGCCGAAGGCCGACATCACGCTCAATGACGGCACTTGGCTGGTGCTGACGGCGGAGAACGGAATCTACCAGCGCCAGCAGCAGACCCTCGACCTGATCGGCGCCGTCAACTTGTTCCATGACTCGGGCTATGAGTTCCGCACCGCGAAGGCCCGCCTCGATCTCGAGAAGGGCACAGCCGCCGGCGACCAGGCGGTGCACGGCCAGGGCCCGTTCGGCGATCTGAAGGCCGAGGGCTTCATCCTGGTCGAGAAAGGGAAAACCATTGTTTTCAAAGGGAAATCCAAGCTCCTGATCTATCCCGGCATGGGCCGGGAAGCCGACCTCAGCAAGCCGTCCCGCGCCGCCAAGGGGGGCAAATGACCGCCGCCGGCCCGGCACGCGACCGGTGGCCGGCGCTCGCCATGGCGCTGGCGTTGGCGCTCGCCGGCGGCGCCGCCGACGCCCAGGGCCTCAACTTCGGCAGCGGCCAGTCGGATCAGCCGATCGAGATCACCGCTGACAACGGCATCGAATGGCAGCAGGAAAGCTTGGTGTTCCTGGCCCGCGGCAACGCCAAGGCGGTGCGCGGCGAGGTTACCGTGCTGGCCGACGAGCTGCGCGCCTACTACCGCGAGCAGAAGGGAGGCGGCACCGATATCTGGCGCCTCGACGCCATCGGCAACGTCAAGATCAAGACCGCCAAGGAGACCGCCTACGGCAAGCAGGCGATCTACCAGGTCGACTTGGGCGTGCTGGTGCTGTCGGGCGGCAAGGTGCGGCTGGTCACGCCGACCGACGAGATCACCGCCGACAAGCAGCTGGAATACTGGGAGAAGAAGCAGATGGCGGTGGCGCGCGGCAACGCTTTCGCGGTGCGCGAAAACAAGCGCCTCAAGGCCGACGTGCTGGCCGCCTATTTCAAGCCCGACAAGGCCGGCGACAGCAAGCTGTAC
>Ga0214472_10004637_pt1 | contig 14508 bp, 11 predicted proteins | sample RVTome_6_FD_207662 | JGI IMG/M metagenome (GOLD analysis project Ga0214472, IMG submission 207662) | Soil microbial communities from uranium-contaminated site in the Upper Colorado River Basin, Wyoming, United States - RVT140D175 | ecosystem: Environmental > Terrestrial > Soil > Contaminated >...
GCGCCCCTTGCCGATGTAGACCAGCGCGCCGACCAGATTTCGCACCATGTGATGGAGGAAGGCGTTGGCATGGAAGTCGAAGACCAGGTAATCGCCATCGCGTCGTACGCGCGCCTCGTGCATCAGCTTGACGGGGGACTTCGCCTGGCAGCCCGCGGCGCGAAACGCTGAAAAGTCGTGCCACCCTTCCAGCAAGGGCGCGGCCACGGCCATGGCCGTTTCGTCAAGCGGCGGATGAAACCACCCGACGCGGTGTGCCAACAACGCCGGACGCACCGGGGCGTTATGCAGAATGTAGCGATAGCGGCGCGACACGGCACAGAACCGGGCATGGAAGTCGTCGCTCACTTCGCGCGCCCAGCGGATCACGACCGGCGCATCGAGGCGGGCATTGACGCCCCTGATCCAGCCGGAAATCGGGCGGACCGAGAAGGTGTCGAAGTGCGCGACCTGGGCCGTGGCGTGAACCCCGCTGTCGGTGCGCCCGGCGCAGTGCAGTCGCACCGCGTGCCCCGCGATCGCACCGATGGCCGCCTCCAGGTGATCCTGCACGGTGCGCCCGTGGGCCTGGCTCTGCCATCCCTGGAAGGCATCGCCCGCATACTCTACGCCGAGCGCGATCCTCATCGCGCAAGACCCGACAACACCGCGATCACCACCGCGAATGCCGCCACCGCGCCCACGTCGCGCATGCCGAGGCGCTCGCGGACCACCTCGATGGCTTCGCCCGGCTCGTCCTCGACGTCGTGCAGCCAGCTCTGCCACCCCTTCGGCGCGCCCGACTCGACCAGGCGCAGTACGAGCAGCAAGCGCACCGCCACCCGGCTTGCGGGAAACCCGAATGCTTCGAACGGGCGCAACAGCGCGTGGATGGCACTGACCATGCGGTGCACCGGCAAGCGCTCCATGAGCACCGCCACGCACATCACCACCGCAACGATGCGTGCGGCATGCTCGAGGGCAAGGACTGCACCTTCACGGCTGGGACTCACGATCGGCCAGTTGACGAACAAGGCCTCGCCGGGAGTGAACCCGCCGAACAGCACCACAATCGCCAATAGGAGAAAGCGCACCCGTTTGAGGAGCCGCCAGCCGCGGCGCGGAGCAAGCGCCAGGGCAGCGAGCGTGCACCCGGCCACGGCGCTCAGCAATGCTGCGAGCGACAACAGCTGCAGAAAGGCCAGCCCCGCCATCCAGAGCAGGATCAACAAACCGGAGTGCATTCGAAGACGGGACAGCCCCGGGCGGGCCGGGGCTGTCGCGAACAGTTGCAGGTTTCAGTGTCGACGGACGTTCAGACCATCCGCTCGAGCAAGCGCTCTGCGGCGCCGCGCTGCGCGGCGGTACCGTCACGGAGTACTTCATCGATCAGCTCGCGGGCGCCTTCCTTGTCACCCATCTCTTCATAGGCACGTGCCAGTTCGAGCTTGGTGTCGATTTCCTGCGCCGCTTCCGGATCCGCATCGGCACCAGCCGACGCGCTCTGACCGGCGCCATTCGCCCCGTGCGGACCAACCGCGGGCGACGTGGCTGCATCGAACTCCATTGCCTCGGCCGCCGGCGTCTCGAGATTGAGATCGATGCTCGACAGGTCGAGTGCGGGCGCGCTGCGCGTCGCGTCCGGCGCCGAAGCCTCGAGGTCGAAGTCGAAATCGAGCAGACTGCTGTCGAAGGTGGTCTTCTCGAGGTCAGTCACGGCATCATCGCCGCCTTCTTCGCCTTCGCCGAGTTCGGGCGGACGCACAAGGGTCGCATCCATGTCGAAGGCCACCGGCTCTGCGTCGATGGACGGCTCATCCTGGTCGGCATCCAGCGCCGAGACGAACTCCTCGCCGGCCGCGGCAAAGTCCGCCCCCTGACCGATGACCGTCGCGCGCATGCCTTCGGCGTCCGCGGGCGTCTCGACCGCTGCCGCGCCGGTGACATGATCCTCGTCCGCGTCGAGTTCGAACGTGAGCTCGCCGGCGTCGGCCGACGACACGTTCGCTTCGGCCACGGCGCCGGCCACTTCGTTCGCCTCGTCTGCATCGCCCAGATCGAGGTCGAAATCGAGGGCTGTCGAATCGATCTGCGGCAATTCGCCGCCTGAATCGTCTCCGCCCGAATCGACCACCTGCAGACCGACGTCTTCATCCGCACCGCCTTGGGCGAGCTGACCGATGTCGCCCGGCATCGCCCAGGTATCCTTCAACTGTGACGGACTCGGTTCGATCGGCGACGCCTCGGCGAAAGCAGCCGTGCCGGCGCCGGGGATCGAGGTCGTGAAATCGAGCGCCGACAGTGGCGCGGGCGGCACTTCGCCGGTCGCCAGTGCTGAACCGGCCGCAGCACCGGCGACGGCGGCCGCTCCCGCGACGGCCTGCGGACGAACCAGCGGCTGCTCCGTCGCGGGCTCCGCGTCCGTCGCCGCGCGGTAGAGCGGATTCTCGGGGTCGATTCCACGCCCCATTTCGGCCGCCTTGCTCCAGTCGCCGCCTTCCCCGCCGGTGCGCGAGTACAGGTCGGAGGCGATGGTCTCGAACTCCTTGAGGCTCTTGCGCTGCGCGTAGATTTCCAGCAGCTTCAGGAAGATCGCCGGGCGCGAAGCGTCGGCCTTGAGCGCGTCGAGCAGGATCTCCTCGGCCTGCGCATCGCGTCCATATGCCATGTACACGTCAGCCTCGGCGACCGGATCGACGCCTTCATCGGCGTCGATGGCGGACAGCCCGGACTGGCTGAAGTCGGTATGAATGACGCTGCTGCTGCTCGTATCGACGCTCTGCCCGCCGGTTGCGCCGAATACGGAGTTCGGCGCAGCCGGCAGTTCGCTCATGAGTGCCATCGAATCACCGGCGGCAGCCTCTTCCTGCCGCCGCTGGCGCGCCTTGAAAGCGGCGAATCCGAGCAACAGGGCGGCGATTGCCCCACCCCCGGCAAGCATCAGTTGATCGTCCAGCAGCGTGTCAACGAAGCTCGGCTCGGCAACGGGCCCGGACGGCGGCGCCGGTCGGGCCGCCGGCGATTCGCTGCGCTGCGCCTGAGGCTGCGCGGCCGGTTCGGTCACCGGCGCCACCGCCTGTGCGGGCTGCTGCGCGGCGCCTGCCGCCTGCCCCTGCAGCTGCGCGAGACTTTGGTTACGCAACTCGAGCATTTGCTGCAGATCGCGAATGCTCTTTTCCAACTCGGCGAGCCGGCTGTTCGCCTCTTCAAGCGCCTTGTCGCGCGTCACCAACTCTTCTTCGAGGGACTGGAGCCGTTCCAGACGACCGGCATCGGCGTCCGCTGCGGCGCCGTTCTCGGCCGGCGCTCCGGAAACCTTGACACGGTCGCCGGTGTCACCCGGACGCGGCGCCTCGTCGACGCGCGGGACGATCGTGCCACCGCCCGTCTGCGAGGCAGGCTGCTCGGCGGTGGCCGGACTTGCCGCCACCACGCCCGCCAGCCGGCTGCGATAAGCCTCGAAGTCGGCCGAGTGGGCGATCACTTCCTGCCGCGCCGCGGCGGGCTCGACCGCCAGCGCCGTGCCTTCACTCGGCACCGAAAGGATGGCGCCCGCGCGCAGGCGATTCATGTTGGCGCCGTCGAACGCCGCCGGATTCTCGCGAAACAGCGCGACCAGGGTCTGCTCGAGGGTTGCCGACGACGACCGATGCTGCTCGGCGATGCGGCGCAGCGTGTCGCCGCGCTTGACCTGATAGCGATCGGCGCCGATCCCCGCCGCGGGCGCCGCCGCCGCGGTGGACCTGGCAACACGCGGTGCGCCGGCAGGCGGGGTCACCTGCGCGGCGACCGGCGCGGGCGTGCCCAGTTCGACGGGGTCGAGCAGGAAGGTGTATTCGCGAATCAGCCGGCCGGAGGCCCAGTTAACCTCCAGCAGCATATCGACGAAGGGATCATTGACCGGACGATCGCTTGACAGCTGGACCACCGACCGGTCGCCGCGGCGTTCGACCGCGATGCGCAGCCCGGTCATTACGGCGGCATAGGGCACGTTAGCCTGGCGGAAGGCGTCCACCGGGGCGACGCGCGCGGTCAGGGACTTCAATTCCTGCGCCGTGGCCCTCAGTTCGATCTCGGCCCGCAGTGGCTGACCCAGGCCGCTGAAAACGTTGATTCGCCCGAGACCGGCCGCGTAAGCGCCGAGGGGCAAAGTGGCGATCGCGGTTGCGATCAGGGTAGCCTTGAGCGACGTTTTCATAGCTGTCATATATCCTGCACCCCCACTAGGGCACCAACCTGCATGGAACATGGCGTCATGGACCGGGCCCGACGTCCGCTGCGCGCTAGCAATCTAGCATTTTCGTTAAGTCGGTGCAGCAATTCTTTAATTGCCAAGGCAATTTACACCCGCTCACATTTCCCTGACGAACCCTGGCCTTGGGCCGACCCGTCTCACTTCATACAGCCGGAGACGCGCCACCGCATCTCCGGCTGTCATGAATCAACGTGCCAGGAGAATACGCAGCATGCGCCGCAGCGGCTCCGCCGCGCCCCACAGGAGCTGGTCGCCGACGGTGAATGCGCCGAGATACTCCGGTCCCATGGCGAGCTTGTGGAGGCGTCCGACCGGAACCGAAAGGGTGCCGGTGACCGCGGTCGGCGTCAGTTCGCGCTCGGAACGCTCGCGCTCGTTGGGGACCACCTTCACCCAGTCGTTGGCCGTGGCGATGATGTCGCTGACTTCGTCTAACGGCACGTCCTTGCGCAACTTTATGGTGAGGCCCTGCGAGTGGCAGCGCATGGCCCCCACGCGCACGCACAGCCCGTCGATGGGAATGCTGCCCGCACTGCGGAACGCCGGCTTGCCGAGGATCTTGTTGCACTCGGCGCCGCCCTTCCACTCTTCCTTCGACTGGCCGCCGTCGACCGGGACGTCGATCCACGGGATTAGGCTACCGGCGAGCGGCACGCCGCGGAAGTTCTTGACCGGAAAATCCGACGAACGCATCGTTTCGGCGACCTTGCGGTCGATCTCGAGGATGGCGGAGGCCGGATCGGCCAGTTCGGCCTCGACCGCGCCGTGAAGCACACCCATCTGCGCGAGCAGCTCGCGCATGTTCTGCGCGCCGGCACCGGAGGCGGCCTGATAGGTCATGGCCGAGACCCACTCGACCAGATCGTGCTTGAAGAGACCGCCCAGGCCCATGAGCATGAGCGACACCGTGCAGTTGCCGCCGATCCAGTTGCGCCCACCCCGGTCGAGCGCCGCCTCGATCACGGGCAGGTTCACCGGGTCGAGCACGATGACCGCGTCGTCGGCCATGCGCAAGGCGCTCGCCGCATCGATCCAGTGACCGTTCCACCCCGTGGCGCGCAGTTGCGGATAGACGGCCTTGGTGTAGTCGCCGCCCTGGCAGGTGACCACGATGTCCATCTGCCGCAAGGCGTCGATGCTCATCGCGTCGAGCAGCGGCATGGCGGCTTCCTTCCCGCCGAAGGCCGGGGCCTTGCCGCCCGCCGCGGAGGTGGAGAAATACACCGGTTCGATTTGAGCGAAGTCGCCCTCTTCCACCATCCGCTGCATCAGCACGGAGCCGACCATGCCACGCCAACCGACCAGACCTACCTTGTTCATGCTCTCTACCTCGAATTGCGAAAAATCTTAAAGGGCCGCCAGTACGGCGTCGCCCATCTCCTTGGTACCCACCCGGCGCGTGCCCGCTTCGAAGATGTCCCCGGTGCGGTAGCCCTGCGCCAGTACCCGCTTGACCGCGTTCTCGATACGGCTCGCGGCTTCCTCGCGGTCGAAGGTGTAGCGGAGCATCATCGCCGCCGACAGGATGGTGGCGAGCGGGTTGGCCACGCCCTTGCCGGCGATGTCCGGGGCCGAGCCGTGCGACGGTTCGTAGAGCCCCTTGTTGTTGGCGTCGAGCGAGGCCGACGGCAGCATGCCGATCGAGCCGGTGAGCATGGACGCCTCGTCGGAGAGGATGTCGCCGAACATGTTGCCGGTGACCATCACGTCGAACTGCTTGGGCGCGCGCACGAGCTGCATGGCGGCGTTGTCGACCAGCATGTGGCTGAGCTCGACGTCCGGGTAATCGGAGGCGAGCTCGCTCATCACGTCGCGCCAAAGCTGGGTCGTCTCGAGCACGTTCATCTTGTCGACCGAGCACAGCCGTTTGTTGCGCTTGGCCGCGGCCTCGAACGCCACCCGCCCGATGCGGCGGATCTCGCTCTCGGTGTAGTGCATGGTATTGAAGCCGAAGCGCTCCCCGTCACGCAGTTCGATGCCGCGCGGTTGGCCGAAGTAGATGTCGCCGGTGAGTTCGCGCACGATGAGGATGTCGAGCCCGGCCACCACCTCCGGCTTGAGGGTGGAGGCGTTGGCGAGTTCGGGATAGAGGATCGCCGGACGCAGGTTGGCGAACAGGCCGAGGTCCTTGCGGATGCCGAGCAGTCCCCGCTCGGGGCGCTGTTCGCGCGGATAGTCATCCCACTTCGGTCCGCCCACGGCGCCCAACAATACCGCGTCGGCTTCGCGCGCGAGCGCGGCGGTGGCTTCCGGGTACGGTGAGCCGGTGGCGTCCACCGCAGCGCCGCCCAGCAAGGCCTCCTCCATTTCGAATCCGAGGTCCAGGGCGTTGAGCACCCGTACCGCTTCGGCCATGATCTCGGGCCCGATACCGTCGCCCGGCAGCACACAAATCTTCATCAGCAATCCTCTTTGTCTTGCCTGCCGTCCGGATCAGGCGAAGTAATAGGGGTGTTCGGCGCGCCGCGTCGCTTCGAAGGCGCGAATCTTGTCGGCGTGGCGCAGGGTGAGGCCGATGTCGTCCCAGCCGTTCAGGAGACACTCCTTGCGGAACGCATCGACGTCGAACCCGAGCACCACGCCGTCGGGTCGCGTCACGGTCTGCGCGGCCAGATCGACGACGAGCCGGTAGCCTTCTGCCCCTTCACACTGACGGAACAGTTCGTCGACCTGTGCGGCCGGCAGCACGATGGGCAACAGGCCGTTCTTGAAGCAGTTGTTGAAGAAGATATCGGCGAAACTCGGGCCGATCAGCACCCGAAAGCCGTAATCCTCCAGCGCCCAGGGTGCGTGCTCGCGCGAGGAGCCACAACCGAAGTTGTCGCGCGTGAGCAGGATGCTGGCCCCGTGGTAGCGCGGCTGATTGAGCACGAAGTCCGGATTCTTCGGCCGGCCGGCGCAGTCCTGCCCCGGCTCACCGTGGTCGAGGTAGCGCCATTCGTCGAAAAGGTTGGGACCGAAGCCGCTGCGCTTGATGGACTTCAGGAATTGTTTGGGGATGATCGCGTCGGTGTCGACATTGGCGCGGTCGAGCGGCGCCACCAAGCCATCGAGTACGGAAAAAGGATTCATTCTGCAACTTCCCTCCGGGTGGCCCGGCCACCCTCTGTGAACACTCTGTCTGTGCCGGCAGCGCGCCCCGACGCCTCCACGTGCGGGACCGCGGCGCCCGGACCGTTCAGATCAACTCGCGCACGTCGGCGAAGCGCCCGGTCACGGCGGCGGCAACGGCCATCGCCGGACTCACCAGATGCGTCCGGCCGCCGGCCCCCTGCCGCCCTTCGAAGTTGCGGTTGGAGGTGGAGGCGCAATGCTCGCCCGGCTCGAGCCGGTCGGCGTTCATCGCGAGGCACATGGAACAGCCCGGTTCGCGCCATTCGAAGCCGGCCGCGAGAAACACTTCGTGCAGCCCCTCCGCCTCGGCCTGGCGCTTGACGAGCCCCGAGCCCGGCACCACCAGCACGCGCTTGACGCTGGCGGCCTTATGGCGGCCCCGGGCCACGTCCGCCGCCTCACGCAGATCCTCGATGCGCGAATTGGTGCACGAGCCGATGAACACCTGGTCGACCGGGATCTCGCTGATCGGCGTGTTCGGCGCGAGGCCCATGTACTTGAGCGCGCGCTCGATCCCCTCGCGCTTGACCGGATCGGTCACCGTGGCCGGATCGGGTACGCGTCCGCCCACGGCGTCGACCATCTCGGGCGACGTACCCCACGTCACCTGCGGCTCGATCGCATCCGCCGCCAGTTCCACGACTCTGTCGAACGTCGCCCCCTCGTCGGACTTCAGCGTGCGCCAGTAGGCGACGGCTTGCTCCCACAGCTCCCCTTTCGGGGCGAACGGCTTGTCGCGCAGGTATTCGATGGTGCACTCGTCGGCCGCCACCAGCCCGGCGCGCGCACCGGCTTCGATGGCCATGTTGCACAGCGTCATGCGCCCTTCCATCGACAGCGCGCGGATCGCGCTGCCGCCGAACTCGATGGCGTAGCCGGTGCCGCCGGCCGTGCCGATGCGCCCGATCACCGCGAGCGCGATATCCTTGGCCGAAACGCCGCGGCCCAATGCGCCCTCGACCCTGACCAACATGGTCTTCGAGCGCTTCTGCAGCAGACACTGGGTGGCGAGCACGTGCTCGACTTCCGAGGTACCGATGCCGTGCGCGAGACAGGCGAACGCGCCGTGGGTCGACGTGTGCGAGTCGCCGCACACCACAGTCATTCCCGGCAAGGTCGCGCCGTTTTCCGGCCCGATGACATGGACGATACCCTGGCGCGCGTCCTTGAACGGAAAGTACGCCAGCGCCCCGCTTTCGCGGATGTTGGCGTCGAGCGTCTCCACCTGCTGGCGCGACACGGGATCGAGGATGCCGAGCTCCCAATGGTCGGTGGGGGTGTTATGGTCGGCGGTGGCCACGATCGAACTCACCCGCCACGGCTTGCGTCCGGCCAGCTTCAGGCCCTCGAAGGCTTGCGGACTGGTGACCTCGTGGATCAGGTGGCGGTCGATATAGATCAGCGCCGTGCCGTCGCTTTCCTGGTGCACGACGTGACTAGACCAGAGTTTCTCGTACAGCGTCTGGGCTTTCATCCTGTGAATTCCGGCCAAAGCAAAGGCGTGAATTATTTCACAGGGGAGCGCCGCGTGGATAGTTCGAACCGGGTAGGCCCGATACCCGGCCCCTCGCGCCGGCTCAGCGGCGCCCCGCCTCGTAGAGCGGCATCACCCGCGCCGCGTAGTTGGCCAGATCGCGCTGACGATCGGCGTGGCCGGGGTGGGTCGACAACCACTGCGGTGGCGCGCCTGACGAACGCGTACTCATCTTGTCCCACAACGCCACCGCGGCGCGCGGATCGTAGCCCGCGCGTGCCGCGAGTTCCACACCGATGCGGTCGGCCTCGGTTTCATGCAGCCGCGAATGGGGCAGCTCGAAGGTCACCTTCGCGACCATCCCCATCAGGTTCTGCCCCGCCTCGCCCGCCCCCAGAAGCGCGCCCACCACGGAAAGCCCGAGCCCGGTGGCCATCGAGCGCGAAATCTGCTCGCGCGAATGCTCGCGCAGCGCGTGGGCGATCTCGTGCCCCATCACCGCCGCGATTTCCGCATCCGTGAGCTTGAGCTGCTCGATGAGCCCCGAGTAGATGGCGACCTTGCCGCCCGCCATGACCCATGCGTTGAGTTCCTTCGACTCCAGCACGTTCACTTCCCACTGCCAGCCCGGCGCGTCCGGCCGGAACACCGCGGTCTGCGGGATGAGGCGGTTCGCAATCGCCCGCACGCGGGCCACCTGCTGCGGGTCGCGGTTGAGCGCATTGCTCGCGCGCGCGTCAGCCACGACCTTCTGGTATTGCCGGGCCGCCGCCTGTTCGACCTCCTGCGACGAGACGAGCATGGATTGCCCGCGATCGACGCCGACTGCGCCGCCGCCGGTCGTTTGCACCGTCTGGCACCCGGCCATGGTCAGCACGCCCAGCACGCCCGCGGCCACATTCCTCGTCCACTTATTCACGTCGTGCCTCCTTCGCCCAGCGCAAGCCGTTCCGGCCGCCAACCGCGCACCAGCCATACCAGGCCGGCCAGCGCGAATCCCGATCCCAGCGTGAAGGTCCACGCCGCCCCGATGGTATCCCACGTGAATCCACTCAGCAGCCCGCCCAGCATCCCGCCGGCACCGAACGACAGGCTGCCGTAGAGCGCCTGCCCGCTGGATTGGAGCTTCCCCGGAAACCAGAGGTTCACCGCGGCGATCGCCGCCGCATGATAGGCGCCGAAGGTCGCCCCATGCAGCAACTGCGCGAGAGTGAGCACGACCAGCGAATCGACGCCCCAGCCGATCATGGCGAATCGCAGCACCGCGCAGCCAAAGGCGAACAGCAGGATGTCGCGCATCGAGAAGCGGTGCATCAGGCGAGGCATCAGCATGAAGACGCCGATCTCGGCCACCACGCCGAGCGTCCACATCCAGCCCACCAGCGCCTTGCCGTAGCCGTGACCGACCAGAAAGATGGAATAGAAGACATAGAGCGCCCCGTGTGCTGCCGACATGAAGAAGCAGGCCCCCAGCAGTGCGCGCACCTCGGGGCGGCGCAGCGTCTCGCGCAGGCTGGCGGTGTCGCGGCACCCCGGAGCGGCGGTCGCTTCGGGCAGGAGCAGTGCGCACAGCGCGATGCCGGCCAGCATCAGCGCGGTCATCCACAGCACCGAATCGATGGCGAGGAAATCGAGCACGTAGCCGATCCCGAGCACCGCCGCGATGAAGCCGACCGAGCCCCATACGCGGATGCTCCCGTAACGCGAGGCCTCGTGGCGCAGATGGGCAAAGGTCAGGCTTTCCACCAGCGGCAACGCCGCGCTCCAGAAGAAGGCCATGAGCGCCATCGCCACGAACAGGCCGTCGAAGCGCGTCGTGAAAAAAAACAGGCCGAACCCGGCGAGACTCGCCAGTGCCGACAGGCGGACGATCGCGAGACGCCGACCGAGGCGCTCGGCAAGCCAGCCCCACAAATTGGGCGCCACCACCCGCATCAACTGCATCAACGACATCAGGATCGCGATGTCGGCCGGGGTCAGCGCGATCGATTGCAGATAGAGCGTGAAGTACGGCGAGAACGCACCGACGAACGCGAAATAGAAAAAATAGTAGGCCGACAGGCGCCAGTACGGGAGCATCGCGGGGATTCTAGCGCGGCATCGAGCCGCGCGGGACGCTGACGGCGCGCGGCGTGGCCGCGCGACTCAAACGCGCGGCGCCGGCGCCGGCACCGGCTGCGCGCCGTCCGAAGCGAGCCGCGCGATGTTCGGCGTAGCGCTGTGCACGTCGCCGCATTGCGCACGATGGCGCAGCGCGTGATCCATCAGCACCAGCGCGAGCATCGCCTCGGCGATCGGGGTGGCGCGAATGCCCACGCACGGATCATGGCGCCCAAGGGTGTTGACGGTCACCGCCTGGCCGCCCTTGTCGATCGAGCGGCGATCGAGGCGAATGCTCGAGGTGGGTTTGATCGCCATGCTCACCAGGATGTCCTGGCCGGTGGAGATCCCGCCCAGCACGCCGCCGGCGTTGTTGGAGAGAAAGCCCGCGGGCGTCATCTCGTCCGAGTGCACGGTGCCGGGCTGCGTCACGCTGGCGAAGCCGGCGCCGATCTCCACGCCCTTGACGGCATTGATGCCCATCATGGCATGCGCGATGTCGGCGTCGAGGCGGTCATAGACCGGCTCGCCCCAGCCGACCGGCACGCCGCTCGCCACCACGTTGATGCGCGCACCGATCGAGTCGCCCGACTTGCGCAACTCGTCCATGTACGTTTCGAGCGCGGGCACGACGTCCGCATTCGGCGCGAAGAAGGGATTGCGATCGACTTCGGCCCAATCGACGAACGGGATCTCGATCGGACCCAGTTGCGCCATGAAGCCACGGATGACCACGCCGTAGCGTTCGTCGAGCCACTTGCGGGCGATGGCGCCGGCCGCCACGCGCACCGCAGTTTCACGCGCCGACGAGCGCCCGCCGCCGCGATGGTCACGGATGCCGTATTTCTGCCAGTAGGCGTAATCCGCGTGCCCCGGGCGGAAGGTCTCGGCGATGTTGCCGTAGTCCTTCGAGCGCTGGTCCTGGTTGCGGATGAGCAGGGCGATGGGGGTGCCGGTGGTCACACCTTCGAACACGCCCGACAGGATCTCCACCTCGTCCGGCTCGCGCCGCTGCGTGACATGGCGCGAAGTGCCCGGCTTGCGCCGATCGAGTTCGGCCTGGATGTCGGCTACCGCGAGCGCCAGCCCGGGCGGGCAGCCGTCGACCACGCAGCCGATGGCCGGACCATGCGATTCACCGAAGGACGTGACGCAGAACAGCTTGCCAGAGGTATTGCCGGACATCGGAAACTCGTTGCTGGACGGTGGCGGGAGAGGCCGACGAGTTTAGCACAGCACCCCTCGCCACCTCCCCGGCGACTCAATGGAAGAACTTCTCGAGCCGCTCGAACACCTCGTGCTCGGCACCGTGGCGCCGCACCGAGCGCACATCGACCAGTTTCTCCAGCTGCAGCACCATCTGCTCAAGGCGCTGATCCTCGAACACCAGCAGCCAGATGCGGCTCTTGCTGGCATCGACCATCGGCATGCACAGGATCCCCTCCACGTTGAACGCACGACGCGCGAAGAGATTGCAGATGTGGCTCATCACGCCGGCGTGGTTGTTGACTTCGAGTTCCAGGACCACCTTGGCAAAGCCCGACTGCGGCAAGGGGTCGGCAACCTGTTCGATCATGTTCAGCCTCCGATCATCTCGGTGTTGGCGGCGCCCGGCGGCACCATCGGATAGACGAATTCATCGCGGTCGATGGACACGTGAATAAGGCACGGCCCCGGCGCGGTGAGCGCGTGGACGAGCGCGGCACGGGGATTGGCGGCCGTATCGAGATCGACCGCATCGATTCCGAAACCCTCGGCGATCTTCACGAAGTCGGGCGCACCGCGGTATTTGGAGGCGAACACGCGCTTGCCGTAGAAGAGGTTCTGCTGCTGATACACCAGCCCCAGCGAGTTGTTGTTCATCAACACGATCTTCACGCTGAGTCCTTCCTCGGCGAGCGTCGCCAGCTCCTGCACGTTCATCTTGAAGCTGCCGTCGCCCGAGAAGCACACCACCGTGCGTTCGGGCGCGGCCAGTGCGGCGCCGATGGCGGCCGGCACGCCGAAGCCCATCGTCCCCAATCCGCCCGAGGTGAGCCACTGGCGTGGGCGGCGGAACGGGTAGGCCTGCGCCACCCACATCTGGTGCTGCCCCACGTCGGTGGTGACGATCGCCTCGTCGCCCAGCGCGGCTGCCACGGCGTGCACTACGCCGTAATGGCTGCGCGCATCGTCGAGGCCGTCCATCTGCATCGGAAACCGGGTCTTGAGGCTCGCGACGTGCGACAGCCAGCGCTTGCGGAACGTCGCCTTGACACGCGGCAGCAGGGCTTCGAGCACGCGCCCCACATCCCCGTTGATTGCCACATGGGCGGCCTTGATCTTGTGCAGCTCGGACGGATCGACGTCGATGTGCACGATCTTCGCGTTCGGGCAAAACTGTGCCGCGCGGCCTATGGCGCGGTCGTCGAAGCGGGCGCCTACGCAGATCAGCAGGTCGGACTCTTCGAGCACGAAATTGGTGTAGCGCGCCCCGTGCATGCCGAGCATGCCGATCGAAAGCGGATGATCGACCGGCATCGCACCCAGCGCCATGAGCGTCATGGTGGTCGGCAGGCCGGCCTGTTCGGCGAGCGTCACCGCCTGCTGCGCGGCCCCCGAATGGATCACCCCGCCCCCCAGGTACAGCACCGGCTGCTCGGCCTCGTTGATCATCCGCGCGGCCGCCTCGATGGCCGCCATGTCCAGCGCCGGCGTGGACTCCGGCTCGGCCGGGGCGGGGAAATCGGCGACGTTGACGAGCTGATTCTGGACATCCTTGGGCACGTCGACCAGCACCGGGCCGGGACGCCCGGACATCGCGATGCGGAACGCGGCAGGAATGACCTCCAGCAGCTCGGAGACCGAGCGCACCAGGAAGTTGTGTTTGGTAATCGGCACCGTCATGCCGTAGATATCGACCTCCTGGAAGGCGTCGGTACCGATCATCGACAGCGGCACCTGGCCGGTGATGGCGACCATGGGAATCGAATCGAGCCGCGCATCGGCGATCGCCGTCACGAGGTTGGTCGCGCCCGGGCCGCTGGACGCGAAACACACCTCGGGCCGCCCGGACACGCGCGCCATCCCCTGGGCCATGAAACCGGCACCCTGCTCGTGACGGGCGAGCACATGGCGGATCAGTTCGCTGCGCGACAGGGCATCGTACAGCGGCAGGATCGCCCCGCCGGGAATGCCGGCGATGGTTCGGATGCCCTGCCGTTCGAGCAGGCGCACGATCAGCTCGGCACCGGTCATTTGCATCATGGTCGTCTCTCCTTCGAGTCGGTTCTGGCGGCAAGACCGGCGGCGCAAAAAAGCAAAAACCCCCGCCGGGCTTGCGCGCCGGCGGGGGTTGGATTCGTGTGCCTGTTGGTGAGTCCTTGCCCTTTACGACGCGCAACCGCCTACGCGTACTACTACGCGTACGGACAGGACTACGTCGAGGACGGGACGGAGATGCTTCATGACACCATTCGTTCGGCTGAATGGGCCGATTCTACGCGCCGCGCCGCGCAAAAGACAAGCGGAATATCGCGCCCGGCACAAGCGCGCCTCATTGGGGCACCCTAGCGCTACGCGCGGGCGGAGGGCCGGCTTTGCACAG
>Ga0214472_10004639_pt1 | contig 14505 bp, 12 predicted proteins | sample RVTome_6_FD_207662 | JGI IMG/M metagenome (GOLD analysis project Ga0214472, IMG submission 207662) | Soil microbial communities from uranium-contaminated site in the Upper Colorado River Basin, Wyoming, United States - RVT140D175 | ecosystem: Environmental > Terrestrial > Soil > Contaminated >...
GACATCGCATCGGAAAGTCACGTACGCCGAGCTGGCGACCTGGCCGGACGACGGGCGCCGTTACGAGCTTTACGACGGCGAGGTGTCCGTGGTCCCCGCTCCGCTTCCGCGTCATCAGTTGGCCATGCTCGAGCTTCAGGACAGGCTGAGAACGTACGTGTCGAGCCACGGCGGGATCGTGCTCGTCTCGCCGATCGACATCGTGTTCAACACCACGACCGTCCTGCAGCCAGACATCGTCGTCTTCACCGCCGCGCGCCGCCGGGTCGTCGAACTGGACGCGCCAATTCAGGAACCTCCGGACGTCGCCGTGGAGGTGGTTTCGCCCAGCACGGCGACGAACGATCGTGGACGCAAGCTGCGGATGTTCGAGCGATTCGGCGTGCCGGAGTACTGGATCCTGGATCCCGGTCGTGAGCAGATTGAGGTCCGAACGCTTCGGGACGACGGGTATGGGACCTCGGTGTCTGCCGGGCGCGGCGAACGGTTCGGCTCGGGGATTCTGGCCGGGTTCTCGTGCGAGGTCGATTCACTCTTCCCCTGGCCGGCCGCCTGACGCCAGTCCGGTTCCGTAAAGGCGCGATCGGAAACTCTCGGTTGCCTTGACCGGGGCGTCCCGGCCTCTACTCGAAGTCCACGGGTTCGACGGCGCGGGCGTCGCGGCCGAGAGCGGCCATCATCGATCCCGCGACGACGAGCGCGGCGCCCGCCAGCCCCGGCGCGTCGAGGCGCGCGCCGACGTTGGCGGATGGCCAGACTTCCAGGATGCCGTAGACCGCCGCAATCGTCACGACGGGCGCGAGCGAGATGACGGCGCTCACCCGCGACGCCTCCCAGTGCGCCAGGGCCTCGGCGAAGCAGCCGTACGCCCCGAGCGTGTTGAACACGCCGAAGGCGAGGAGCGCGAGCCCGGCCCCGTCGAGATCGGCGATCTGGCCGAGCGTCGCCAGCGGCAGGAGCAGCACGAGGGCGCCGACATAAATCAGCAGCAGGATGTTGACCGATGACAGCGTGACGAGCAGCTGCTTCTGCGCGAGCGCGTACGCCGCCCAGACGACCGCCGACACGATGACCATCACGACGCCGGCCGCCTCGGCGCCCGACAGGCTGACGAGGGCGGGCAGCCGTTCGTTGAAGAAAAGGAGCAGGCCGCCGCCGAGTCCCACCAGCCCGATCCACTGCGCGCGGCTGAACGCCTCGCCGAAGATCGCGAGCGACCCGACGAGCAGCAGGATCGGCGCCAGTTGAATCACGACCTGCGCGGTCGCGGGCGGCACGTAATCGAGCGCAAGCGCGAACAGGACGTAGTTACCGAGCAGCCCGGCGACCGCGAGCGCCAGCAGACTCCAGCCGTGGCCGTCGAGCGCGGCGAGCCGAGGCAGCCGGCCCCGGCGCGCCTGAACGGCGATCAGGATCAGCGCCGAAACCGCCAGCCGGTACCAGGTGATCGTCCAGGCGTCCATGCCTTCGGCCAGCAGCAGCTTGAGGGCAATGGCCAAAAAGCCCCACAGCAGAGTGGCGGCAATGGCAAGCAGGAAGCCGACTCGCGGGCTGCCGCGCGCGCGGTGAAGGGTCGGGGGCATGCCTATGAGAGTACGTCGAACCTGACGAGATCTCGTCATGCCTCGCGGCCGGCGTGGTGGCTAAGCTGATCGGCCAGGAGGGCCCGGCATGGCAACTCGAGGGTGGGCTGCGCTTGCGGTAACGGTGGTGTTGGGTTCGGCAGCACCGGCTCGTGCGGCAACGATCACGATCGATGCATACTCCCGCGGTTGCATCGGCCAGAACGGCTCGTTCAACTGCCTGAGTGTGCCCGGTCCGACGCAGAATTACGCTGCCGGGCAGTTCGACCTCAGCGGCACGCCGTTCGAGCTGCGGAATTTCTTCATCTTCGACCTTGCGGCGGTTGGGGGCACGATCGTTTCGGCAACCCTGCTGCTGGACATGACGAAGTACACCAATGCCTACGACAGCGCGGATGCGACTGAGACGTACACGCTGTTTGACTACGCCGGCGACCCGCTGGCGCTCCCTGTGGCGCCCTCGAACGTCGGAAGGTTCACCGATCTCGGCACTGGGGTGGTCTTCGGCTCGCGCGACTACTCTCAGGCGGACACGGGTGTCGGCGGCAACAACCTGACGACGATAGTGCTGAACGGCGATGCGCTCCTGGCGCTCAACGCCGCGCGACTCGGGGTTGGTGTCTTCGCCGTGGGCGGCGCGATCACGAGCCTGTCCGGCACGGGAGAGCAGTCCATCTTCGGGAACACACATCTGGACGGCGCGGTGTCGCGGTTGCAGGTCGAATACGTTCCCGAGCCGGCTACGCTCGCGCTCGTCGGCGCCGGAGTGCTGGCGGCGGCGGCCCGGCGCCGAGTTCAACGCCGCCGCCGGCGCGTCAGCGGCGCCCGCTGACCCACCTTGCGAGGACCTGCCACTCGGGATCCGCCTGCGACGCCCAGTGCTTCCCGCCCGGGTGGAACGGGTTGCCGCCGGCGTGCTCGGCGAGCGGCAGCAGGAGCAGCCGGCTGCGCAGGGGCTGGCCGGGCACGACCATGCGGCTCGCGGCCTCGTAGTTGCGTCGCGTCTGCTCGTCGTTCCACTCGGCGCCCTCGGGCGGGCGCGTCTCGAGGCGGAACGCCGTGCGGTAGTCGTGGCAGACGACGCAGCGCGCGGCGCCCTCGCGCTTCTTGAGGAAGATCGGCTGGACGAACTCGCGGAAGTACTCGTAGTCCAGCGCTTCGCGCGTCGATACCGCCGGCGCGGGCGCCGACATCGCCGCCCATCCGGCCGCGAACGCCTCGGGCACGACCGCCGTGATCACGCGCTTCGGCGTCTGTCCTACGGGAATCTGCGTCACCTCCGTCATCCGCCGCGTGTCGACGACCGACGTCGTGTTCGACCCGGCGTTGGCGACGTACACGTACCGGCTATCGGGCGAAAACGTGAGCCAGTCGGGGTGGCTGCCGACCTTCACGCCGCCCGCGTACTTCAGATCGGGCAGCGAGTAGGCGTAGACGTGGCTGTTGACCTTGCTGCACAACCAGAGCGTGAGGCCGTCGGGCGTGACGCCCAGCCCGTGTGACGGCGATCCCTGCAGGTACTCGGTGTGGCGCTCGCGCTCGGGGATCTCGGGCAGCACGACGCGTTCCATGGTCTCGCGCCGGGTCTCGAAGTCCACGACGGCGAAGCCATGGAAACTCGAAAGCTGCACGAACATGCGGCGCGTCGATCCATCCGGGTTGGTCTCGAACGTGACGGGCCGCACGCCGGCGTCGAAGGACAGCGTCCAGAGCGCCTGCTCGCTTGCGGCGTCGATCACGGTGAGGTTCTGCCCGGCGATCGATCCGGCGACGACGTAGCGGCCGTCGGGCGTCATGAACGTGTTGTGGACACCGCCGGCCGTCCGGATGCTCGTCACGTTCCGCGCCGACGCCGTGTCGATGACATCCACGGCGCCGGGCGCCGAGACAATCGCGACGTACACCCGGCGGCCGTCGCGGCCGATGGCGACGTTGTTGGGCCGGCCGCTCAGGCGCACCTGGTGGGTGATCGCGAGCGTCCTGGCGTCCACGAAATCGAGCGTGTGGTCGACCTCGTTGCTGATGTAGAACCGGGAGCCGTCGGGTGCGGCCGCCGCGCCGTGATTGACCTCGATGCCGCCAATCCTGGCCACGACGCGGTTGGTTGCCTGGTCGATCAGCGAGATGTCGTCGCCGGCCGCGTTGGTCTGCACAATGACGACCTTGTGCTGGCGCGCGGCCACCGGCGACCCGAGAAGCGGCGCCGCAGCCACGGCGATGGTCGTCAGCCGGAGCCATCCGATTCGAGTCGTCCAAGCGCTCATCAGGAGTCCTCCTTCAGTCGATCACCCGCAGGTGTCGTCGGCGGCGATTCCGGTGTCGTCCCGCCGGGTGATCCGGTAGATACCCATCCCGGCGAGCATCGCCGCGGCGAAGACGATCGGGCGCAGCTCGAACGAGGCGAGCGCCACGAACGCGGGCCCCGGGCAGAGGCCGCTGATGCCCCAGCCGACGCCGAACATCGCCGATCCGCCGACGAGCGCGCGATCCGGCGCGCCCGTGTGCGGGCGCTCGAACGCCGCCGCGTAGACGGGCGCGGGCCGGCGGCTGGCGAGCGGCGCGGTGGTCATGTGCGCGAGCACCGCACCCGCCATCACGAACGCGAGCGTCGGATCCCAGGCGCCGAAGACGTCCAGGAAGCCCACGATCTTCTCGGGCCGCGTCATGCCCGAGACGATCAGGCCAACGCCGAACAGACCGCCGGCGAGGAACGACGACAGGCCGCTCATAGCACGCCACCGAAGATCGAGCGGATCGCCCACACCGTCAGGATGCCGGTGGCGACGAATGTCGCCGTGGCCACGAGCGATCGCCCCGATCGCCGGCTCAGGCCGCACACGCCGTGACCGGACGTGCAGCCGTGGCCCCATCGCGTGCCGGCCCCGACGAGCAGTCCCGCCCCGACCAGCGCGAGCGTGGATCTCGGCATCGACGACTCGAACACGGGGCCGATGAGCAGCCGGTACGCCAGCCCGGCGGCCACGAGGCCCGCGACAAAGTACAGGCGCCACCCGCGATCGCCGCCGGCGTTGAAGAGCGACCCGGCGATGCCGCTCACGCCCGCGATCCGGCCGTGGGTCCAGAAGAGCAGGGTTGCCGAGAGTCCGATCGCCGCGCCGCCGGCAAGCCCGAGTGCGTAGTCGGGGTTCAGCACGCCCGATTCTACGCCGCGACGGCTCCGTGGCGCGCCGGCGCACGCCGGCATAAGCTTTCGGATCGATGGTCGCCCCGTCCGGCCCGCCCTCGTCACGGGCAAATCGCGCCGCCGACTGGCTCGGCCTGAACCGCGCCACGCTCGCGGTGCTGGCCGTCATCGGCTGCCTCGGCCTGAGCGAGGAGATCTGGAGCAACTTCGTGTCGCTCCACCTCCGCGACCAGGCGCGCGCGGCCGACGCGGCCGGCGCCGTCCTCGAAGCCGCGCTCTACGTCGGCATCCTGAGCTCGCTCAAGAACCTGCTCGAGGGATTCGGGTACATCGCCGGCGGCACGATCGCGCACCGGCTGGGGCCGCGCGTCGCGCTCGCGGTGTCCGCGCTGCCGATGGCCGCCGGGTTCATCCTGATGCTCGCCGCATCCGGGCCGTGGCCCATCGTCGTCGGCGCGCTGCTCGTGACCAACTGGGAGCCGCTGTCGGTGCCGGCGACGTTCGAAGTGGTCGGCAGTGAGGTCCGGAAGGAACGCCGGACGATCGCGTTTGCCATGCAGAGCATCCAGAAGCGGCTGCCGAAACTGATCGGGCCGGCGGCCGGGGGCGTCGCCTTCGCGCTCGTCGGCTACTGGCTGAATCTCACGCTGGCGTTCGTGTTCGTCGGCCTCGCGGTGGTCCTGCAGCTCCTCCTGACGAACCGGCTGCGGCCGCGGCCCGAGCCGGCGCACGTCCCGTTCCGGTCCATTGTTCGCGCGATGCCGCCGGACTTGAAGCGGCTGCTGACCGCGGAGATCTTCATCCGGTGGGGCGACTGGTTCGCGCGCGACTTCGCCGTCCTCTACGTCGTGACGCTGCTCACGGCCGAGTGGGGCTGGACGGACGACGCGGCCAGCGCGAGCGCCGGGTGGCTGCTCTCGATCATGGCGCTCACGGCACTCGCGACCTACGTGCCCATCGCGAAGTGGGCGGACCGGTCGGCATCGCCGACGCCGTTCATCGGGACGACGTTTCTCCTGTTCTCGTTGTTCCCGATCTGTCTCGTGCTGCTCCCGAAGGCGAGCGCGGCGCTCGGGCTGCCGGTGATGGTCGGCCTCGTCATGACCTACATGATCAACGGCCTCCGCGAGCTCGGTGAGCCGGCGCGCAAGGCGCTGATTTCAACCGGGTTTCCGCCGGAGGTCCGGGCCCGCGGCGTGGGGCTCTACTGGGGGCTGCGATCGTTCGCGTTCTGCCCGGCGCCGATCGTGGCGGCGGTCCTCTGGCGGGCGATCGGGCCGGACGCGACGTTCCTCATCGGCGGCGGGATCGGGCTCGCGGGCACGGCGTGGTACGCGTCGCGGCGGAATTGAAAGAGGAGCTGGCTCGTGCCGTCTCGTCTGCTCGCGATCCTGGCCGGTGTCGCTGCGACCATTGCGGTGGCGGCGGCGCAGGTGCGTCCGTCTCCGCTGGCGGCGCCGGCCTCTGAACGCCTCGAGCGCCTGAGCAGCGAGCAGGGCCTGTCGCACAATTCGGTCTACGCGATCCTCCAGGACTCGCGCGGCTTCCTGTGGTTCGGCACCCAGGATGGTCTCGACCGGTACGACGGCGTGGAGTTCGTCTCGTACAGGCACGCGCCAGGCGATTTGGGCTCGCTGGCGAGCAGTTGGGTGCGCGCGCTGCACGAGGACCGCGAGGGCCGGCTCTGGGTCGGCACGCGCGAGGGCCTGCACCGGATGCGGCCGTCGGGCTCGGGGTTCGATCGCGTGGCGCTCGAAAACGGCATCGGTTCGCAGCATCCGCCCGTGCTGTCGCTCGCCGAAGACGGAGAGGGCCGCGTCTGGGCCGGAACGCCCGACGGTCTGTTTCGCGTCGCCGCTGACGACGGCACGACGTTCGTCGAACACGATCCGGACGATGCCAGTTCGCCCGGCGCCGGCGTCGTCCACGCCGTGCGCGCGGGCGCGGACGGCGCGATCTGGGTCTTGACGGGAGGAGCCGCAGGCTTTGCCCTCAACCGGCACACCGGCGGAGGATTCGAGCGCTTCGTCGTTCCCCCGACCCTGGCGACAGCGTTCGACTCGTCGGGCGACCTGATCGGTCCGAATGGGTCCGTTCCGGTCGGCGAGTTGGCGGCCCGTGCCCACGAGTTGCGATTCGATCCCTTGCCCACGGCGATCCTCGCCGACTCGCGCGGCCGGATCTGGATCGGGACCCACGAAGGGCTGTTCGCGCGTGGCGGGGACGCGCCTCTCGAGCGCGTTCGGACCGACCATCTGCGCGCCGGCGCCCTGGCGGGCGAAGTGAACGCTATCTTTGAAGACCGGACGGGAACGGTGTGGATCGGCACATTCGCCGGGGCGCTGCGGCTCGATCCCAACCGCAAGACGTTCGGCCGGATCGAACACGTGCCGGGCGACGCGACGAGCCTCTCCGCGGACGCCGTCTCGGCCGTCCTTCAGGACCTGTCCGGCCGCCTGTGGGTCGGCACGTACGGCGCCGGGCTCGACGAGATCGATCCGGAGACCGGCCGCGTGCGCCATTACCGGTCGGCCGCGGGCGATTCGCCCGCGATCTGCGGAGACTACATCTGGGATCTGGCCGTGTCGCCGTCCCCGTCTGCCGGAGTGTGGGTCACGACCGTCAGCGGCCTGTGCCGCGTCGTCGCCGGCGGGCGCGTCGAACACCATCGCCTCGTGCCGGTGTGCCGCAACGCGTTGACGCTCGCCGAAGACGCGACCGGCGCGCTCTGGCTCGGCACCCATGCCGGCCTCTGCCGATACGAGCCGGGAACCGGGGCGTCGTCCCTGGCCGTTCCAGCCGAGCGCGCGCAGCTCTCGCCGGTGGACGCGCTGCACATCGACGAGGCCGGCCGGATCTGGATGGGCAGCGCCGGTGGTGGGCAAGCGTCGCTCGCGTCGCTCGATCCGGCCGGCGGGCTGGTGACGCCGTACCCGGACGCGACGGATGCGGCGGTGTGGGACAACAGCTCGCTTGCGCCCGTCAGCGGGTTCCTGACGTCAACCATTCAGTTCCAGTCCGGTGCGAGTCCGGCCGAGCTCGGGCAGACGCTGCAGATTCGCCTTCGACTGATCGGATCGCAGGTTGGGCAGGTTGCCCAAGTGAACTTCGACAACGTCCGCCTCGACGCGACCCTTGTCGATGCGTCTGTCCCCGAGCCGACAACGCTCCTCCTGCTCGGTTCGGGCCTTGCCGCGGCCGGCCTGCGCCGCCGCAAGACCCGGTCGGCAGATCGCCGGGTCTGAAGACCCGGCGCTCCATCCGGGTCGCGGGCACCTGACGCACGCACCCCGCACCCGCGCACCTGGCGCACCGCGCACCTGACGCACCCCGCCCCCGTCGCACCCCGCACCCCCGCCCTTCGGTGTCGTGTGGTGTAGTGTAGCGGCGTGCCGGCTCGTCGCCGGCCGGCACGGGAGGAGGGCCGCATGGAACGCGTCATCGATGGGATGCTTACCGATTTCGAGGCCGGCCGGATGAGCCGCCGGCAGTTGATCAAGAGCCTGGCGCTCGTCGCGGCATTCCCAGCCGCTACGGCGGCGGCCCCGGCCATGCCGGAGGGAGCCGCGCCCGCCCGGCCAGCCGCGCCCTGGAAGACCGTGTCGCTCGATCACATCTCCTACGCCGTGTCCGACTACAAGAAGAGCGCGGCCTTCTACTCCGATCTGATGGGATGGGATGTCCGCAGCGACAACGGCACGAGCCAGGCGACGCTCGATATCGGCAACGTCGGCAGCATCATCATCAGGAACCGTCGCCAGCCTCCCGCCGACGCCCCGGCGGCCCCGTCCGGCCGGCCGCCGCTCACGGGCGTGATCAACCACATCTCGTACGGCGTCGAGCCGTGGGACACGGCGGCGGTCGAAGCCGAGCTAGAACGACGCAGCCTCAATCCGAGGCCCGACATGGTCGGGGAGGACTTCAAGAGCTTCCACGTGCTCGATCCGGACGGGTGGGATCTGCAGATCAGCAACCAGCCGGCCCCGGGCGGAAAATAGGGCCATGACAACGCACCGAATGCAGTCGGCCGTCGTGGCGGTCTCGGCGCTCGTCGCGATCGTGGCGCAGCCGGCGGCGCAGGCGCCGCGCCCGACGACGCTGGCCGGTCGCTCGACCGTCTACGCGCCGCGCGGCATCGTCGCCACGAGCCAGCCGCTCGCCAGCTCGGCCGCGCTCGCGGTGCTGCAGAACGGCGGCAACGCCATCGACGCGGCCGTCACCGCCGCGTCCGTGCTCGCGGTGACCGAGCCGCACATGACCGGCATCGGCGGGGACCTCTTCGCCATCGTCTGGTCGGCGCGCGACAGGACGTTGCACGGGCTCAACGCCAGCGGGCGCAGCGGATCGCTCATGACCCGCGACGCGCTCGTGGCGCGCGGACGGACCGGCATCAGCGGCGCGGAGGCGATCACGATTCCCGGCGCGCTCTCGGGATGGGCCGCGCTCCTCGAGAAGTTCGGCACGCTCACCTTGAGCCAGGCGCTCGCGCCGGCCATCCGCATCGCCGAGGAGGGGTTCCCGGTGACGCCGGTGATCGCCGGCGACTGGGCGGGGCTGGTGAACGGGCTGCGCCGCGACGAGGCGGCGCGCGCCACGTTCCTCGTCGACGGCGAACGGGCACCGCGGGCGGGCGAGTGGTTCCAGAATCGCGAACTGGCGGCCACACTCCGCGACGTCGCGGTACGCGGCCCGTCCTACCTCTACGGCGGCGACCTCGGCCGCCGCATTGCGGCCCACGTTCAGGCGCGCGAGGGCTTCCTCACCCCCGAGGACTTCGCTGCGCACAAGGTCGAGTGGGTGCAGCCGGTGTCGGTGCCGTTCCAGGGCTACCGGTTCTGGGAGCTGCCGCCGAACAGCCAGGGCATCGCCGCGCTCGAGATGGTTCGGCTCCTCGAGCCGTACGACCTGAAGGCGATGGGCCACAACTCCGCGGAGTACCTCCACCACCTGATTGAGGCGAAGAAGCTCGCCTACGCCGACATCCAGCACTACGTCGGCGACCCGGCGGCGATGACGATTCCGCCCGAGCGCCTGCTGTCGGATGCCTTCATCTCCGCCCGGCGCGCGCTCATCAACCCGGCTCGGGCGATGGAACGTCCCGAGCCGGGCGACGCGATGACGTCGAGCGACACGATCTACCTGACGACCGCCGACGCCGAGGGCAACATGGTCTCGCTCATCAACAGTCTGTTCGGGTACTTCGGCTCCGGCGTCGTCGTGCCGGGCACGGGCGTGATGCTGCACAATCGCGGCTCCGGCTTCACCATGACCGAAGGACTGCCGAACACGGTCGGACCGCGCAAGCTCCCGTTCCACACGATCATTCCCGCCTTCGTGACGAAGACGACCCGCCCGACCGGCGTGCTGCGCGACGCGGCGGGCGAGGAGCCGTACATGTCGTTCGGGCTGATGGGCGGCGCGATGCAGCCGCAGGGGCACGTCCAGGCGCTCTTGAACGTGCTCGTGTTCGGCATGGATCTGCAGGCGGCCAACGACGCCGCGCGGTTCCGTCACCTGTCGGGGCTGCGGGTGGCCATCGAGTCGCCCGTCGGCGACGCGGTCCGCGCGGCGCTCGCCGCCCTCGGCCACGAGTTGACCGACGAGCGCCGCACCGACTTTGGCGGCGCGCAGATGATCGTCAAGCTCCCGCGTGGATGGGCCGCCTCGTCCGACCCGCGCAAGGACGGCCTGGCGATTGGATACTAGCGGCGCTGTCGTACGCGTTTCGGGCCTCCGCCGGACCTACGGGCGGATCGTCGCCGTGGACGACGTCTCGTTCGATGTCCAGGACGGGGAGATCTTCGGCCTGATCGGCCCCAACGGCGCCGGCAAGACGACGACGATGGAGTGCGTCGAGGGCATCCGCGCGCCCGACCGCGGGTCGATCAGCGTCCTCGGCTGCGATCCGGCCCGCGACGCCTACCGGTTGCAGGATCGAATCGGCGTCCAGCTTCAGGAGGCGCAGCTCCAGAAGCGCATCCGCGTGCGCGAGGCCGTGGCGCTCTGGGCGTCGCTCTACCCGAAGCCGCTGGACGGCGACGGCCTTCTCGACCAGCTGGGCCTGCTCGAGAAGCGCAACGCCTGGTTCATGACGCTCTCGGGCGGCCAGAAGCAGCGGCTGTTCATCGCGCTCGCGCTCATCAACGATCCGGACGTCGTGTTCCTCGACGAGCTGACAACGGGCCTCGACCCGCAGGCGCGGCGCGCGATCTGGGAGCTGGTGCGCGGCATCCGCGCGCGGGGCAAGACCGTGTTTCTCACGACGCACCTCATGGAGGAAGCCGAGCGGCTGTGCGACCGCGTGGCCATCATCGATCATGGCCGCATCGTGGACATCGACTCGCCCGCGGCGCTCGTCCGCCGGCACTGTCCGGAGCGCACGGTCGTGCTCGTGACCGACGACCGCGACGCGGACGCCCGACTGGCGGCAGTTCCCGGCGTCGAGAGCGTCGCCCGCGAGGGCGACACGCTCACGATCCGCGGCGCCGGCGAGAATCTGATGACCGGCGTCATTCAGGGCCTGGCCGACCACCGCATTCACATCAGGGACTTCCGGACCGTGATGCCCAACCTGGAAGACGTGTTCCTCAAGCTCACCGGGCATTCGATCCGGGCCTGAGCGATGACGCGCGCGCCGAACGTGCTCCGCGGACTCTGGGGCCTGACCTGGCTCGAGACCAAGATCTTCGTCCGCGAGCCGCTCGGCGTCATCGGGACCGTCGGCATCCCGGTGCTCCTGTTCGTGCTGCTCGGCGACATGGTCGGCGACGAGCTGGGCTCCGGCTCGGCGCGGCTGCAGCGCTACGTCTCGGTCGACGTCCCCGTGCTGGGGGCCATGCTGATCACCGTCAACGCCGTGCTGTCGCTCCTGACGATCATCGCCATCTATCGCGAAGGCGGCATTCTCAAGCGGCTGCGCGCCACGCCCCTGCGGCCGACGACGATTCTCTCGGCGCACGTGCTCGTGAAGCTGCTGTTCACGGCCGTCACGCTCGCCTTGATGCTGATGGTCGGCCGGCGGTTCTATCCGGTGGACCTCGACGTGCCGTGGGTCGGCTTTGCGATCGCCCTGGCGCTCGGCACCGTGAGCGTCATGTCGCTGGGGTTTCTCATCGCGAGCCTCGTGCCGACGGCGCGGTTTGCGCAGCCGGTCGGTTCGATCGTTCTGTATCCGATGCTGGGCGTGTCGGGCCTGTTCTTTCCCCTCGGCGATCTGCCGCCGGCCCTGAACCTGCTCGCGCACGCGCTGCCCACGACCTACGCGGTGTCGCTGCTCAAGGGCGTGCTCCTCGGCGAGGGCTGGACGGCGCACGCCGGCGACGTCGTCGGTTTGGTCGTGATCTTCGCTGTCTGCACGGCGCTCTCGACGCGGGTGTTCCGGTGGGAGTGAGGACGCATGCCGTCGGTTGACGCGCCGGGCGTCATCACGATCGCGGACCTGCGCCGGCTGGCGAAGCGCCGCCTGCCGCGGGCGGTGTTCGACTACATCGACGGCGGCGCCGAGCGGGAGATCACGCTCGGCGAGAACACGCGGGCCTTCGACCGGGTGCTGTTCCGCCCGCGCTCCGCGGTCCCGACCTACTCGTGCGATCTCACGACGACGGTGCTGGGCCAGACGATCGCGCTGCCGGTCCTGCTGGCGCCGGTCGGCAGCAGCCGTCTGTTCTGGCCGCGCGGCGAGGAGCACGCGGCCCGGGCGGCGGGAAAGGCCGGGACCGTCTACACGCTGTCCACGCTGTCGGGATGCCGGCTGGAAGACGTCAGAGCGGCGACGGCCGGGCCGGCCTGGTACCAGCTGTATCTGGTCGGCGGCCGCGACGTCGCGCTCGGCGCGATCGCGCGTGCGAAGGCGGCCGGGTACAACGCGCTCGTCGTCACGATTGACACGCCGGTGGCCGGCCTGCGCGAGCGCGACTGGCGGAACGGCATCGAACAACTGCTGGCGCGCGACCTGAGGTCGCTGCCCTACGCGTGGCAGATCCTGGCGCGGCCCGGCTGGCTGGTGTCGTTCCTCCGCGACGGCGGCCTCATGGCGTTTCCGAACATCGAGCTGCCGGGCGGGCCGATGCCGTACGCGGATGTCGGCGCGGCCCTGAAGCAGTCGATGGTGTCGTGGAACGACTTCCGCTGGATTCGGGACGCCTGGGCCGGCCCCGTCGTCGCCAAGGGCGCGCACACCGCCGACGACGCGCGGAAGGCCGTGGACCATGGCGCCGACGCCGTCGTCGTGTCGAACCACGGCGGGCGCCAGCTCGACGGCGTGGCGGCGACGCTTCGCGTGCTGCCCGAGGTCGTCGAGGCCGTCGGCAGCCGGACGGAGGTGCTCTTCGACAGCGGCGTCCGCCGCGGCGGCGACGTCGTCAAGGCCCTGGCCCTGGGCGCAAGGGCCGTGCTCGTCGGCCGCGCGTACGCCTACGGCCTCGGCGCCGCGGGCGAGGCGGGCGTGGCCCGCGCGATCGAGATCCTCCGGAGCGACATCGTGCGCACGCTGCAGTTGTTGGGTTGCAGCTCGGTGCGGGCGATGGATCGCTCGTATGTGGCCGTGCCCCCGGACTGACCGCGGCGGGCCGCCTGAAGCCGGCCCCTCCGGTCGTCCGACGGCGGGCCGGCCATGAGCGGTATAATCCACAGCCTCCCACGTTGCTGGAAAGGATCTCTCCCATGCGCCGCATGCTGAAGGTGACCCGCACCGCGGTTTCACTGGCCTTGGTACTGGCGCTCGCCGTCGTGCTGTCGGCGAGCGACCATCCGCTGGCCGGGCATCCGGAAGTCGCGGCGCGGCTCCGGATCCTCGATGGCTGGCTGGCCAGCACGGTGAGCGAACGCGAGCAGCCGGGCATCTCGGTCGGGATCGTCTACGACCAGGACCTGATCTGGGCGAGGGGCTTCGGGTTCGCGGACGTCGCGTCGAAGCGGCCGGCAACGCCCGCGACCGTCTATCGCGTCGCGTCCATCAGCAAGCTCTTCACCGCCACGGCGCTCATGCAGCTGCGCGACGCGGGAAAGATCCGGCTCGACGATCCCGTGGCGAGCCATCTGTCGTGGTTCAAGGTGAACGACGCGTTCGCCGACAGCCCGCCGATCACCATCCGACACCTGATGACCCACACGTCCGGGCTGCCGCGCAACTCGGCGGGCATGCCGGACGGCGAGGTGGGCTGGCCGACGCGCGAGCAGATGATCGCGGCGCTCGCGACGCAGGCCACGGTGCTCGATCGCGACACCGAGTTCAAGTACTCCAATCTTGCCTGGGCCCTAGCGGGGGAGGTCGTCGCCGCCGTCTCCGGCCAGCCGTACGCGACGTACGTGCATCAGCACATTCTCGAGCCGCTCGGGATGACGTCGAGCACGATGCGCCCCTCGCCGACAACGCCCGGGCTGGCGACGCCGTACACGCGTCGCGTGCCCGGCAAGGCGCGCCGGGTGGCGCGCTTCTCGGACTGGGCCGGGATGACGCCGGCGGCCAACCTCGCGACGACCGTCGAAGACCTGGCGAGGTTCGCGTCGATGCAGTTCCGCACCGGCCCGGCCTCGCGCCCAGAGGTCCTGCGCGGGTCCACGATTCGCGAGATGCACAGGGTTCAGTGGCTGCGTCCCAACTGGCAGAGCGGGCAGGGCCTGGGCTTCGCGATTCGCCGCGTTGGCGAGCGGGTGCAGGTGGGCCATGGCGGGAGCACGCCGGGGTTCCGCACGCAGATTCAGATCGTGCCGGCCGAAAAGCTCGCGGTCATCGTGCTGACCAACGCCGACGACGGCGATCCGGGCAGCTACCTGGAT
>Ga0214472_10004641_pt1 | contig 14503 bp, 13 predicted proteins | sample RVTome_6_FD_207662 | JGI IMG/M metagenome (GOLD analysis project Ga0214472, IMG submission 207662) | Soil microbial communities from uranium-contaminated site in the Upper Colorado River Basin, Wyoming, United States - RVT140D175 | ecosystem: Environmental > Terrestrial > Soil > Contaminated >...
AGGAAGCGCTCAATGTATTGCTGGTGGCGATACGATCAGGTGAGGGCTTTGTAAAAGTCACTGGTGAGGTCGGCACTGGTAAAACCATGCTGTGCCGTAAATTACTCAATTGTCTGGATGCGGACAATTATGTAACTGTTTACATACCCAATCCCTATCTCGCTCCCAACCAGTTGCGCATGGCCCTGGCGGATGAGCTGGATATTAAATATCGTCGCGATTTGTCGGATGATATTACAAGCTATCGTCTATTGAGTGACATCACGGCAAAACTGGCTATGTACAATAAACAAGGCAAAAGAGTCGTGGTTTGTCTGGATGAGGTGCAGGCAATGCCGGTAGAAACCCTGGAAGCGCTTCGCCTGATTTCAAATATCGAAACCGAAACCAGCAAACTGATGCAAATTGTGCTGTTCGGACAGCCCGAGCTTGACGAACGCCTGAAGAAAACCTGCAATCGCCAGCTCAGGCAGCGCATCACCTTTTCCTACAGGCTGGAACCGGTCAACCGTAAAAATCTTTCCGGTTATATCAACCACAGGCTACGCATTGCCGGTTATAACGGCGGCGAGCTGTTTACTGCCAGGGCCATCGATACGATCCACAAAAACAGTCATGGCGTGCCCCGTATTGTCAACACGCTTTGTAATAAAGCACTGATTCTGGCATTTGGCCAGGGTAAAAATAATGTTGTTTCTAAACATGTGAAGCAGGCAATACAGGATTCTGAAGACAGCAGTGGCAGTAAAATCAAAATCCTCCTTATTTCGCTGATAGTGGCCGGTGTGCTGGCACTGTCTGCGGCAGCGTGGTTGTGGCTGCTATGAGTGTTATTAATACCATGCTGAAGGACCTCGAACGTAGAGGCGCCGACAGCGCGAATTCAGGTGATAAAATACTGGGCGGCCTGAGTTCGAGCAATAATCGACGCATGGATGAAGAGCCCTCCAGCAAAGTTTACTGGATCAGTCTGGCTGGTGTCATGGCGATAGTAGCGATCCTTGCTGGTGGCTATTATCTTTCACCGTATCAGCTGGTCAGTGTGGCGCGAGTAGAGTCTGCTCCAGGTCCAACTGAAAAAACGCTACCCGCAGCCGTGGCCCACGAAAAGAATGAGGCGCCGCTGATAGCTGAGTCTGCTAAAGAATTACAACAACCTGTAGCTGCAACCGATCCCGAGAAGTTGCCCCAGCAGCAAGCTGCAACAGAGCCGGTACCTGTGGTCGCGGTCGTTGCTCCGACGAAAACAGCTGGAGTAGTGGCGCGGGTGAATACGCAAGCACCTGCAGTGCAAGAAACAGCAGTGCAAAAAACAGCAGTGGTGAGTTCGCAAACACGTCCGGCTGTACAGCGTGCCTCTGCACAGGCTGATGATGCCGATGTCGAAGAGAGTACTGCGGAGTCTTTGCTGGTTGTTACCAAGCAGCAACGTGAGTTCACGCCCGAGGAGAAAAGTCAGCAGGCATACGCAACAGCTATGACGCTCTATAAGCAGGGCAGGAAGCAGGAGGCGAAGTCTTCGCTTACTGAAGCATTATCCTACAGCGCCATGAACGCTGATGCCAGCAGACTGCTAGGCGTGATTTATCTCGAAGATGGGCGCGCAGATCTGGCAGCAGAAGTTATTGAACAAGGGCTTGCGGTACACGCCAATGACCAGAGTTTATTACGACTGTATCTGCAGTCGCTGGTGCAACGCGAAAACTACAAAGAAGCTATTACTGTCATGGAACAGCGCCTGAAGCTGACATCACCTGAAGACCTGGGGTATCTGGCAGGCCTTCATCAGAAAAACAACGACCATCTCAACGCGGTCAAGATGTATGCCCAGGCTTTACAGCTGATACCTTCGAAAAGCGTCTGGTGGATGGGACAGGCTATTTCGCTAGAGATCATGCAGCAGTATAAAGAGGCCACGCAGTCGTATCAGAAGTCTCTCAGTACAGGCCAGCTGTCGGCGAAGCTTGCTGAATACGCGATCAGTCGCATGAATATCATTAAACAGCATCGTGCTGACTCATAGCCCTGGTCCAGGATACATCAATGGCTGAACACGCACAAAAAAGAATTCGTATCGGCGATCTGCTTATTGAGCAGGGTTTAATCACCCAGCAGCAGCTCGAAACCGCGCTGGCCGAGCAGAAAACATCCGGACAGAAACTGGGGCGTACCCTGATTGAGCTGGGCTTTGTGCAGGAACAGGACATACGAAATATTCTGTCATCGCAGTTCAATATTCCGTATGTCAATCTTGCGCAATTCAAATTTAACCCTGACCTGGTTCGCTTATTGCCTGAAACGCTGGCGCGTCGTTATCGTGCCATTGTGCTGACCAGGGCAAAAGATGAGCTGGTAGTCGGCATGGCCGATCCCACCGATATTTTTGCCTACGATGCCATAGCAAAGCACCTGAGTAACCGGTTCAAGCAGGCCGTCATCAGCGAAAGCGAGCTGATTAAAACCTTTGATCTGGTGTATCGCCGCACTGCTGAAATTCACGACTTTGCGCAGGCGCTCGGTGATGAATTGTCAGAAGGTGATATCAGCCTGGAAGCGCTGGTGGCGGGCGAAGACCTTACCGATGCGCCGGTTGTTAAACTGCTTCAGTCTTTGTTCGAAGATGCTGTGCAGGTGGGTTCTTCGGATATTCATATCGAGCCCGACGAAAAAGTCCTGCGTATCAGACAGCGTATCGATGGTGTTCTCTATGAACAGGTCATGGATCAGAAGCGCATTGCTAATGCACTGGTAATGCGCCTAAAAATTATATCAGGCCTGGATATTTCAGAAAAACGTGTGCCGCAGGATGGCCGTTTCAATATCCGGGTAAAAGATCACAGTATCGACGTTCGACTTTCCACCATGCCGGTCCAGCATGGCGAGTCAGTGGTTATGCGTCTGCTCGATCAGACTGGCGGCATGTTACAGCTGGAACATCTGGGCATGCCTGTCGGCATGGTCAAGTCGTTTAGACGAGTGATCCATGCACCGCACGGACTGGTACTGGTTACCGGTGCTACAGGTAGCGGTAAAAGCACGACCCTGTATGCTGCCCTGAGCGAACTGAACCAACCGGATAAAAAGATTATTACTGCAGAAGACCCGGTTGAATACCGTCTGCCTCGAATTAACCAGGTCCAGGTTCATCCCAAGATCGGCCTCGACTTTGCGAAAATTCTGCGTGCTGCTCTGCGCCAGGACCCGGACATTATTCTGATCGGCGAAATGCGTGACCAGGTCACCGCTGAAATTGGTATGCGCGCCGCGATGACTGGCCATCTGGTGCTGTCTACCCTGCACACCAACGATGCCATGCACACGCTTGAACGTTTGATCGATATGGGCGCAGAAGGCTATCTCATCGCCTCGGTCTTGCGCGCAATCGTAGCGCAACGCCTTGTGAGACGGGTCTGCGACAGTTGCAAGCAGGAAGTAAAACTGGAAGTGCAACAAACCACCTGGCTAAAAACGGTCGTCGACGGTAAATATCAGAACCAGAAATTCTATATGGGTAATGGCTGTCCACATTGCAACAACACCGGCTATCACGGCCGTATTGGTATCTATGAAATGATCGAGCCTGACGAGACCATGCTCGAGGCGATCCGCACCAATGACAGCCAGACATTTAGCAAGGCGGTTAGTGAAAATAAAAACTATGTTCCATTATTGAACAGCGGCCTTGATCTTGCTGCCAAAGGCGTGACCAGCCTGAACGAAGTCATGAGTTTTGCCGGTGAGTATTTCCAGGAACAGGTAGCAGTTGCCGACAGTTACACGCTGGATGATTTATAATGCGTATTGTTATCAACATGTATACAGCCAACTGCAGACAAAAATAGCACATGGCACTATACGATTATAAGGGGCGGACCCTGACTGGTGAGCTGGTCGAGGGAAGGCGAGAAGCAGACTCCAGTCAGTCGCTGGCCGGGCAGTTATCTGCGGCCAGCGTGACCCCCATTAGTATTGATGAAGTCAAAATAGTAAAAAACTTTTCTGAAAGTATCAAAACTGCCCTGGGCGTGGGTAAGCCGAAACTGGTCGATTTGATACTCTTCAGCCGGCAGATGTACGCTTTGTCAAAATCAGGTGTGCCTATTATCAGAGGCCTGACCCTGATTGCTGGCTCGACCAGAAACAGGATATTCAAAGATACGCTTAATGAAGTTACCGATGATATCGAGTCGGGACAGACGCTGTCAGCCGCATTCGCGCGCCATGCTCAGATATTCAGCCCACTCTATATCAACATTGTGCGAGTAGGTGAAGAGACTGGAAACCTGGATGGTGCCTTTTTGAGACTGTATGAGTATCTGGATGCTGATAAGGTCACCCTGGAAAAAATTAAAGCTGCGCTATTTTATCCGACTATGGTTTTAACGGCCATTGTCCTGGCAGTGGTATTTTTAATGGCGAAAGTCATCCCAAAATTCGCTGAGGTATTTGAGAAATTCAGGCTTGATCTTCCTATACAGACAAAAATTATCATCAGTATTTCTAACTTCATTGCTGACTACTGGTGGTTGCTGGCGATCATTACTGTTTCGATGATTGTCGGTGTACGTAAATATGTCCAAACTGATGTTGGCCGACTAAAGTGGCACCGATACAAACTTAGACTACCAAAAATCGGAGATATTCTGCTACGTGCATTGCTAGCGCGTTTTTCTCGGGCTTTCGCTATGGCCAACAAGGCGGGTGTGCCGATACTGCATGGCCTGACGATTACAGCGAAAGCAGTGGATAACGATTATATGGAAATCAAAATAAATAATATCCGCAATGATATCGAACGTGGTGAAACCCTGACCCGGGCAGCCAGATCGACCCAGTTGTTTACACCGCTGGTATTACAAATGCTTGAAGTTGGTGAGGAGACTGGGCAGCTCGATGACATGATGCAGGAAGTAGCCGAATTTTATGAACGAGAAGTTGCTTACGATGTGCAAAATATATCAAAGATTATAGAGCCTGTTCTGACAGTTGTGATGGGGCTTCTGGTGCTGCTACTTGCTATGGGGATTTTTGTTCCTATGTGGGACCTGGTCAAGATCACTCAAAGATAATTGGCTGATTGATTATGAACAGGAAAAAAATTACAGGAGTCATTTCACTTCAACGTGGATTCACCCTGTTTGAAATTGTTGTGGTCATACTGCTTATCGGTGTACTTATGACTATGGCGATAGATAGAATGCTACAGTTACAGGTCGTTGCTGAAAAGGTGTCAGTAGAGCAAATGTTAGGTAACCTGCAAGGTGCGGTTAATTTGCAGGCCGCTGAACTGGTAGTGGACAAGGGCCTGGCGTCGATGAAATCACTCGCAGGCACGAATCCAATGGAATATTTACAGGTGCCACCGGCTAATTATATAGGATTAAGGAACGATACCGATGCAGCGCAGTTACCGCAGGAGAGCTGGTACTTTGATACAAAACAGAACATTCTGGTCTATACAGTGAAGAATACAGACTATTTCGAAACCAGTCTGGTTGGCACACCGAGAATCAGGTTACGGGTAGAGCTTATTTTTAAGGATAATAACGGTAGAGGTGCCGGGCAGGTGCGCGGTATCAATGTGAACAGCCTGGATGAGTATCGCTGGAAATTTAACCAGGGCTAACTAAAAACTTGATGGCTTGATTATGATCGACGATAACACCTATAGAGTATTGCTTCCTTTAATCAAGGATTTTTCCTTTTATTTAGGGATGGGTCTATTCCTTGTCAGTATGGTAGTGGGTCTGACGTTGATGATAAACCCAGATTTGATAGTCAGGCTGAATAAACGCGTGGGAAAAAAGTTTAGTTTTCGCCGTCTTACCAAATCTGTTGAAGTTCCAAAAAATATTGACCGTATATTTTACCGATATCATAAAGTCATTGGTATAATTGTAACGTTGGTGGCGAGTTATGTTCTGTACTATTTCATATTTTCATATGATGCGACTGCGATAGCGCAGATGCTGAAAAGCCATAACCATGGACAGATCCTCGATCTGATGGTGAGTACGCTCAGATTATTTATGCTGATTTGCAGTGCAGTGATTTTGTTGCTCGGTATCGCTATTTTCATCCGACCCAGCCTGATCAAAATAGTCGAGGTCTGGGCGAATCGCTGGATATCGACTCGGCAGGCGACGCGGTCATTGTCAGTCGAAAGGGATCAGGTAAACCAGCTGGTCTACCAATACCCACGTTTTGTCGGGGGAATCATTGTTTTTCTCAGTGTTTATGCATGTCTTCTGCTTTATCTGGTCTATACTTGACAAATCAGAAGGAAATCATCCAGTTAGCTTAATGGGCCGGATGTTGGACAGTCCTGCTGCGGCAGTACGGAGTGTAAGGATGCATTTATAACCAGGCTGCGGCCTGTATAACAAGATAGGTAATTAACATGAATAAACAACAATCTGGTTTTACTCTCATCGAGTTGATTATGGTCATCGTGGTACTGGGGGCGCTGGCGGTAACAGCGCTACCGCGTTATGTAAACCTGCAAGGTGCAGCTGACCAGGGTGCGGTAGATGGTGTGGCAGGTGCAGCGGGTGCTGGATCGGCCATTAACTTTTCGGATTGTACTGCTGATCCACTAAGTGCAACGTGTCTGATTGGTGCGGCTATGGCGAACTGTACAGATGTTGCAGCAACAATGCTTGGTGGTCTGCCAGCAGGCTTTGCGATTACTGCCTTGGCTCTGACTGCAGGTACGGGCAGCGCAACGACATGTACTGTGACCGGACCTGCGCCGACTTCAGCTACTTCAACATTTACTGCGTTAACACCGTAAGTCTGGAATTTATAAAGGCCCACCACCTTTGGTGGGCCTTTATACTTTACTGTCGTGTACCAGAGGCGTGCTTGGGGTTTTACGCTGATCGAACTGATTATAGTGCTGGTGGTACTTGGTGCGCTGTCTATTTTTGTCGTCCCACGACTAAATAAATCTAATTTCGACACTCTGTCTTTTCAGCAAGAATTAAAAACCGCGATTCGTTATGCTCACAAACTGAGCGTGGCTTCCGAATGTGAAGTGCAGGTTGCACTCACTGCTAATACCTACGCCCTGTTTTACCCTGACACTACCTGTAATCCACCAGTTGGTTTTGGCGCTAACCCGGTCAGTCATCCGACGCAGACTGGAGCATATTCTGGTAATGCACCATCAGGTGTCACGATTGCCAGCTTTGGTGATTTTTATTTTACTGCCAGTGGTGCGCCGAATAGTTCAGGTACCATTATGATCAGTCCTGGCACCAGGCAAATTGTTGTAAACCCAGTGACCGGCTTTGTGCAATGAACATGATGCCCCTCCATAAATCATATGGATTTACTCTGATCGAAATGATCATCGCTATTGTCGTGCTCGCGGCGGCCACCTCCGGTATTCTTTTTAGTTTTACACAGAACATCGGTAAAAGTGCAGATCCGATGATTCAGATCCAGGCGAACATTATTGCCCAGGCCTATCTGGAAGAAGCGATGTTAAAACCCTATAGCGATCCCGATGGCGGTGAAAGCGGAAGTTGTGAGGAGGGCGCGAGAATTCAGTACGATGATGTTGCTGACTATAATTGCATCAATGACAGCGGCGCACTCGATCAGTTCGGCGGTAGCCTCGCCGGCCTGGGTGCATACAATATTACGATGACTGTTGGCGATGCGAACATCGGTAGCCCTGCGGTCACAGCCAGACGCATCGATGTTACCGTGACGCATGCCACCTACAGTAATATCAATTTTGTTCTGACTGGCTACCGCACGAGTTATTATTAATCATGGCGGCAATCAAGCAAGATCAGTCAGGAATCTCGGGATTCACTCTCATTGAGCTGATCATGGTCATCGTGCTGATCGGCGCGCTGTCATCGGTTGCTTCGGTCTTTATTGCTGGTCCGGTCAGTGGATTTCTTGATACCAATCGTCGTGCCGAGCTGGTCGATATCGCTGAGACGGCGTTGCAGCGTATGACGCGCGAGATCCACGATGCTCTGCCCAACAGCGTCAGAATTTCAAACAATGGGACTCAATTTGCAGTGGAATATCTGAGTACCCTGACAGGCGGACGCTATCGTGATTTGCAGGCCACGGGCGGGGGCAGCAATCGGCTCAATTTTAATGCGGCCAGCGACATTTTTGATATTCTGGGAGGCTTGCCGGATTTCGGGCTTGTCGATGCCGTAGGTGGCAGCGGGCAGGCGGCCTGTTTGAATAATACCGTAGATTGCCTGGTGATCTACAACACGGGCACGTCTGCTACTGACTTCAATGCCTATAATGGTGACAATATTGCTGCTATTACTGCGGTCAGTAATATTTCCATGACTTTTGATAACTCGGGTACACCCGGCTGGCGCTTCCCGGCGCGATCACCCAGCAATCGATTTTTTGTGGTCGATACTCCGGTCAGCTTTGTCTGCGACAGCAGCACCGGCGAAGTGTTGATGTATCAGAACTATAGCATCATGGCTTCGCAGCCTGTCGCCGCAGGTGATTTTGGCGTTGCCGGAGCGGTGCTGGCAGATAAGGTATCCGATTGTGGCGCCAGTACGTTTTTATACAATGCCGGTGCCGGTGTGCGTTATGGCCTGGTGGTTATTCGTTTAACCGTCAGTGATGCTGGAGAGGATGTTTCTTTGTTACAACAAGCCCATGTGTTAAATGCACCATGAGGTTGAATATGAACGGCATGACCAGAAAAACTCAACGCGGATTTATTTTAATTACGGTCCTGTTTTTGATCGTCGTGCTCGCGGTGATGGCTGTGGTGATGTCCACCACATCGAGCGTGCAAAATTTAACCACGGTGTATTCATTGCAACAGGCACGCGCATTTTTTGCGGCTCGGAGCGGGCTCGATTATGGTATCGAACGCGCTGTTAACGGTGGTGCCTGTACCAATAGCGGGCTTACTCTGCCAGGTGTTGATTTTACTGTGACCATCAGTTGTGTACCTGTGCCCAACATCAATGAAGCCGGTAATATTACAACTGTCTATACGATTACATCGACAGCAACGACTGGTACCTTCGGTAATGTCGGTTATGTCACGCGCACGGTCAGGGCACAGGTGAACGTGTGATTCGCCGCTGTCAAATCTTTATCGCTGCTTTTATGTGTTTGAGCGCAACCTGTGTTCAGGCCGCGCCCGGCGATATACTGTTTCAGGATAATCTCAACAACAATCTGAATCAGTGGAGCGTTTTTTCATTCGGCGGTGATGCCAGTATAGGCAATGAAACCTCGGCTTCAGGCCGGTCCATGCGTCTACGCTGGGACACGGTGGTTGCTATCACGGATCCGTTTAATGCAGCAGTGCCTGGCGCAGACTTTACTGTCTGGGTGCGGCGCGGTTCCGATGCATTCAGCGAGGACCCTGATACTGGCGAAGATCTGTATATACAGTATCTGAACAATGTTGGTACCTGGGTGACACTGGAAATATTTCCTGGCGCGGGCACACCAGGCGAAATATTTAATCGCTCCTATACATTGCCGCCTGATGCATTGCATGCAGCACTACAGTTGCGCATAGTCCTGATCAACGGTAATGGCAGTGATTTTGATTACTGGCACGTTGATGATGTCGTCGTTACCGAGACGGCGCCGGTGGTATCCAACTGTGATGATTTCGAATCCGGTTTTAACTGGACGGCTGCAGGACCGGGCAGCGCCGGTGTCAGCGGCCAGACATTTAATTCCCCCGGCAACAGTATGTTTCTGCGCTGGGACACTGTGACAGCGACATCGCCTGTTACCAATCACGCCTCATCCGGGGCGCTCGATATCACGGTCTGGGTGCGGCGCGGTGATGATTCATTCAGTGAGGACCCGGACGGTGGTGAAGACCTGGTGTTTGAATATCTGAATAATGTCGGCACCTGGATCACACTGGAAACATTTACCGGCAATGGTGGCGCAGGTCAGATTTATAACCGCAATTACACCCTGCCGGTGGATGCGCTGCACGCCAATTTTCAGATGCGGTTCCGATACCTTCAGGGTAATGGCGCGGATTTTGATTACTGGCACGTGGATGATGTGTGTCAGGTGATCCCGACACCGAGCACCGACCATTTCGATATCAATCACGATACCACTGCGATCAACTGCCAGGCGGAGCCGGTTACTATCGAAGCTCATAATGCTGATCACTCCATTAGCACGGGTTATACCGGCACACTGAATTTATCGACTTCGACCGGGAACGGCGACTGGAGCGTGATCACCGGTGCGGGGGTATTGAATAACGGCGCCGCCGATGATGGTGCGGCGAGCTACACCATGGTCGCGGGCGACCTCGGCGTGGTGGTGCTGGGACTGAAAGACACCACGGTGGAAACACTCAATATTAATGTCACAGATGGCATTATCTCGGAACTCACCGGCAGCGCACTGGCCAGCGAAGACCAGGACCTGGCGTTCGCCCAGAGTGGTTTTGTGTTTCTGGCTGATGGCGTTGCCAGTAGTATCGGCACCCAGATCGGTGACAAAGCCTCCAGCCTCGCCCCCGGCAACCAGCTGCTCGAATTACAGGCGATACGCACCAGCGATACCACCGGCGCCTGCGAGGCCGCGCTACAGGGCGTGAACCAGATCGAACTGGCATTTGAATGCCGCAACCCCACGACCTGCACCGCCAACCTGGTCAACATCGACGGCGGCACCGCCACCAATATCGCCGGTAATCCGTTAGCCGCGGTCGCCACCTACACACCGGTGAATCTTGATTTTGGTGATGTCACCGACACCACCGCCAGCTTCGTGATGAACTATCCCGATGTCGGTGAAATTCAGCTCTATGCACGTTATAACATTCCGCTCGATGATGGCAGCAGCACACCTTCGGGGATTTTTATGTCGGGCAGTAGTAATAACTTTGTGGTGCGCCCGTTCGGTTTTAACGTGGTCGCCGTGGGCAACCCGGCTGCGGTCGGGCCGGGTGGTGCGCAGTTCACTACCGCTGGCTCAGACTTCACCGTCACCAGTACTGCGGTGTTATACCAGGCTGGTGATGATGCCAATAGCGATGGCATCCCCGATAATCATACCGATACCGATCCCGCCAACAACGCCAGCCTCAGTGATAACACGGTGGCGCTGAATTACGGCCAGGAGACCGCCACCGAGGGCCTGACATTAACTGGTCTGCTCAATCAGCCGGTTGCCGGTAACGACCCCGGCCTGCTGGGAACGAATACGATCACCAGTTTCATCAATGGTGCTGGTAGCACGGTCGCCGCGCGTTATGATGAAGTCGGCATCATCGAGATCAGCGCCAACGTCACCGATGGCGATTATCTCGGCATCGGCCTTCCCGCCACCACCAGCTTGCTGGGTAAAAGCGGTTACGTCGGGCGTTTTTATCCTGGCAACTTTGCCGTCAACAACCCGGTAGTGACCAACCGGGTAGCGCTGGCCTGTGCCCCGGCTTCAAGCTTCACCTATATGGGTGAAAACTACCGTATTAGCTACGATCTCGGAGTATGGAGTGCAGATCCAGCCGGGCCTGCCGTGCCGGTGATGACGCAGAATTACGTCGGCGCGTTTGCCAAACTCGACCCCAGTGTACTGGCGAACATGAACTACGGCGCCACCGACAGCGCTACCAATTACACCGCGCGCCTGAGCGTGGGCTCTGCGGGGGTGTTTGCCGCCGGCATGGCGCCAATCACCGCAACATTAGCGCTGACCCGCAATGCCACACCGGATGGTGCCTACCCGAATTTTGAAGTCGGTATCGTGCCGGCGGACAGCGACGGCGTGTCGCTGCTGCCAGCGGCACTCGACCTGTCACTCGACGGCGGCCCCAATACCCACGGCTTACTGGGTCAGACTGATATTCGTTATGGCCGGTTGAATATCCAGAACAATTTCGGTTCCGAGTTGCTGCAGCTGAATGTGCCATTACTGTCACAATATTATCTCGATGCCGCTGCCGAGTTCGTCACCAACAGCGACGATAGCTGCACCAGCATTGCTGTGGCCGATGTGCTGCTCTACAACGACCAGGAACCTAAAGTTGGGCGCGCGCTGGGCAATTCGGTGATTACTGTCAACGGCGCCAGTTCTACCACGCTACAGTCGATCAGTGCATTTGTCGCAGGCAAAGCGAGCATGTTATTTTCATCTCCCGGCGCCGAAGGTTATGTCGACATCGAAGTGCAGACGCCTTCATATTTATTGTCCGATCTTGATGGCATCGACCATGGTATTGAAGGCCCGGGCATGCACTGTAATCCGGCTTTGAATAGTACTGGCGACCCCGGAGAAATTACCAGTCCTGTGAATTGTGCTGCCGATCTGAATTTGATTGACGATATTCCATTAGGCCGCGGCACTTTCGGAATCTTCAAAGGCAGTGACAACATTATTTATCTAAGGGAAGTGGTGCCCTGATTAAACAATGATCACGGAAAGTGTCTTTTCGGCCGCGGCAACTTCGGCATCTTCAAAGGTAACGACAATATTATTTATATTCGAGAAGACTATTAGGCGGCGCAGGCAATAGCCCAGCACCGCATTTCAGCCCCTGCTCCCGGTTTAGACTGTAGCTGATATCCGGCAAGCCGTATCTTGTCTGCTCGGTTCAGAGCCACTATTATTCCTCTAATAGATTTCTGTAGGAGCTTTACGTGGATTTTAAAGATTATTACAAAATCATGGGTGTCGAACGGAATGCGACCCAGGATGAAATCAAACGTGCCTACAAAAAACTGGCGCGCAAGTTTCATCCCGATGTCAGCAAGGAAGCGGATGCCGAGGCGCGTTTTAAGGAAGTGGGCGAAGCCTATGAAGCACTGAAAGATCCAGAAAAACGTGCGGCCTATGATCAACTGGGCGCGAACTACAAGGCCGGACAGGATTTTCATCCGCCACCGAACTGGGATGCGGGGTTTGAATTCCACGGTGGCGGTGATGGCCATGCCGCAGACTTCAGTGACTTCTTTGAATCGCTGTTCGGCCAGGGATTCAGGTCAGCGGGCCCAGGCCGCGGCCATGCGGGTTTCAGCATGCGCGGTGAAGACCACCATGCCAAAGTGCAGATCGATCTGGAAGATGCTTATCTGGGCGCAACCCGTAGCATCACTCTGCGCGCGCCCGAACTCGATGCCAGCGGGCATCTGATTACTAAACAGCGCACCCTGAACGTGAAAATTCCTAAAGGTGTGAAGCAGGGGCAGAACATACGGCTATCGGGACAGGGATCACCCGGGCGGGGCGATGCACCCGCAGGCGATCTTTATCTGGAGATTGAGTTCAATCCTCATAGCATTTATCGGGTCGACGGCCATGATGTCTATCTCGATCTGCCGGTGACTCCGTGGGAGGCCGCGCTGGGTGCCAGCGTTAAGGTGCCCACACCTGGCGGCCCGGTAGATCTGAAGATTGCTAAGGGCACGGTCGCAGGCCGCAGGCTTCGCCTGAAGGGGCGAGGTATTCCCGCCAGTCCACCCGGTGATCTTTACGTCGTGCCGCAAATTACCCTGCCGGCCGCAGACAGCGATGCCGCCAAAGACCTGTATCGCAGGATGGAACAGGAACTGGCCTACAACCCGCGCAGCAAATTAGGAGTGTAAGCCCATGACTCAGAAAATACTCAGTGGAATTTTACTCGACGAACAGGCCGAGCTTTCTTTGAATGATCTTTGCCAGATCTGCTTGAGCTCGAGCGAATACATTATCGAACTGGTCGAAGAAGGGGTGTTAGAACCGGCTGGGGTTCAACAGGCGCAATGGCGCTTCTCGGCAAACAGCCTGCAACGAGCGCGCACCGCTGCGCGATTACAGCGTGATCTCGAAATCAACCTGGCGGGTGTTGCGCTGGCGCTCGATTTGCTCGATGAAATTGAAACATTGCGAGCGCAATTGTGCCGCTCTAATAGTGAAGAGTGAAGAGTGAAGAGTGAAGAGTGAAGAGTGAAGAGTGAAGAGTGAAAAGCATGTGCCCGAATGTTTCTGTCGAGTATGAAGTGCAGGCTGATCTGCAAATTGTAGTCGCTCAGACCTGATCTGACAATGCGGGTAAATGATCTTATACTAAGCTGACAGTCGAAAAAGCACAAAGACTGAGTCCGCCAAAAACGCAAATGACGCCAACAGCAGCGCGGTTGCTTACCCTGGCGTCTTTTGCGTTCTTTGCGGACAAATATTTTTGTCAGGTAATGTCGCCGCCTGGGATTCAGGATGCAGGATTAAGTCTCGACTACTACATGTAAATATCAGTCTCCGGCTCAATATCCTGGATCCTTCACTTTCGTTCAGGATGACACTCTCCCGGCCAGTCGTCCAGCATGACGTTCCCCGTTCTGTCATCCTGATGAGCGTTTTATGCGAAGAAGGATCTCTTGCCACCGAGCTATAAGATCCTTCACTGTCGTTCAGGATGACGTTCTCCCGGCCTGTCATTCAGGATGTCAGTGGAAATCTGAGATATTTTCTTTGTCCCTTATCTGAGTCATCAGCCTGCGCTAACAATAATACTTAAAAGCTGATCTTT
>Ga0214472_10004642_pt1 | contig 14503 bp, 13 predicted proteins | sample RVTome_6_FD_207662 | JGI IMG/M metagenome (GOLD analysis project Ga0214472, IMG submission 207662) | Soil microbial communities from uranium-contaminated site in the Upper Colorado River Basin, Wyoming, United States - RVT140D175 | ecosystem: Environmental > Terrestrial > Soil > Contaminated >...
TGGCGGTGCTCCTGGCCGCGGGGCTCGCGGGCGCTCTGGCCCTGGCCGCGCGGTACCGGGTGAGGCGGGCGCCGACCTGGGGCTGCGGAGGAGAGCTGAGCGCGCGGACGGAGTACACGGCCACCGCGTTCTCGAAGCCGCTGATGCTGATCTTCAGCGCCATCTACCGGCCGACCCGCGAGGTGCAGGCGGTGGGGGAGGCCTACTTCCCGCGGGAGGTGCGGTACCGGGCGGAGATCGAGCCGACGTTCGAGCGGTTCGTGTACGGCCCGCTGACGCGGGGAGTGCTGGGGGCGGCGGAGGGGATGAAGGTGATCCAGGCCGGCAGCCTCCACGCCTACCTCGCCTACGTGATCGCGCTGGTCGTGAGCCTGGTCCTGTTGCTCTGGTGGAGGGGCTGAGGTGGCCGGCGAGACCCGGTGGCCGCTGGGCATGACGCAATCGCTGGGCTTCGGCCTGCTGCAAGCCGCGCTGCTGCTGGCGGTGGCGCCGCTCCTGCGCGGCGTCATCAAGAAGATGAAGGCGGCCTTCCAGGCCCGCCAGGGCCCGCCGCTGCTGCAGGGCTACTACGACCTGGGCAAGCTGCTGCGGAAGGAGCCGGTGCGGTCCGAGACGGCCTCCTGGGTCTTCGTCGCCGGGCCCCGAGTCTATTTCGCCACCGCCGTGGCCGTCACCATGCTCATCCCCGTGCTCTTCGCGGGGGCTCCCCTGGAGGAGGCGGGAGGGATCCTCGTGCTGGTGGGCCTGCTGGCCCTCGGCCGTTTCGCGCTCGCCATCGCGTCTCTCGACACCGGGAGCCCGTTCGGGGGGATGGGCGCGAGCCGCGAGATGACGGTGGCGGCCCTCGCCGAGCCCGCCCTGATGCTGGGGCTGTTCAGCGTCGCCCTATGGGGCGGCTCCACGAGCCTCGGGGAGCTGGCGCGGGCCACCTCGGTGCGCGGCCCCTCCGGCCACCCCAGCGAGCTGCTCGCGGCGGCGGCGCTCTTCATCGTCCTGCTCGCGGAGGCGGGGCGCGTGCCCGTCGACAACCCGGCCACGCACCTCGAGCTGACGATGATCCACGAGGCCATGGTCCTGGAGTACTCGGGCCCGGACCTCGCGCTCGTGGAATGGGCATCGGCCCTCAAGGAGCTGGTCTTCATGACGCTGCTCGTCAACCTCTTCCTGCCCCTGGGGCTGGCCGCATCGGCCGACCCGGCCGCCGTGGCCGTCTCCGGCGCCCTCTACGTGGGGAAGATCCTCGTCCTCGCCGTCGCGGTGACGCTGGTGGAGAGCACCAACGCGAAGCTGCGCTTCTTCCGGGTCCCGGAGCTGATGGCCGTGTCACTGGGCCTGGGCTTCCTGGCCCTGGCCATCCGGTTCCTATGAGCCCCGACCTCGTGATCCTCTGCGCGGCCGGGATGCTGGTGACCGCCTACCTGATGGTGGGGCAGAAGGCCCTCTTCGTGGCCATCCGCCTCTACGGCCTCCAGTCGATCCTCCTGGGCGTGGTGGCGGTGGCCATGGCGCTCACCGACCGCCGGCCCCACCTGCTGGAGAGCGCCGCCCTCACCATCGGTCTCAAGGGCCTGTTCATCCCCTGGTTCCTCATGCGGACGATCGACCGGATCGGCATCCACCGGGAGATCGAGCCGCTCGTGAACACGCCGTCGTCCCTGCTCATCTGCCTGGGCCTCACCGTGGCGGGATACCGCGTGAGCACGGGGATGGCCCAGGGGGGCGAGGGCGCCGCCCACCACGTGATCGGTGTGTCGCTGTCGATGCTCCTGATGGGCCTCTTCCTGATGGTCACCCGCCGCAAGGCGGTGACGCAGATCCTCGCGCTGCTGACCATCGAGAACGCCGTCTTCCTGGTGGCCCTGGGCGCCACCTCCGGCATGCCGCTCGTCGTCGAGCTGGGGATCTCGTTCGACGTGATCGTGGCCGTGCTCGTCCTCGGCATCCTCGTGCGCCGCATCGTCGACCGCTTCGAGTCGATGGACGTCAGCCAGCTCTCGAAGCTGAAGGGTTAGAGCGACGGTGACGCTGCTCCTGTGGACGCTGCTCGCTCCCGCCGTGACCGCGCTCCTGGGGGTGCTCCCCGGGCCGCGCTGGATGAAGGAGGCCATACTGGTGGGCGGCCTCGCCGCCACTCTCCTCCTTTCGATCGGCACGGCCGGCGACTTCCTCGCGGGCGCCACCCCCTCGGCGTTCGGCGAGGCCTTGCGCGTGGACGGCCTCTCCGCCCTCGTGCTCGTGCTGTCGGCCCTGGTCGGGCTCCTTTCGGGCGCGTACAGCGTGGGCTACCTGCGGCGGAACGACGCGCGCGGGCTCGTCTCCCCGTGGCGGCGGCGGGAGTTCGACGCCCTCGTGCCCCTCTACGTCTTCGCCATGCTCCTGGTGTCCGTCTCCAACAACCTCGGCATCCTGTGGATCGCGGTCGAGCTCACGACGCTGCTCTCGGTGTTCCTGGTCGCGTTCCACAACCGTGACACGTCACTGGAAGCGGCCTGGAAGTTCCTGATCCTGGGCAGCCTCGGCCTCGCGTTCGCGCTCCTGGGCACGGTGCTCCTCTTCGCCTCGGGCCGGGGCGTGCTCGGCGAAGGGATGTCGGGCCTGCACTGGACGCGGCTCGTCGCGCTGGCCCGCGAGCTGCACCCCTTCACGGTCAAGCTCGGCGTCGTCTTCGCCCTGATCGGGTACGGCACCAAGGCCGGCCTCGCCCCCATGCACACGTGGAAGCCCGACGCCTACCGCGAGGCGCCGTCCCCGGCCGGCCTCCTCATGGCGGTGGGCATGCTGAACGGCGCCCTCTATTGCCTGCTCCGCATCCACCTGATCGCGAAGGCCGCTCTCGGCCCGGACTTCTCCGGAGGCCTCTTGCTCGCGCTCGGCCTCCTCTCGGTGGCGGTGGCCACGCCGTTCGTCCTCATCCAGTGGAACCTCAAGCGGCTGCTGGCCTACTCCAGCGTGGAGCACGTCGGGATCATGGCCCTGGGCGTGGGGCTGGGGGCCGAGGCCGCGACCTTCGGGGCCCTGCTCCACATGACCTACCACACGCTGGCCAAGCCGCTGTCGTTCTTCTCGGCGGGCACGCTGGCGCAGCTCCACCGTTCGTCGGACTTCGACGAGATCGGTCCCGGCACGCTCGGGCGGGCGCCCGTGGCCAGCGCGCTCTTTCTGCTGGCCGCCGTCGTCATCACGGGCTCGCCCCCCTTCGGGCTCTTCTTCAGCGAGATGGTGATCCTCAAGGCCGGCTTCGAGGGGCCGCACCCGGTCGCCACCGCCGTTTTCCTGGGTTGCCTCGTGCTCCTCTTCTGCGGCTTCTTCTACCAGGTCGGCCGTCTCGTGCTGGGGCCCCAGCCCACGGGGCCGCGCGCGGCCCCCGATCCGGAGCGGCTCGACGCCGGCACCGCGGTCACGCTCGCCGCGGCCGTGCTGGCGGTGGGGTCGGCGTTCTACCTGCCCCCGGGCCTCCTGGCCCTGGTGCACGCGGCGGTGGGAGTCGTGGAGAGAGGGCAGTGACCGCCGCGCGCGACGTCCTGCGCGAGCGGCTGGGCCTCGAAGGGCTCGCCGAGATCCGGCCCGGCGAGCTGGCGGCGGAAGTGGGGCTCGAGCAGCTCGAGGCGGCCGCCGACCGGGCCACCGGCGCGGGCCTGCGCCTGGCCACGCTCTTCGCCACCGACGAGGGTCCCGGGAAGGGCTTCGCGGTCCATCACGTCTGGGCTTCGGCGGCGCCCCCGGGGTTCGTGCGGGTCTTTTCCCGCGTGGCCGCCGGCGACGCGCGGTTCCCCTCGATCTCCGCGAAGCACCCCGTGGCCAACTGGTTCGAGCGCGAGGTGATGGACGACTTCGGGCTCGTGGCCGAGGGCCATCCCAACCCCTTCCGCGTCGCCCTTCACGACGACTGGCCCGACGGGTTCTGGGCCCTGAGGAAAGCGTTCGCGGACGAGGAGCGGGTCCCCCGCGTGCCGGGCAACAACCCGCACCCGTTCCGCCCGGTCAGCGGCGAAGGCGTGTTCCAGGTGCCCGTCGGCCCGGTGCACGCCGGCATCATCGAGCCCGGACACTTCCGGTTCGGCGTGGCCGGCGAGCCGGTGTTGTACCTGCAGCTCCGCCTCTTCTACGTCCACAAGGGGATCGAGAAGCGCTTCGAGCGGCTTCCCTGGCGCCACGGCCTGTTCCTGGCCGAGTCCATCTCCGGCGACACCACGGTCGGGCACGCCCTGGCCTACGCCCACGCCCTCGAGAGGCTGCTGGGCGTCGAGGTCCCCCGGCGCGCCCGCTACCTGCGCACGGTGCTCCTCGAGCTGGAGCGGCTGTACAACCACGTCGCCGACATCGGCGCCCTGGCCACGGACGTGGCCTTCGCGGTCCCGGCCAGCCGCGCCCAGGTCCTGCGCGAGGGCCTGGTCGCCCTCCAGGAGAGGCTCTTCGGGTCGCGCCTGCTGAGGGGCACGGTCGCCCTCGGCGGTGTGAAGTGCGAGCTCACGCTGGGACGCCGGAAGGAGCTGCTCATGCACCTCGACCGGCTGGAGGGCGAGTTCGACGACCTGGTCACGCTCCTGATCGACTCGGGCACGTTCACGGACCGCGTGGACGGCACGGGCATCCTCGACCCGCGGGCCGCCCGCGACCTGGGCGTGGTGGGCCTGGCGGCGCGCGCCTCCGGCCTGGACCTCGACCTGCGGCGCGACCAGCCCCACGACGCCTATGCCGGGCTGCGGTTCCAGGTGCCGGTCGAAGAGGGAGGCGACGTGCGCGCGCGCCTCATGGTCCGGGCCCGGGAGGTGGAGCAGTCGCTGTCCATCCTCCGCCAGGCCCTCGAGGGCCTTCCGGAGGGCGGGCTCCTGGCTCCGCTGCCGGACGCGCTGCCGAAGGCCTCGTCGGCGCTGGGCTGGGCCGAGGCCTGGCGGGGGGAGTGCCTCCACTGGATCCAGACGGACGCGGAAGGCCGCGTGGCGCGGCTCAAGGTCACGGACCCGAGCTTCAAGAACTGGCCGGGCCTGGCCCGCGCCGTCCCCGGCAACATCCTCCCCGACTTCCCGGTGATCAACAAGAGCTTCAACCTGTCCTACTCCGGCAACGACCGCTAGGAGGCACGCGTGTTCCGCATCCTCTCCGGGAGTCTCAAGACGGGCATCCTCACCAGGAGGGATCCGTTCTCCTCCCGGCCGCCCTTCGGGTTCCCCGCCATCGACTTCGGGGCCTGCACCGGATGCGACGAGTGCGTCCGGGTGTGCCCCACCGCGGCCCTGCGCACGGACCACCCCGCCGCCGGCCGCAAGACGCTGTCCCTCTCCTACGCGCTCTGCATCCAGTGCCGCGAGTGCGTGGAGGCCTGCCCCGAGGGGGCGATCCAGCCCGGGCGGCAGCTCGAGGCGGCGGCGTACTCGCGGGAGCAGCTCACGCAGCGCGCGGCCTTCGACGTCGACGGCGCCGACGGCCGGGCCTCGTTCCGGGGGATGGAGGTCCTGCCGGGGCCGAGCCTGGAGGAATCGGCCGCGAAGCTGAAGGAGCGGATCCAGGGGCGGCTCGGCCGCTCCCTCCACGTGCGCCAGGTGGACGCCGGGAGCTGCAACGGCTGCGAGCTGGAGATCGCCGCCACGGCCAACCCCGTCTTCGACCTCGAGCGGTTCGGCATCCACTTCGTGGCCAGCCCCCGGCACGCCGACCTCCTGCTCGTCACGGGCCCCGTGACGCGGAACATGGAGGCCGCCCTCCGCCGGACGTACGAGGCCACGCCCGAGCCCCGTGTGGTGGTCGCGGTCGGCGCCTGCGGCTGCAGCGGCGGGATCTTCGGCGAGGGGACCTACGCGTCCCTCGGCGGCGTGGATCGGGTCCTGCCCGTGGACGTCTACGTCCCGGGATGCCCGCCCCGGCCGCACGCGATCCTGAACGGCCTCCTGGTCGCCATGGGCGTTCGGGGAAAGAGCGGATCGGGCGGCGCGAAGCGGGCGGCCGAGCCGGCTCGCGGCGGATCGTCGTCATAATCGATCCATGGACGACCGAGACGCGCCGCGGCCGCAGGCGCCGGCCGGCATGCTCGTCCGCCTGCGGCCCCGGCCCGACACGCTCCACGTAGCGCAGGGGCGTACGGTCCTGGCGACCAACCGCGACGGCTCCAGGACCCGCACCTGCCCGCTTGGCTGCCGGAGATCACCCTGCGAAGCCTGACGGTGGGCCACGCCACGGCCGACATCCGCTTCTTCCGCAAGGACGACGGGAGCAGCGGACTACGAGGTGCTGGACACGCGCGGCCCGCTGCACGGACAGGCCGCTTTCGGATTTCGTATCCGTCCCGGAACGGATAACTGTTACCTTTCCACTCGTCCCGGGACGAGTTGGCTCGAGGATCGCTGGAAGGCCCGGCAACAGGCGGACACTCCGCGAACCGTCACAACCCGCCGCTACGGGCGATCGAAGAGCGCGAGGATGCCTCCAACAGGAGGCTCTCCATGGCGCTCTCGATGGTGCGGCGGTCGGTGGTCGTGGGACTCATGGCCGTCTTGGTCGGTGTAGAAGCGGCCGCGGCAGACGAGGCGGCGTCGCCGGCACTTGGCACTCGCGTCCGGGTGACGGCGCCGCGAGTGTTGGGCAAGCGCGTGGTCGGCACGCTGGTGGGCCTGGACGCGGCGACGCTGACGCTGCAGCCCAAGGGCTCGACCCGCACCATCGAGGTGCCGCGGGCCGCGATCACGCGGCTGGAGGCCAGCCGGCGCCCCAGCCAGAGGGGAAAGGGCGCGGGCCTGGGCCTGCTGGCCGGCCTGGGGGCCGCGGCGGTGATCGGCGTCATGGCCGGCGACACCTGCGGGCCGGACTCGTGGCTCTGCTTCGACAAGACCGCTACGGCGGCGATGGCCGCCGTTCTGACCGTTCCCGTCGGGGTGCTGGTTGGAGTGGGCGCGGCGCGCGGCGAGAGGTGGGAGATCTACGACAGCCCGCGGGTACACGTGGGGCTCGGTCCCGTGCGCGGCGGCGGCGTCCGCGGGGAGGCGTCGGTGCGCTTCTGAGAGGGGAGGCTGCAGGATCGTTGCCGCGGGAAGGAGGATGTGATGAAGCCGGCACAGACAGTCTCCGCGCTGCTGGTCGCCGTTTCGCTCGGCTGCGGCGGCGAGTCGCCCACCCGGCCCACCAGAGGACGGCCGCCGACGCTGGAGTTCGCCACGCTTTCTTCGGCTCCCTGTGGCCTCGTGACTCCAACTGTCTATTTCGTCTCAGGGCTGTCCAGTCACGTGCGCGACGCAGAGGTGACTCCCTTGGATGCCGTCTTGAGTCCCGGCGAGACCGTACGCCTGTCGCTCGACTTCGAAGGCTGTCATGTCGGTAGCTTCCGTTCCCTGGTCTGGACCTCGACGGACGCTTCGATCGCAGCCTTAACGGAGGATTCGCGTTACGAATTCGTCGCAGAGCTCACCGCGCGGACGCCAGGCGAGACGACGATCTTCGTGGAGTTCGAAGCCTACGATGGCGGGACGTATCGCACCTATGCGGCGTATTGTCCGCGATCGCAGTACGGCTGCTTGGCCCCCCGACGTCCCATTGCCCGCGTGAGGGTCGTCGCGCCGCCGCCCGGGTCCTAGGCCCGGCCCCTCCGCCCGATCATGTCCACCGCCACCGCGGCCACCAGGATCGCGCCCTTGATGACCGGCTGCCAGAACGACTCCGTGTTCATGAGGCTCATGCCGTTGTCGAGGGAGGCCATGACCAGGGCCCCGAGAAGCGCGCCCCAGACCGTCCCCACGCCGCCGAGCAGCGAGGTGCCGCCGATGACGGCGGCGGCGATCGCGTCCAGCTCCATCATGCGCCCGGCGTCGGAGGTGGCCGACCCCACGCGCGCGGTGAGGACGATGCCGGCGGCGCCGCACATCAGGCCCATCAGCGTGAAGACGCCCACGATGTGGCGCTCGATGTCGATGCCGGAGTAGAAGGCGGCCTCGCGGTTGCCGCCGATGGCGTACAGGTGGCGGCCGAAGCGCGTGTGGTGGGCGACGCCCGCGAAGAACGCGGCCAGCACGAGCACGAGGAGGACGGGCACGGGGATGCCCTCGTAGGCGTTCATCACCGCGGTGAAGCCGACGGCCAGCCCCGCGAACCCGATCCACTTCCAGGGCGAGGCCCCCCGGGAGCGGACGGCCCTGGCCAGGAAGGCCGCGGCCACCAGCCCGGCGCCGATCCAGCCCAGGAGCGTCGGGACGTACGCCTGTCCCACGTAGAGGAAGGCGCGCGGCGGCGAGGTCGACACGCCCCCCGTCACGCCCAGGAGCGCGCCCTGGAAGACGAGCATCCCCCCGAGCGTGACGATGAAGGGCGGGATGCGCAACCAGGCCACGAGCGCGCCCTGCACGCATCCCAGGATCGCGCCCAGGACCAGCACCGCCGCGAACGACGCCGAGAGCGGCCAGCCGTGGTTGGTGAAGGCCATGGCCGAGACCGCCCCCAGGAGCCCGGCCAGGGCGCCCACGGACAGGTCGATCTGTCCGGCCACGATCACGAGCACCATGCCGATGGCCAGGATCGACGTGACCGCCATCTGCCGCACGAGGAGGGAGAGGTTCCGGGGACGGAGGAACGTCCCGTCGGTCGTGATCGAGAAGACGATCCAGATCACGAGCAGCGCCCCCACCATGGTGAGGGCCCGCCAGGGGATCCGGAACCGTGGCCCCACGGCGGGCGGGGGCGCGGCCGCGACCTGCTCCGGCGGGGGCGGCGCGCTGGGCTCGCTCGGCAGCGGCTGGAGGTCCATGGCGGCTCAGGCCTTCATGGTGGCGGCGGCCATCACCGTCTCCGGCGTCGCCGCGCTCCCGTCCAGCTGGGCGGTGGGCCGTCCCTGGCTCAGCACCAGCACCCGTTGGCTCATCCCCAGCAGCTCCGGCAGGTCCGAGGAGACGAGCACCACCCCCAGCCCGCGCGCGGCCAGCTCGGCGATGAGCTGGTAGATCTCGGCCTTGGCCCCGACGTCGATGCCGCGCGTGGGCTCGTCGAGGAACAGCACGCGCGGCTGGGCCATCAGCCACTTCGCCAGGACCACCTTCTGCTGGTTCCCTCCCGAGAGCTGGTTGACCAGGGCGTGCAGTCCCGGCGCCTTGATCCGCAGCGCCGCGAACTGCGCCAGGGCCTCGTCCTCGCGCGAGCGGTGATCGAGGAGGCCGCGGTGGCTGAACCGCCGCAGGGTGGCCAGCGTGATGTTCTCGCCGATCGAGGCCTCGAGCACCAGGCCGTAGCGCTTGCGGTCCTCGCTGACCAGCGCCAGCCCGGCGGCGATCGCCTCCGCGGGCGAAGGGAAGGGCTTGCGCGGCGCCTGCCCGCCCACGGAGACCCGGCCGCTCACGCGGCTGCGCGACGCGCCGAAGAGCGAGCTGACGAGGGCGGTGCGCCCCGCCCCCATGAGCCCCGCGATCCCCAGCACCTCTCCCTGGCGGACCTCGAAGGAGACGTCGCGGAGCACCAGGCGGCCGGGGTTCAGCGGGTCCTCCACCGACCACCCCTGGACCTTCAGCAGCGAGGCGCCCTCCCGGTGGGGGGGCCGCGGGTAGAGGTTCTTGACCTCGCGGCCGACCATGAGCGCGATCACGCGGTCGGTGGTGAGCTGCGCCGTCGGCGCCGTCCCCACCGAGCGGCCGTCCCTCAGCACCGTGATGCGGTCGGCGATCTGGAAGACCTCCTCCAGGCGGTGGCTGATGTAGATCGAGGAGACGCCCTTGCTGCGCAGGTCGGCCAGGAAGCGCAGCAGGCGCTGGGCGTCGCCCTCCGGCAGGGCCGCGGTGGGCTCGTCGAGGACCAGGATCTCGGCGTTCTTGGCCAGGGCCTTGGCGATCTCCACCATCTGCTGCTGGCCGATTCCCAGCTCCTTGACCTTGCAGTCCGGGTCCACGTCCAGGCCCACCAGGGCCAGCGCCCGCTCCGCCTCCGCCCGCACGCGGTCCCAGCGGATGAGGCCGGCGCGCACGGGCTCGCGCCCGAGCACCAGGTTCTCGGCCACGGAGAGCTCCGGCACCAGCGCCAGCTCCTGGGCGATGAGGGCGATGCCGTGCTCCTCGCCCGCCCGCAGGCTCTTGAAGTGGACGGGCCGGCCGTCCAGGAGGATCTCGCCCTGATAGGTGCCCGTCGGGTAGTACCCGCACAGGATCTTGATGAGCGTGCTCTTGCCCGCGCCGTTCTCGCCGCACAGGGCGTGGACCTCGCCCTTCTGCAGGTCGAAGGACACGCCGTCCAGGGCCCGGACGCCGGGGAACTCCTTGACGATCGACTTGAGCTCGAGCAGGGCCATGGGGGCTACGGCTTCGGCCACTGCTCCTCCGGCACGTCCTTGTAGACCTCTTCCAGCTTCTGGTAGCCGTCCGCGATGACGGTCGAGACCATGTTGTCCCTGTCCACCTGGATCGGCTCCAGCAGGATGCTGGGGATGTCCTTCTTCCCGTTGTGGACGGGCCGCGTCTGGTCGGTCACCTGCTGCTTCTTCGCCATCATCACCGCGACCTCGGCGGCCTTGTGGGCGAGGATCTTGATCGGCTTGTAGACGGTCATGCTCTGGGTGCCGGCCACGATCCGCTGGCAGGCAGCAAGCTCGGCGTCCTGGCCCGAGACCGGCACCTTGCCCGCCAGCTTCTGCTCCGCCAGGGCCTGGATCGCGCCGCCCGCCACGCCGTCGTTGCTGGCCACCACGGCGTCCACCTTGTTGCCCGTGCGGGTCAAGGCGTTCTCCATGATCTTGAGGGCCTCCACCGCCTGCCAGTCCTTGGCCCACTGGTCGGAGACGATCTTGATGTCGCCCTTGTCCACGAAGGGCTGGAGGACGTTCATCTGCCCCTTGCGGAAGAGCACGGCGTTGTAGTCGGTGGGGGCGCCGCCGATGAGGACGTAGTTGCCGGTGGGCACCCGCTTGACGATGTAGTCGGCCTGCAGCTCGCCCACCCGCTCGTTGTCGAACGAGATGTAGAGGTCCAGGTCGGAGTCGTTGATGATCCGGTCGTAGGCGATGACGGGCACGCCCGCCTTGTGGGCCGACTCCACGATGATGGCGGCGGTCTTGCCGTTGTGGGGCGCCACCAGCAGGACGTCCACGCCCTGGGTCAGCAGGTTCTCGGCCTGCGAGTTCTGGAGGGCGTCGTTGCCGTTGGCCGCCTGCACCAGCACCTCGGCCCCCAGCTCCGCGCCCCGGGCCACCACCAGGTCGCGGTCGCGCTGCCACCGCTCCTCCTTGAGGGTGTCCATGGAGAAGCCGATCCGGACCTTCTTGCCGCCGCCGGCCTGGCCCCCGCCCGTGTCCCCGCCCTTGCCTCCGCAGCCGGCCATGAGCGAGACGGAGACGAGAACCGCGGCAGCCGAATCGAAGCGCATCGCGCGAGCCTCCTGCCTGGGCCTGTGGTCCGGTGGAACGCGGCGGATCGAGATCGGAGACTACGCCCGTCTCCGCGGGGCGTCAACACTGGCGCTCGTCGAATCCGTCGATAACGGGGTAGACTGATCACTCGCAGGTAGAGGCATGAAGGTCTTCCTCGTCCACGTCCGCGATCCCCAGTTCTATGCGATCCCCTCCAAGCGGCGCGCGAAGAACGGGCGCGTCCAGGTCATGGGCTTCCCGCCCATCGGGATCATGTCGCTGTCGTCGGTGCTCAAGCGGGCGGGGCACGAGTGCGTGATGTTCGACCAGGCCGACGCCGACACTCCCGACGAGGTGATCCTGCGGGAGATCGGGCGCCAGCGGCCGGACCTGGTCGGGCTGAGCTTCCTCTCCACCACGAGCTACCCCTACGCGAAGGTCCTGGCCCGCCAGATCCGCGCCGCGGCCGCGCGCGTGAAGATCGCCCTGGGCGGCGTCTTCGCCAGCCTCAACCCGCAGCTCGTCAAGCTCCAGTGTCCCGAGGTGGACTTCGTGTGCCGCGGCGACGGCGAGCAGCTCATCCTGGACCTGCTCGAGCGCCTGGGCGACCCTGCCGGCGTCCTCGGCGTGACGTGGCAGGACGCGGACGGCACGCTCCGGCACAACGACAGCCGCCCCCTGACCCGCGACCTGGACCAGTGGCCGTTCCCCGACCGCGAGGGCCTGGCCCTGGACTTCGTGGAGTCCATGCCCCTGGACGTCCCGGCCGTACTCTCCCTCGAGCGCTTCACCACCATGCAGACGTCGCGGGGCTGCCCGTGGCCGTGCGTCTTCTGCGACATCCCCATCTTCAACGAGGGCAAGTGGCGCTCGCGGAGCCCCGAGCACGTGGTGGCCGAGTTCGAGCAGCTGCAGAGGGACGGCTACGGATCCGTGTACTTCGTGGACGACCACTTCCTGCTCCAGCCCCGCCGCATCGAGGCGATCTGCAAGGGGCTCATCGAGAAGAAGATCACCATCCAATGGGGCTGCGAGGGCCGCGTGGACTCGGTCTGCATGCAGCTCTTCCCGCTGATGGCGCAGGCCGGCTGCCGGACCCTCATGTTCGGCATCGAGAGCGGCAGCCAGAAGGTCCTCGACCGCCTCAAGAAGGAGCAGACCCTGGAGGAGATCGAGGCCGCCGTCACCAACGCGAAGCGCGCGGGCATCCAGATCGTCCACGGGTTCTTCGTGGTGGGCTGCCCGGACGAGACCGAGGAGGACATGCGGCAGACCTTCCGCTTCGCCTCGCGGCTGCGGCTGGACACCTTCGCGTTCAACCGGCTGTGCGTCTACCGCGGGACGCCGCTCTGGCAGGAGTACGTCCGGCGGGGCCTCGTGGACGACGCCAGCGACTGGTACAAGTACTTCAAGTGCTCCTCCATCGATCCCACGATCCTGCCCGGCGAGGAGATCCACCGCATCCGCTCCGAGGAGCTCCGGCGCCTGATCATCCACAAGCTGATCCGCCACCCGGGGCAGACCCTGACGCTGCTGCGGCGCTTCGTGCGGCACATGCCGCTGCGCGACGTGGCGTACCTCCTGGTGAAGCCCTTCCTGGGCCGGACGCAAGGGCCCACCAAGGCGGAGGTGGTCTCGCGGGCGGTCGAGCACGAGCAGGTGAAGAGCGCCGCCGCGGAGCTCACGCAGCTCTCCGACGCGGCCCTCGAGCACGCGATCCGCGAGTCACGGGCGGAGCGGGCACGGATCCAGGCGATGGCGGAGGAGCGGTAGGCGAAGGCGGCGAGCTCGTCCCGGGACGAGTTGAAAGGTAACGCGCCGTAGCCGTTCAGCGCCCGCTCGGCGTATGGTCGAACGTGTACTCGCCGATGAGACGCTCGCCGCGGGGGTCGAGGGCGACGAGCCGATAGCGCTGGCGGCCCGCGCCCAGCCGGCGCATGGCGGGCATGGCCTGGGCGACGATCAGCTCGGTGGCATCGGGACCGATGGGGACGTCCTCGATCCGGACCTCGGCGCCGCCCCCTGTCTCCGCGATGACGTCGAGGCGAGTCACCCCCGCGAAGTCCCCCTGGAGGCGGCTGACCAGGAGGTCGTCCTCCCGCGTGACCGTGCAGTCCACGCGGCCGCCCGGTGGCACGCGGTACTCGCGGGTGCGCAGGCCGTCCCGCGCCGCGCGAGCCAGGAAGGACGGGGTCACCACCATCGCCACCGCGCCCTCGTGGGCCAGGCGGCGCACGCCGTCGCCCAGGCTCACCAGCTCCCGCAGCCGCCCGCTGCAGGAGTCGCAGGCCAGGAGGTGCTCCTCGACGGCGTCGTCCGGCGGCCGCTCGCGATCCAGCCAGTAGTCGAGGAGGGCCGCCAGGCCGATGGGCCGGGCGCAAGGCGCGCTCATGCGCCGTCTTCCATGCACGAGCGCAGGCTGGCCAGGGCGCGGTGGCGGACGACGCGGACGTTCCCGGGCGTGAGCCCCAGCTCGGCGGCGATGTCGTCCGCGCTGCGCTCGGCGTAGAACGACGAGACGACGACGGTGCGGGCGCGCTCGGAGAGGGCAGCCAGGCAGCGGGCCAGCCGCTCGAGGTCGAGCAGGGGCTCCGGCTGGGAAGAGGCCGGCACGAGCTCGCGGCCGTGGCGCTCCAGGAGCTCGCGGCGCCGGCGCTCCCCGCGCCGGAGGTTGGCCACCACCTTCCGGCACGTCCCCAGGACGAACGAGCCGAGGCTCTGCGGGTCGCGCACCTTCCCCTCGCGCAGGCCGTCGCAGGTGGTGAGGATCACGTCCTGGACCAGGTCGTCGGCCGCGGCCGGGTCGCGCAGGTGGCGCAGCCCGTAGAGCCGGACGCGCGGGGCGAGGCGGCGGAACAGCTCCGCCTCGGCCTCGCGGTCCCCGGCCGCCAGCCGGAGGGCCAGGTCGCCGTCGCTCGCGCGTTCCAGGCTCGGGACCTCGGCCAAGGGCCGACGAGCATAACGCAATCCCCAAGGGGTACGTGTAACGATATCCGCGGTCGTTACACTTCCCTGCCGAGGAGGGAGGGACGATGATCACGAACTCGGTGTCGGGCACACGCGTGGACGAGGTGGCGGGCGGGATCTATCGGATCAGCACGCCGGTCACGGTCCTGCCGGGCGGCTTCACCTACAACCAGTACCTCGTCCTGGACGAGCAGCCGCTGCTGTTCCACACCGGGCCGCGCCGGATGTTCCCGT
>Ga0214472_10004643_pt1 | contig 14502 bp, 11 predicted proteins | sample RVTome_6_FD_207662 | JGI IMG/M metagenome (GOLD analysis project Ga0214472, IMG submission 207662) | Soil microbial communities from uranium-contaminated site in the Upper Colorado River Basin, Wyoming, United States - RVT140D175 | ecosystem: Environmental > Terrestrial > Soil > Contaminated >...
GAGCAGCAGTTCTTCCGGCTTCACGGCGTAGTCCTGTTTCACCCAGTTGCGGAAACCATCCGCCAGCGGCTCCAGCACCGAGAAGGAAGCCGCATCGGTTTGCTCGGCCGTCGCATCGCCGCGGCCCGGTGCGAACGGCACGGTCACAGTGACGCCCGCCGCTTTGGCGGCCTGTTCGATGCCGACAATGCCCGCGAGCACGATGACGTCCGCGAGGCTCGCACCGCTCGCCTTCGCGATCGGCTCCAGCACCGACAGCACTTTTTCCAGGCGGGCGGGCTCGTTGCCTTCCCAATCTTTCTGCGGGGCCAGACGGATGCGGGCACCATTGGCGCCGCCGCGCAGGTCAGAGCCGCGGAAGGTGCGGGCACTGTCCCAGGCGGTCGAGACCATGTCGCCGATCGAGAGGCCAGAGGCGGCAATTTTCGCCTTCACGGCACCGGCGTCATAGTCTTTCTTGCCCGCCGGAATCGGGTCCTGCCAGATCAGGTCTTCCTTGGGCGCGTCAGGGCCAATGTAGCGCACGCGCGGACCCAGGTCGCGGTGGGTCAGCTTGAACCAGGCGCGGGCGAAAGTGTCATCGAAGTACTTCTGATCTGCCATAAACTTCTGGCAGATCGCGTTGTAGATCGGGTCCATCTTCATCGCCATGTCGGCGTCAGTCATGATCGGCATGCGGCGGACCGACGGATCGGAAGAATCGGCCGGCATGTCCTCTTCCTTGATGTTGACCGGCTGCCACTGGTTCGCGCCCGCGGGCGACTTCTTCAGTTCCCACTCATAGCCGAACAGCAGCTTGAAATAGCCCATGTCCCATTGGGTCGGGTTGGTCGTCCACGCCCCTTCGAGGCCCGAGGTGATTGCGTTGGCGGCCTTGCCTCCAAGGTTCGGGTTTACCCATCCGAAGCCCTGAGCCTCGATATCCGCGCCTTCAGGTGCAGGGCCGAGGGCGCCTGCATCACCATTTCCGTGCGCCTTGCCGACCGTGTGGCCGCCGCAGGTCAGCGCTGCGGTTTCTTCGTCGTCCATAGCCATCCGGAGGAAGGTTTCGCGAACCTGGGCCGCCGTCTTCAGCGGGTCCGGCTTGCCGTTCACGCCTTCCGGGTTGACGTAGATCAGGCCCATCTGCACGGCAGCGAGCGGGTTTTCCAGCGTCTCCGGCTTGCTGACATCTTCGTAACGGGAATCCGACGGCGGCACCCATTCCTTCTCGGCACCCCAGTAAGTATCTTTCTCAGGCGCCCAGATGTCTTCGCGGCCAAAGGAGAAGCCATAGGTCTTCAGGCCCATCGACTCATAGGCAATCGTGCCCGAGAGGAGGATCAGGTCGGCCCAGGAAATCTTGTTGCCGTACTTCTTCTTGATCGGCCACAGCAGGCGGCGGGCCTTGTCGAGGTTGCCGTTATCCGGCCAGGAATTCAGAGGTGCAAAGCGGATATTGCCGGCCCCGCCGCCGCCGCGGCCATCTGCCAGACGGTAGGAACCGGCCGAGTGCCAAGCGAGACGGATCATCAGGCCGCCATAATGACCAAAGTCCGCCGGCCACCAGTCCTGGCTGTCGGTCATCAGGGCGTGCATGTCTTTCTTCAGCGCCTCGAAGTCGAGGGTCTTCACCGCTTCGCGGTAATTGAAGTCCTTGCCGAGCGGATTCACCTTCGCATCGTGCTGGTGCAGGATATCGAGGTTGAGGGTTTCCGGCCACCAGGCGGTGTTCGACGCGCCGGCAGCGGTCATGGCGCCGTGCATCACGGGGCATTTGGCTTCATTGCTCATGGGATTTTCCCTTGTTGGACTGTTTGACGATTCGCGACTCTCGCGCGAAGCTGGCGGAACCGGCTCCATTGATCAAATTGATTTTGGAATGCCCAGCTATAGGATCGCCCACTAGCACAGGTGCATGCCCGAAGGCACGCGGGTATTGGCGGATTTTCGCGCGGCGATCAGCCGGCCCAGCCGCCACCCAGCGCCATGAACACGTTGATTTCTGCACTCGCTCTGGCCGCTTCGGACTGGGCCAGCGATGTCCGTGTTTCAACGAGCGTGCGTTCTGCATCCAGCACGCTCAGGAAATCCGCGGTGCCCACGCGGTAGCGGGTCCGGGCCAGATCTGCGGCCTCTTCGGATGCGGCGAGCGCCGCCTCCAGCGCCGCGTAGCGGTCGCGTTCTGCCGCGTAATTGGTGAGCGCCGTCTCGGCCTCTTCCAGCGCCGTCAGAAATGTCTCGTCGAACTGTGCCAGCGCGCCGTCAACGCCGGCCTCGGCGGCAGCAATCCGTGCCCGGGCCGCCGAGATATTCGGGAAGGTCCAGCTGATCAGCGGCCCGATGCCGAAACTGACGCCATCCGAACTGAACAGGTCATTGCCGCCAATTGACGTAGTGCTGATCGAGCCGCCAAGCCTGACGGACGGATACAGCTCCGCCGTCGCCACACCGGCCCGCGCCGCGGCGCTGGCCAATTGACGTTCCGCCTGGCGCACATCCGGCCGGCGCGCGATCAGGGGCGCGCCCTCGCCTGCCGGGAGGAGAGAAGCAAGCTGCGGCATGCGGGGACAGACAGGCACAGCAGCTTGCATCTCGGCGGGGGTCTGGCCGGTCAGACGGGCCAGGCGGAACAACGAGGCGTCGCGCGCAGCGCGCACGGACGGAATATCGGCTTCGGCGCGCCGTGTTGCGGCTTCGGCCTGCACCACATCCAGACGGATGGCGCGGCCGGCATCAAACAGCGTGCGGGTCAGGTCGAGGGTTTCGGACTGCAGCCGGTAATTGGCTTCGGCGGTCTCCAGCTGGATGCCCCCGGCGCAATAATCGATCCAGGCACGCGCCGTCTCACCGGCGACCATCAGGGCCGTGGCCTGCAACGCATTTTCTGCCGCCAGCGTGTCCTGCCGCGCGGCTTCAACCGACGAGCTGACCCGGCCGAAGAGGTCCACCTCATAGGCCATGTCGAACCCGAGCGAATAGATGTCAGTCTCTGTGTCTGCGGGCGCCAGCGAGGGATCACGGGCGTACTGCGCACTTCCGCTCGCCGTGGTCGACGGCAACAAGGCGGCGCGCGTTTCCCGCAAGCCGGCCCGCACCTGCGCGAGGTTTGCTTCCGCGACCGCCAGGCTCCGGTTATTCTCCAGCGCGCGGGTAACCAGGCCGTCCAGCTCCGGACTGTCGTAAAGACGCCACCAGTCACGCGGCACTTTTGCCTTCGACACGATGGACGCATCCGCCGAAAGCAGCGGACCATCAGCGCGGGTTGCGAGTCCCGCTTCGAGCGCTGCCGGACTGCTGGCGCAGGCGCCCATCGCCAGCGCGGCGATCAGCGGCCATGTCTTGAGACCCCGGCTCATGCGCGATCTCCTTCTGTCTGCAAATCGGCTTCAGACGAAGGCTGGTCCTTTGCTCCCGGCAGCCACTTTGAAACCATCCGGCCGATCACATAGAAGGCCGGCGTGAAGATGAGGCCGAACAGCGTCACGCCGATCATGCCGGAGAACACCGCAATCCCGATCGACTGGCGCATCTCGGCGCCCGCACCGGTGGCGAAAGCCAGCGGCACGACGCCGAAGATGAAAGCGAAGGATGTCATCAGGATCGGCCGAAGCCGAACACGTGAGCCTTCGACCGCCGCCTCGCGCGGCGTCAGCCCCTGGCGCTCTTCCGCCTGCTTGGCAAACTCGACGAGGAGAATGGCGTTCTTCGCCGCAAGCGCGATCAGCACGATGAGGCCCACCTGCGTCAGGATATTGTTCGCCTTGCCGGCAATGTTGATGCCGATCATTGCCGCCAGGATACACATCGGCACGATGAAGATGACCGCCCACGGAAGCGTGAAGGCTTCATACTGCGCCGCCAGCGCAAGGAACACGAACACGACGGCCAGTCCGAAAATCATCACGCCGGAATCGCCGGCGGCTTTTTCCTGATAGGCCATCTCGGTCCATTCATAGCCGATCCCCTCCGGCAGCACGCTCGCTGCCAGTTCTTCCATCGCCAGAAGCGAGGTTCCGGTCGAAAGTCCCGGAGGGGTCTGGCCGTTGATCTCGACCGCCGGGAAATTGTTGTGCCGCACCATCCGGACCGGACCGGACTCGTCGAGGATCTGCGCGACCGCCGATACCGGAACCATCTGCCCGTTTGCGGCGCGGACATGGAACTGCCCGATGCTTGCCGGATCAGACCGGAACGGCGCGTCGGCCTGCGCCGTCACACGGAACGTCCGCCCAAGGAAGTTGAAATCGTTGACATAGGTCGACCCGAGATAGGTGCCGAGCGCCCCGTAGACATCGCTCGGCTCCACACCCAGCAGCTGGGCGCGTTCCCGGTCCAGTTCGAGGCGGATGGTCGGCGAGTTGGTGTTGAACGTGGTGTAGACGCTTGCAACCCGCGCATCCTGGCTCGCCGCGCCCATCAACGCATAGGCGGCTTCCTGCAAGGCTATTGTCCCAAGCCCAGCGCGGTCCTGCAGCATCAGCTTGAAGCCGCCCCCTGCTCCCATCCCCTGCACCGCGGGCGGCGCAATGATGAACGCATTGCCCTCGGGCAGCGTGCCCATGAACTGGCCGGTCAAGCGCGAGGAAATCTCGGCAGCGCTGAGCTCCTTCCTGCCTTCACGCGCTTCAAAGGGATCGAGCCGGATGAACATGGTACCCGCATTCGAGGCCGACGAGAAACTGCTGCCATCGAGTCCGGCCATAGCGGCCACACCGGCAACGCCTTCAGTCTGGGACAGCGTGCCGATGACAGTCTGCATGACGGCGTCAGTCCGGTCGAGCGAGGCACCGGCAGGAAGCTGGACCACACCGATCAGGAACCCCTGGTCCTGTTCCGGAATGAACCCGGTCGGCGTCGACGCAAGGCGCCAACCCGTCAGACCAAGTAGCCCGCCATAGACCACCAGGACAACGACCAGCAGCCGCACCGTCTTGGAGACAAACTGTCCGTAGGCGTTCGAAAGCCAGTCAAATCCTGCATTGAACCAGCGGCCCGCGACGCGCAAAGGCGCCAGGATCCACGAACCCTTGGGCGCTTCGTGCGCTTCCGGTTTGAGCAGCAGCGCGCACAAGGCGGGTGAGAGCGTCAGCGACACGATAAGCGAAATCACAGCTGCAGACGCGATCGCCACGGCAAACTGCTCGAAGAAGATTCCCGGAATCCCGCCGATGAACAGCGTCGGCACGAACACCGAGACGATCACGAGGTTCATGGCGATCAGCGCGCCGCCGACTTCGTCCATCGATATTCGCGCCGCCTCCCTGGGCGAATGGCCTTCGCGGATGGATCGCTCGACATTCTCCACCACGACGATGGCATCATCGACGACGATACCGACCGCCAGCACCAGCGCGAACAGCGAAAGCGAGTTGATGGAATAGCCGAGCGCAAGCTGGACGGCGAACACACCAACGATCGAGACAGGAATGGCGACGATCGGAATGATGGCCGCGCGCCATGTCTGCAGGAACACGAGGATCACCAGCATCACGAGGAACACAGCCTCGATCAGTGCGTGCTCCACGGCAGAAATCGATGATTGAACGAATTCCGTTGGATTGTAGGGGATGGAATATTCCAGGCCGTCCGGAAACTCTGCCTGCGCGGCCTTCATTTCGGCCAGTACGGCAGCCGCCGCATCAAGCGCATTGGAATTGGGCTGCTGTGAAATGCCAAGGCCTATGCCCGGTTCTCCATCGAAATAGGCGCGCATGAGATAGCCCTCGGCGCCGACTTCCGTTCGCGCCACATCACGCAGCCGGATGACCGATCCGTCGTCATCGCGCCGGATGACTACGTCGCCAAATTCCGCCGGATCGATCAGGCGCCCACGCACCTGAACCGGCAGCTGGAAGGCCGGGGCGCCGGCGTCCGCAAACGGGGGTTGGCCGAGCGCGCCGCCGGCAGCCTGGATGTTCTGGGCCCGCAGCGCGTTGATGATGTCGTCCGCCGTGAGGTTCAGCGCCGCGGCGCGTTCCGGATTGATCCAGATGCGCATCGCATAGTTGCCGCCGCCGAACACCTGGACACCGCCTACGCCGTCAATTCGCAGCAACCGGTCCTTGATGTTGGAGCTGGCATAATTGGCGACATAGTCGGAATCGAGCTCGCCGCCGGGAGAGTGCAAGGCAACCAGCAACAGGAATCCGGACGATTGCTGATCCACGGAGATGCCGGTCTGGCGAACCTGCTCGGGCAGACGCGGCTCGGCGCGGGCCACACGGTTCTGCACCTGCACCTGCGCGGTATCGAGATCCGTGCCCGGAGCAAACGTGATCGTCAGGGACACGACCCCGTCGGCCGTCGATGAGGACGTCATGTAGATCATGTCCTCGACGCCGTTGATTTCCTGCTCGAGCGGCGCGGCAACCTGCAAGGCAAGGTCCTCGGCCGATGCGCCGGGATAGGATGCCGACACGTTGATCGTGGGCGGCGCGATCTCAGGATACTGCGCAAGCGGCAGCCTCGGGAAGGCAAACAGGCCCAGCAGGGTGATGACGACTGAAATCACGGCGGCAAAAATCGGCCGCTGGATGAAGAAATGGGAAATTCGCATGGAGGCAGGTCTCTCGGGAGGGGAGAAGTCTTGTTTGGGCCGGGCGGCGTGGGGTCTTGGCGTCAGTTGACGGGGCGCGCGACCATCGCGGGCCGGACCTGCACCGCAACCGGGTCTTCCGCGGTCCGATCATACTGGAACTTGACGGGAACCGGATCGACCACGGCGCCCGGACGGGCCCTGAGAAGCCCGTTCACGATCACCTGGTCGTTCGCCTTCAATCCCTCGCTGATCACCCTCAGGTTTCCGCTGAGCGGGCCCAGTTCGATATTGCGCGCCTCCACCTCGTTCTTCGCATTCACCACCATGAGGATGCGGCGTGTGCCATCGGTCTGGACCGCTGTCTGGGGAACCATCAGTGCCTCGTAAGGCGTTGAGCCGCTGAAGCGCACATCGCCGGTCATGCCGGGCCGGATCAGCCCGTCGGCATTTTCGATCAGGGCCCTCACCCGGATCGCACCGGTAGCTTCGCCCATCTGGTTGTCGGCAAACACGATCTCACCCGAGCGCGAATAGTCCGCCTCGTCCTGGAGCCGGGCTTCGGCCGACACGGCGCCTTCAGGGCGCTTGGCCCGCATGAAGCGCAGATAATCGGCTTCGGATACGTTGAACGTGAAATACATCTCATCGTCACGCACGATCGAGGTCAGTACGTCGCCGGACGAATTGCCGCCGGCCACGAGGTTTCCGGCGTCCACCGTCCGGGCCGACACGCGCCCGGAAATCGGCGCCGTCACCCGGGTGAAGCTGAGGTCCAGCGCCGCGGCGTCCACGCCTGCCCTGGCCGCATTCACGGCCGCTTCCGCGCTCGCCTTCCGGCTGCGGTTCTGCTCCAGTTCCTCTACGGAGACCGCGCCCACCGCGCTCAGGGTTTCTGAGCGGTCGAGGTCCGAGATCGCCTGGTTGAGCTCGACCCTGGCTGAAGCAAGCTGCGCTTCCGCCTGCGCCAGCGTTGCCCGGAAGGGCCGGTCATCCAGCGTGAACAGAAGGTCGCCGGCCTTGACGCGGGCGCCGTCCTGGAAGTTCACGGATTTCACATAACCGCTGACACGGGCCCGCACATCCGCGCGCTCGACAGCTTCAAACCGGCCGGAATAGCCATCGAAGTCGGCAACTTTCGCGGCAACGGGCTGCGCCACGTCCACCTGGGGGGCGGGGCGTTCGCCGGACGGTGTCGCCGCCTCTACGCTACAGGCTGCCAGCACAACGGCCGAAGCCAAAGCAGCCACCGGGGCAAGGTTTTTCACACGCATGGAATCTGTCCTGATTGGCGGAAAGCAGCCTGGCTGCCCCGTAAGTCATCAACTGTTGACGCGATATGACGTCGCGGCATCTCGATGTCAACAGGTGATGACATATTAATTTTTGTGCGATAGGAATGTGACATGACCGAAGCCAAAATCATCCGCCGCCGCGACGCCGCCGCCACCCGCCAGGCCATACTGGAGTCTGCGCGGTCGCTGTTTGCGCGTGACAGTTTCGAGAACGTCGGCACGCGCGAGATCGCCGCCAGGGCCGGTGTCGATGCAGCCCTCGTGTCGCGATATTTTGGTTCAAAGGAAGAACTGTTCTCCCAAGTGCTATGCTCCGGCAAGCGCGCCGATGACGTGATCGGAACAACGCTGGAAGAGCTGCCGGAACGCGTTGCCGAACTGCTCCTCAATCCGCCGGAAAAGGAAAACCCGATGGATGACCTGCTGATCCTGCTGCATTCGGCAGGCTCCCAGGCAGCCAGCCCACTGGTCCGCGCCTCGATAGCTGATCGGTTTCACAATCCAACGGCAAAGCTGATTGGCGGAAAGAATGCGGTCATCCGCGCCCAACTGCTTGGCGCCATCCTGATGGGCGTCTCGGTCAGCACGACGATCAACGGCAGAGATGCATTGCCTGCGGTAGATCGCAAGAAGCTGAAGGCCCGCATCATCGACCTGATCCAGAAAGCCATTGATCCTCTTTGATCCCTGCCCGCCACGTTGAGGCGAAACGTACGCCCCCGATGTAGCAGCGCCAGCTGTGTTCGTATAAGCTGAAGGCCTCATCAGGGCGGATTGTCAGGGGGAAGACATGATATTCGAGCAGGTCGCCGTCGGTGGGTGCCGGTCTTACCTGCTGGGATGTCCCCAGACGCTCATTGGCGCACTGATCGATCCCGAAGACAGCCAGCTGGATCGCTACCGCGCCCTCGCCGTAAAGCATGGCCTGCGCATCGGCTATGTCATCGAAACCCACACGCACGCAGATCATTTCAGCGGCGCGAAGAAACTGGCCGCCGCGCTGGATGCCCCACTCGTCATGCACCGCCACGCGCCGGCGCAGTTCGTCGGCATGCGGGTCGATGACGGCGATTCCATCAAAATCGGCGACATGCTGCTCAAAGTGCTCCACACACCCGGCCATACCCGCGATTCGATCTGCCTCGTCGCCGCCGACCGCGTGTTCACCGGCGACACGCTGCTGATCGGCGGCACCGGCCGGACAGACCTGCCCTCCGGCGACCCGGACCAGCTCTATGACAGCCTGTTCGGCAAGCTCCTCACACTGGACCACGCCCTGTCGATCCTTCCGGCGCATGAATACAAAGGCCGCGAGTCGTCAACGATCGCCGCCGAGATCGCCGACAACCCGCGCCTCCAGAAGAAGTCACGCACCGATTTCGTCGCCATGATGCGGTCGCTCGACCTGGCAATGCCAACCCACCTCACCGAAGCCCTTCGGGTCAACATCAGCGGCGGCGAAAGCGTCGCGCAAATGCTGGCCGCCGCCTCGGCCTCGGTGCCGTTCATCTCTCTGGACGACCTCAACGGTCTGGTCGCGGCCCGCCGCAACGACACCGTCATTCTTGATGTGCGCGAACTCGACGCCTTCAAGGCGGACCACATTCCCGGCGCGCTCCACCTGCCGCGCGGCCAGCTTGAACTGCGCGTCAACGAAGCCCTGCCCGACCCCACCGTCCGGATCATCACCTGCTGCGAGTTCGGCAAGATCTCCACTCTCGCCGCCGATACCCTGCGCCGGATGGGGTTCCAGCGCGCAGTTGCCCTCGACGGCGGCCTGAAGGCCTGGCGCGAACGCGGCTTCGCCCTCGAAACCGGCACCTGACCGCCCATACTGGCAAACGCCCCATCGCTGTTCCCCGGCGCACGGCTGCGACACCGTCATTCTTGCTGTCTGCGCGCAGCCAGTTTTTCCCACGCCTCTTCAGCATCATCGGCCATGTCGAACAGGGTCAGGTCGGCCGGATCAATCACGCCTGCCTCGGCCAGCGCCTCGAAATTGATGATCCGTGTCCAGAAGGAACGGTCATAGAGGACGACCGGAATGCCCGGACCCTTTCCGGTCTGCGACAATGTCAGCATCTCGAACAGCTCGTCCAGTGTCCCGAACCCGCCGGGGAAGATTGCCAATGCCTGCGCGCGCATCGCCAGATGCATCTTGCGCATCGCGAAATAGTGGAACTGCAGGCAGAGTTCCGGGGTGATGTACGGGTTCGGAGACTGCTCGCGGGGCAGCGCAATGTTCAGGCCGATGGACAATGCGCCCGCATCAAGCGCCCCGCGATTGGCCGCTTCCATGATGCCCGGCCCGCCGCCCGTCGTAATGACATTGTCGCGCCACTTCTGGCCCTTCACCAGCGCGCCGCCGCGCTCAGACGCAATGCGGCCAAACTGCCGCGCCGCGTTGTACGTGCGCGCCTGCCACGCGTTTCCGTCTTCCCGGATACGCGCGCTGCCGAACACGACAATGGTTGAGCGTACACGCATGCGCCGCAAATGCTCCTCGGCCTTGGCATACTCCAACATGAAACGCGCACCGCGCATCGAATCGCCGAGGATGAAATCCTGATCGAGCGCCGCGAGCCGGTAGCTCTCTTCCTTGTCATAGTCGCTCATGGCATCCCTCCTGTAATCGAGCTTCGATCAACGCGTTCGGCCGCGCTTCGTCAATCCGGCGCGGCCCGCCGCGGTTACAGCCTTCTCACTTGCGTACGTCTCCTTATTGACAGGAACCTGCGCCGCGATGACGCTGACCGCCTGAACTCAGGAAACCTGCCCATGACCGGATCCCCGTTCGCCCTGCACCGTATGGCTTTCGCCGCCACCGCACTTGCCCTGGCCGGGCTGCCCGCCTGCACGAACACACCGCCAACGGCCGGGGACGCCAGCGCGGAACTCGCGGTGCCCGAAATGCCCGGAAAGGTGATTGCCGTCAGCCTCTGCTCGGGCTGCCACGCTGTCGACCGGGCCGATGAGAGCCCGCACCTGGAGGCTCTGCCGTTCCGCGAGATTTCCCTTCGCTATCCGGTACGCAATCTTGAGGAAGCGCTCGGCGAAGGCATCTTCGTCGGCCATCCGGACATGCCGCCATTCCAGCTCGCACCGGACGATATAGACGCCCTGCTGGACTATATAGAAGCGATCCAGAACCCCGCCTGACCGGCGTCAGAACGCCGGATTTTGTTGCGCAAGTCTGACCCTGCGCACCCGGTTCGCCCTGCCTGCCACAGCAATTTCTGTCTGCCAATCCGGCAGGGTACCAAACCGTGTCATACTTATGCGCATGATCTGGACGCCGTCTTCCGCACACGAGCACCGCGCCCGTCAGATGCGGAGCGAATGGGCGTTCGTGCGCGCCTGGGTTTCCATTCTCGCACTTGTCACCCGCTGGCTTTCACACGCGGGCCCCGGACCGCTGCGCCGCCAGGGGATGCGGATCGTCCAAGACGGCGTCGGCGGCCTCGAGAAGGTGCTCCGCTAGCTCGCGCGCCTGTCCCTGCGCCCGAGCCCATGCCTTTCGCCGTGCGCACGCCAGGGCGCAACAAGACAATGCCGAAGCGCGCGCACCCCGCGCCGCGTTTCTCACTGTCCCTCAGCCAGTTCTCCTGGTTGCCGGCCAAGCCAGCCCCCTCAACTGTGCGCCCATGCGGCGACAGGGTCCCTGCCGGCGCGGACCGCAAGGGACAGAACAAGGCCGGCGCGCTCGCACGCCGTTTCGCCGCCCTGCGCGCCGTGCTGGCCAATCCCGCTCCCTTTGCTGAGCGTATCGCGGCCGCCGCCAAGGCGCGCGGCCTGCGCGTGCGCCGGCCCGGGCCGCTCATTCCGCCGGCCGAACTCTGGACCCTGTTCCGGTCGGCCCTGCTCCGCCGCGCCCTGTTTCAAGGCGCCGCGCACCTCAACACATCCTGACTGCGGCCCGCTACCCGGAAAACCACGTCCCGCCACCGGCCGCGCCCTGCGCGTTCCGGCCCGGCGTGCTGGTCCGCACGTCAGATACGGACCAGCCCCACCTGTTCAGGCGTTCTCAACCGCCCAGACATGGATCACTTGCTCACTTGAATGTACGGACCCCGCAGCGTGTAGACATCGGTGCCGACCGCTACGTCGAGGTTGAGATAGCCTTGCAGCGGCTCATTTCTGCTCGACTGGATACGGCGGCCACTGCCGCGCGCAAGCACTTCACCGCTTGCATCGCTGAGCGACCAGCCGACCGGCGTCATGTCACTCGCAACCAGCGACGGACGGATGACCGTCGCTTCGGTCAGCCGGACCGGCAAGGGCTTATCCAGCACGCCGTCAATCCGCGCGAACAGCTGGACCACATAGAGCCGGTCACCCGAGACATGGGCGCCGATGCCAACATGGCTGAAATTACGGCGCAGGTTCGCGGCATTGGCCGGATCGGACTGGAGAGCGTCATGCACCTGTTTCGCGGACGCGCTGGCATCCAGCACTACAATGCTGCTGCCGAAGGACCCGATCAACGCCGAGCGTTCCGACAGGCGCACCTGGTCGAGCAGCGAAAGACCCGACGGGTCCGCGTAGCCGACATAACCGCGGACGGCCATGTCAAGCGCATGCGCCCGGGCGACGTCCGCCAACCCCGGATGGGTCGCCAGCGGTTCGATCGCATTCAACGCCCGTGCCGTGTTGGCGATTGCCGCCAAGGCGGTTTCCATCCCGTTTGCTTCCGGGCCGGAAGCCGGCGCCGACGTGACTTCGGAGTAGGAGACCGGAACGAAGCCGGTCTGGGCGACCGCCATTCCAGGTCCCGCAAGCGCTAGGACGAGGAGTGACATGGAAATGGAGGTACGGTGTAACATAATTGTCACGATGCGCTCATGACAGTTATGTGTCAAGTAATGACAGTATACTGTATATTTTGGGTATCTTCCGGAGCACCCTGCCCGGTGTGGCAGAAAGCTACCGGTATCTGTCATTCGTCCGTCACGTCCCCGTCGTAACGCTTTGCAGGCGAAGGAGACGCACGCATGCAGTCTGTAACCGGCGAAGACCTGATGACCTTCACCTGGGTGCGCCTTCGCGCCGGCGTCGAACCGGTCGAAGTGCGCCGGCTGTTGAAACTGAAAGGTCTCGCCGATTCGCAGATCCGAAGCCTGATGCAGGAATCCTACGAAGGCCGGCGGCCTTCGTCGGACGCCGATTTCGCGGCCCTGACCAAGGCCGGAATCACCCGGCGCGCGCTGACGCATCCCGATATCCAGAAGGTCGCCGTACCCAAGGCTCAGCTATATGTCTGGAAGAACTTCCTCATGCCCGAGGTCTGCGACGCCGTGGCCGCGCTGATTGACCAACGCCTTCGCGAATCGACCACGGCCGATGCCTTTGCTGATCCGAAAGTGCGCACCTCGCGCACCTCCGACCTCGGCCAGTTGGGGCATGACCTGATCATGCAGCTCGACGAACTGATCGCCGAGGCCATTGGCATCCACTGGTCCTATGCCGATATCACGCAAGGCCAGCGCTACGACCTCGAACAGGAATACAAGGCCCACTACGACTACTTCATTCCCGGCTCGCACGAATATCAAGTTTATTGCCAGTTCCTTGGCCAGCGCACCTGGACCTTCATGATCTATCTGAACGATGTCGAGGAAGGCGGCGGCACGCGGTTCCGGCGGCTGGAAAAGACGATCCTGCCGGAAAAGGGCAAGGCCGTGATCTGGAACAATCTCAATCCGGACGGCACCGTCAATCCGTATACGATCCATCACGGGATGAAGGTCCGCAAGGGCTCAAAGTACATCATCACCAAATGGTTCCGTGAGCGCGGATGGGGTGAGATGTTCCCACCAGAATACTACACGAACCTGTAATTGTTGCTGATCCGACACAAACCCAACTGAATCTCGAGTGTCATCCAACCGTCATCTAAACTTGCGGCAATTGTTGCAAACCCTTCTTAAGGGTCAGCCCGCGGGTAGGCGGGTGTCAACGTCTAGTGAGCGCGGCGGATGCCTCCGCCGATGCACCCGCACAGGGATCACGACGGAGACTCTCATGCTGAACAACAATACCTTCCGCTCGGCGCTGCTTGGATGCGCTGCCGTAGCGATCCTCGGCGCCTGTAGCGGCGCAGATGGCGTAGCCTCGCCGGGCGTTGGCGCCTTCGTGCCAGCTCCGTCGACGCCTACGCCGACGACGCCTACACCCACCACGCCGACCACGCCGCCGGGAACGCCGGCTGCTGATTGCCCGACTGGTTTCTCGAATGTCGGCACGGTGTCGAACCAGCGCATCTGCCAGCTTCCATCCACGATCACGGGCAACCTGATCGTTCCGCAGCGCGCCGGCACCATCTACTCGGTCAGCGGCCGCACGCAGGTCGGCACCGATCTCGGCCCGGACCCCGCCGCACCGCTCACCGGCGGCCAGCAGGGCATCCTGACGATCGAGCCGGGCGTCACCATCTTCGGTAACTCGGGCCTCGATTACCTGCTCGTGAACCGCGGTTCGCAGCTCTTCGCTGAAGGTTCGCAGAACCTGCCAATCGTACTGACCAGCAGGCAGAACGTTGAAGGCACCACGACCGTCAACTCGATCGGCCAGTGGGGCGGTCTCGTCATCAACGGCCGCGCACCGACCACCGACGGCTGCCCAACCGGCGTGACACCGCCGAACATCGCCTGCGAAGCGCAGGTCGAAGGTTCGAACGCATTCTACGGCGGC
>Ga0214472_10004644_pt1 | contig 14500 bp, 11 predicted proteins | sample RVTome_6_FD_207662 | JGI IMG/M metagenome (GOLD analysis project Ga0214472, IMG submission 207662) | Soil microbial communities from uranium-contaminated site in the Upper Colorado River Basin, Wyoming, United States - RVT140D175 | ecosystem: Environmental > Terrestrial > Soil > Contaminated >...
CGCTGTCGCGGGTCCGTCGGGCGACATAATTGCCGGCAGTGATGCGATAATGCGTCACCACTCGATGGCGAGTTTAGGCTGGAGCGATATGTCGGCGCGGCTGGATGACAGCCGAGGTCGCCTTGTTCGTCGTAATCGCAATGAATTGGAAACGGCTGAGTTTGCGCGCCGCATTGAAGCGCCTTTTTTGCATGGCAAGGCAACCGTCTATGTGCGGCTCAACCTGAAGTCAATTGCTCAAAGCGTTCAGGCGAATGCCTGGACTTTGCTGGTTTGGCTCATCGCAATTGTGACTGTAGCCATCGTCATGATTTCACTTGTCATGCAGCGCATTTTAGTCGCGCCGATTGAAGCGCTGCGGGCTTTTGCAGAAAAAAACGGCGGCGGAAAGTCCCCGTTTTCTGAAGGGGCTGCGGACGACATTGCCGTCATTGCTGAAAAGCTTACAGAGGCCTTCAGCGCCAAAAGTTCCGATGAGGAGCGGCTGGCCGACCTTGCGCAAACAGACGGGCTGACGGGTCTTGGCAATCGACTTTATTTCAAGACGCGATTGAGCGACGAAATTTTGCGTGCCAGCGATGGTGGTCAGATTGCGGGTGTGATGATCATCGACAGTTTCAAAGCCATCAATGACTCTCTGGGTCACGATGTCGGTGACGCAATCTTGAAGCGTACGGCAGAGATTTTGGAAACCTGCAAGCGTCCCGGCGATACGATCGCGCGACTGGGTTCGGATGAGTTTGGCGTGATCCTGACAGGTCTCAATGTTCTGGAAGATGCATCGGATGCGGCTGTTCGTTTTATTCGGGCCGTTGGTGCGCCGTTTCATGTTGCCGGACATGATCTGCAACAGACAGCTTGTGTGGGATTAACGGTCTTTCCGCAGGACGGGCGTGACTCTGAGGTCTTGCTCAAGAATGCTGATCTGGCTCTGTCGCGTGCCAAGCAGGAAGGTTCGGGGGCTTGCGTGCTTTATCGCCATGAGTTGCATCTGCGAGCCATGGAGCGCAATGCGATTGAGCGCGATCTGCGTGCGGCGCTCGCGCAGAAGCAATTTGTGCTTTACTACCAGCCCAAGGTTGATTTGGTGACGGGCAAGCTCAAGGGCTCGGAAGCGCTGATACGCTGGTGTCATCCTGAGCGCGGTATTGTGTCGCCGGATCTGTTTATCCCCGTCGCGGAAAAATGCGGCATTATTGGCGACGTCACAAAGTGGGTTCTGAGGGAGGCTTGCCAACAGGTGCGTGTCTGGCAAGATGCGGGGCTCACCGACATGAGCGTCGCCATCAATGTATCGGCGGTTGACCTTCGGCGGCCTGACTTTACAGATATTGTCGCCAACACCTTGGTCGCTTGCGGGCTTTCACCGCAATATCTCGAAATCGAAGTGACCGAAAGCATGGTCATGCGTGACGTTGATATTGTCATTGGAACCTTGCGCCGTTTGCGAAGCCTTGGTGTGGGCATTGGTATTGATGATTTCGGTACGGGTTATTCCTCGCTTGCCTATTTGAAGCGGTTCCCGGTCAGGCGTTTGAAAATTGATCGCAGTTTCATCAGTGATATCGCTGACGGACGCAGCGGCAATATTCTGCCCAAGGTTATTGTCGATCTTGGTCATGCGCTGGGACTTGAGGTTCTGGCGGAAGGTGTTGAGAGCCGCGAGCAACTGGATATTCTTCGGGCGCTTGGCTGTGATGAGGTTCAGGGGTTCTTTATCAGTCGGCCCTTGCCCGCCGAAGAATTCGCCAATTTTGCCAGACGGGCCGAAGTCGGCGTCTTTGCATTGGATGACGTTCCTAATGGGTCCGATGGTGTTAAGGAGTACCAACTTTCTCTGAAAGCGGGCGACGCAGTCGCCTGATTTTTCCTCCTCCTTGGTCTTGCCGTTATGACACTGGATGTCCTTCATTCCGGCGCGACACTTTAAACCAACTGAAAAAAGAGCCGACCAAACAGGCGCTTGGGTTGCTTGTCAGCCCCACCCGGAAGGGGGCTGATATTGAAAACGCAGCGCAAGGATTGTTTCTGGGTTATGTTTTAAAGATGTAATCGGCGCGCGTTTCTCTTTTTTCGCGGCGCCTGGCGGAGGATGACGATTATGCTTGGCGGCTCATTTTTTGTTTTTGCAGGTCTCTTTCTGGTTCTCATATTTCTGTTGAGAGCAATCAAGGTGGTTCCTCAGGGGTTTGTCTATACGGTTGAGCGATTTGGGCGCTATACGCACAGCCTTATGCCCGGTCTTGGGGTGATTACGCCCTTCATCGACAGCATTGGTGCCAAGGTCAACATGAAGGAAACAGTGTTTGACGTGCCCAGTCAGGAAATCATCACCCGCGATAACGCGATGGTGACGGTTGATGGGGTTGTTTTCTATCAGGTTCTGGATGCTGCCAAGGCTTCATATGAAGTTACCAATCTGCAGCTTGCCGTCCTCAATCTTGTCATGACCAATGTGCGTACCGTGATGGGGAGTATGGATCTGGACGAATTGCTCTCGCAACGTGACAGTATCAATGCCCGCCTTTTGACGGTCGTGGATGAAGCGACGCATCCCTGGGGCTTGAAGGTGACGCGCATCGAAATCAAGGATATAGCGCCACCGCGCGATATTGTTGACAGCATGGCACGGCAGATGAAGGCCGAGCGCGAGAAACGCGCATCCATTCTTGAGGCGGAAGGCATGCGTCAAGCTGCCATTCTGGCAGCCGAAGGCAAGAAGCAGGCAGCGATACTGGAGGCTGAAGGCCGTAGGGAAGCTGCTTATCGCGACGCTGAAGCGCGTGAGCGTCAGGCGGAAGCCGAAGCCAAGGCGACGCAAGTGGTGAGTGACGCGATTGCTGGCGGCAATGTGCAGGCGTTGAACTATTTCGTGGCGACGAAATATGTTGAGTCACTCAAAGAGATTGCCATGTCACCCAATCAGAAACTTGTCCTTATGCCCCTTGAGGCGGCAGGCGTTATCGGCGCAATTGGCGGAATTGGTGAACTGGCGCGCGAAACCTTTGCCGGCACGAGTAGCATTGGAGGCGCTTCCCCGAAGCGCGCAGGTGGCGCGGTGCCACCTGTTGGCCGGGGTGACTGAAGGGACAATTGCAGATGGATAGCTTTTTAGCTGATCTTGGGAATTGGACCTGGTGGATTATCGCCGTTGTGCTTGGCATTTTTGAATTGCTGGTGCCGGGGATATTTTTCATCTGGTTGGCTGCCGCGGCGATGATTGTGGGCTTGCTCCTTCTGGTTGTGGAAATTTCTCTGATCGGGCAACTCGCATTGTTCGCAGTCATTTCCGTTATTGCCGTGTGGGTGTCGCAACGCTGGCTCGGACGTCACCCGATTGCGAGCGATCATCCGATGTTGAACCAGCGTGCAAAATCCTATGTCGGCCAGAGTTTTGTTCTGGAGCAGGCAATCGTGAATGGTCGCGGCAAGATCAGGATCGGTGACTCGCAATGGTTGGCGTCGGGCAATGACCTGCCAGCTGGTACGTCTGTTCGGGTGATCGGTGAAAGGGACGGTGTATTGCTTGTTGAGGTAGTTTGATCGGATAGTACCCGGTTCAACTGATGATCTTTTGAATGGGTTGAATGTAACGTTTCAGGGTCGGGCTCAGAGAGGCGAGAACGGAGAGGATCAGGCTCATTGCTGCAAGATTGGCGTTCTTGTCATCGGGATTCAATGATCCGCTTTTTGTGAAATGTGAGAAGCCACTCGTGACTTGACTGATTGTTTTTTCAATCGCTTCAATGTCGTCATTGAGGTCATCGCGCGCATCCTCGATGGAGCGTGCAAGAATTTCTGCTTCCAACTGTTCTGTACGGCCGAGCTTGCGATGCGCAAGGCCCAGGGCGCATAGCGCGAGAAGGGTGAGGCCGCACCCGAGGATAAGGGTGGCGCTCAATGCGTCAAATTGCTGGGCAAGAAACAAATATACTCCATAGGAAAGAATGCTCAGCGCCAACAAGCCGATCAGTAAAGCGATGACAATCCAGATCATACGTTTGACTATTCGACGGGCTTCGATCTCTGCCCGCAACAGTTCAACCTCTGCGAGACGGCGTATTTTTGCAGTTGGGTTTGTCATATGAACCCCCTAGCGCGACAAAAGACGGGAAAGAACAAAACCGAGGCCGAAAGCAACCAGCGCAGACTGAACCGGGTTTTCCGAGATTTGCGCCTGAAGTTCATTCCAGCCTTCCTGAGCCTTTTCGCTTAGTCCCTCGACAAAATCTTCGGCGGTTTCGCGGAGGTCTTCGACACGGTCGCCTATATTTTCGGGAAAGGACGCTTGCACTTTTGCAAGCTCTTCTGTCAGGCGCTTTACCCCGGCGCGCAGGTTTTCCAATTCCGTGGCGACGTCGGAATCGGGAGATTTTGGCTTTTTTTCCGTCATTGCGCGCTTCCCCGTCGATTGTGAAATGTCGCGTTACCCGTGGATAGATTAGTTTACATATGCGGCCAATATATGTCCCGATCAGCGATCAGAGATAGGGGGAGGCCAGACGAATGATCGCGTCCCGCAGACGAATGGGGAGGGAGCGGTCTGCAATGCTCTGCCGCGTGACAGCGTTGGCGGCAGCAATTTTTTTGTCGATGAGATGATCCAGACGTCTGGCAAAAGGCCGATCGTAGCATTCCAGATTAAGCTCAAAATTGAGCCGCAGACTACGCCCGTCCCAATTGGCTGATCCGATCATTGACCAGATGCCGTCGATCGTCATGAGTTTGGAGTGAACAAAGGGGCCCGATGACTTCCAGACGTTGCAGCCTGCGTCTATTAGCCAGGCAAGTTGCGGGGTCGAGGCCCAATCGACAAAAGGCAGGTTGTTGGTGGCGGGTAAAACGATATCCACCTTGACGCCCCGCATGGCCGCGACGGACAGAACAGCCGTTAATGTTGAATCGGGCAGGAAATAGGGAGTGACGATGCGGATGCTTTCATGCGCTTCGGTGAGGGCGGCGAGCATGGTCCAGAGGATCGGGTTCATGCTCTGATCAGGGCCTGCGGGAATACTGCGGGCGACAACGCCGTGTTGGGGATTGGGCACGACAATTTCGGGAAACCAGTCGGCTCCATCGAGGATTTCACCTGTCGTAAAAGTCCATTCATAAGCGAAAGTTCGCATGAGTTGACCGACGACGGGTCCCTTGACGCGGAAATGTATATCGTGAATCGGTTTCTTTGGGCGGCTTTTGACGAGGTTGCCTTCTGAAATATTCATGCCTCCGGTAAAGCCGTGGATACCATCAATCACCAGAATTTTTTGATGATTGCGCATGTTCAGGTAAGGCATTTTCCAGGGCATGAATGAATGCAGGAAACGGGCGTAATTTATCTGGTGTTTGCGCAGTTCCGGAATAATCGAGGGGCGTGAATACCATGAGCCTACGCCGTCAATCATGACGCGTAATCGTACGCCGCGTTCGTGGGCGCGTGACAGGGCGCTGATAAAGAGATGTCCGGCTTTGTCATTGTTGAAAATATAGGTCGACATCGCAATCGAGCGTACCGCTGCATCAATCGCTGCAATCATTGCCGGGTAAGCTTCGTCCCCGTTTTCGAGGATGTCGATGACATTGCCTGTTTCTAATGGCTCGGCGTGTATTTTTTGTCCAAAGCGCGCCAGATTCTCCAGTTCGAATCTTTCTTCGTTCTCAATGGAAGGCAATTCTCCAGATGAAGGTTTGGACAGTAATGACAATGTGATGCCGCGCGGAAGCCCGCGCAATTCGCGCGCGCGTCGCTGGATACGATTGACACCGAGGAGGAGATAGACCAACCAGCCGATAAAAGGCACAAGCAGGATGAATCCGACCCACCCTGCCGCGGACCGCACATCGCTTTTTGTCAACATCGCATGGCCTGCTGCGCCCAACATGGCAGCAAACTGGATTGTCGCGATGGCGATTGGCCAGATGTCGGCAAATATCTGCATCTGCTCCTTTGCGCCCTTGGCGTTACAAGTTCGCCAGCGGGAAACTAATTGTCTTCTTCGACAAGGCCGGTCGGACGACCATCCATGCTGGTCATGTTCTTTTCATGTCGATAGGTTTTTAGCCCGTCTTTGCCTTGTGTCTCGGCCCAGCGCGTCAGCGCCGTTCTCTCTTCTTTGTAATCATAGAGCGGTACGCCAAAACCGCATGAGGTTTGTACCAGATCAAATTCGAGTTCGATCATATGGCGTATGCCGATGGGTTCCTGGCCGTTAAAGCTATTAGCGAGGATTTCATTGTACCTCAGGCTGCCGCGCGGCAGGACACGTCCCCTGCCATAGAGGCGCAGGATCAGGGGTGGACCTTCAAAGGCACAGAACATGATGGTCAACCTTCCGTCGGCGCGCAACAGGGCGGCGGTCTCGTTGCCGCTTCCTGTGTGGTCAAGATAGGCCACCGAGTTAGGCGTCAGGACGCGCAGACCGTCGAGACCTTTTGGTGAAAGGTTGATCCGTCCGTCGGCCGCCCCGGCGGCTGTAAAGAACATATGCTGGCGCTCGATAAAATCCCGGTGTGCGGGCTCCAGAGCCAGAAACTGTTTTGCCATTTGAAGCCTTTTACCTGTTGCCAAGGGGCACTTTAAGTGTTGTCAGCCTATCTTAGAACCGGATAGTGGCCCCGCATAGAGTGCTCGATCTTCGCCGGGGAAATACCGGTCAGATGTTCGACGCCTCTGCCCAAGTTTCTCGTAATATCACGAACAATCCTGTGTGCGGGCGCAGCATGCCTTAAATTTCGGAGGAACCCTGGTTTCTCTGGAGAAAATAAATGGAAAAGGGATTTGGCGCGGCAATCGGCCACGCAACCAGGGCTTGTCGCGTTAGCCTCTGGCGTCTTATTTTCGCTCCATGAAAAAGCCGTCGCCCCTTAAAATTCTGCCATCACTGGTTCTGTCGGTGGCTATGCTTGCCGTGATGACGACCGGCGTCATTTATTCGCCGACGCTTTATCGGTTGTTCTGTGCAGCGACGGGCTATGGTGGTGCGACGTCTGTCAATCGTTCGCTAGATATGACGGCGGATAGTCCCGGCGTCGGCCCGCAGATCACGGTGCGTTTCGACACCAATGTATCGCCTGATCTCGACTGGAAGTTTGTTCCTGAGCAGAAGGAAGTGGTGACCCATATCGGGCTTCCCACTACGATTTTCTTTCATGCGACCAATCTCTCGGACAAGACGATTGTCGGGCGCGCTACCTATAATGTGACACCTGATGCGGCGGGATATTATTTTACCAAGGTAGAGTGTTTTTGTTTCACCACCGAAAAGCTCGGTCCCGGCGAAAGCGCCCGGATGCCGGTGGTCTTTTATGTCGATTCCGACATGCTCACGGATACTAATGCGAAATATGTTCGCACGATCACGCTGTCTTATACGTTCTTCAGGCAAGCTGATGAAAAAACGGTGAGCGCGCGGTCGTTGAGCGAGGGGTCGAAGCAGGAAGCTGAAGCCTTGAAGAGCGCCAAGGAAGCAAGGTTTGATCCGGCGGAAGTGCATCGGAATTAAGAACATTTTGGATCAGGTCAGGTTCAGAAATTCAAATCGGCATGTTCATTTCACGCGTCAGTCGGATCTGGATTTATCGTCTGTCTAATCAATTTGAAAGAAGTGGGTTGCCGTCCGGCTCATCCGATCAACACGCCTAGCTGTTGGTCAGCGCTTGCATTGCTAACATGGCTGCTGTTGTTCTGTTTTCGACATTGAGCTTTTGGAATATTTGTTCCAGATGTTTGTTCACCGTTCGCGGGCTGAAGTTGAGAATATCTGCGACGTCGCGATTGGATTTTCCCTGCGTGATCCAGAGAAGGACTTCGGATTCGCGGGCGGTTAGATTGAGGCGTTTTCTCAGGATTTCTTCCTCACTTAGCGAAGAACCTTCACGAAGCCGAATGAGAAATTCATCGGGCTGCGACATGCCGATGAATGACGCGAAGATAGTTTCCGTGCCGGAGGAATGAAGTGCAGCTTTTGTTTTCTTGTTCGCGATAATCTCGCTGAGGACCGGACCCATGTCGTTACGCCAATTGTCTGCAGCGATAGATTCGAACAGCTTTTCGCTTTCCGGAGTTGCCCAGAGAATTGATCCCTCGCCGCTGACTGCCATGACAGGTGTGCCTGATGCATCAAGCGCGGTGAGCGCGCTTTGTATGAGGCGCGCGCTCATCAAGTGAGCACGGATACGCGCGAGCAACTCGTCGGGCTTGACGGGTTTAACGACATAGTCAACGCCGCCAGCCTCAAAGCCTTTCACGATGCTTTCCGTATCTGGAAGTCCTGTCATGAAGATAAGGGGGATATGGGCGAGATTGAGTTCTGTCTTGATGCGACGGCAGGTCTCAAAGCCGTCTATTTCCGGCATCATGGCGTCCATCAGGATGAGGTCGGGCGTGACGCGACTGATAAGTTTCAGCGCACTTGTCCCGCTGCGTGAAATCAGTGCTGTCATGCCCGCATTTTCCAGAATGTCCGTAATCAGACTTAATGTCTCCGGTGCATCATCAACAGCGAGAATGATGGGTTGGGCGTTGGACTCAAGCTTCATTGCGCTCCAATACCTCTATCAGGGTGTTGTAGGTTTCAAGGTCGCAATCCTCGGCAAGGCGGCGAAGATAGCCAAGGGTTGCCAACGTGTCTGGTTCAATTTTTGCGATCTCGTCGAGCTTATTGAGAATGCCGCGTATGTGGCCAATTTCACCCATATGTTTCAAGGATTCCAGATAGGCAGTGCTTGGCATTTTTTCTGTTTTGAGCAAAGTGACCATATCATTCAAGGGGACGACGCGATCAGGCGTCGATTCGATCCACTCAATATCCATTAAAGATTTGAGCGTATCCTGCAACATCGACAGACGCAGTGGTTTCATGAGATAGGCATCGTGATCGTTCGCTGACAGCGCGCGCTGGCTTTCATGGCGCGGGTCTGCCGAGATGATGATGATCGGGATGTGGCGTGAACTCATGGCCCGAAGGTGCCTTGCCGTTTCCCATCCATCCATGCCGGGCATTGAAATGTCGAGCAATACGGCGTCGGGCATGGATTTGGCCGCAATCGCCAGACATTCATCGCCGGAGGCGGCAATGGCAACCTCAAATCCAAGCACTGAGAGCGCATCATTGACGAAGGCGACATGATCGCTGTCATCATCGACGACCAGAATGTGCTTGCGATCTCCATTGTAAGCAATAACGGTCTGATGCATCGCAAGGCGCGGCATGCGCGGCGTGGGAACAGAGGCGAGCATCAGCCGCACGCTAAAACAACTGCCGACATCCGGTGTGCTCTTGACCGTAATTTCCCCACCCATCGCTTCGGTGAGAAGTCGGGTGATAGTGAGCCCCAGACCCGTTCCGCGCTTGGCTGGATGGTTCTGTGTTTCGATGCGCTCGAAGGGGCGGAAGATACGCTCAATATCTTCCGGTGAAATGCCGCAGCCGGAATCTTCAATGTCGAAGCGCGCTACCTGACTGCTATAGCTGACCCGCAACGTAACGTGACCACTATTCGTGCTGCGTATGGCATTTTGCAGCAGGTTGATAAGAATCTGGTTTAATCGTTTGCCGTCGCTATAGACGAGATCGGGCAGATGGGGCTGAGCGATGAAATGGAATTCCAACCCCTTCTCCTTTGCCTGCAAACTGAAAATGTCAACGATCTGGTCGAGGAACTCCTTGATCGGAACTTCGTCGCGGAAAATTTGTAATCGCCCTGCCTCGATCATTGAAATGTCGAGAAGTCCATCGACCAGACTTGAAAGATGGTCGGCGCTGCGGCGGATGACCCGGACACTATGTTTGAAATGGGAAGCGACCGCGTTATTGGCTTCAAGCAATTGTGTATAGCCGAGCACGGCGTTTAGAGGCGTGCGCAATTCGTGGCTGATGCCTTGAATATATTTGCTTTTGGCGAGACTGCCTGCGTCGGCGGCTTCCTTGGCTTTTTGTAGTTCAAGGTCCGTGCGTTTATGCGCCTCTATTTCCTGCATGAGCATGTTGGTTTGGTGCCGTGTTTCGGCACGTGCCGTGCGGCTGCTTTCATTGGCCAGAAGGAAAGGCCAGACGACGATGGCGATGACAACAATCAGCACGAAAAATACATTAAAAAGTGTGCCGGAAACGACCGAGTGATCAAGATCCGTCGAACTCGTCATTTGCACATAGAGCATGCCAAGCAACATGGCGACAATACAGCCGAAGAGGCAGACCAGGCCAAGGTATTTAGCGAGTTGTCCATCGAGGTGGCGGGTGATGAAACGGGGCAGGGCAAGGGCTAGGAGACCGTTCCATTGTGCGGAAAACCGAGCCTCTTCACGACAGAGATCGCTGCATCGCACGTCGAGTGCACAACACAAAGAGCAAATGGGACCCGAATAGAAAGGGCAGTCGGCCACATCTTCCGGCTCGAAGTGATGCTCGCAAATACAGCACTGGATTTCATCGGGTGCATCCGCTGCGCGGGGTTCTTGCGGACGGGAAAGATAGAAACGTCCTTTGGTGAGCCAGGCGATGAGCGGCGCGGCGATAAAGGCAACAATAAGCGCCACGAAAGGTGCAAGGCCGTGGTATGGGTGACCGAATACGCCTGCGTAGGTGAGGATGGCGGCAGCGGACGCAAGGAACATGGCGCCGATACCGACCGGATTTATGTCGTAGAGATAGGCTCGCTTGAATTCTATATGGCGTGGGCTGAGGCCGAGTGATTTGTTGATTGTGAGATCGGCGGCGATGGCGGCCATCCAGGCGACCGGAATATTTGAATAAAGGCCGAGAGTGCGTTCGAGTGTTTCATAGATGCCAAGCTCCATGAGGAGAAGGGCAAGCATCACATTGAAGACAAGCCATACAACACGGCCAGGATGGTTCCGCGTCAAGCGTGAAAAGAAATTTGACCAGGCGAGCGATCCCGCATAGGCATTTGTTACATTGATCTTGAGTTGAGAGATCACGACGAAGATGCCGACCATCGCAATGGCAGCATCTTGATTGTGCAGCAGTTTCTGGAAGGCGAAGAGATACATCTGCGTCGGTTGCGCGGCTTGGGTGAAGGACAATCCAGATCTGACAAGCAGCACGGCGAGAAATGAACCAACCAGCATTTTGATGACGCCTGGAACGATCCATCCAGGACCTGCGCAGATCAGCGCGATCCACCACTGACGTCTGCGTCCGGCGCGCTGGCGCGGCAGGAATCGGAGGTAATCGACTTGTTCGGCATTTTGCGGAACCAGTGCGAAAACGACGGAGGATGCGGTGCCAAAGAGAAACAGGTCGAAATGATCATCCGTTGCACCAAATTGACCGGAAAAGGCGCTCCATTGTTCGAAACTCAAAAACCCATGAATGCCGATGTAGGTCAGAACAATGAGTTGAAGTCCGGCCCAGGCAAATTGGGTCCAGAACTGGAAGCGGCTGAGAAAGGTGAAACCATAGGTGACCAGCGGGACGACAATCAGGGCGCTGGCGAGATAACCCAGCCACAGGGGCAGGCCAAAACAAAGCTCCAGAGCGCGCGCCATGATGGCCGCTTCCAGCGCAAAGAAGATGAACGTGAACGAGGCATAGATGAGCGAGGTGATGGTGGAGCCGATGTAGCCAAATCCGGCGCCGCGTGTGAGCAGATCAATGTCCACGCCATATTTGGCGGCGTAATAGCTCACCGGGAGGCCAAGTGCGAAGATAATGGCGCCAACGACGAGAATTGCCGCAGCCGCGTTTGTAAAGCCATAACTTAGCGTGATCGTCGCGCCCACGGCTTCAAGAACGAGAAAAGAGACAGTGCCCAGAGCCGTATTGGCGACGCGAAAAATGGACCACTTGCGTGCCTTAGTGGCTGTGAAACGAAGGGCATAGTCCTCCATCGTTTCATTGGCGACCCACTGATTGTATTGCCGCCGCTCGCGGCGAATGGATTGCTGACCGGTATTCATAGTGCCCCTGACCCTTCAGACCGATAGCTTAGACAGGTCTGGTTGCGGCGCACAAGAAATGTCCAGCATCATTTCCGGCGTCATTCGAGGGTGGCCGCAAAGATTGCTGAGTGTGGTAATTGCGTATCATAAAGAATATTCAGCAAATTCAGATATTTAATTGATTTAACCTCCCCGCCTATTCGCGAATGACGCAGAGAGATACGTCAAAATACGTATGGTTGCGGCGCACAATAACGCCAAGCTCGAACCCGTTAACAGTTTGTAACGAGAGGCAGCGGGATCGAGTTTGACCCCCTGCCCGCCACAACACGGGGGCATTGATGATCAAAATTTCCAGGACAAATTTGCTGGCAGCGACAGCCGTTGCAGCATTGCTGTCAAGCAGCGTTGGCGCTCTTGCCGCCGACAAGGTTTCGGCTGACATGGGCGTCAGTTACAATTCGCATTTCGTGTCTTTTGGTTCTGACGTCTGGGGCGGCGGCAATTCCCTCTACGGGGATAATTCGACGACGTTTGTCTATGGTGACCTTTATGTGAATCCGACCGACAAGCTCGGCCTTTTCGTTAATGTCTGGACGGACAATAACCACAATGTGCCCAGCGCCATCGGCGGTGCCACGCAGGAAATCGACCTGAATATTGGCGGCAGCTACAAGGTCGGCAAATTCACACTCGGCGCAGCCTATGGATCATGGAACTATGCCAGCGACACTGAGGAAAGCGTTGAGGGATCGATTGCCTTCGACGATTCAGAAATCAGCCCGTTCTCCCTGTCGCCTAAGCTGACTTACCATCAGCGCATTGCGGCGAACGGCACTCAGGGCCTTGGCGCTGTTGTTCTCGGTCAGGTCTCCCATTCTTTCCCCATTGGCGACAAGGGCATCTCGCTCACTGTGCCTTTGACAGTTGCCTTCTTCACCGAAGATTTTGGTGCTGAGTCTGGATACGCCTATGCATCAGGCGGCGTTTCGCTTGGAGTGCCGCTCAGTTTCATCTCGCCTGACTACGGTGCGTGGTCGATGAATTTCGACCTTATCGGTTACACGACCGACTCGGGCGCTCTTCCGGGTAACAAGGCCCAGAACTTTGTCACCAGCCAGATCGGTCTGAAGGTGGCCTTCTAGGCCGTCGCTGATCATTATTTTTCATTCACCGTAAACGGAGAATTTCAATGAAACTCCTCAAAGGTCTCTTGGCTGGTGCCGCAATGCTGATGTCGATGTCAGCCGGTGCTCATGCTGAAGACACCATCAAGGTCGGCATTTTGCATTCACTGTCTGGCACAATGGCCATCAGTGAAACAACGTTGAAAGACGCCATGCTGATGTTGATTGACGAGCAGAACAAGAAGGGCGGTTTGCTCGGCAAGAAGCTCGAACCTGTTGTCGTGGATCCGGCATCCAATTGGCCACTCTTTGCCGAAAAAGCACGTGAACTGATCGCCGTCGACAAGGTGGCGGCCGTTTTTGGCTGCTGGACGTCCGTGTCGCGCAAATCGGTTCTGCCGGTTGTCGAAGAACTTGACGGCATCCTTTTCTACCCTGTGCAATACGAAGGTGAGGAAAGCTCGCGCAATGTCTTCTATACAGGTGCCGCGCCCAACCAGCAGGCCATTCCCGCGGTTGACTACCTGATGAAGGAAGAAAAGGTAAAGCGTTGGGTGCTTGCCGGCACAGACTATGTCTATCCGCGTACGACCAACAAGATTCTTGAAGCCTATCTCCTTGCCAAAGGTGTGAAGCCGGAAGACATCATGATCAATTACACGCCCTTCGGTCAGTCCGATTGGCAGACGATTGTTTCCGACATCAAGAAGTTTGGCTCGGCTGGCAAGAAGACCGCCGTCGTCTCGACGATCAATGGCGATGCCAATGTGCCTTTCTACAAGGAATTGGCGAACCAGGGCATCAAGGCGGAAGACATTCCTGTTGTTGCTTTCTCCGTGGGTGAAGAAGAACTCGCAGGCGTGGATACCAAGCCGCTTATCGGTCATCTCGCCGCCTGGAATTATTTTGAATCCATCAAGTCGCCGGTGAACGAGGCTTTCATCAAAAAGTGGCACGCGTTCACGAAGAACGATAAGCGCGTGACGAACGACCCGATGGAAGCTGCCTATATCGGTTTCAACATGTGGGTGAAGGCTGTCGAAAAGGCGGGCACGACCGATCATGACAAGGTGATAGCCGCGCTGCCTGGCATCGAAGTGCCAAACCTCACAGGCGGAATGTCCACCATGCTTGTCAATCACCACATTACCAAACCGGTTTATATCGGTGAGGTGCAGGGTGATGGTCAGTTCGATGTTGTGTGGAAGACGGACACGCTCGTTCCGGGCGATGCGTGGTCGAATTTCCTTCCGGGTTCGATGGATCTGACCTCCGACTGGACGGGCGCTTCAACCGGTGGCACTCCTTGCGGCAATTATAATACCAAAACGAAGAAGTGCCTGGGTCTGGCTGCCATGCACTAAATGCGAGCATCAGTCGGTTTCATATGTTCCCCGACTGATAATCGAAAGAAGTGAGCGTGTCATTGAAGCCGGGCACGCTCACAACTTTCCTCCCTCTCTTTTCTGATGCC